>ENA-OQJB01000276-OQJB01000276.1-human-gut-metagenome-genome-assembly--contig:-NODE-276-length-30104-cov-4.240318_pt1 | contig 30104 bp, 30 predicted proteins | sample MGYA00242599_ERZ504765 | MGnify/ENA primary metagenome ERZ504765 (study PRJEB26092, sample SAMD00036354) | human gut metagenome | host: Homo sapiens | study: EMG produced TPA metagenomics assembly of...
CCTTCCAGCAGGTTGATGGCACCCCAAACGCCGAGACCGGCACCCAGAGCCACGACCAGAGTCTGAAGAACTTCGATAGCAGAGTTGAAGAATTCCATAGTCTTTTCTCCTTTATTATAAAGCGTTTTCGATCATTTGTACACACCCGAAATCTTATTGTTTTACACTGCATAACCGCAGCAAGGTTGATTTTCTGGTGCACTTTTCTGACCGGGATAAATTAAAAACGCCTACCGAGTCAGGCAGGCGGGAGCGAATCAGCGTCCACCACGATGAACTCATCACCGGGGTGGATTTTTCTTTTCGGTTCAGATATTTTTCAATATCGAAGATATTTTTGGGGTCGTAATCCGAGGTCAGCTTATAGTTGGGGTGCTGGGTCAGGTCGTATTTGTCCGAAAGGAAGGGGCGCACACCACGCAACTGCAAAATGCACTTGCCGCCGTCCAGCACCGCCAGCTCGTCCCGGCTCAATAATTCATGCCCCATCTTCTGGAACGTAGTGCCGTAACTGGGGCTGTTGCCACGGGTGTCCGAGGTGTTGAAGGCGTCGATTGTTTCCTTGCCCAGCATTTCGGACAGGTCTTTCAGGGTAGTCGGCTCACTGCCGCCGAGAAAAATCTGGCTGTCCATGTTACCCACGATGGTGTCCGCATTGTCCTTGTAGATGGCTTTCAACTGACTTCTCGCCTGCAAAACAAGGCAGGCAGAGATTTCACGGCTGCGAATGGTCGCCACCAGCTTTTCCAGATTGGGAATCTGCCCGATGTTGGCGCACTCGTCGATAAGGCACCGCACATGGATGGGCAGCTTGCCGCCGTACACATCATCTGCTTTATCGCACAGCAGGTTGAAAAGCTGGGTGTAGACCATGCTGATGAGGAAGTTAAAGGTTGAATCCGTGTCCGACATGATGAGGAACAACGCCGTCTTCTTATCGCCCAGCGTGTCCAGTTGCAGTTCATCGTACATGGTAAGGTCCCGCAACTCTTGGATGTCGAAGGGGGCTAATCTGGCACCACAGGAAATGAGGATGGATTTTGCGGTCTTTCCAGAGACAAATTGTCAAGGACTTTTTAATCAAATTTACAAAAATCTACAAAAAAGGTGCCAGAAGCACCGTATGGCTCCTGACACCTCGTTTGATAGATTACATTTTTCCGTTCAGCAGGTCTTTGCAGAGATACGCATAGGCTGGCAGCTGGTTGATATATGGCTCCCAGCGCCGCTTGATTTCGGCTAATTCCAGCGGGTCGGCTGCTTCCAGTGCATGATCGTTGCCCGTCATATACAAAACATCCGTAGCAACATCGTCCAAACACCTGCCGCAGAGATCGGCGGCAGATTCGATTCTGATACCGGTATCCACATAGACTGGATTTACGCCAATCGCCAGCCAGACATAGCCTACCTTGTCCGACCAGAGCAGTTCAAAATCAGGGCTTTGCCGCAGATGTTCCTCAAAGACCTCCTTTACTCGTTCAATTTCATGCTTCTCTTTTTCTGTGTAAAGCATTTTCGTGTCCTCCTTGACAAAAATTTTGGTGCGTACCATCATCAGTTTAGCACAAGGCGGCTTCGTTTATCAGTCTATCACATTTGCTGAATTTCATTTTTGAGCATACGCTTGATTTTATCGCTCATGGTTTCTGTGCTGGTATTGCTGAAATGGACATGAACCTTGTAGGTCGTCTTGCCGATTTTCTTTACCATCGCTGGCGTGTTTTCCGGCGCTCTGGACACAGTAGCGGCGTCTGCCGCCTGCATAGTACGGGGTTCTCTGTTCATGGCGCTCCTTTCTCCGAACGGGTCTGTGCCGCCCGGTAAAAAATTAGTCATGCTTACTGCTTACAATGTCTTTTGCTGCCTGTCGGGTAGCACCGGCATTTTCTTCCCGGAAATTCTTCCCGTCAAAAAGAATCGGCGCACACCGTTCCAGAATACGGTCATAGATACGGGCGTGGGCCAGATCAGGCGGGTTTTTCAGCTCGGACAGTTTCAAGTTTGTTGTGATAATCATGGGCCTGCGGCTGCGGTAGCGGCTGTCGATGACGAAAAACATCTGCTCCATAGCATATTCGGTACTGCGCTCTACTCCCAGATCGTCAATGATAAGCAGGTCATACTCGTCAAAGCTGGCAATAAACTCCGACCTGTCCTCAGAGAACATCCCGGTCAGGCGGTTCAGAATGGTGGGGAAGTTTGTCATCAGCACCGGCACATCCTGGTCAAGCAAAGCGTTGGCAATACATCCGGCGAAGAAAGACTTGCCGGTTCCCACATCTCCAAACAGCAAAAGCCCGATATTGCTCTTATATGCCTCCTTCCAGTTCTCCACATAGGCGCGGGCCTTGTCCATCAATGGGTTTTCGCCGTTGTCGTTGGCAAAGGTGTAGTCATAGAGATAGCGGTCTTGCAAGCCCTGTGCCTTTCGGCGTTTGATACGCTCCATGCGGCGCTGCCGTTCTTCAGCAGCCTTGCGCTGCTCCTCAGCCTCCCGCTGACACTGGCAGATGCAGCGCGGCATAAAGTAGCCGGATTTCCCGAAGCATGGCACAACGGTCTGCCTCTGGCCGCCGCACTTCTTACAGTGAATGAGGCCGTCTGCCGGGTCTATGTACTCGTCCCCGGCCAGTTCCATACCGGCGGCTGCCTTGTCGATCAGCGCCCGGATTTCTGCGGTAATCTCCATCATACGGTTTCATCCTCCTTTACGCTGTAATCCCGGTTGCGGGTGGGCGGGGCCGCCTTTTTCGCGTCCTCACCGGCCCAGCGCCGGATGGTGGCGGCATGGCTCTGATACCGCTTACCGGTAGAGGCCATGTATTCGGACAGCTTTTCGATGTACTGGCCCCATACAGTGGGAAAACTGGCCTGCAAGTCTGCCAGTTCCTCGTCCGTCAGGAAAACATTCTGGTAACGGCCATAGGCGCGGGCGCTCTCACTCTCTCTATTCTCTATACTCTTATCTCTAATATCTAATCTCTTATCTCTAATCTCTGGTGGACAAATGTCCGCTCGATATGGTGGACATTTGTCCGCCCCTGTCTGCGGCAGGGCTTTTTGTTCCTGCAAAGCCAGCCGCGCCCTGCGCTTGCGCTCCCCCTCGGTAGAGGACTGGCCGATTAAAAGCTCAATGTTGCTCATGTAGAGTGCGCCGCTTGGCAAAGGCTCCACAAGCCCCAGCTTCATAAAGATTTTCAAAGCTCTCTCTACGGTACCTACCTGCTGGCGGGTAATGGTCGCAATCATCTGGGCGGTGTAGGGGATATTCTCGTCAAGCTGCAATTTCCCGCCGTTTTTCAGCGATTTCAAGTACAGCTTCAAGAGAATGTTGGAATAGATAACGCCGTCCTGCATACTTTCCAGCAGAACGATTGCATCATCGTCAAAATAGCTCTCTTTCAGCTTGAGGTAGTAATATTTGCGGTTATCTGCCATAGGCTGCGTCCTCCTTTTTCCAGCGTTTGGAATAATAGCGAGGGCATAGTATGATAACCGCCCGGAAGCTCTGTTTGCAGTCACGGGTGCAGCCCCGGCATAGGTCGTTGTAAGTGATACGGTTGCGGTGGTTGAGGAAGAAAGACCATTCCAGCCGCCGCTTCTTGCTCATTCTCGGCAATGGTAAGCTCCTTTCTGCCGTTCCTATCGGTGTAGCGGGATAGGGGGCATTTTCTGTATGTTCTCGGTATCATTTTCGGGCTTTTTCTGCCCTGTAAGCCCCGTTTGGAAGTCGGGGAGTATTGCGGTAAGGGTTCATATCATACCTGTATTTTTGTAGGGTTTCGGTATCATTTCGGGGCGGTCTTTAACGCTCCTGTTCACGCTTTTTCTGCTGGCTCGGTGCGCCCCTTAAAATCTGGTCGATATTGCGTCTGACTGTCTGAAGCTCCTGCGCCCGCTGGCGTTTCTCCCGGTAGTCGTTATATCCGGCGTTCTTCTGGACGGTAAGCTGCTCAATCTCCCTTTGCAGGGCTTTGCTGGCTGGCAGCTTGGTTATTCCATGCTCCCGGAAATAACGGGCGGCTGTGTCCGCTATGATAAAATCGCTTTCGTGCTGTTCCCGGTAGGCTCTCCGGGCTTTCTCCGATTTCTGCGCTTTCAGACCGTCACGGGCGGGCTTCGTGCCGATATAGCCCAAAAGGTTGCGCTGCAATTCCTTTTTCTCCCGGATAGCGGCTTCCAGCCCTTTCAGTCCGGCAAGGCTCTCCTGCGTGGCGGTGTTGGCTGCGGAAATGGCAGCGTCCAGCTCGTCCGGGGAAGAAAAGCCATACTGCTGGTAGAGCATGAGGGTAGCCGACATCTGTTTGAGGTTGTGCATGGTCGCCCACTTCTCATAGCCCCGTCCTTTCCCCTCGGCTCGCTTGGCGGCTATGTCTACCATGCGCTGTACAGCGTCATTGTTCGGGGCGTTTTTCGCTTCTTTTTTCGTCCGTAAGCGGTCTTTGATACTGCCGGGGTATTCCGCTATGGCTGCGGGTTTTTCGGCGGCTCTGGCGGCGTTCTGCTCCAAAACGGAGAGGACAGCAGCCCGGTCAAAATCGTCCCCCAGCTTCCGGGCGGTAATTGGCTTCGTCCTGTCCGGCGTGAGGTAACTTAGCCGCCCCCGGCTCTCCTTGACGGTCACACCATGCCGGAGAAGCAGGGCGGCAAACTCATCAAAGCCGGAAGCAGCGGCAAGGGCTTCCCGGATAGTCCGGCGCAGCTTCGCCTTATCCGTTTCAAACTTGGTCTGCCGGGGCGCGATACCGTCCGCAGCAATAGGGGCGTTGGCTCTGTCAAGGGCAGCCTGTCCTTTCTTCTGCGCCCAATACTCACGCTCGGTAATGCGTTCTTTGCTGCCGTTCAAAAGGTCTATCTGGTAAAGCCCCTCGCTGTGGCACATCTCCATGACTTCGGCTTTCAGATAGTTCATAGCTGCGTCCGTACAGCGGTGCTTGCAGCCTGCTTTCCTGTCCGCTGGCCTGTCCATGTGGGGCAGCATGGGAACCTCCGCAATCCGCAGACTGTTAATGACGATATGCACATGGATATTTTCGGTGTGGCTGTGTCCGTCCGGGTGGGTGCAGACAAGGGCCTGGTGTCCGGGGAAATGCTCGGCGCAGAACTTCTCGCCCAGCTCCTGCGCCCGATCAACGGTCAAGCCGTTGTCCGGGCCGTCCCGTGGGTCAAAGCTGATGATGTAGTGGTGGCTCTTTACGTCCTCCCGTTTCTGGTTCTTGCCGTAGCGGAGATTGGAGCGCATACAGGCAACGGCAAAATCCTCCCCGCCACAATTCAGAGAGGATATGCGGTAGTCTACCCTCGGTATGAGCCGCCCGTCTGCGTCAAGGGTGGGCTTCATGGTAAACTCGTCATGCTCGAATGTGAGGTATTTTTCAGCGTCCCCGTAGTTGGCATTTTTAGAGCTGATATGTTTGAGTATCGCCAACGGCTTCACCTACTTTCTGCAAGACTTCAAACTTCAAGGCGGCAAGGTCGGCGGCGGCTCCCCGCACTTCCTTTTCCAGCCCCCGGTAGGGGCTTCCGTATTCGTTCAGGCTCCGGGCAATCTGGTTTAAGTTGCCGCCGATTTTCCCGTACTCTGCCGTGAGCTTGGAGAGGGCGGCAAGCAGCCCGTCATTGACCGGGGAAACGGTGACAATGGGGCGTATGGTCGCTTTCCGTATGGCTTGCCGGATAAACTCGGACTGGCTGATTTCATAAGCCGCCAGCCGCCCGGTGAAGTCGGCGTATTCTTCATCGGTCATGCGGGTCTTTACCACATGACGGCGGTGGGGCGTATTGTATTTCTTTCGCATGGTCTGTGACCTCCTTTCTCGCCCGACAGGGCGCATAGCAGGGTTTGGGGAAGGCACTCCCCAACAAGATTCCCGCAGGGGCAAAAATAAGCGGAGAGCGAATTTTGGCACCTCGGTAGAATCTTGCTCTAAGTAAGCCGTAGATTTCCCCTTGCACTTACTACTCGTATAGCTGCCGCCTGTTTTGGCCGGATTTCTGCAAAAATCTTACGGCGTGGGGCGATTTTTACCCGCAGTTCTTTCTTTCCGCTAAAGATACATTTCAAAGGCCGCCAGCTACCCGCTTGCCGGGAATTTTCTCAAATTTTCCTTTGCCTTAGAAATACAGAAAATGCAGATTTGGCTACCGCCGCAGAAAATTTTTTGTTTCCGGCTTCACCTACCTACTACGGATGACTTTGCGATTTTGCCAAACGGATAAAGAAAAAAGCAGCAAATCTTTTTCAGACTTACTGCTTTCGCTGGCCGCCGATGGGCGGTGGATATTCAGTTTTGAAAGTTCAGGTCAGGTTGGCCCGATGATGGATAGCACAATAAATTCCTGTTTTCCCTTTAAGGCATTGTGCATTTTTTCTATTTCTCTTGATGATTATTTTTTCATAATCAATCAATGTACCTATAACAATTCCAATCAACATTCCGATACCTGCACAAATAGAAATAGCAAAAAGATTTGCAAAAACGCCCATGCCAACACACCTATGCAACCACCGACAATAAATCCTGTTAATAAGCCAATAGTTAAGTATTTATTACTTTTCATATTGCTATATCTCCCCTAAAAGTATATTTGTCGTTGGTTCTATTATACTATGACCTGCTTCCTTTAGGAATAGATGAATTGTAAACTGGCTGGAGTGAAACCGCTAATGACAGCCAGTGTTTGTTCTTTGTTTATCGGTCAAAGCGAAATTTGAACAGGGCGGCAATGAGCTGTTGCTTTATATGTTCCTCAACTTCGGCGTTGACTTTCCCGTGTACTTTGGAACAGTAGCGGATATATCCGGCATAGTGGGAAAGAATGGTGTCGATTGCGTCCGGGTCGCCCTCATGGGCTTTGACGATTGTTTCATAGGGGAGAAGTTTACTCATAGTCATTTCCCTCCATGAGCCGCCTTAACCGCTGCAAGGCAAGCCGGATATGCCGCCCCGCTGTGCTGCGTGTCCGGCCAATATGTACGCCGATCACTCGCTGCGGCTGGCGCAGGAAATAGTAACGAAAAATTTCTTCCTGCGTCTGCTCCGGCAAAAGGGCAAGGGCGGCGGCAAGCTCCGCATGATACAGAACGGCGGTCTGGCCGCAGGCGGTAAAAAGATATTCTTCAAGCTACTCCGGCTCGGCAAGCTGGACAAACTTTTCACTCATCAGATAATCAAGGGAAACTTCCCGTTCCCACCTCCGGCGCAGCTTCAAGATTTTATCTATGGCTGCGTGACGAATGACTACCTTGCAAAAGGCATTGAATGTGTACTGGATATGCACCTTGTAGGCTTCATCTTCGGTCATGGAAATTCCCCCTCTCTGAATAATAGTGCGGGGCGGCAGTACTCCTTGCTGTCGCCCCTTGATTGCCTACCAGCAAAGACGGGCGGGGCTGTCAACGACGGCGCGAAGCGGCGTTCATTTTATCGTTGACTGGCTCGGCTGGGTTTGCTATTTACCCGACAAACTTGAATTTATTTTAAGCTATCACGTTTTACCTTCTTAAGCCTTACTATCATTACCATAGGAATTTCTTTGTTGGTTTTGAAACATTCTTCATAAAATCCATCAATGACAAATCCAGCTCTAAAACAAAGGTTAAAAATATCTTGTATGGAACGATGATAATAAATCTGCTCTTTCGGTTGCCCTTCAATCGCTATATCATAGTAACTGTGCGGTGTCATATATTTTTCAGTCAACGTGACAAAACAAGGGTGTTGCGTTGCAAAGACAAAAATTCCGCTTTCCTGCAACAGTTCATAAACAGCCATAAGAAGTGGTTCAATATCCGTAATATCCATAATTGCCATATTAGAAACTGCTTTCGTAAAGGCTCGATTTCTTTTTAATTCTAATATACTTTTTCTATCGGTCGCATCCGCCACACAAAATTCAATTTGTTTTGCATATTGTGATTGCCGTCTTTTAGCCAATTCTATCATTTTTTGCTGTAATCAAAAGCGACAACCGAAGCGCCTCTTTGTGCAAGATACGAAGAATAATTTCCATTGCCACACGCAATATCCAAAATGTAATCCGCAGGATTAGGAGATAGAAGTTCCGTTACTTTGGGACGCACTACCTCTCTGTGAAATTCATTAGATTCGTCACCCATTGCATTATCCCAAAATTGTGCGTTCTCCTCCCAGATTTTTTACTTTCCTCTGTTCCCATGTTCTCTCCCACTCCCCAAATTTGCTTTTTTGCTTCCATTAAATCTTCCTTACTATATTCCATTGTTACCCTCCATAACTTCTGATTGTTGCCGTCTTGACGATTATGTATCTTTACATTACCTTCTGAAACATATGGCGCACCTTGTCCAGGCGGCTGTTTGGACGGCGGGGCTGGATGACCGGCTGACCGACAGCGGCCTGATATCCTTTCAGCTCTGTAAGGCATACGCTCCGCCCGTTGGTGTAAAAGGCCAGATCAGTACGGTATGCCTGTATACAGCGGGCGGGAATCTCGCCAGTAAAGACAACTTCATCCTTTTTTACCTGGGCCGTTTCGATGGTGGCACAGTATTTCGGTGCATCATGATAAGCCCTGGAAAGGTATTCCTGGGGCGCATAGAGGATGAAGGAGAGATAAGGTTCCAGCAGCTGCGTCCCCGATTCCTTCAATGCCTGTTCCAATACAATCGGGGCCAATGAGCGGAAGTCCGCCGGCGTGCTGACCGGACTGTAATAAAGCCCGTATTCAAAGCAAATCTTACAGTCCGTTACGTTCCAGCCGAACAAGCCCTGCTCCAGCCCGTAACGGATACCATCCCTGACAGCGTTTTGAAAACTCTGGTTCAAGTATCCCAGCGAAACCCGGCTCTCGTATTGTACACCGGAGCCAAGCGAGAGTGGTGTAACAGACAGTCCTATGGATGCCCAAAACGGGTTGGGCGGCACCTCGATATGGATGGTGTGGCTGGCTGCTTTGAGCGGCCGCTCCATATAAATGACGGAGGGTTCCTTTACCACTGTTTCAAGCTTGTATTTTTCCGACAGCAAAGCGGAAACAACCTCCAACTGCACCCGGCCCAAAAAAGAAAGAATGATCTCATGGGTGATGGAATCCACTTCGCAACGCAAAAGCGGGTCAGTATCCGCAAGTTGCGTAAGAGCGTCCAGCAGCCGTTCTCTTTGCGCTGCCGTTTTCGGCGCAATCGTCGTCCGCAGCATGGGGAGGGGGTCCTCGCGCCACCTTTTACGAGGGAGCCGGGTTTGGTCCCCTAATACATCGTTTAACCTCACGCTGTCGCTGGGAAGGATAACAATTTCACCCTGATAAGCGGTGTCTGTCCGAACAATTTCCCCTTTGGATGGAATACGCATCTCTGTGATTTTCAGCTTTTCTCTCCCGGCCAGGGCCACCGTATCCCGCAGGCGCAGCGTTCCGCTGTATAACCGTAGATAGACACGCCGCTGGCCGCAATCGGTGTACTCAACCTTGAAAACGCTGCCGCATAGGGCGGCGCCCCCCTGTTCCCCAATCGGTTGGAACAGCCCTGTCACCGCATCCATCAACGGTTGAATGCCAAGGCCATTTTTGGCGCTGCCATGATAGACTGGGAACAGGGAGGCGTCTTGAACCCGCTGCTGTTCCTCCCGCGCAAGTTTTTCCCGGCTGATTGGTTCTCCTGCGATATACTTTTCCAATAATTCATCGTTATTTTCGATGACCGCATCCCATGCTTCTATGTCGGTATTTTCCTCCAGGACTATTTCCGGGGACAGCGACACCGTCTGCTTGATGATAATATCGGCGGAGAGCTTATCCCGAACAGACTGAACCACGCTCTGCAAATCAACGCCAGCCTGGTCGATCTTGTTGATAAAGATAACGGTGGGAATGTTCATTTTCCGCAGGGCATGGAACAGAATACGGGTCTGGGCCTGCACGCCATCTTTAGCGGAGATCACCAAGATGGCCCCATCTAAAACAGCCAAAGAGCGGTACACCTCCGCCAAAAAATCCATGTGGCCGGGCGTATCCACAATGTTAACTTTACATCTGTGCCACTGGAAGGAAGTGACTGCCGCTTGAATGGTAATCCCACGCTGCCGCTCCAAAAACATGGTGTCCGTCCTCGTTGTCCCTTTTTCGACGCTCCCCGGTTCTGAAATGGCTCCGCTGGCATATAGCAGGCTCTCCGTCAAGGTCGTCTTTCCAGCGTCTACATGGGCAAGAATTCCAATATTGATTATTTTCATGTGATTGTCCTCCCTTTACAGCCCCAAAGGGCATAAAAATCCCCAGCAGTAAAATACTTTTACCACTGGGGATTATAAGTTGCGGACATACACATATACAGCATACACCTGTTTGTGATTGCTGTTTTTGGGGATATGTCAAAATTGATAAGGCAAAAGTATTCTTAAATTGGGTACAAAAAACTAAGCCCCTACAAAAGGAGCTATCATAATCCTTTGTTCCCACTATTTGATTATAGTTTTATTTAAGAATACCTTGCCGCATATTTTTTACTCCTTTTCTGGATTAAATCATTGTATCACATCAGTTTTAGGAAAGCAAGTACCTAAAAGAAATTTTTCTTCCCCTTATATGTAACAATCATACCGGCTTCCTAGCGTTCAGAATGTTTTCTGCTGTCTGCTGTGGTGTTTGGTTGGAATTGTCCAACCAAAAGCCGATCCGTGGTGTTGTCTGCATTTTACTAAATACAAATTCAATGTATACAGAAAGATATAAGGAGTGGGAGGGATTCCGCCGTAGTTGGCATTGTAGGAAAATCCAAAAGTTTAGATTTTCCCACAATGCTTATCTTTTGGTCTTTGGTTCGGAATAGTGTAGTGCTGGCGGTCTATCTCTTGTTTTCGGTTGCTTGCTTCCTTACCGTACATGAGCATTGACCCAGGGGTTCTCCTGACCGTCTGCAACGCCGGTCTTCAGGCCCATATACAGGTCGGAGTACGGGATGGTAGTGGTGGTAGCACCCATTGCCTGAAAGGTCATGTCAATGGTCTTCATGCCGTTGGTGCGCATCTTCAGGCCCTTCAGGTCTGCGGGAGCCTTGATGGGGTGCTTGGAGTTGGAGAACTGGCGGTAGCCGCCTGCATCGCACAGGTTGATGATGACGGTGCCCGTCTCGCCTTCGGCCTCAGCGCACACCTTCTGTGCCAGATCGCTCTGCAGCAGAGCCGTGACCTGCGCACGGGTGTTGGTCAGGAAGGGCAGGGTGAACATCAGCAGACGGGGGCTGAAGTCGAACTGACCGCCGCGCATGCCCTGCACGGTGCCGGCCACGACCTGCTCCAGCATCTCCTTCTCGGTGCCCAGCTGGCCGTTGCCGTAAACTTCGATCTTCACATGGCCGTTGGTGGCCTCTGCCACATCGGCGGCAAACTGCTCCATGGAAACAAAGCGGGGGTTGCCCTCGGGCTGTGCATGACCCACGGTCATGGTGAAATCGCCCAGAGATGCAAACTTGTCCTCACCGGCTGCAGCAGCGCTGGCTGCGGTGCTGGTGGATGCTGCGCCGGAAGCAGCCGGAGTGGATGCACCGGAACCGCCGCAGGCTGCCAGAGCACCTGCAGCTGCCATTGCACCAGACACCTTCAGGAAATTGCGACGAGAGATCTTTTTCATAATCTTCTTCCTCCTTGTTTCAGGGGTACCTTTTTACCTTATACGCTAGCAAAGTTTTTGGCGGCCCCTGTATACAGCATTTTCATTGCACGCTAATCGTAACAGAAAATTCACATCCGCACAAAAGCCAAACTTCACCAACTTCGTAAAGTTTCTTTGTGCATAACTAACAATCTTATCCGTTTCTCGTGGAAACTGTTACAATCCGGCGACACTATTTGGTTCATTTTCATCTGATATATCAATTTTTGTCAGATATGATAAATTTCGGAGCTTTTCCTATACTTGTATACAGGCTATTGTATACTTCATTCTCATACGTTGACAATCTCTTTTTAGCAGGCTAAAATAGAAATGTCTTATCATCAACTATGTAAATGGAGTGTGAGCACATGGCTGAACAGCTGCATCCAGAGGACATCTACCAGACGCTGGAATATGAGATCGTTACGCTGAAGATCAAGCCCGGAGAGACCATCAGCGAAAATCAGCTGTGCAAACGGTTCGGCATTTCGCGCACACCAGTGCGCGCTGCCCTGCAGCGGCTGGAACAGAACGGCTTTGTGCAGATCATTCCCTGCAAGGGCACCATCGTCACCCCCATTGATCTGGATATCGTGGATCAGATCGTATACCAGCGCACAGCCGTTGAAAGCACGGTGCTGCGCGATTTCATTCAGGTCTGTTCGCCCAAAGAGTACATTGAGATCAAGCACAAATATGACCTACTGGAAGAGATGGCCCAGACCATGACCGACCCGGACAATGTGGATATCAATGCCTTCCTGACGCTGGATCTGGAAATGCACGCCATCTGGTTTTGCAGCATGAACAAATGGTACATCTGGCAGAACCTGACAAAGCCGCAGCCAGATTATTCCCGCTTTACCCGTCTGGATGTGGTGCGGGCCAACAATGTGCCGGATGTGCTGAGCGAGCACCGGGAAATTTTGCGGGTGATCCGGGAAAAAGACCTGGATGCCATTGAACCGCTGATCCGGCGGCACCTGTACGGCGGCCTGCGCCGCATGGGCACCCAGCTGTACGCAGAAAAGTACAGACCTTATTTTACCGGCATCTGAACCAATGAAAAACAGGCGCATCCGCCAGCCTTTCGGCCTTTGGATGCGCCTGTTTTGTTTTTTGTATAATTTACTGCTTGTGGTACTTGCGGTCCTCTTCCTCGTAAACAGGGTCACAGGTCAGGTACATTCCCAGCCGGTTCAGGGTGCTGGTATCCACACCCGAAAGCAGCACGGTGGAGTGCACATCGCAGCCCTTGAGGTTGGGCAGCTGATGCATGGCCGCTGCAGCCTGCTCGTTGGAAGCAGCCGAGCTGGAAAGCGCGATCAGGATCTCGTCGGTGTGCAGGCGGGGATTCTTGCCGCCCAGATAGTTGGTCTTGAGGGTCTGGATGGGCTCAATGGAAGCCGCACTCACAAGGTCGGTCTCCTGCGGGATACCGGCCAGCACCTTGAGAGCATTCATCAGAGCAGATGCTGCTGCACCCAGCAGCGGACCGGTCTTGCCGGTAACAACGGTGCCGTCCGGCAGCTCAATGGCGGCAGCAGGGGCCCCGCCGGTGCTCTCGCTGCGGGCATGAGCCTGCTTTTCCACTTCGCGCTGGCCCACGGTCAGGTCGGCCTGATTCATCAGCAGTTCCAGCTTGTAGCGCTCGGTCTCCTTGACCGTGCCGGTGATCTTCTGCTCACACAGGCACTTGAAGTAGCGGCGCAGGATCTCCTTGCGGGAGGCTTCGCGGCAGACCGCATCGTCCACGATGCAGTTGCCTGCCATGTTCACGCCCATGTCCGTGGGGGACTTATACGGGCTTTTGCCAGCGATCAGCTCAAACATGGCGTTCACCACCGGGAAGATCTCAATATCGCGGTTGTAGTTGACGGTGGTCACGCCGTAGGCTTCCAGATGGAACGGGTCGATCATGTTCACATCGTTCAGGTCGGCTGTAGCAGCCTCGTAGGCCAGATTCACCGGGTGCTTGAGGGGAATGTTCCAGATGGGGAAGGTCTCGAACTTGGCGTAACCGGCCTTCACGCCGCGCTTGTACTCATGGTACAGCTGGGAAAGGCAGGTGGCCATTTTGCCGCTTCCGGGGCCGGGGGCCGTGATGACCACCAGCGGGCGCTGGGTCTCGATGTAATCGTTCTTGCCGTAGCCCTCGTCGCTGACGATGCGGGCCACATCGTTGGGATAGCCGGGAATTTTGTAGTGGCGGAAGGTGCGGATGCCCAGACTGTTCAGCCGCTTTTCAAAGGCCTCCACCTCCGGTGCAGCGGCGTACTTAGTCACGCACACGCTGCCCACATACAGGCCTACTTCCTGGAAGGCATCGATCAGGCGCAGCACATCCAGATCGTAGGTGATGCCGTAGTCGCCGCGGATCTTGTTGCTGATGATGTCCTCGGCGCTGATAACGATGACCACCTCGGCCTGATCCTTCAGCTGCAGCAGCATCTGCAGCTTGGAATCGGGCTGGAAGCCCGGCAGTACGCGGGACGCGTGGTAATCATCGAACAGCTTGCCGCCGAATTCCAGATAGAGCTTGTTGTCAAATTTCTTGATGCGCTCGCGGATATGTTCTGACTGCATCGAGAGATATTTGTCGTTGTCAAATCCAATTTTCATCGTTCGTTCCTTTTTCCTCTTTGCTGTGCCCGGCACACCGCACCGGAACTTTTCCATAACAGAAACAGTATACCACACTCAAAAACCGGGTGCAATCCAAAAGGGCGGCTGCAAAGCTTTTTCCAGCAAATGCGGTGTTTCGCGCTGTTCTTTGCTGCATTTTTTGTGAAAATGGTTCTTGCCGCGTTTTTGACAGCGGGTGTATCATGTTATATCCGATTGGATTGGAAGTCGTGGGCGGTTACTTTTCTTTTTATTCCTTCTGATCCTTCGCGCGATCCTGCGTAATACAGCAAGCCCCCGGGTCTCCCCGGGGGCTTGCTGCAGCTTTATGAAGTATCTCGAATATGGAGGAAATGGCGTTTATTCTGCGTCGGTACGGTTTTTCTTGAGCAGGCTCAGGATCACAGCACCCAGCACGCTGCCCACAGCCAGCGCCACACAGTACAGAGCGGTATGGTCCACGACTGGGAACACGAAGATGCCGCCGTGCGGTGCACGCAGAGCGCAGCCGAAGGTCATGGAGAGCGCACCGGCCACCGCTGCACCGGCCACGCAGCTGGGCAGGACGCGCAGCGGATCTGCTGCTGCATAAGGGATCGCGCCCTCGGTGACGAAGCACAGGCCCATGACGTAGTTCACGATGCCGTTGCGGCGCTCGTCAGGGGTCCACTTCCTGGGGCAGAAGGTGGTGGAGAGGGCAATCGCGATGGGAGGAACCATGCCGCCCACCATGACAGCAGCCATGACCTCGTAGTTGCCGGAGGCCAGTGCGGCAGTGCCAAAGACGTAGGCAGCCTTGTTGAAGGGGCCGCCCATGTCAATGCTCATCATACCGGCAACGATGGCACCCAGCAGGACTTTGGAGGTGCCGCCCATGGCGTTGAGGCAGCTGGTCATGGCGGTGTTGATCATGCCCATGACCGGGTTGATGCCGCACATCACGGCACCGATGATAAGGATGCCGCCCAGCGGGTAGATCAGCATGGGACGGATGCCGTTCAGGCTGGCGGGGAGCTTTTCGGTGATCTTTTTCAGGAACTCGACCACATAACCGGCCACGAAACCGGCCAGCAGAGCGGCCAGGAAGCCGCCGGAGATGCCGGTGGTCTCACCGTTGGCAAGGCCTGCAAAGTTGGTGCCGTTCATGGCCAGCACACCGCCCACAAAACCGACCGCCAGACCCGGACGGTCCGCGATGGACATGGCGATGAAGGCAGACAGGATGGGCAGCATGTAACCGAAGGCTGCGCTGCCCACCGTCTTAAAGAAGGCAGCGACCGGGGTGTTCATGCCAAAGTTGGAGGGATCGATGGTGTAATCGTCCAGCAGGAACGCCAGTGCGATCATGATGCCGCCGCCCACCACGAAGGGCAGCATGTGGGAGACACCGTTCATCAGGTTCTTGTACAGAGTGCGGCCAAAGCTGTCCTTGCCGGAAGCATCCTCGGCGGCCTGTGCGCCGCCCTCGGCGTGGTAAACAGGCACCTCGCCGTGCACGATCTTCTTGATGAGCTCCTCCGGCTTGTGGATGCCATCGTCCACCCGGGTGAACAGCACCGGCTTGCCGTCGAAGCGGGCGGTCTCCACCTTCTTTTCTGCTGCCACGATGATGCCGTCGCAGTTTGCGATCTCTTCTCTGGTGAGGATGTTCTTTGCTCCATCCGAGCCATTGGTCTCCACCTTGGTGGGCAGACCCAGCTTGTCACCGGCCTTGGTCAGGGCTTCCGCTGCCATATAGGTGTGGGCGATGCCGTTGACGCAGGCGGTCACGGCCAGAATGCGGTAGCCGCTCTGGGGGATCTCCTGCTGGGTGAAGCTCTCCGCGCCGAACTGAGCCTCCTCCTGTGCATCGATGCAGTCAAGGAACTCTGCAGGGGTCTTTGCGGCCTTCAGCTTTTCTACAAAGTCCTCGTTCATCAGCATCTGCATCATACGGGCCAGCATGTCCACATGCAGGCTGCCGTTTTCCGGAGCCGCAATGGCAAACAGCAGGTCGGTGGTACCGTCGTCCTCGGCATTGTACTGCACAGGGCTGCTCAGCCGCAGCGCCGCCAGACTGGGCCGGGTGACTACATTGGTCTTGGCGTGGGGCACCGTGATGCCGTTGTCCACATAGGTGGAGCCCTCCGCCTCACGGGCATAAAGGGCCTTTTTGTAGGCATCCTTGTCCGTGATGTTGCCATGGGTGGCCTGCAGCTCCACCAGACGGCTGATGATCTGCTCCTGATCGGTCAGAGCCTCATCCAGTGCGATGGACTGCGCGGTGAATAATTCCGTAATACGCATGATTTTTCTCCCTTCCTGTATAACTGCAACCCTCTCCGTCACAGAGGGTCAGATTTCCTTCATCAGTTCGTCGATTTTTCTTTGGTGGCAAGGCCAAGGCTGAACGCCGTTGCACTGCCGCAGGCTGTGCCCAGACGCAGTGCAAAGGAATAGCTCCGGGTCTGCATCCAGCCAGCCACAAAGCCGGCCACCATGCTGTCGCCTGCGCCCACGCTGTTTACGACCTTGCCCTTGGGGCAGCCGATGCGGTGCACCTCGCCATTTTCGTCCACCAGCAGGGCACCGTCGCCCGCCATGCTTACCAGCACGTTGCGAGCGCCCTTTTGCTGTAGGGTGCGGGCCGCAGCAATGATCTCTTCGTCCATAGTCAGCACCCTGCCCACGATCTCGCCCAGCTCGTGGTTATTGGGCTTGATGAGGAAGGGGTGGTACTGCAGCACGTTCACCAGCAGGTCGCGGGTGGCATCCACCACAGCACGCACGCCCCTGCCCTGCAGCCGGGCCAGCAGCCGCTCGTAGGTATCCTGCGAAAGGCTTGCCGGGATGCTGCCCGCCAGAATGAGGATATCATCCTCGTTCAGGCTGTCCAGCTTCTTTTCCAGCTCCTGCATGGCGCTCTCCGGAATGTCGGGGCCCGCGCCGTTCAGCTCGGTCTCCTGCCCTGCCTTGATCTTGACATTGATGCGGGTCATGCCCTGTTCCAGATGCACAAAATCGGTCTTTAAACCCTGTGCAGCAAGACCGCGTTCCAGCCATGCGCCGGTCTCACCGGCCACAAAGCCCAGCGCCACGCTCTCGCAGCCCAGCTGTGCCAGCACACCGGACACATTGATGCCCTTGCCGCCCAGCACGCAGTCCTCGCCTTTGGCGCGGTTCACCTCGCCTACTTCCAGCGGTGCATCCAAACGCACCACATAGTCAATGGCCGGGTTGAATGTTACGGTATAAATCATACTTCCGTCTCCTTTACCAGCGTGAATTGTTTGTATTTGGGGTTGGGGCAGCGGTTGGTGAGAATGGCACCGCCCTGCAGGTCGGCAATGACTGCCGGGTAGATGCGGGAAAACTTGGCATCATCCACAAGGAACCAGGCTTCCCGTGCACGGTGCACTGCCGCTGCTTTCACGGCAGCTTCCTCGGGGTCCGGCGTGGTAAAACCGGCATCCAGTGCCACACCGTTGGCACCCATGAACGCCTTGGTAAAATTGTAGCGCTGCAGGCTGGTGACTGTGGGTGCACCTACAATGGCTTCGGTCTCGGGCCGCAGCAGTCCCCCGGGCAGATACACCCGGCAGCCCTTTCGGGCCAGTGCCCGGGCATGGGCCACGCCGTTGGTCACATAGCTGGCTTTGAGGGCATCCCCCGCCAGTGCACGCACCAGCTCCAGCGTGGTGGAGCCTGCATCGATGAACACAAAATCATCGGCGTTGATGAGCTTTGCCGCCGCCTGCGCGATGCTGCGCTTCTGCTCCACAGCCAGCGTTTCCTTTGCTTCCATGGTGGGTTCGTCTGCCAGAAAACGGCTGTCCGGCAGGGTGGCACCGCCGTGCACCTTGTTCAGCTTGCCCAGCCGGTCCAGTTCGGTCAGGTCGCGCCGGATGGTGGATTCGCTGGTGTTCAGCGCCTCGCACAGTTCCTGCACCGTCACAGTGCGCTTGCGGTTCAGCTGTTCCATGATCAGGCTGAAGCGTTCTTCTGCCAGCATCGGCATCCTCTCCTTTGGTTTGATCTTATCTTTGACGGTTTATGACCGTTTGTGCGTTGTTTTGGTTGATTTCATCTTTATTATAGCAAATGCAGCGCCAAAATCAATCGCTTTCAGTCAATTCCATTCATTTTCGTTCACAAAAAATTGTCTTTAAATTTGTGCAGGGAGCACAAAAGCTGGGATACAAGCATTTTGTGCAAACAAAAAAGCCGCCGTGCGTACCAATCGCACAGCGGCCGGAGAGATGGCTTATTGAGAAATCACTCGGCAGTCCAGTAGAAATCGTCGCCGGGCATTGCGCCGCCCACTGCCTTGGGGTCGGCATCAAACAGCACCTGCAGATAAGCGGATGCGTTGGTCTTGAGCTCGTCGCCGGTCAGGCAGACGATGTTGCAGTTGGGCAGGGCCTTCTTGGCAATGGCAGCCTTGGCCACAACACCCTGCTCCTCGCACAGAGCGGCAGTGCCGTCCAAATCGGCGTTGGCAGCTTCCACGCTCTTGGCGTAGTCGGTAAGGAATGCGGCCACAACATCCGGGTGTTCCTCGGCATACTCCTTGCGCACCACGGTCACGCCGGTGATGAGCTGCGTATCCGCGACCTTGTTCCATTCCTCGGTCAGGTCGAGGGCCACACGCAGGGTGTCGTCCTGCAGGCCGGCTGCAGTCACATAGGGCTGGGGCAGAACTGCAATGGCATCCTCGGTATTGGCCATCTGGGCCGTGACCTCGGTGGCCTCGCTGTAGTATTCAATGGTCACGTCCTTGTCCGGGTCGATGCCGTTGGCGTTCAGAAGATAGCGCAGCACGTACTCCGGCGTGGTGCCCTTGCCGGTGGACAGGATGGTACGGCCTGCAAGGTCTGCCATGGACTGGATCGTATCGCCGCCTTTTTCCACTACGTACAGCACGCCCAGCGTGTTGACGGCCACAGCCTGAATGCCGCCCTCCGTCTTCTGATACAGGGTGGCGGCCAGATTTGCCGGGATGGCAGCCATGTCCAGCTCGCCCTTCATCAGCAGCGGCACGATCTCATCGGCAGCACCGTAAAGCTGCAGGTCGTAATCCATGGAAGCGGTGCCATCCTCTTCCATGCTCAGCAGGTTGACAAGGCCCATGGTGGTGGGGCCTTTCAGGCCGGCAATGCGCAGAGCATCGGTGGTGGACAGTTCCTTTGCTTCCTCACTGGAAGCGGCTTCCGAAGCAGCCTCGGGGACAGCTTCGCTGGAAGCTGCACTGGATGCAACAGAGCTGGATGCCGCACCGCCGCAGGCGGCAAGGCTCAGCACAAGGGCCAGAGCCAGCAGCATGGATGTCAGTTTTTTCATGCGGGGTTCCCTCTTTCCTCACAAGACCGCGCCATTTTGTGCCTGAAAATTTTGCACAGAACCATGGGTCGGTCTTTTCATATTTTTTACAAGGCAAATTTGCAAAATCATTTGCTTTGCGGGTCTAAGTTTACTATAATAGAGTCAAAAATACCGTTGCGTGTGCAACGGAATTGCAGGAGGGCTGTGGGAAGCCGGATCTTTCCCACGGAATTGTGATGAAAAACTTTCTTCCGCTGTTATGCTCCACCTCTTTATTCAATGGTCTGACCCCTGAAGAGCTGCAGACCCTGCTGGCCCAGCTGGGTGCCGTTATGCGCAGCTACGGCAAAGGCGAAGCGCTTGTTCTGGCAGGCGAACCCAACCGCAGGGTGGGCATCGTACTGTCCGGTGAGCTGGAAGCCTACCGTCCCGGGCCGCAGGGTGCGCGCATTCCCATCACCCACATGGAACCGGGCGGCGTGTTCGGCGATGTGCTGAGCGGTTCCAGTCTGGCAAGCCCGGTCACGGTGATGGCTTCGGTGCCCTGCGAGGTGCTGCTGATTCCCTACGAGCGGCTGCTGCTTTCGGATGGCAGTCCGGCGCACCAGCAGACATTGCGCAATCTGGTGCGCACCATCAGCGATAAATATTTTTCCCTCTCCCGCCGCATCGACCTGCTGGTGCTCAAAAGCCTGCGGGCCAAAGTGTGCGCCTATCTGCTCAGTGAAGCCGAGCGGGCTGGCAGCCTGACCTTCAGCATCCCGTTCTCCCGCATCCAGCTGGCAGATTACCTGAACTGCGACCGCAGCGCCCTCAGCCGCGAGCTGAGCCAGATGCAGCGGGACGGCCTGCTGGACACCTACAAGAGCAGCTTCAAGCTGCTGGAGCCTGAGGTACTGAAGCAAATGGTGCAGTGACCATTTGAATAGCCGCCGCGTGCGCTTTGGCTGTATTCAGCTGAAATTTTATTTTTATATTTGAGTTTTAGAAAAATCTACGGATTTTTCTAAAACTCTTTTCACTGGAAGGCCGTAACCGTCAGCGGCATCATCTTGTTATTTTTAATATAGGAGTATTTTTAAATATGTCAAAACCGATTTTATGGATCGTGATCCCCTGCTACAACGAGGAGCAGGTGCTGCCCATTACAGCTCCCATGTTTCTGGAAAAGATCAGCGGCCTTGCCGCACAGGGCCTTGTGAGCGAGAAGAGTCGGGTGCTGTTCGTGAACGACGGCTCCAAAGACAAGACATGGGAACTGATCCAGAGTTTTGCCGCACAGGACGAACACTACATCGGCATTTCCCAGAGCCGCAACCGCGGCCACCAGAACGCCGTGCTGGCAGGCTTGATGGAGGCACTGCACAGCGGCACCTGCGATGTTACCATTTCCATCGACTGCGATGGTCAGGACGACATCAACGCCATGGACGAGATGGTTAAAAAGTATCTGGACGGTGCCGAGGTGGTCTACGGCGTGCGCAGCCGCCGCGATACAGACACCTTCTTCAAGCGCTTCACCGCCGAGGGCTTTTACCATGTGATGAACGCTCTGGGCGCAGACATCGTGTTCAACCACGCAGACTACCGCCTCATCAGCACCCGTGTGCTGGAAAGCTTTGCCGACTACAGGGAAGTGAACATTTTCCTGCGCGGCATGGTGCCGCTGGTTGGCTTCAAGAGCGAGGTAGTCACCTACGAGCGCCACGAACGCCTTGCCGGTGAGAGCCACTATCCGCTGAGCAAGATGCTGGCCCTTGCCTTTGACGGCATCACCAGTCTTTCCAACAAGCCCATCCGCCTTATTACCGGATCTGGCATCTTTGTGAGCCTGATCAGCTTTATCGGAGTCATCTGGGCCATCGTGTGCGCCGCCATGGGCAGCAGCGTGGCCGGCTGGGCCTCCATCGTGTGCATCGTCTGCTTCATGAGCGGCGTGCAGCTGGTGTGCTTAGGCGTGATCGGCGAGTATATCGGTAAGATCTATATGGAGACGAAAGCCCGCCCGCGCTACATCATCAGCGAGCGCACCTGGGCACCCTACGAAAGGAAGTATCACGGATGAGCAAACAGAGCTGGCGGGGCAGCACCCTGCTGAACCCGGAACCGCCGGTATTGGTGTCCTGCGGCGGGCTGGAAAAGCCCAATCTCATCACCATCGGCTGGACGGGCACCATCTGCACCCAGCCCAGCATGGTGTCCATCAGCGTTCGGCCGGAGCGCTACAGCCACCACCTCATTCAGGAAAGCGGACAGTTTGCCATCAATCTGCCCACCGAAGCGCTGGTGCGTTCGGTGGACTGGTGCGGCGTGAAAAGCGGCCGTGATGTGGATAAATTTGCCGCCTGCGGCCTGCATTCTGCCCCTGGCAGCGTGCTGACCGACTGCCCCATTCTGGAAGAAAGCCCGGTCAATCTGGAATGCAAGGTAACTCAGGTGATCCCGCTGGGCAGCCACGACCTGTTCCTTGCCGAAGTGGCAGCCTGCGATGTGGACGAAAGCCTGCTGGACGAAAGCGGCAAGCTGTGTCTCGAAAAGGCAAAGCTCATCGTCTACAGCCACGGCGACTATCTGGCACTGGGCAAAAAGCTGGGCACCTTTGGCTACAGCGTGCGCAAGAAAAAGCCGGTAAGGCGTAAAAAATAATTTACATTTCATCGCTTGACTTTTGCCCAAAACTGCATATACTAAAGATAGGCAATGTAGAGAGATTGAATCCATCGGGTTCATGCCGAAACACGAAGCCCCCGGTAGTGTCAGTACCGGGGCTTCTTTTAGTGTTTGCTGCCCTTGCCGATCTTACCGTCGATCCATGTGCACAGATAGTAGGCAACTACCTGCGCGGCAACGGTTTGGATAAATGTAGAGAGAGTTTCCAAGGGGTTCACCTCCTTTCCGCGGTTAGGGGAATGGAGAAGGGCCGCAGGAACAGTATAGCATAAAAACCGGTATCGCGCAATTTTGACGCAATACCGGTTTTTGTGCATTTATTCGTGCTTTACGCGCTGGATCTCGCCCAGATCATAGGGGGTGTTCTGGTAGACATAGTAGTTCAGCCAGTTCTCATACAGCAGGTGGGCGTGGGCACGCCAGCGGAACAACGGCGGCTTTGTGGGATCATCGTCCGGGTAGTAATTCACCGGCACATGGATGGGCAGGCCCTTGTCCACATCGCGGCGGTACTCTGAATCCAGCGTGTACTTGTCGTACTCCGGGTGGCCGGTGACAAAGATCTGCCGTCCGTTCTCGGTGCTCATGAGGAAAGGCCCGGCCACATCGCTCTCGGCAAGGATGCGCAGAGCCTTGCAGTTGTCCACATCCTTGCAGCTGATGCCGGTATGGCGGCTGTGGGGCGCATAGAACACCTCGTCAAAGCCGCGCACCAGCGGGTTCGACGGGCGGACGACCCGGTGCTCGAACACGCCGAACATCTTTTCCGGCAGCAGCTGCTTGTGCACGCCGTAGTGGTAGTACAGGCCCGCCTGCGCGCCCCAGCACACATGCAGGGTGGAGTAGACATTCGTCTCACTGAAGTCCATGATCTCGCACAGTTCCTGCCAGTAATCCACCTGCTCAAAGTCCATGGTCTCCACCGGTGCACCGGTGATGATCATGCCATCGTAGCGGTTGTTCTTTACCTCGTCAAAGTTCTTATAGAACGATTCGAGGTGTGCCGCCGAAACGTGGGTCGCCGCATGGCTGGCCGTCTGCAGCAGGGTCATGTGCACCTGCAGGGGGGTATTTGCCAGCAGACGGGCGATCTGGGTCTCGGTGGTGATCTTGGTGGGCATCAGGTTCAGGATCAGGATCTCCAGCGGGCGGATATGCTGGGACGCTGCCCGCTCCCGGTGCATGACAAAGACGTTTTCCTCGTACAGTGCATCGTAGGCGGGGAGCGTTTTCGGGATGATGAGGGGCATAGATTCTCTCTCCTTTAAGGGGATTTTATGTTTGGCATCGGAGCGAAGCGAAAACATCGAAGCGCGACGGAATGCCAAGGGCTCCCCTACCAGGGGAGCTGGCGAGCGCCAGCGAGACTGAGAGGTTTCATCCGTCTCAAATCTTATCCAAAGCCTGTGCGATATCTGCGATCAGATCCTCAGCGCTTTCCAGACCGCAGCTCATGCGCACCAGCTCTGCGGGCACACCGGCGGCTTTCAGCTGCTCATCGTTCATCTGGCGGTGGGTGCTGGATGCAGGGTTCAGGCAACAGGTGCGGGCATCGGCCACATGGGTCTCGATGGCTGCCAGCTTCAGGTTCTTCATAAAGATGCTTGCAGCCTCACGGCCGCCGGCCAGACCAAAGCTGACCACGCCGCAGCTGCCGTTCGGCAAGTATTTTTCAGCCAGTGCATGGTACGGGCTGGACTCCAAGCCGCAGTAGTTCACGTAGGCCACCTTGGGATGGCTTTCAAGGAACTCTGCCACGGCCATGCCGTTGGCGCAGTGGCGCTGCATCCGCACATGCAGGCTTTCCAGACCGAGGTTCAGCATGTAGGCGTTCATGGGCGACTGCATGGAGCCAAAGTCACGCATCAGCTGCGCGGTAGCCTTGGTGATAAAGGCACCCTCTTTGCCGAAACGCTCGGCGTAGGTGATGCCGTGGTAGCTGTCGTCCGGGGTGCACAGGCCGGGGAACTTCTCGGCATGGGCCATCCAGTCGAACTTGCCGCCGTCCACGATGGCACCGCCCAGCACCGCGCCATGACCGTCCATGTACTTGGTGGTGGAGTGGGTCACGATATCCGCGCCCCACTCAAAGGGGCGGCAGTTGACCGGCGTGGGAAAGGTGTTGTCCACGATCAGCGGCACACCGTGGGCGTGAGCAGCCTTGGCAAACTTCTCAATGTCCAGCACGGTCAGGGCCGGGTTTGCGATGGTCTCGCCGAACACCACCTTGGTGTTGGGCTGGAATGCGGCGTTCAATTCTTCCTCGGTGCACAGCGGATCCACAAAGGTGGCATCGATTCCCATCTTCTTCATGGTGACGGAGATCAGGTTGAAGGTGCCGCCGTAGATGGTACTGGATGCCACGATGTGGTCGCCTGCTTCGCAGAGATTGAACAGGGCAAAGAAGTTTGCAGCCTGACCGCTGCTGGTCAGCATTGCAGCCGTGCCGCCTTCCAGCTCGCAGATCTTCTTAGCCACAAGGTCGCAGGTGGGGTTCTGCAGACGAGAATAGAAGTAGCCGTCAGCTTCCAGATCAAACAGCTTGCCCATATCCTCGCTGGTGGCATACTTAAAGGTGGTGGACTGGATAATGGGGATCTGGCGGGGTTCGCCGTTGCCGGGGGTGTAACCGCCCTGCACACAGATGGTATCGCGATTCATACTACATACTCCTTTACTGGGTTTGTCCATATAGCACAATTCCCCGCAGGAGTGCTGCAGCCTCCGGCGGGGAATTGAAACGTTAAATTTTAGTTCCCGTTCGGGGGCAAAATGAGGAGAGGACTCCTTCCGTCAAAGCCTTTCGGCTTTGGCAATACCGGAAAGTTTTCCTCTTCGCCAGAGACTCCCTCTCCGAGGGAGCTGGCGCACGAAGTGCGACTGAAGGAGTTACTTCCGCAGCCGCTTATCGCTTCTGGTGGCCCAAGCAGTGCCCAAAGTCTGGAACACCTGAACCATCAGCACCAGCAGCACGACGCAGACGATCATGATGTTGGTCTGATAGCGGTAATAGCCGTAGGACAAAGCGATCTTGCCCAGACCGCCGCCGCCGATGACACCGGACATAGCCGAGTAGCCCAGAATGGTGGTCAGGGCGGTGGTCATGCTGGAGATCAAGCCCGGCAGGCACTCCGGGATCATCACCTTGGTAATGATCTGGAAGGGGGTCGCGCCCATGCTCTGGGCGGCTTCCACCACGCCCTCGTCCAACTCACGCAGGCTGGTCTCCACCAGACGCGCCACGAACGGGAAGGCTGCCACCACCAGCGGAACGATGGTGGCCGTGGTGCCCACCGTGGTGCCCACAATGGCACGGGTGAGCGGGAACACGCAGATCATCAGGATCAGGAACGGCACACTGCGCAGGATGTTGATGATGATGTTCAGGGTATGCATCAGCCAGCCGGGCAGCGGCAGGACGCCGTCCTTATCACCCGCTACCAGCAGCACACCCAGCGGCAGGCCCAGCACCAGCGCAAACGCGGTGGAAAGGACCGTCACATAAAAGGTCTCCCAGATGGCAAAGCCGTAATCTGCAATACTCATTCGCCGGTCACCTCCTCTACCGTAATGCCGGGCTGGGCGCGCATATAGGCCGCAGCCTGCTTTGCCTGCTCCACATCAGCGGGCAGCTTGAGCAGCATGGAGCCATAGCACTGACCGCTCAGGTCGCGGGTATCGGCGCTGAGCACCGACACCAGAATGCCTTTCTCTGCAGCAAGGCTTGCCACCAGCGGCTTTGCCGTGGACGAACCGTTGAAGGTGACACGCACCACATGGTCGTCCGGGGCAAAGCTGGAAAGATCCCGCGCAGCGCTGCCGCCGTTGGGGGCCACCAGACGCCTTGCTGCGGGCGTCTTGGGGTTCGAGAAGATCTCCTGCACGGAGCCCTCCTCCACCACGACGCCGCCATCCAGAATGGCAACGTGATCGCAGATCTCTTCCACAACGCTCATCTGATGGGTGATGACCACCACCGTGATGCCCAGCTTCTTGTTGATGTCCTTGATCAGGGTCAGGATGGCATGGGTGGTGTTGGGGTCCAGCGCACTGGTGGCCTCGTCGCACAGCAGGACCTTGGGGTCCGTTGCCAGTGCGCGGGCAATGGCGATGCGCTGCTTCTGACCGCCAGACAGCTGTGCCGGGTAGGCGTTGGCCTTATCGGGCAGGCCCACCACCTCCAGCAGCTCTCTGGCGCGCTTTTCGGCATCTGCCTTCTTCACACCGGCCAGCTCCATGGGGAAGCAGATGTTCTTCAGGCAGCTGCGCTGCATCAGCAGATTGAACTGCTGGAAGATCATGGTGATATCGCGGCGGCGCTCACGCAGCTGGGCTGCGTTTAAAGTCTCCATAGCGGTGCCGTCGATCACAACGCTGCCCTCGGTGGGGCGTTCCAGCAGGTTGATGCAGCGCACCAGCGTGGATTTGCCCGCACCGGACATGCCGATGATGCCATAAATGGAACCATCCGGGATGGTGAGGTTGATGTCCTTCAGCGCATTCACCGCGCCGTCCTTCATCTGGAAGGTCTTGGAAAGATGTTTGATCTCGATCACAGAAATTGCTCCTTGCTGTTGAATAAACTCCTTCAGTCAAACCCTTGCGGGTTTGCCAGCTCCCTCATGGAGGGAGCCTGAAACAGAACGGTCAGGCAAAGGCCCCCTCCCCGAGGGGGCTGTCACCGCAAGGTGACTGGGGGAGTTTGCTTAACCCTCGATCGGTGCCAGACTGTCCTGCTTGCCGCCGTAGATGCCCATAGGCTCCACGTGGATGCCGGCAACCGTCACCAGATGGGTGCCGTGCTCTGCATTGAAGTCGTCCAGATACGGCTGATGCTGGAAATAGTTGGTATCGCACTGGCCGTCCTCAACGATGTTGTTGGGAATGATGTAGTCGTCGTACTCCTGAATATCCAGCGTGATGCCCTTTTCGGCCAGAATGTCCTTGCAGATCTCCAGAACCTCGCAGTGAGGAGCCGGAGTAGCAGCGCAGCTGACGGTCTCGCCGTTCAGTGCATCGTAGTCGATGGAGGAGTCATAGCCGTCGGTGGGGTTCTCCACAACGGACACCACAGCGCCCTTGTAGTTTTCATCCATGAAGTCCTTCACCTTCTGGCTCTGCAGAGCAGCGGCCAGAGCCTTGATCTTCGGCTCTTCCTGATTGCCGTCCTTGCAGACCAGAATGTTGACGTAAGCAGAGGTGCCGTCCTCCATTGCCAGAGCATCGGTCATGGGGTCCAGACCAGCGGAGATGGCGTAGTTGGAGTTGATGACGGCGTAGTCCTCGTCCTGCAGGACGTTGGGCACCTGAGCAGCCTCGACCTCATCCACGGAAACATTCAGAGGGTTCTCCTCGATGTCCTTTGCGGTTGCGGTCAGGCCTGCATCAGCCTTCAGCTTAAAGAAGCCGTTCTTCTCCAGCAGGGTCAGGGCGCGTGCCTCGTTGGTGGTGTCGTTGGGCACAGCCACCTTCACCTTGTCCAGCTTAGCCACAGCAGAAGAAGCTGCGGAAGAAGCAGTGCCGGAAGCAGCAGAAGATGCGGTGGAAGAAGAACCGCCGCATGCGGTCAGGGCAGCTGCAGCAGCTGCAGCTCCGGTAACTTTCAGAAAATCACGACGAGTAATCATAGTTTTGTTCCCTCTCTATTTGCTTATTATAATGTACAGCGGCCCGCACGGCACAGTTCCGTGCTAAGGGCCTTTGACGGATGCATGAAAAAAGCTCCCGTCCTTGACCTTGAGCCAACGCTCAGACAAGGACGGGAGCATAACATACTTCCGTGGTACCACCTTGGTTTACCGCACCCTTGCGGGCACAGCCTCAATGCTGCGGCAGCCTTGCTGCTTACAGCCGGACGCTGTAACGGGCGCTCCCGTTGCAGACTTAGCACTCATGCGCCTCGCCCACACGGCTCCGAGACCATTTTCAGCTTCCTGTTTCCTGCCCTTTTCCATCGCCCGGGCTTTCTGGTAAGGATCAATGCGAAGGCCTACTCTTCTCTTCACAGCCATTTTTGTGATATTGCATTTATAATAATCCAATCGACCGGATTTGTCAACACCTACAACGAAGTTTTTTAGTAGGAAATTGCGTTTTTTTATCTTGTGCGCCAGCCGCGGACATGGTAGAATAAGACAGCATTATTTATAAAGGAGGTGCGGCAATGAACAGCCGCGAGGTTTTCCCGGATGAAGAACTGCGCCGCCGCATCATGGATTTTATCATGGCAGCGGGCCAGACATTGCTGGAAAACGGTGCCGAGGTGTTCCGGGTGGAGCAGACCATGGAGATCATGGCCCGGTCATTCCACCTGCGGGAGTTCCATGTTTACGTGCTGACCAACGGCATCTTTGCCAGTGCGGGCACCGCCGAGATCAGCGAGGTGCGCAATGTGCCTACCCGCACCACTCATCTGGGCCGAGTGGCGGCAGTGAACGCCCTCTCCCGCGAGATCGCAGAGGGCAGCATGTCGCTGAACGAAGCCGAGAGCCGTCTGGTGCTGGCGCGGCGCATCCCTTTTCCCAAGAACTGGGTGCAGCTGGTCAGCGGCATGTGCGGTGCATTCTGCTTTGCGCTGATCTTCGGCGGCACACTGCGCAGTGCACTAGCGGCGGCACTGGCAGGCTTTCTTGCCAGCGGCTATTTGCTGCTGTGTGAGCAGCACGAGCTGCCCGGCGGCTTCTGTAAGATCAGCTGTGCCGCACTTATCACGCTGGTGTGCATTCTGGCCTGCCGAGTGCTGGGCACACCGGCCAGTCACTCTATTATCGGCTCGCTGATGATCCTGACCCCCGGCATCGCCTTTACCATGGGCATCCGCGACTTTGTGCACGGAGATTACCTCTCCGGCACCATCCGCATGATTGATGCGCTGCTCATTGCAGCCAGCATTGCCATTGGCACCGGCCTTGTGCTGAGCCTTTATACATTCTTTACGGGGGTGGTCGTGGCATGATGTTGACCAGTACACAAATCGGGGAGCTGGCCGCGCAGTTCTTTATTGCCGGCGCAGGCACCCTGAGTTTTGCCGTCCTGTTTGCGTGCCCCCGCAAAAGCCTGCCCTTCTGCGGGCTGGTGGGGGCCGTGGGCTGGTTCGTCTACGAGCTGGCCGTAATGCTGGGGGCAGACAGTGCTGCGGCCTCCCTGCTGGCGGTGATCCCCCTCACCCTGCTCACCCGGGTGTTCGCCATCACCCTCAAAATGCCGGTGACGGTGTTCCTGCTGTCCGGCATCTTCCCGCTGGTGCCCGGCGCGGGCATCTACTACACCGCCTACTATTTTATACAGGGCAACAATGCGCTGGCCCTTTCCAACGGCATCAGCACCTTTAAAGTAGCCGTTGCGCTGGCCATCGGCATCACGCTGGTGCTGTGTGTGCCGCTGCCGAAGCGGAAGTAAGACCCTCTCCGTCATCTCGCTTTGCTCGATGCCAGCTCCCCCGAAAGGGGGGGGAGCTTTTTTGCTCCTAACCGGCAGATGCTTAAAATTCCCCCTTCGGGGGAGCTGGCGAACGCAGTGAGCCTGAGAGGGTTCATCCGTTCCCTTGGGGAAGCTGGCAAAGCCGCAGGCTTTGACGGAAGGGGTTGCCCGCTGCCGAAAAAACGGTGGAACTGACTATAAACGTAAAAGAGCGGCAGTCGCACGACTGTCGCTCTTTTTGTACTTAAAAACAGGACGGTAGCCGTGTTGACTACCGCCCTGTTGGTGCTATTTGAGTTTTTCAAAAAACTTCTGTGCCAGGAAATCAGAGCTTGGTCACAATGAAGACAGTATCGAAGGGACGAACCTTCAACAGCTCTTCCTCCGTGCCGTAGTCGGTGCTCAGCTTGTAGCCGTCCGGCAGCTGAATATCAGCAGCGCTGACGCCAGTTGCA
>ENA-OQJB01000278-OQJB01000278.1-human-gut-metagenome-genome-assembly--contig:-NODE-278-length-30011-cov-6.938897_pt1 | contig 30011 bp, 30 predicted proteins | sample MGYA00242599_ERZ504765 | MGnify/ENA primary metagenome ERZ504765 (study PRJEB26092, sample SAMD00036354) | human gut metagenome | host: Homo sapiens | study: EMG produced TPA metagenomics assembly of...
TTATCCTTGTCAATCCCATATTACAAAAAAAGCCTGACACGATAAGTTGTCAAGCTACACATCCCGTATAGTCAAGGCTTCTTTTGCTTGGTTACTCTCTACTTATAATATCTCTTAAAACGAGTGACTTTGCAAAGGAACAATTTTATTTTATACAAAACAATTTTTTTAGACTTTACTTTATATGTTGGCCAGCATAAAAAAGAAAGGGGGAATTTTGACACACCCCCTTTTTATTTTGGCAAAGCTCGGTTACTTAGAAATTGTATCCAACGCGGACAGCTAATGCTGCGGCATCCAAATCCTTTATTATGTTATATTTAGCTTCCAACCCGACAGATATCCGATCCGTCGCATACACTTCACCGCCCAAGCCAATATTAGCACCGAAACGAGTTTCATTAGCACTTAAATTACCTACGCTGGCTTTCCAAAACGAAAGGCTCAACCCGGCCAACGGGTAAAAGCCGAACATCTCACTCAATTTAAACACATAATGAGCATTCATATCGATCGCCCATGCATTCAGACCATCATTCTTTACAAAATGAGTAATAGACGGGGTCAAACGAAACGCATCCGTTACACAATAACGATAATCGATGCCGATAGTAGCATTGCCGATATCATTAAAATTATAACCTAAGTTGAAACCAAACGAGGATTGACCTTGCTGCGTCTGTGCATACGCACCTATACTGAACAGCGTCAGCATCAACATAACAATTAATTTTTTCATACTTTTCTTATTTAGTACAACAATATCTATCGCCAAATATAGTATTTTTTCATTGAAAGGCCTATTATTTTACTTTTAATTTATCACCTACGCTCTTTACAATGCTACGATAATAGTCTTCGTCATAGCCAGGGAAATCCGGATATTCAGACAATCCGTAACCATTCTGTTTGAATTGTCCATTTTCTTCCTTCTTCACGTTACCGTCCATATATTTGACTAACAGGTATTCTCCTAATTTCTTCCAACGGGCCGTTGCCTGGTCGGCAGTCGTAGAACTGAACCAGGTCAGGAACTTGACCGCTTCCGCCGGATTCTTGGCATACAGTTCTGATGCTGCCTTATCGATAGCCGGGATTGTCTGTTGATATCCGTTCTCCAACTCCTGTTGAACTGAGCGGATATCTTGAATCATATAGTTATATTTGCCATACGCCATATTAGCCACCCAGTTATGAATCCAAAAAGCGGATGTCCAGGAAAAATTCATCATATCACCGTTTCCGACACGATAACATTCGGGAGAAGCTGTCACCGAACAATAGATCGGCGTAAAGACAGCCATATCCGCATCATCCACACCGAACCAAAGGATACCACCGACAGCATCCGGCAGCCAGTTACGCATCTGAGGAACAATCACAAAACCGGTCTGCTGCGTAGCAATCGCACGCTCGTTCGTATATTCCTGGCCGTCCACTTCAAAAGTCATCGGACGCCAACGATACGGAACCTTGTAAGGACCGGCACCAGCATCCTTCGTCATATCTAAATCCGTGCCTTCGAAATGGTCGCGCATACCGTTCTGAACATCCTGAACAGACAACAAACGATTAGGTTTGACATACAAAGGCATCGGCTTCTTCGTCACATCACCCTTGATCAAATCTGTATATTGATCCATCGATTTATCATATTTGCGAAAGAAAGACCACACACGGGCTTCACAACCACGCAGAGCACTGAAATCATACGGACAATAGGCTTTCTGGAAACTAAAATCCTTATCTTTGCCGCTGAAATATCCCTTTTCACGAGCAAAAGAGACAACATCCGGTGAATAGATGCAGTTCTCCTTATCATCAAACGGGATCTGCTGGATACGAGATTGGTTGGCATGAGCCGAAATACAATCGTCCGGAATGCGAATAGCAACCCAGACAGCTCCTTTATTACCCGGACCTTTACCGATCATTTCCATCACCCAAGCTTCGTTCTTATCGGCAATAGAAAACGTTTCCCCACTGCTATAGTAGCCATAATCCTTCACCAGGTCAGTCATAATCCGGATAGCCTCCCGCGCCGTCTTGGAACGTTGCAAAGTGACATAAATCAGACTGCCGTAATCCATGATACCGGTCGTGTCGACCAGTTCGGAACGGCCCCCGAAAGTGCTTTCCGTAATCGCAACCTGATGTTCATTCATATTGCCGACCACAGAATAGGTCTGCTCAACCTGCGGGATCTGTCCTAACGGTTTATGGGTGTCCCACTCGATGATATCCAGCATCGCCCCTTTCAGCCAAGTCGCAGCCGGCCAGCGATACAGTTCACCATATAACGTATGCGAATCTGCCGCATAGCTGATCATAACGGAGCCGTCAACCGAAGCTTTCTTTCCTACCAGCAGTCCTGTGCATGCAAAGGCTTCCACTGCGGAAAGCGTAATGGCACAGGCTGCCATCAAAATCCATGTTCTTCTCATATAAATAAAATTTATGCAAATAATAACATATATACACCGGCACCGCAGCAATAGCCGATCAATGCCAGAATTGAAAATCTTTTAGTATAATACATAAAATCGATCTTTTCCAATCCCATTACCGTTACACCGGTTGCAGAACCGATAATCAGAATACTACCGCCAGTAACGGCACAGTAGGCAAGGAATGTCCAAAAACCTCCATCCGATACGAAGAACTGGGCATAAGGAGCCAGATTGGCCGCATCCGGCACAATCGGATACATACCCATCGTTGCCGCAACCAAAGCCACGTTGTCCACACAGGAAGACAAAACACCGATCACGAAACTGATCAGATAAGGTTCATGCACATGCTTATCCAGAAAAGCAGACATCAAACCCAGCTGGCCGGAAGTTTCCAACGCCCCTACCGCCATCAGGATACCCAAAAAGAAAAATATCGTCGCCAGGTCGATATTCGGAAGTAATTGGGAAATACGCAACTTATTGGATTCGTGCATATGCAGTTTGCTATACATGATATCTGTATAGAACCACAGGATCACCAAACCCAGCAAAACACCTAAGAAGGGCGGAAGATTCGTCAACATCTGAAAGACCGGAACCAATGCCAGCGAAAGGACACCGATCACAAAGATCACCCGGCGCGAATGATTCGGAATTTCCGGTGTATATTCGTCTGCCATTTCTTCCTCGCTCATCACACGCAAAGTTGCATCTTTCTTGAAGAGCCAGAAATTGGCAATCGTCAGCGGTACAAGCAAGTTTACCAATGCCGGAAGGAACACATGCGAAATCTGGTGCATAGCTGTGACATTCTTGCCCACCCAAAGCAAAATAGTCGTCACGTCGCCAATCGGAGACCAGGAACCACCCGCATTAGCCGCAATAATCACCATACAGGCATACTTCAAACGATCTGTCCGATCCGGAACCAATTTCCGCAACACGGCCATAATGACAATAGCAGCAGCTAAGTTATCCAATAAAGCGGAAAAGAAAAAAGCGGCAAAACTTATATACCACAATAATTTTCTTTTATTGGCGGTACGGATATATCCGGTAACAGCCCGGAAACCACCATGCTTATCCACGATATCGACAATCAGCATGGAACACATGACAAAGAAAAGCGTTTCAGCTACATTCCCTAAATGATAAACAATCGAACGGTTTGTAATAAATGTAATAAACTGATCTTTCAGAGGGGCATTTGCCATTTCCGGATTTTGGATCAAGAACTCCTGAAACAAAGGACTGGAGCGTTCGACAAAAATGTCATAGGCGTCAAACATCAATATCATCCATAGTGATATTGCCATAAACAGAGCTATCGCAGCTTTATTTATCTTTATCTTATCTTCCAACGCAATTGCAAGAATCCCTAAGACAAAGATGACAGGCATTAAAATAAACATAACACAATATATTTAAATTTGTTATCAAATAACAAAAGATTAGGTTTTTTACCCTAAACTCTTGCATGTTTAAAAAAACACTATACATTTGGGCTTTCATAGTTAAGGTTTTGGTTAAATAGAAAGGAGTGATCTGAGAAGACCGCTCCTTTCGCTTTTATATAGAATACAGATATTCAATTTCTTCTGCCCAAATAGACTCGTCCGGCGTTTCCAGAATTAAAGGAATGTTATCAAACCGGGGATCATCCATCAACATCTTAAATGTAGTCAATCCCATCACTCCTTTCCCAATACTGTCATGTCGATCCACACGGGTAGCCAGATCTTTTTTGGAATCGTTTATATGCATGCCACGCAAATAAGAAAAACCGATTACTTCGTCAAAATGACGGAATGTCTCCGTAAAACCTTCAACAGTCTTGATATCATAGCCTGCTGCCAGTGTATGGGCAGTATCTATACAAACTCCGACACGGGATTTATCTTCTACTTTATCGATAATATAAGCAAGTTGCTCGAAGGTATATCCCAGATTGGTCCCCTGTCCGGCAGTATTTTCCAGTACGGCACATACACCCGAAGTCTGGTTCAACGCCCAATTGACCGAATCGGCTATGCGCGTCAGACAGTCCTCCACATCCATCTGATTCAGATGGCTTCCAGGATGGAAATTCAAACGGTCCAGTCCCAATTGCTCACAACGTTGCATCTCATCCAAGAAAGCATCCCGCGATTTCTGTAAACCTTCTGCTTCCGGATGTCCCAGATTGATCAGATAACTATCGTGCGGAAGAATATGCTCTGCCGCATAACCAAATTCCTCACAACGTTCTTTGAAAAGGGAAATATTCTTTTTTGTCAGCGGAGAAGATTTCCATTGACGCTGATTACGGGTAAACAAGGCAAACGCCTTCGCCCCAATCGCATTCGCATTCACCGGAGCATTCTCAACTCCACCTGATGCCGACACATGTGCTCCAATATACTTCATTTGTTATTTATGTTTTATTGTTTATTCACCTTCTGCTTTACATCCCGCAAAATGAAATTTTTCCGTAGCCTGTTCCTGTGTAACTATAAAATAGACCAAGTCAGCACGCGTACATAACTCATCTTGTGAATTATAGATTTCCGTTTCGATAAAGATTGCATTTCGTTTACGGTCTTTGATACGTCCCCGAATTGTCAACCTGGGTTCACGGGTAGAAAGACTTTTCAGAAAGCGGGCATCCAGGCGTGAAGTCATTCCCGAAGTCTGTAACTTCCTAAGCACCACCCAACCGGCCAATTCGTCCATCAATGTTGTTAGGATTCCGCCATGCAACGTATTTAACCAACCCTGATAATGAGCTTCCGGCTCCCAATAAGCCACAATATCATCACCATCCTCATAAAACTCCATATGAAGTCCCATCGGGTTACTCGGAGCACAGCCAAAACACATATACCCATCCAATCCCTCCCAGGGATTAATAATCTTTTTCATATTTGATAATTATTTGCCACAGCCCTATTAATCTACAAAGGTAACAAAAAAAGCAGAAATAAGGTTTATTAAAATAGAGCCGCAACAAAGCAGTAGATAAAATAGCCACAAACCGACACTTTCACCACCACACTGAACAGAAAACCAACAAAAGCCCCTACCCCGGCTTTAAAGGCTTCAACAGACTTCTTTCCCCCAAGCAACTCGCCGATTACAGCTCCTGCAAACGGACCGATCAGCACGCCCCAGGGAGGAAAAACGAAAAGACCGGCAATCGTTCCGATCACACATCCCCAATTCCCCCATTTACCGCCTCCACTATATTTTGTACCCAACATAGGCGTCACATAATCCAGCACCTGGACAATAATGACCAGCAAAGCCCATAAAATCAAATGTGTAGTACTGAAATGGATTTTGTCCGTAAAGTGTAAAAGCAACAAGCCTGCATAAGAAACAGGCGGACCGGGCAATACAGGCAAGAAACAACCTGCCAGCCCGGTCAGCAAACAAAGTATCCCCAGAATAATAAGAAGGATATCCATATAGTTATATTTTAGCTGTATGAGTATTCGTATGCAATAATACGAAAAAACATGAAAACAGTAAAATATAAATCCAAAGAAATGGGAAATAAAAAAGAACTAAACCGAATCCATCTTTAATGATTACAAACTTTAGTCACATCAACCGTAAAACCGTCGTTCAAAGGCATAAATTTACCTTTTTGTTTAAGAAACTCGATCAACGCATCCACATTCATATTCTCAGCTGAACAAGCATAAAAAGCTGATCTTTTCCAAACTTCTCTACGATAGCTTCTTTCAAAGAGGCTTCCGTATAACTGTTTCCTTCCATCATATGAAGGACTTCATGAGCATGTAACTGTTCCATAAGATAATTAAAATGATTTTGGACAAAAATACACGATATATACATCTTGAATTGTAACATATGTGACAAGACAATGAGAATTACATCTTTTTTTATCCTTTTATCATGGTAAGTAACATCTTGAACCGTTCAACGGCAAACACGGCATGAGGTGCATTAACAGGAAAAACAATGCTTTCCCCTTTTCCAACGGTATACTTATTTCCGTTTACAGTAATTTCTGCCGTTCCCTCCAAAATCTGAACCAACGCATCAAACGGGGCTGTATGTTCACTTAACCCCTCTCCCTTGTCAAAAGAGAATAAAGTGATATTACCGGCAGCACTTTTAATCAATTGCCTACTAATGACTCCTCCCTCCGAATAATCGATCAGGGACTTCAAATCCAACACAATTCCTTTTTCAAAAGACTTTTCCATATTAAAAACATTTATATATACATATAATTGTTGTGGAGGAGTATTTGTTCAAGAAACGCCCGTGTACTTGATCCTCTTCAAATACACGGGCAATCATTTTTCAGAGTAAATCGGAAGCTAATTCGGACAATTGGCTACGTTCTCCCTTGATCAGATTGATGTGGGCAAACAATTCTTGCCCTTTCATTTTATCAACCATATAAGCAAGACCATTGCTCTGTGCATCCAGATAAGGAGAGTCGATCTGCTGGATATCCCCTGTAAATACCATTTTCGTTCCTTCGCCCGCACGGGTGATAATCGTTTTAATCTCATGCGGAGTCAGATTCTGCGCCTCATCGATAATACAAAACGTTTCCGAAAGACTTCGACCGCGGATGAAGGCTAATGCTTCAATCACAAGTTGTCCGTTCTTTTGCAAATCATCTATCTTACGGGCATCCGATCCACCGGGTGCAAACTGCCCCTTAATCACATTCAAATTATCAAACAAGGGCTGCATATAAGGAGCCACCTTCTGCTTCTCATCGCCAGGCAAGAATCCTAAATCCTTATTTGCTAAAGCAACGATAGGACGTGCCAGCAGAATCTGTTTATAAACATTCGCCTGTTTCAATGCAGATGCCAAAGCCAACAAGGTTTTACCGGTTCCGGCCTTTCCCGTCAGCCCGATAAGTTTTACATCCGGATCATTCAGCACTTCAAAAGCAAAACTCTGTTCCGCATTACGGGGCTGAATACCATAGTTACTGCCTTTTTCCACTTTCTTGAATTTATTGGTGAACGGATTATAACGGGCCAGGACAGAATTACGTACACTCTTTAAAATAAAACATTCGTTCGGCTCCAGTTTCGACTTTATATCGAACAGATTGGCATCGATGCCGTCAGGCGAAGCATACATCTTATCGATCAGATCCGGATCTATATTTTCATAAGTATCTTGCGCACGTTCGAAAATATCCACATTAATAACCTTATCGGTTATATAATCTTCCACTTCGATCCCCAATGAACGCGCTTTCATACGCAGGTTCACATCCTTCGTCACCAGAATGGTTTTCACCTTCCGGTCTTTTTCCGCCTCTGCAACCGACAACGTACAGGACAAAATACGATGGTCCGCGGTCTTTTCCGGGAACGACTGATAAATCTTTTCCTGATATTTGTCACCGGTTACCACGTGCAAAGTACCTTTACCCGGTCCAAGCGAGGCCCCTTTTAAAAAGAGATCATTACTGGTTAACGTGTCCAACTCGCGCACAAACTCGCGAGCGTTGTAGTTAATCTGGTCGCTCCCCTTTTTAAACTTATCCAACTCTTCCAACACGACGATCGGAAGATAAATATCATTCTCCTGAAAGTTCTCAATACACTTGTAATCGTGCAATATGACATTCGTGTCAAGCACAAAATTTTTCTTTGCTCCCATGATCTTTCGATTTAATGATTATGCCTCTAAGATAGAAATATTTCCGAGACATTATCCTCCGATAACCAAGAATATATCAAATAAACCAATTAATTCAACTTTTTTACAAAAGCAGGAGATTACGCTATATTTTATTTATGTATTTTTGTAGATAGAATGTCAAAATTAAATCCATGAAAAAGTACAAACTCATCACATGCATGTTGCTGTTTGCCGGATACTTGTCGGCACAGAACAATTTATCAGCATTACTTCCGATGCCGAACCAAGTCAAACAAATCGATAGTAAGAAAGATTTTATCATAAGTGATAAAACAACCATACAAACGAATCTGCCGGAGGAAGCCTTTTGCATTGCAGAACTAAAAAACATCCTACAGGAAAGAACAGGGGAAACACCAACCCTATCCTCTTACGGCTCAAGCAATTCCTCCATTCACCTCATGGTGGATCCATCAATCAAAGGGGATGAGCATTACCTATTATCCGTATCCGAGGAAACCGTTACCATAAAAGGAGCAACACAAGGTGCCATCCTATACGGACTTATGACTTTAGATCAGATCCTGTTAGGAGATGTATGCCGGACTTTATCGGGAAAGATCGCGCCAGTCGAAATCGACGATCAACCCCGTTTCGGCTACCGTTCATTGATGTTAGACCCGGCACGTCATTTCCTGCCGTCCGAAGATGTGAAGTTCTATATCGATCAGATGGTACGATATAAATATAATGTATTGCAACTACACCTGACAGACGACCAAGGCTGGCGTATCGAAATAAAGAAACATCCCCGGCTGACCGAAAAAGGAGAATTTTATACACAAGAAGAATTAAAGGATTTAGTACATTATGCGGCCGAACGGAATGTTCAGATCATCCCGGAACTGGATATTCCCGGGCATACGGTAGCCGTACTGGATGCTTATCCCGAATTAGGTTGCAGCCATACCGACACCATACCCAAGATTGTCGGCGAAACCGTCAATCTTATGCTTTGTGCCAATAACGACAAAGTCTATTCCTTATATAAGGATATCTTGACAGAAGTAGCCTCCATCTTCCCCGCTCCCTATATCCATTTGGGAGGAGATGAAGCGATCATCGAGACGAATTGGGGTAAATGTAAACACTGCCAATCACTTATGAAGCAGTTGGGTTATACGAAACCAACCGAGTTGATGAACTACTTCTTCGGCAAAATCCTACCGGTCGTGCGTGAAAATGGTAAAAAACCGATGTTATGGTGCGAACTGGACAATATCCGTATGCCGGCACACGAATACCTGTTCGACTATCCGAAAGACGCAGTCTTGATAACCTGGCGTTATGGCCTGACACCGTTATGCATGGAACTAACTGCACGTCACGGAAATACGCTGATTATGGCACCGGGAGAATACACGTATCTCGATTATCCGCAATATAAGAACGATTTTCCAGAGTTCAACAACTGGGGAATGCCGGTCACTACGCTGGAAACCGCTTACCAGTTCGATCCGGGCTACGGTCTGCCTGCCAGCCAACAAGCTCATATCGCAGGTGTCAACGGAACATTGTGGGCAGAAGCGATGCCGGACATCAACCGCGTCACCTATATGACGTACCCCCGCGGCCTGGCACTTGCCGAAGCCGGATGGACACAGATGGAACATCGCGATTGGGAATCATTCAAGAAACGCATATACCCGAACCTGTCGGAACTGATGAAACGTGGCGTTTCCGTCCGAGTACCTTTCGAGATCGTCCGTTATCCACAAAAGAGATAAAAGAATAAGGAACAGATTCCTGCTTCCGGAACAAAATTCTTCATTCAAGCGGATAATTTCTGAAATCGACTCAACAAACAGATGTTATCTTTGAAAACTTAATGAATATTCCTTACTTTTACAACCGGATTTTAAGAAACCGGTACTAACGAATACATTAAAATTAAACACATAACAAATTTATGAAAAAGATTTTCAGCTTATTGTTAGCGGCCTCCGCGTTTGCGTGCACGCAGGAGAAAGTGGTCGAGATAACCATCAGCAATCCGTCTGCCACAGACCGCACGAACGAAATCACCGAAATCACATCTGACGCCGTTGCCAAACTGAAGGGTGAGACATTCGTCATTTCAGACAATACGGGCTCACAAGTTCCCTATCAGGTAACGTATGACAACAAGATCATCTTCCCGGTTTCCGTCAAAGGTGGCGAAAACGTGACCTATAAGATCACTCCGGGAACACCTGAAGCCTTCAAAACAATTGCTTGTGGTAAACAATATCCCGAACGTGTGGACGATGTTGCCTGGGAAAACGATCGCATCGCCTTCCGCACCTACGGTCCGGCCCTGCAAGCTACCGGCGAGAAAGCTTATGGTTGCGACATTTGGGTAAAATGTGTATCCGAACCGATCGTCGACATGCGTTACAAAACCGAACTGGATCCGGAAACAAGAGCTAAGATCTCAGAACTGCGTAAGACCGATCCAAAAGCAGCACAGCAATTAGCCGAATCAGTTTCCTATCATATCGATCATGGTAACGGATTAGATTATTATAAGGTAGGCCCGACATTAGGAGCCGGCACTTCCGCCCTATTGGCAAACGACTCTATTGTCTATCCGTATTGCTACAAAGACTATCAGATTTTAGACAACGGTCCGCTGCGTTTCACTGTAAAGCTGGTTTACCATCCTCTGACCGTGAAAGGCAATGACAATGTAATCGAAACCCGCGTGATCTCTCTCGACGCTGGTTCCCAGATGAACAAATACACAATCACTTACGACAACCTGACCGAAGCGACTCCGATTGTGACCGGTATCGTTTTGCATGAGCCGAGCGAAGACTACCAGGCCGATGCTGCAAAAGGCTACATTGCCTATGCCGATCCTGCCGATCCTGTAAACGGACAAATTTATGTAGCGGCCGTATTCCCGGAAAAGGTCAACGAAGCTAAAGCCGTCATATTCTCTGACAAAGAAAAGGCTGAACGCGGAGCAGACGGCCATGTTTTAGCTTACAGTACCTATAGCCCTGGTAACAGCTATACATATTATAGTGGTGCCGGTTGGAGCAAATGGGGGTTTGAAAACTCCGGCAAATGGTTCGAATATGTACAGAAATTCGCACAAAATCTGAAAGAGCCGTTGACTGTAACAATAAAATAAATCCGAGTCAAATATCGGATGACACAGAAAAGAGGGTGTGTCGAAACTATCCTGTTCCCGCGCCCCGCGCGGGATCGCATTAAAACCGGCCCTATAAAAATCTGATTGATAAGGTCTGTTCTTTTGCGGCCCCGCATCAAGTGCGGGGACAAGGAGATTTCGACACACCCTCTAATTTGTATCCCGAAAATATCTTGTTTTTTTATCCCCTTATTGTCATATTCATAAAAAAACCATTGGTCCAAATCGAAACTACTACCGCATCTATTTTGATTTTCTACCCTATGTAATTCAATTTGCCCGCAAGGGTAATATTTTTTAACAAACACATATTTTTAATACACATTTAAGTATCAATTAATTAGACCAGAAATCACATTTCAAGGAGGATATTGTTTTTTTCGCAAAATCAGATTTGCATTCTGTTGTCAGGCCGCCCGCCTTTCTACAATAAAAAGGCTATGCTGCAACTGCCCTGCCTCTGCGCCAAGCGTGAGAACAGGACAGTTGCGACATAGCCCCTTTCACCAAATAAAGTCTTATTTCCTATTTCAAGCCACGATTATGCAATAGTGGATCGATACTTGGTTCCTTGCCTCGGAAGTTTTTGTACATGGCCATGCCTTCGTCAATGCCGCCCGGCGACAAAACGTATGTACGGAACTTGGCGGCCACTTCGGAATTGAAGATGTCCCCTGTTTCTTTGAACGCCTCGAAAGCATCGCAATCCAACACTTCCGCCCAGATATAGCTGTAATAGCCGGCCGTATAGCCACCTTCCATCGTATGGCCGAAATAGGTCGAACGATAGCGAGGCGGAATCTGGCGGATTAAACCACGGTCTCCCATCACTTTTGCTTCGAACGATTCGGCATCAAAACCGGCAGGAACTTCCTTCAATACATGATAATCCATATCCAATAGAGAAGCCGCCACATATTCGGTTGTTGCAAAACCTTGCCCATATTTGCCACTCTTCACTATTTTATCGACAATAGTCTGCGGGATCACTTCGCCTGTTTCATGATGCTTGGCATAAACTTTCAAGACTTCCGGTTCAAACACCCAATGCTCCATTACCTGTGAAGGAAGTTCCACGAAATCGCGAGGAACACCAGCCACTCCATTATAATGGACATCGGCAAAAAGTCCGTTTAAAGCATGTCCGAATTCATGGAAAACAGTTTCAGCCTCGTCGGCACTCAACAAAGCAGGCTGTCCATCTGCCGGTTTGCTGAAGTTGAATACAGTCGTCACTACCGGAGCAACACGCTTACCATCCTTATACGTCTGGTCACGATAACCACCGCACCATGCACCACCGCTCTTTCCCGGACGGGTAAAGAAGTCCATATAAAGTATACCTAAGGATGTACCGTCCTTATCCTTACATTCGAAAACCTGGGCATCCGGATCGGGAAGCGGCATGTTCTGCAACGGAGTAAAAGTGATGCCGTACAGTTTGTTCGCCACATAGAAAGCACCTTCCCGGACATTGTTAAGTTCCAAATACGGGCGAACTTCGTTTTCGTCTAAGTCAAACTTCGCTTTCTTAGCCTTTTCGAAATAATAACGCCAATCCCAAGCTTCCGCTTCGAAATTACCGCCTTCTTTCTTTATCTCGGCATTGATATCCGCCAATTCTTCCTTCGCTTTTACAAGAGCGGGAGTCCAGATCTTGTTCAACAAATCATATACATTCTTTTCATCCTTCGCCATGTTTTCTTCCAACACGTATGTGGCAAAGTCTTCATAACCCAACAATTTAGCTTTATCCAAACGGGCGGTAACCAACTTCTTGATCACGTCCTTATTGTCATTTGCATTGTTATTATTACCGCGACAAACATAGGCATTATAGATTTTCTCACGCAAGGCACGATTGTCGGCATATTGCAGGAAGGGCATCACACTCGGATTATGCAACGTGAAAATCCACTTTCCATCCATTCCGGCCTCTTTAGCCGTAACAGCAGCTGCAGCAATCAATGTTTCGGGCAAGCCGGACAGGTCTTCTTTCTTATCGACCACGAGCTGGAAAGCATTAGTCTCTTTCAACGAATTCTGCCCGAAAGTCAGTTCTAACATAGAGATCTGTTCGTTCAGTCTACGAAGCTCCTCCTGTTTGCCGGCATCTAAGTTGGCACCACCCCGCACAAATCCTTTATAAGTTTCTTCAAGCAGTTTCTTCTGTTCCTTGTCCAGGTTCAACTTTGCTTGATTCTCATATACAGACTTCACCCGGGCAAAAAGTTTCGGATTCAGGCTGATATCGTCACTATGTTTGGAGAGCAACGGTGAAAGTTCCTGTTCAAGAGCCTGGATCTCGTCGTTCGTGTTGACACTCGCCTGACCGCTGAAAGCATAAGCCACCTTCATGAGCAATTCCCCACTACGGTCCAGTGCTACAATCGTATTCTCAAAAGTTGCTTCATCGGGATTGTTTACGATCGCCTCTACTTCTGCTGTTTGTTCCTCCATTCCTTTCAGGAAAGCAGGTTTGTAATGTTCTACTTTGATTTGTTCAAAAGGAGGAACACCGAACGGTGTCGTGTACTCGGTAAAGAATGGATTCATACCGGAAGTGTCAGCCCCGTCGCTCTTCTTTGATGAGTTACATGCCCCCAAAATAACTGCAAGTCCGGCAGCCATAAGTGTTTTGTTCATATTTGTAATTATTAATTTGTTTAGGATACAAAGGTAACTAAAGACAATCCCATTTCCAATAATTGTCATTATCTTTGATCTAATCTAAAATCACAATAAACAAAGATGAATATGAATAGAATTTGTCAACTTTTCGGTATTCAATACCCGATTATACAAGGCGGAATGGTTTGGTGCAGCGGTTGGCGGCTCGCCTCGGCAGTCAGTAATGCAGGCGGTCTCGGCCTGATCGGCGCCGGTTCCATGCACCCTGAAGTTTTACGCGAACATATCCGGAAATGCCAGGTAGCCACCGACAAACCTTTTGGTGTGAACGTCCCTTTAATGTATCCGGAAATCGATGCTCTGATGAATCTATTGGTGGAAGAAGGTGTGAAGATTGTTTTCACCTCAGCCGGCAATCCTAAAACTTGGACGGGTTTCCTAAAAGGACACGGGATAAAAGTCGCCCACGTCGTCAGTAGCTCCAAATTTGCCGTCAAATGTGAACAAGCCGGTGTCGACGCCATCGTTGCCGAAGGTTTTGAAGCCGGCGGGCATAACGGGCGAGAAGAGACAACGACTCTTTGCCTGATACCTGCCGTACGCCGTGCCACAACTCTCCCATTGATGGCTGCCGGCGGTATCGGGACCGGTAGCGCTATGCTGGCAACTTTCGCTCTCGGGGCCGAAGGGGTTCAGATCGGTACTCGCTTCGCCCTGACAGAAGAAAGTTCCGCACATGAAAACTTCAAACAATTATGTCTCAACCTGAACGAAGGCGACACGAAGCTCTTGTTGAAGAAACTTTCCCCCACCCGTTTGGTGAAAGGCGAATTCACTACGGCTGTCGAAGAAGCTGAAGCCCGTGGGGCTTCCGTCGAGGAAATGAAAGAACTGTTAGGAAAAGGCCGTGCCAAAAAAGGTATTTTCGAAGGAAATCTTCAGGAAGGCGAGCTGGAAATCGGACAAGTCGCATCCTTATTTCGTGAAACGCAGACCGTGACCGAAGTCATGAAAGAAATCATCGAAGACTTCCGCAAAGGAACAGAAAAGATACAACAGGCGTTATAGGTGGTCAGGACACAAAAGTTTTTTAGTTTTATGAATTAAGGGTGTGCCAAATATCGGTATTCATGGGACGCAGACAACGCAGACGAGCGCAGATTAACGCAGATATTATTAATTATCAAAAAAATAAATCTGCGTTTGTCTGTGTATTCTGCGTTATCTGCGTCCAGAAATATCAAATTGACACACTCTCATATTCATTTAGTTCATTCGGTAACTATCTATTCAAGTACCAATACCTCGTTGTCTTTATAGCTTTCATAGCTGGAGACAATTACCTTTTCACCCGCTTCAAGGCCATCGATGACTTCGTAATATTGCGGGTTCTGGCGACCGATCTTGATCTTGCGGCGATATGCTTTCTTGCCGTCCTTGTCAAGAACAAATATCCAACTGCCACCTGTGCTCTGGAAGAAGGTTCCGCGCGGGATGATGATGCTTTCTGTCGGCTGTCCGAGTTCCAGGTTAATGTAATAGGTCTGTCCACTGCGGATATTATCCGGACGTTCGCCGGTGAAGACGAAATCCGTACGGAACTTACCGTCTCGCACTTCCGGATAGACTTTGCGTACGTTCAATTCAAAGTCCGATCCCTGACGTTCGAATGTTGCGGACAATCCCTTTTTCACGCGGTCGATATAATGTTCGTCGATCAGAGCCTCGATCTTATAATCCGACAAGTCGTTGATCTGCCCGATTTTCTGTCCGGCCGAAACGTTCTGGCCTAATACGACATCCAACAGTCCCAATTCACCGTCGATCTGCGAGCGGACATTCAAATGTTCCTTACGTTCATGAACCAAAGCAATATTTTTACGCATATTGGACAAACTGGTTTCCATTTCGTCCATCTGGATCGTACGGGAGATCGAATCCTGACGCAAGCGTTCTACAACCAAGTCATATTTTTTACTTGCCAACTCAAAATCCTCTTTTGCTTTCAAAAATTCTTCCTTTGCAATCAAGTTTTCCTCATACAACTTTTTCTGCTGGTTATAGGCACGGCGGTAGCGCGTCATGTCGACATCCAGCTGTGCTTTTTCCAACTGATTGTTCAATTTGTCCTGCTCCATCGTCACCTGTGTATTACGAAGAAAATTTTGCTTTTCCGCCAACTGTGCCTCGGCATCCAAGATCTGCAGGTCGAGATTTGAATTGGAAAGACGGATGATCACATCCCCTTTCTTCACCTGTGCCCCTTCTTCCACTACTTTTTCCTGCACGATACCGCCTTCTTCCGGGCTGAGCTGCACAACCGTAATAGGCTGTACCTGGCCGTTCACACGGACGAAATCGTTAAACTGCTCTTTCGTTACATTCCCAATATTGACACCGCGGGCATCCACTTTCAATGTCGAAGCATGGTCACCGAAAACGATCCATCCCACCAAAACCAAGAAAAAAGCGCCACCTGCTACATAAGGAATATGCTTCTTTTGAAGACCTTTCTTTTTTTCTAACTGTATATCCATGATTGTATGTTTTTTATTTCTTCAACTTTAATTTTCAACTATCAATTTTCAACTATCAACGGTTGCCCTTTATAATAATCGACCTGTCGGCATTTCATTGTGTACAGCAAACGCCTCTGTAAAAGATCAGCCTTTGAGTTCAACAAAGTCGTCGCATTTGTCTGCACATCGAGCGGACTCATCAGTCCTTCCTCAAATTTGCGTAAAGTTACCTGATAAGCCAAAGCATCGGCCTTTACTTTCTTCTCCATCTGAATCGTTTCTTTAGCATAGCCCTCCCGATCAAGAACAGCTTGCTCGACATCTTTCTGCAACTGACGAAGAGTTTCGGTCTGCTTTTCGTATGCGATCCGGACATTGTTACGAGCACGGCGCATATTGGTAATCCGAGACAGACCGTCAAACAAAGGAAAACTAAAACTAAAATAAATATATTCTCCACGATTATTTTTAAACTGGTTTTTAAAAGCAACGGGAGCGTTTTCCGCTTTCAGGTTTTCAAAATAGCTGGTAGTGATACCGGCTTCGACGGAAAGAGACGGAAGCAACTTTCCTTTTGTTATCAAGTAATTCATTTTACTGGCTTTCAATTGAAAATCAGCCTGCAAAGCAGTCGGATTGTTTGCCATAGCATAATCCTGAATGGCACTGACAGATTCCTCAGCCAATATATCCCGTACGGGAGGCACAACGGTATCGACATCAAGAGCCAAATCCGACGGATAGTTCATCGCGTTTTTCAGGGTCATCATCGCCGTATTATAAAGGTTCTGCTGATGCGTCAGATTGTAATCGTCACCGGCTACCTGCGATTCGATCTGGGCAACGTCTGCCTTTCCTTTCAACCCCAATTCTTCCTGGCGACGCGTTTTGTATAAAAGACGCTGGCTGTCTTCCAATTTTTCGGAACACATCTTTACCAGTCCTTGATAGTAGACAACCGTAATAAACGCATCCATAATATTGATTGCCAAATCATCTTTCTGCTTCTGCAAATCATTTCTCCCCATGTGGCGGTTCACATTTGCCAGCCGCCATTGGTTAATCAATTGCCCACCTCTGAAAAGCGGCAAAGAAGCGTATGCACCATACCCGTTGTTAAAAGTGGAAGTGTTTACGTAAGTATTCGTTTCCGGGTCTACAGAACGTCCGAACCGATACTGCGCATCCACTTGCGTACTGATTGAAGGCAAAAAGGAAGCGATGGCAGACTGCTGCTCGGCCTTGTATGTATTATTGGTATAAAGCTGCTGCTTTACCTTCGGACTGTTCTCCACCGCATAGCGCATGCAATCGTCCAAACTCCATATTTTGTCCTGTGCCATTACCGAGGCTACCAGGGCAAAAGAAAGTGCTGTTGTTAATATGATCTTTTTCATTGCTATATTATTTTCTACCTGATAAAATACAAAGAGCGTGCCAAAATATATAAAACAATAATATACAACGAGTTAGTATAATATCATTTGGCAACAGATGTCAAAAAATTGGACAGTGGTGTAAAATAATTAGACAATGCGAAGACACTATCCGTAAAACATATCCTCTTCCCACCGACCAGGATTATGGTGGATATAACAGGAGATTCGGTCGTAGTCATCATAATTCCGGATGATGTGCTCATAATAATTCCGTTGCCACAAACGATGTCCTTTGGGATAGTGCCAATGCCTATTATAATGTTTGGTAGACAACGATTTGAACGCACAAACAACATCTCCCACCGTAGGGGCAGGGCTCTGCTCTGCCCTCTTGTCTATTTCCCGGAGATCTCCTATCCGGGCAGAGCAGAGCCCTGCCCCTACGAGTTCGATAATGGCATGAAAATGATTAGGCATAATCGTGTATTCATGCAAAACCACAGGAAAACGTTGTTCTATGCTTAACCATTCTTGTTGAACAAGTTCTCCGATATCATTTATTTCCATGATACCTTCCATAATATTTCCAAGTAGCTGTTTTCTGTCTTGTACACATACCGTCACGAAATATAATCCTTTGCAAGAATAATCATACCCTTTTAGCCGAATAGAGTGTCTATCATATTTTTTCATAGTCTATCTGTTTTAATTAACGATAAACAAAGATACAACTCTCATCAGAATCACAAAATTTCTTTTAAATTATCAGTTACTCCAACAGAACAAATTATCTTTGCAACAGACATACAAGAAAAACAAATGACAAAACAAGGCACCATACTGGTAGTAGACGATAACAAAGGGATTCTCACCGCAGTACAGATGCTATTAGGCACTTGCTTCGAGAAGGTGATTACGATCTCTACTCCCAACAAGATAAAAGCCACACTGCACGATGAAAATATAGATGTGGTCCTATTAGATATGAATTTCAGTGCCGGCATCAATACCGGCAACGAGGGGTTATTCTGGCTTTCGGAAATAAAAAAGGAAGATGCCTCAATACAGGTCGTTCTTTTTACGGCCTATGCAGACATCGACCTTGCCGTACGGGGAATCAAGGAAGGAGCGACAGATTTCGTGGTCAAGCCCTGGGATAACGCCAAGCTGCTGGAAACACTGAAAACGGCCTATACGATCCGGACGGCAAACCGTAAAGGCATTTCGATCGCCACAGGCAAGCTCGTCGTTTCCAAGGAAAGCGGAATGTTCTGGGGGGAAAGTAACGCCATGCAGCAACTTCGTTCCCTGATCGAAAAAGTAGCCCGGACGGATGCCAACATCTTGGTGACCGGAGAGAACGGGACAGGTAAGGAAATGCTTGCCCGCGAGATCCATATGCTTTCCAACCGAAAAAAAGAGACTTTGGTTCCGGTCGATATGGGAGCTATTACGGAAACTCTTTTCGAAAGCGAATTGTTCGGACATGTCAAAGGGGCATTTACCGATGCTCGGGCAGACCGTCCGGGGAAATTCGAGGTGGCCGACAACGGCACGCTGTTCCTTGACGAGATAGGGAACCTCTCCTATCATCTGCAAGCGAAGTTACTGACTGCCTTGCAACGCCGCAGCATTGTCCGCGTGGGAAGCAATACGCCTATCCCGGTCAACATCCGCCTGATTTGCGCCACCAACCGCGATTTACAAGAAATGGTGCAGAAAGGGGATTTCCGCGAGGATTTACTCTATCGCATCAATACGATCCATGTGGAGATACCGCCGCTCAGGGAACGGCCGGAAGACATCGTGCCTCTTACCGAAATATTCCTTTCCAAATATGCCAAGATATATGGGAAAGCTGCCATGCGTCTCAGCCCGGATGCCAAAGAGAAACTAAAAGCGCAACCTTGGTTCGGAAATATCCGGGAGCTCGAACACACGATCGAAAAAGCCGTTATTATTGCCGAAGGAAGTGTGTTGGACGGCAACGATTTCGATTTTCCACGGGCAAAAAAGGAGCCGGTGGCAAAAGAGGCGACAACTCTGGAAGAGATGGAATATAATATGATTAAAAACGCAATGGACAAGTACAGCGGAAATTTGTCGCTCGTCGCAAGCCAATTGGGTATTTCCCGCCAGACTTTATACAATAAGATCAAACGATACGAACTATAATGCTGTTGAAAGGACTTTACCATAATTTCCATCTCCGTATTGCCGTTTTCGTACTCCTGACGATAGCCGGTACCTATTTAGCTCTCCGCCAAGAATGGGTGTGGTTTGTACCGGTACTGTCCGTATGGGCTTTCCTCCTCCGGCTAATCCTGTTGTCCGACAAGCGAAACGCTCAAAAGGTGGCTTTCATGTTCGATGCGATAGACAACAGCGACTACGCTTTCCGGTATGCGACGCGTGGACGCTCGTCGAACGACAAACTAGTCAGTGAATCGCTTAACCGCATCACACAAATTCTTTTCCAGGCCAAAGCGGATGCCGCCCAGAAAGAAAAATACTACGAACTGATTATGAATTGCGTCAATACCGGCATTATCGTACTCGATGACAACGGCGTGATTTATCAGACGAATAACGAAGCTCTGCGTTTGCTTGGACTGGCTGTCTTTACAAATGTGCAACAGCTTGCCCGTATAGACGAGAACCTGAAAGCCGTCATACAAAACATTCAGCCTGGCGACAAGCACCAGATATCCTTTGCCAACGAGCGCGGCAACGTTCATCTGTCCATCCGCGTTTCGGAGATGACGCTACAGGACAAGCATGTACGCATTTTAGCAATCAATGATATTAACAGTGAGCTGGACGATAAGGAGATCGATTCATGGATCCGCCTGACACGCGTCTTGACGCATGAGATCATGAATTCGGTCACTCCTATCACCTCTCTAAGCGACACACTTCTCTCTTTGCACCAAAATGCGGATGACGAGATACGCAACGGGCTGGAAGTAATCAGCACAACAGGGAAAAGCCTGATTTCTTTCGTGGAGTCATACCGTAAATTCACACATATCCCGACGCCGGAGCCCACTCTTTTCTATGTCCAGAAGTTTGCAGAACGCATGGTAAAGCTGGCTCGCCATCACACTGATTTTCCCAACATCACGATCAATGTCAGTGTAGAGCCTTCCGACCTGATCGTCTATGCAGACGAGAATTTGATCTCGCAAGTCGTCCTGAATCTGCTGAAAAACGCCATGCAGGCAATCGGTTGCGGACAAGCAGATGGTCTGATCGAGGTAAAAGCCTACTGCAACGAAGAAGAAGCTGTCCTGATCGAGGTCAGCAATAACGGGCCTATTATCCCGCAAGAAGAGGCCGAACACATTTTCGTTCCATTCTTTACCACTAAAGAGGGTGGCAGCGGTATCGGGCTTTCCATCTCCCGCCAGATCATGCGCCTTTCGGGAGGTAGCATCGCTCTGAAGAGTGCGCCGGCCGCCAAACGGACGACATTTGTACTGACATTCCCTTAGAAGGAAAACAGATCAGCCGATAAAAATTATCAATTATCATAAACATTCCTATCGGCAAATATTTTATATTTTTGGACGATAAAACGATGATTTATCCGTACGCAATAAAATAAAAGGGTGTGTCAATTTGATATCACTGGACGCAGATGACGCAGAACACACAGACAGACGCAGATTTATTTTGCTGATAATTAATAATATCTGCGTTAATCTGCGCTCGTCTGCGTCCCATGAATACCGATATTCGGCACACCCTCATCATTCCGTTACAATAACAATATAAAACTATCAATATGAATCTATTAGACAAACTCAAAATCAACCACCGTCCGAGTGCCGGCGCTCTGGACCTGTTAAAGTATATCGGGCCGGGATTACTTGTTACCGTAGGCTTTATCGATCCGGGGAACTGGGCGACCAATCTGGCTGCCGGCTCCGAATTCGGTTATGCCCTGCTTTGGGTCGTCACCTTTTCTTCCATCATGCTGATCATCATCCAGCATAACGTCGCCCATTTGGGAATCGTGACCGGACTTTGCCTTTCGGAGGCAACCAACAAATATATGCCACGTATGCTGAGCCGCCCCATCCTGATCTCTGCCATGCTGGCCAGTGTTTCGACCTCGCTTGCCGAGGTACTGGGAGGTGCCATTGCCCTCAGGATGCTGTTCGGAATGCCGATCAAAGTTGGTGCCGTCATCGTGACGGTAGTCTGCCTCGGAATGTTGCTGACCAATACATACAGTAAGATAGAACGCTGGATCATCATGTTCGTTTCGATCATCGGCCTTTCCTTCCTCTATGAGCTGGCATTGGTAGACGTACAATGGGGAGCTGCCATCGAAGGATGGATAAAACCGACTTTCCCGGAAAATTCCATGCTGATCATCATGAGTGTACTCGGAGCCGTTGTCATGCCCCACAATCTGTTTCTTCACTCGGAAGTCATACAGAGCCGCGAATGGAACCTCGAAGACGAATCGGTGATCAAAAAGCAATTGAAATATGAATTCTACGATACACTGTTATCTATGGTTATCGGCTGGGCGATCAACTCGGCCATGATTATACTGGCAGCAGCCACCTTCTTCAAACAGAATATTGCGGTAGACGAATTGGACCAGGCACAACAACTATTAGTCCCGCTGGTCGGAAACAACGCAGGTGTCATATTTGCCGGAGCACTCCTGCTGGCCGGTATTTCCTCCACGATCACTTCCGGGATTGCCGGAGCATCTATCTTTGCCGGATTCTACGGTGAAGCGTACAACCACAAAGACCTTCACTCCAAATTAGGGGTCTTGTTGTCATTCATCCCTGCTTTGCTCATTATTTTTGTCGTAGGCGATCCGTTCAAAGGCCTAATTTACTCGCAAATGTTGCTGAGCATACAGTTGCCGATCACCGTTTTCACACAAGTTTACCTGACATCCAGCAAAAAAGTGATGGGCAAATTTGTGAATTCACGATCCACAACGATCATTTTAGTCACTTTAGGAGCACTTGTAACCTTCTTAAACGTTGCGCTTCTGATAAGCCTGATTTAATACAATAACCCCAACCCTAACCTAAAGACAGCGAGTGGGGGGGGCAAAATCCCCTTGTCCCCGCGCTTGACGCGGGGCCGCAGAAGAGCAAGCCTTATCAATCAGATGTTTATATGACTGGCTTTAGTGCGATCCCGCGTCAAGTGTGGGAACAGGATAGTTTTGACACACTCCCATGTTGTATCTTATCTGCATCCAACGCTTGTCTTTCCGCATCCAATCTCATTTTTATGCTCATATAATCCAAAATCCATGCAAGTGTAATTACCGTTCCATGCAAGTGCATTCAGATATCAATACAGACAAAAACTAGTGCTTTTTCAACCATCAAAAACAACAATAAGTCAAATAATAAATTTCTCCAAAACCCGGGTTTTGTCGGAAAAAACTCCCCCAAAACGGCATTTAAGTACACAAAGAAAAGAAAAGGAAAGGAAAGAGAATATGCGGGTATTGGCAATTGACAGTTCAGGGCTGACTGCGACTGTTGCAGTCGTGGAAGAGACTCAGACTGTTGCAGAATATACGATCAATTATAAAAAGACACATTCACAGACATTGCTTCCTATGATCGATGAAGTAGTAAAGATGACAGAGCTGGATCTGGGTACGATCAATGCGATTGCAGTGGCAGGAGGACCGGGATCTTTCACCGGACTTCGGATTGGTTCTGCGACAGCGAAAGGGCTGGGACTTGCACTGAATAAACCATTGATCCATGTGCCGACTGTGGATGGACTTGCGTATAATGTGTTCGGGTGTGAGGATATTATCTGTCCAATCATGGATGCAAGACGTAATCAGGTATATACTGGAATTTATACATTTTCAAAAAAAGCGGGAGAAAAAGAAGGGAGGAATCTGGTAGAACCGGTTTTTCAGGTGATCAAGATGCAGATGGCGGTTTCTATTGAAGAACTGGCAGAACGGCTGAACCGCTATCGCCGTCCGGTCGTATTTTTGGGAGACGGAGTGCCGGTCTATGAAAATGTACTGGCAGAAAAACTGACTGTTCCGTATTCTTTTGCACCTGCGTATATGAACCGGCAGAGAGCTGCTGTTGTAGGAACTTTGGCAATCCAGTATTACAAATCAGGAAAATTTGAGACAGCAGAGGAGCATCGTCCGGATTATCTGCGTGTTTCTCAGGCAGAGCGGGAACGCGCTCAGCGTGAGAAAGAAGCAGAGATTATAGTACGAGAGTTGAAAGTGGAAGATTCTGCGGCAGTTGCGGAGATGGAGCAGCAGATTTTTTCGGATTCATGGAGTGAAAAAAGCGTGTTGGAGACTGTGCAGCAGAAGCAGTCTGTTTGCTTTGCGGCGGAAAAAGCAGGACATCTTTTGGGATATCTGCTTGCATATCATGCGGCGGACGAAGCGGAGATCGCAAGAATTGCGGTGCAGAAAGAAGCACGCAGACAAGGGGCTGCCGGTAAACTGATGCAGGCGCTTGAACACTATTGTGAAGAACACAAGATGGAAAAGCTTCTTCTGGATGTGAGGGAGAGTAATGAGGCGGCGCGCAGCTTCTATACGAAAAACGGATTCGTGGAGGATGGCATTCGACAGGGATTTTATGTTAACCCGCCTGAAGATGCGGTTTTGATGAGCAGACAGCTCGGTGCAGATGTCTGATGGATTTCAAAAGAATGCTTATAGAATCACTGGAAGTGCCGGAAGCAGTTCCCAGTAGGAATTGCGGCGATATCCGGCTATAATGTAGGCGTAGCAAAAAGAAAATCCGAAAATCACAGGAGGAAATTTTATGCGCCAGTATGAATTAAAAGAACGAAAAGAAATCAGTAAAATTATTTGTAATAAATGTGGAAAAGAAATTCCGGTATCCGGTGGACATGAGATGAAAGGGGTGTTCCGTGTGGACTACGAGTGGGGATATTTCTCAGAAAAAGACGGAGAGAGACATGCCTTTGATCTGTGCGAAACGTGCTATGATGCACTTCTCCAATCGTTTCTGATACCGGTGGAAATAGAGGGATGATATGTTAGATGTATGTTTGCTTGGAAGCGGCGGAATGATGCCGCTTCCTTATCGCTGGCTGACGTCGCTGATGACACGGTTCAACGGCAGCAGCCTGCTGATCGACTGCGGGGAAGGAACGCAGATTGCGATTAAAGAAAAAGGGTGGAGCTTTAAGCCGATTGATGTGATCTGTTTTACACATTATCACGGAGATCATATCAGTGGGCTTCCTGGACTTCTTCTCACCATGGGAAATGCAGATCGGAAAGAACCGCTGACTTTGATCGGACCAAAAGGGCTGGAGCGTGTGGTATCTGCTCTGCGGGTCATTGCTCCGGAACTGCCGTTTCCGATCATTTATAAAGAAATTGAAGGGGCAGAGCAGACTTTCGAATTAAACGGATATCGTCTGAAAGCATTTCGGGTGAACCATAACGTTCTCTGCTATGGTTATACAATGGAGATCGACCGTGCAGGAAAATTTGATGTGGAGCGTGCAAAAGAACAGGAAATTCCGCAGAAGTATTGGAAGCATCTTCAAAAAGGTGAAACGATCGAGACGGAAAATGGAATCCTGACTCCGGATATGGTGCTTGGACCGCCGAGAAAAGGGTTAAAACTTACGTATACAACAGATACGAGACCGACGAACTCTATCCGGGAAAATGCGAAGGATTCTGACTTGTTTATCTGCGAAGGGATGTATGGAGAAAAAGAAAAAGCAGCAAAAGCAGTAGAATACAAGCACATGACATTTTATGAAGCGGCGCATCTGGCAAAGGACGCACAGGTGAAAGAGATGTGGCTGACACATTACAGTCCGTCCCTGACAAGACCGGAAGAGTATATGGATGAAGTGCGCCGGATCTTCCCGGAAGCCAAGGCAGGAAAAGACAGAATGTCCAGAGAACTGGCATTTGAGTAGAAAGAGGTTTGCAGTATGAAAGAAATCAGAGATATCAATATATTAGCGATCGAGAGCTCCTGTGATGAAACAGCGGCAGCAGTGATCCACAACGGAAGAGAAGTGCGCTCCAATGTCATTTCTTCCCAGATTGAACTGCACAAACTGTACGGGGGCGTTGTGCCGGAGATCGCATCCAGAAAGCATATTGAAAAGATCAATCAGGTGATAGAGGAAGCTTTAAAAGAGGCAAACGTGACATTGGACGATATCGATGCAATCGGGGTAACTTACGGTCCGGGACTTGTGGGGGCTCTCCTTGTCGGTGTGGCGGAGGCAAAAGCGATTGCCTACGCAAAAAATCTTCCGTTGGTAGGGGTGCACCATATCGAGGGGCATATTTCCGCCAATTATATTGAAAATCCAGACCTGGAGCCGCCGTTTTTATGCCTTGTGGTATCCGGCGGACATACCCATCTGGTCTGTGTGAAAGAATATGGAAAATATGAAATACTGGGACGTACCCGTGATGATGCGACGGGAGAAGCCTACGATAAAGTGGCGAGAGCAATCGGACTTGGTTATCCGGGCGGGCCTAAAATCGACCGGATCGCAAAAGAAGGAAATCCGGATGCCATTCAGTTCCCAAAGGCGCATATGGATTCAGAATATGATTTCAGCTTCAGCGGTCTGAAATCTTCAGTATTGAATTATATCAATGGATGCAAGATGAAAGGAGAGTCCTATAATCCGGCAGATATTGCGGCATCCTTCCAGAAAGCGGTTGTGGAAGTTTTGGTAGAAAACTCCATGCATGCAGTAGAAAAATATGGAATGAACAAGTTTGCGATTGCAGGCGGTGTGGCATCCAACAGCGCCCTTCGCCAGGCAATGCAGGAGGCTTGCGAAAAACGTGGTGTGAAATTTTATCACCCGTCACCGATTTTCTGTACAGATAATGCAGCTATGATCGGAGTGGCTGCATATTATGAATATCTGGCAGGAACAAGGCACGGGCTGGATCTAAACGCAGTTCCGAATCTGAAACTCGGAGAAAGATAAAGGATATGAAAGAAAAAGAATTTGTAACAGCAATCGTTCTGGCAGCAGGCAGAGGAACGCGGATGGGGACCAAAATACAAAAACAGTATCTGGATCTGTGTGGAAAACCGGTCCTCTATTATTCCCTGCACGCATTTCAGGAATCTCCTCTTATTGACGAAATCCTGTTAGTGACAGGAGAACAGGAAATCGAATACTGCCGGAAAGAGATTGTAGAAAAATATCAGCTTACAAAAGTAAGAAAAATACTTGCCGGAGGGGCAGAGCGTTATCTTTCTGTCTGGAATGGAATCCAGGCAGCAGAAAATAAAGGCTTTCTCTTCATTCACGATGGCGCCAGGCCGTTTGTAGATGAGGAGATGATAGAGCGTGTGTATGAGCAGGTACAGAAAGAAAAAGCATGTGTAGTTGGTATGCCGGTCAAAGACACCATCAAAATCGCGGATGAAAAAGAGTACGTTCAGACAACACCGGACAGAAGCACAGTGTGGATGATACAGACCCCGCAGGTATTTTCTTACGATATCGTAAAAGGAGCTTACGAGATGCTGATGCGGGAACAACAGATTTCCGTGACAGACGATGCCATGGTCGTGGAACAGATGCTGAATCATCCCATCCGTCTGGTGTATGGTTCGTATGAAAATATCAAGATCACAACACCGGAAGATCTGGAGATGGCAGAAGTGTTTTTGAAAAGACGAAAAAAGTAAATGATGTATGCAAGAGGCTGGGAGTTTCCGGCCTTTTTCTTTTGGCAAAATGAAACTTTTGACCGAAAAGAACTGTATGTATAGATAGAAAGGGGGGTATGCAAGATGGTAAAAAAGAGATTGATACTTCAACTGCAACAAAAAGAAATTGCCGCATTAGAAGAAATTATCCAAACGTATCATAATTATGTAGCAAAAATTGTATATTCGATTCTTTCTTTTTATTCGACAGAAATAGATATACAGGCAGTGATCAATCAGGTGTGTTTTTTTGCTTTGGGAAAAGGCAGAACAGATAGATACAAATAAATGTGAAGACATTAAGTACTATCTGGCTGCGATTGCCAAACATGAGGTGATCAATGAAAGAAACAAATTCGTCCGCATGTTGAATTGGATGAAAATGTGATTGGAAACAGTGCAAAAGTATTTGCGGATATAGAGTTACGAGAGGTAATATATTCTGCACTTCAACAGTTGAAAACAGAATATCAGATTATATTGTTGAAATATTATTATCAGGAAAAGTTGATTCGGGAAATTGCATCAGAAGAGGGAATCCCAGAGTCTACAGTAAAAACAAATTAAAAAGAGGCAGGGAAAAGCTGAAGGAAATCTTGATAAAGGAGTGCGTCATTGATGAAAATGAATTATAGTGATATGTTTGACTGTATTTCTGATAAAAGTGCTGAAATTTTGAATGAATATGAAGAATACGAGCTAGATACTGTTTTTCTGCAGTTAATACTGAAAAAGTGGTAATTTCTAAGATTATGAATAGAGTACCTTCGGTAAAAAAGAAAAGTCTGGAAATGGCGAATATTACTTGCAGCGGCAATGATATTATCAGCTTCATCAATTGTATTTGCAGTGAAATATTTGCAGTTTCCAAATGATGGAGGAACACAGCTGGTAACGGAGGAAAATCGTGAATTGATAGGAGAAAGCATACAAGGAACAGCATTGGTTTATGATTCGGAAGGAAATCTTATAAACAAAGAAGATGCGGAAAGTGTATCAGGGCTCTATGATTGGGAAAACTGTCCAATGATTCAACAAATAGAGGATGAAACTGCAATTCCGAGTACATTTACAGTAATCCCAGTGAAAAAAAGAGGGACACAATATCAAATCCCAGAAGTGATGTTTACCAGTGAAGCGCTTGTGATTTTTACAAAGGAAGACGGAAGTGGATGGGAATTAAGCGAAGGTGATGAGATTCGAATTCATCTGGAAGAATACGAAACAAAGGATTTTCGGGTAGAAGGACAAATGATCGGATACAAATTGATCCATAACGGAGAATTAAAAAAAGCAGAAGATGTACGAGAAGGACTCAGACAAAATTGCATACTGTCTGCAACTGAAAAAGGGGAGTATTATCCATGTTTGATCGGCAGAAGCTCTGATATTACAACGCTGAAAAATGGAACTATTACAGTTATCGAAAAATAGAAGTGAATATATAGCGGCAGCCATAATAAAGAAAGATGCAATCAGCTGCCGCGACATTGATTATTCCTGTTCCAATTGTGTTTGTGTAAGCGCTATATTTGCGCAGTGTCATTTCTTAATTGTAGGCAGAAATTATTTGCGCAGAGATAGTTACGAAAGAAGAGTTAATGGCCATCGCACAAAAAATAAAAAAGTGAAAAAAGGTGTTGACATTTCAGATAGTATTATGCTAGAATACACATTGTCGCGAGGGCGAACAAGACAATTTAACCTGTGAAATGACAGGAAGTTTGGAGAGGTATCGAAGTGGTCATAACGAGGCGGTCTTGAAAACCGTTTGTCCGAGAGGGCGCGTGGGTTCGAATCCCACCCTCTCCGCTTGGGAAGTTCAGAATTGAATGGACTTCCTTTTGTTTTCCTTGAAGGTGCGCATGCACAACTGAGAAGATTGAGGCATATGACGACAAACGAGGAATGAGTGAGAAAAGTATAGCGTGTATAATACGCGGGCATTTTGGAGAAGTACCCAAGCTGGCCGAAGGGGCTCCCCTGGAAAGGGAGTAGGTCGTTAGTAGCGGCGCGAGGGTTCAAATCCCTCCTTCTCCGTTACTTTCTAAATGAGAAAGTACACATTGAAAACTCTGGAAGAAAAATAAAAAAGTTCTTGACAGAAGAAAGTGGATGTGATAACCTATTAAAACTGACTTGTGAGGAAGAAACACTTTCGGAACAGACAGCAAAAAGAAAATGAAAAAAAGTTCTTGACAAAAGGAAAACGGCGTGATAAAATATCAAAGCTACTTCTTATCAATAAGAACAGCGAAGAACCTTGATAATTAAACAATAGACAACAACCTTGAAAATTTCTTAAGAGAAGATTTTTTAAGAACAGCATCTAAAAGATGCACCCGTCGCATTTAATGTGACAGACAGTAAAAGGGATGAATTAGCTAGTAGTTAATTCTGACCGGAACGAACACTTTTAACGAGAGTTTGATCCTGGCTCAGGATGAACGCTGGCGGCGTGCTTAACACATGCAAGTCGA
>ENA-OQJB01000281-OQJB01000281.1-human-gut-metagenome-genome-assembly--contig:-NODE-281-length-29818-cov-6.303392_pt1 | contig 29818 bp, 29 predicted proteins | sample MGYA00242599_ERZ504765 | MGnify/ENA primary metagenome ERZ504765 (study PRJEB26092, sample SAMD00036354) | human gut metagenome | host: Homo sapiens | study: EMG produced TPA metagenomics assembly of...
TATGAAGGCGAACGATTTTCTTTTTAAATTCAGGTGTGTAACTTTGTGACATAATACTTCCTCTTTTCTCTGTAAGATGATTATATCTTATTAGCCACTTCTGTTACAACTTTATTATAGCACTTCAAACTTACTTTTATTATGCAAATGAGCATCCTGAGATATACTGGATACATTTCACTGGAAGTGATTGTGAAAAACTAATTGAAAAATATCAAATTCATAATTGCTATATCGGTGAACATACGCTGCTAAAGACATTATTTCAAGAGACCATTATTGAGTTGCAATTAAAAAAAGCATATTATGATGACATTGTACTTAGCAGTTTCTTACATATGCTAGTCATGATTGTCCGTTCCCGCCAGCAGCTCCTGACCTCTTCTGAGAACGATTTTTCTATCGATCGACTTGTAATGCAGCTGAATCAGCACTATATGAAGGACTGGACTGTATCCTCAATGGCAAAATACTGTAAATTAAGTGTCGGATATTTTTCCCACATTTTCAAAGAACGAATGGATGCTGCCCCGATGCATTACCTCAATGACCTCCGCATAGAAAAAGCAAAAGAGTTGATTTCAACCAATACCATGAAGCTGTCCGATGTTGCTTCCATGGTAGGATTCTCTGATTCACTCTATTTTAGCCGCGTATTTAAAAAGACTACCGGAATTCCTCCAAAGGAATACCAGCAGTCTTTACTTACCGCGAACACTCCGAACTGGTGGCCCGACAAATAGAGGGCTCTCAGTTCACAGATATCATATTTAGTTGCACTATCGAACCAGTGTAAATATGCCCGCCGACTGTAAAAAGAGTACTGCCATCATAACCGGAACAACATATACTGCCAGAATGATCATAAGTCCCTAAATTCCTGTCCGGATGCTACCATTTCCATCCTTAAAGTGTAGTGTCAATGAATATACTGCAATTCCAACAATCATGATCAGCAATCCCGGCATCACAATTCTCGCAAAACGTTCAATTCCTTTTTCTACACCGCTGTACACGATAAATGCTGTAATCGCAAGAAATAGTAACATAAAAATAATCGGATATACTTCTGATGTAATGAAAGAAGTAAAATATCCTTCCTCTGCCGCATATACACCTTGTCCAGCCAGATATACTGCCAGATATTCCGTAATCCAACCACCAATTACAGAATAATATGTCATGATCATAATCGCTACATCCGTAACCAATAAAGTAAATCCAAACGTGACCACTAATGCCACATAGATAATGATAAATAATCCGCCCCGCTCACAATCACGAGAATCTTCTTTGCCTGCATGATATTTTTGATTCCCATCGTATATGCCTGTTTCGGAACCTCTTCTTCCGAAGCAAAGAATCGTTTATTTGCTTCGATTGTGCTTTCTGTCAAATCTACACAATGTGTCTCCTTTTCAAAAGCCGCCCCCGGTTCATTAAATCCAATTTTTCATACCATTCAATCAGCTGTTTATATGTTCCAACCGGTGATGAACCTGTGGCAAGTCCAAGAACACAATCCGGTTTCATAATAACCTGTGCGGAGATGATGTTGGCAGCTTTGCGGCTCATATCCTGATAATTTTTTATGACAAAATAATCATGTTTCTGTTTCCTTTCTCTGAATAGCTTTATGACAAATTGTTATTTTGTTTCCACGCACAACAATGGGGCTGTCGGTTAATACCGACTTTTAGGCTCTGAATCTTAAAATACGAATCTCCCGTAGAAATCAGTATTTTTAATACTTGAACTTCTTCGGGAGATTCGTATTCTTTCTTTTCCGTATGTATTTTAGGACACAAAAATCCCTTGACTGCATTTTTGAAAGCACTCTTTTTCTAAGCAGCCTTTTCTTCGGTTTTTCCCTCAAATTTCTTGATCTCATCATGAAGAAAACGATGGTATTTATTTATATTTCTTCCAATCGCATACAGCATGAATTCTTTATATACTTTTTCTGCTGTCCGGTAATTGAAACGTCGAAAACCGTCATTTTCTTTGATATCTCCAAAATGTCCTTCTGTCTGAATGGAACGGATCTGCCGGTTCAAAATTCCCTTCTCACTCTGGATGTTTGCATGGGATTCTTCTTTCAAAGCTTCCCATTGTCCGTTAACTTTCATGACCTTATTTTTCTCTGCATCTTTCTCAGCATCATATTTATAGAGACATTTTGCTTTATGTTCACAGCCACTACAATCTGCGCATCCATACACCTCAAATGTTTGTGTATAACCAGCCTGTTCTTTTTTCTCAGTCCTGATATGATGAAGCTCCCTTCCATCATGACAGACGTAATAAAGTTCATCCTCAAATATCTGCGTTTTCATGTTGTAATACTTTCCAATATTTTCTGTGTACGCACGTGTTTCCGTTTTTCATGATCCTGCAGTTTGATATAACTGGTGATTTTATGGTCCTTTAAGTACAGAAGATTCTTTTCACTGCAATAACCACTGTCGGCAGTTACTTCTTCCAAAATTTCTCCAAATGCGTTTTTGTGCTTTTCTAACACAGGGATCAATGTATTATAATCTGTCCGGTCATTACTTACATATGCCTGAACAATGAAATAATTCTCTACTGCTATCTGAATGTTATATGCTACTTTTAATTGTCCATTTAGCATATGGTCTTCTTTCATTCTCATAAATGTAGCTTCTAAATCTGTTTTGGAATAACTGTTCCTGTCTCTTCCCATGATCTCAAAGCATTCTTTGTATCCCATCAGGCGTTCACCGCAGGCTTCCAGTTCCTCATATAGCTGCTGGATTTCCGGTTTTCTCTTTCCCTTTCCATAAACAAACGTGATCTGTTCCTGCTCTGCAATCTGAAGCAGATTTTTCTGGAGTTTCAGAATCTCCAACGGAGAACAATTGTCAATTTCGATGATTGTATTATTTGACAACTTTTTATGTTTTGCCAGTTTCCTTTTCCGGTTCTTTTCAATGATATCCCTTACTTTATCCATCCCTTCGATCACAAACATATGTGCATGGGGAATATCATATTTGATGCTATACTCATTTTCATCAATCAGGACATTATATTTCTCATACAGTAAATCAATCGTATCTAACAAGCCTGCAAGGTGATAATTGAGTGTTCCTCTCCAGACAAATGTATAACGGTTTGCATTCGCTTCTATTTTGGTCCCATCAATAAAAAGCGACTTTAGGGTAATCAGTCCTTCTTTTTGCAGACGGTGAAGAAACTGATAGTTTAATTCATCTAATACATCAGCAGTTAGTTTTTTATTCTTGAATTCATAGAATGCATCTCTTTTTGGTTTCTGTCCTTTGGTAAGCCAGATAAACGCAAGGTCTCTTTCACATAATTCCACAATACGGTCAACAGCCCTTACCCCACGCATGTTTGCGTAAGTAACGACAGCATACATCATAATTGGATTAAACCCGGTTCTTCCCTTATCTGAACAATTGGCTAACAAGCCAGAAAAATCTAAATCCTCCATCACTTTTTTCAGGGTATAGACTGGATCGTCGTCAGGTAAACACAATTCGAAGAAACTAAAGTTCATTTTCTGTTGCCCTAATTCAAAAAATTCGTTATAATAATCTTGTTTTAGCATAGTTCCATTATAACATGGAATGGAGAGAAGATGGTTGTCGTTAGCCATCTTTTTCTCTCTTTACGGAAAAGCTTCAGGGGCAGATTTGACTCATGCGAGTCAAATCTGCCCCTTTTTGGAACTATCTATTTCCCGACAGCCCCATATTTGTTTGCTATTTACTTTTCTGTATTTTCAGCAAGTTCCTTTGCTGTTCTGCAGATATTCTTAAGTGCTTCGTTCAATCCACCTTCGCCCTTCTTTGGTGTCTTGACAATCGTAATCTTGTCTTTGTAATGATCAATGACATCCGCATTTTCATCTGCCATTGCTGCAAATGCCGGAATTTTAGTATCTTGCTGGATTCTATCTGCGATTTCCGCGCACATTGCACTATAGTCATGATAATTAAATGCCGGACCACAAATCACCACATCTGCATTCAGTTTTTTGACCATCGCGCACATTTTTCTGCCGACCTCATCTGAGTTTGCTTCATAGGTTCCTGTCCCGGCAATCAAAGTTGCTATAACCTTTGCATCCATCTCTTTCAGGTATGGTTTCATCATAACCGCAGGACCGATTACTTCCTTCGTTGCATTTAGAGGAACCATTCTGTCATCTTTCGTTCCCTGCCCTGCCTGAACCTGATCATAAATCATAATTATTCTAATCATATCGACAACCTTACTTTCCTAAAACACCTGTTTCCAACTGCTGAATTCTCTGATAAGACGCAATCAATTCTTCCGCAATCACCTGAAACGCCTCTGCACTCATCATCTGATCTTCTGCATGTACCAAAATAAGCGGTACTTCAACATGCTCACCTCTTGCCTCTTTTTGAATGAGTTCATAATGAGCTTCATGCCCCTGCAGGTATTCTTCCTTTGCGGACTTCATACACTCTTCCGCCGCCGCAAAATCTCCTTCTTTTGCCTTTCTTATTGCTTCAATATAGCCAGAACGTGCTACACCTACATGTGCAATCATTTCCACACAAATCTGCTCAATCTGTTCCATACGTGTACTTCCTTCCTTTTTACACAAACTTCTCAATTTACACTTGATACTTACATATCATCAAATGATAAATCGTCTAATGAAATATCATCATCTTCCTCTTCTACTGCCGCTTTTTCCTCGTTCAGATACTGTTTATCAATCATTTTTACAAATGGAATATAGATCATTACTCCTACGCATACAAGGATTAACTGCAGCAAACCGCCTCTCCATCCTGTTACTAAAAATCCTGAAATAATCGGTGGTGTTGTCCATGGCAGGTTCACACCGCTACAATACGGAACCAGACCTGATAACATTGAAAAATAGCTTACCAGAATATTTACAAGTGGTGTCAGCAGGAACGGTACAAGAATCAATGGGTTCAACACAATTGGAAGTCCAAATACAATTGGCTCATTGATTCCAAACAATGCCGGTACAAATGAAATCTTACTTAATTTCTTTACACGATCCGATTTACATACAATCAGCATTGATAATGTAGATCCACAACCACCAAATGTTGTAAACAAATCATAAAACTGCTGGTTTACAAGGTTCGGTAATGCTGCTCCTGCACCGAGAGCTGCCAGATTTTCCATAGACAGTGGTGTCAGGATTGGCTGCATAATACTTCCTACGATAGAGCCTCCGTTGATACCAAAGAACCAGAACAGGTGCTGGAATCCCATCGCTACCAGAACTGCGCCTAATGTGTTTCCAAGTGACATCAATGGCTTCTGTAAAATAAGGAAAACAAAGTCAAATGCATTTCCATAAGATGTCAGTGAGAACAAAATGTTGATCAAGAAAAATACTACCATTACAATTGCAGATGGAACCAATGCTGCAAACGACTTTGTTACAGTTGGTGGCACACCTGCAGGCATTTTAATTACCCATCCTTTTTTCGTTACAAATGCAAAAATATGTACTGCCAGAAACGCACAGATAATTCCTACAAAAATACCTTTTGATCCAACCCAGCCAAGTGGTATTCCGCTCAGTGTTACATCCCCATCGGTAACTTCAAACGGCATCAGAATGAACCACGCTACAACACCGACAGCTGCGCCTGCCAGTTTATCAATTTTTAACTGCCCTGCAAAGGAATATCCAATTCCAAGTACAGCCAAAATTGCCATGATATCAAACGTTGCGTTTGTTGGCTTTGACATAAATGCGGTCCAGTTTTCTCCAAAGAACTGTGCCCAGAACTCCGTCCAATGTGGAATCGGGAAGTTTGCAATCAACATGAAAAATGATCCAACAATCAACAGTGGCGTGGTGAGAAGAAAGCCATCACGAATCGCTGTCAAGTACTTATTCTTTCCCAAACGCTCCGCAACAGGTACAAATATTTTTTCTAACTTATCTAACATCTCCATCCCCCTTGTCTTTGCCTTTCAACAATTTCACAGCTGCCTTTAATACTTTTTCTCCGTTCATCATTCCATAATCTGCCGCATTAATTACTGCAATCGGAATTCCGGTATCTGCATATTGACTTGAAATGTCATTGTACCTAAATTTGATCTGAGGTCCGAGTAAAATCACATCCGGATGTTGTTCTGCAATAATTTCTCCGATCTTTCCATCTGGAAATGCCTGAACTTCAAATGGAAGTTTATGTTTATCCGCTACCTCCTGCATGTTACTAGCCAGCATACTTGTAGACATTCCTGCGCTACAAAATAAGTAAATTCGTTTCATTCCTGTTCTCCTCCTTTTTCTTTCTGACTGAGTCTATTATACGAACTTCCACGTAATCATGGCATCAAACTGTTTTCCTAACAGATTAGGAAATTCCTCATTCCATAATCCGATCCACAAACTGTTCATACTCAAGAGGGACACAGAGTGCTGCCAGTTTATCCATTTGGTTCACGAGGCTAGATACCCAGTCAAAAAAGATTTTTATCATTCTCTGATCATTTTCATTCACAGCAAACAACATTACCAGTTTTACATGAAATTCGCCCCACTGAACTGGATTTTTCAGCTGTGCCACTGCGATTGTGGAACGTTTTGCAAATGCACCAAAAGCATGTGGAATCGCAAATGTGTCTACAAATGAAGTTGGGGACATTTCTTCCCTTTTTAACACGATATCGCAGAAAGAAGAATCTACTGCTCCATCCTGCTCCAATTTTTGACAGATCAGACGTATGATTTTCTCTGGGGAATCACAGTCCAGATTCTTATAGTAATGTTCTTTTTGAATCAAAGACCCAATATTCGAGACAAACTCCAAATGAAATGCACTTTTATCAAGTTCATTTAATGCCTTTAAAATATTTGCCTCTGTATCATAATCTACAAACAAATTGATGGATACCGTTGGAATATTTAATGAATGCTGTATCGGAAAAGCTGTCAGAATCAAATCTGGCTCTTGCTTGCGAATCTGTTCTTCTTCAAAATAGTGCATTGTCTCCACCAGTTCCATCCGATCGCGGAACATATCTGCAATTTTTGTTTCACAGGCTTTTGAAAAAGTCTGGTTATACGGGAGAATTACTACCGCCCGGTATCTTCTTCCCACATTCATTCTTTCACTGGCTGCACCCAAATGTAGCGCAATATATGCAGTCTCTGTATCTGAAATTCTCGTACCCATCCTTTTCTCTAAAAATTCCACGACAAAGATACCCATCTCGAATACTAGCGGATATTTCCGCTGTATTTCATCTTTGAAAATATCTTCCAGAACTGCATGTTTCTTTTCTCGGTCTATCAGTCCATGTAAGTGAATCTTCAACCCAATCTGTAAATCCATATCCTGTCTGAAATCAATCCCAAACACCTCATATATTTGATCAACAATTTCTTCTGTCAGTTTTTTGGAATTCAACCAATTCCCGTGATAATCAATATAGTCGCTCACATATCGCGATGTTTTCCGTCCCACAATCGCTGATGCAAACCTGATAATTTCGCTCTCTTTTACCTGAATATGAAACCGCTGTGCAATTCTCTCAAAAAATTCCGAGGAAATCTGATATTCAATCGAAGTTTTTAACTCTTGCGCTTCCTCATCCATCAGCTCAACATAATTCGAATGCATCATACGTTCAATGCTTGTCCCTGCATGAATAACCAGTATTAAGATCAAAGCTTCACGCACCGGATATCCATACTCTTCAATAACTGCCATAAAAATGTTTTTCACTTCTAGCAAGTCAAAATCCTTATAAGACTTAGCGAGCTGATCTAAGTTCAGAAAATTCTTCTGTATTTCCGCCACCAGAAGCCGCTTGTATAATCTGCGTTTGCTTAATTCATCTCCCTTCAATGAAATACATTTTCCGCTACGTATTAGCTGCAGATTGGGATCATCTTTTAACAATTCCCGAATTTTTTTGATGTCTCGATTGATCGTATACCCACTGACATGGATCTGTTCTTCCAACTCTACTAAATTCAGTTCTTTCGTTTCAAACAACAGTTTCTGTATAATATACACACATCTTGTCTCCGAGGTCTGGGGAACCTGAGTATACTCTCGTACAGACATAGGCGTATTTTGACTTAGATAATCTAATGCGTCTGCAGCCAATTTGTATCCTTTTTGCATATTGGATTCAATGAGTGGCTCTTTTCGTTTTTCATTGATTATTTTTATATCAGATCGTATTGTGCGATCCGATACATTCAGAACTGCCGCCAGTTGTTTGCTTGTCATCCATTCCTGGTGATTTGATAACATATCTACTAATCTTTTGCGACGTCTGTTTTCCATCTTTACTCAAATCCCCTTCCTCCTCTTAATGTACAGTAAGCTTAAATCAAATTGTCTTTTGGAAACCAAACACTTTTCCGGCTTCCATATAGTCCAGCATAAAGAGTTCTCTTTCCGGAATATGACCAATCACATTCTTTCTTCCGTCATTAGGCATCTCCTTCAGAGCAATATGCAATTCACCTTTATAGCGTGAATACTCATCATTTAATATGACAACATCACCACGCTTCAGATCTTGTGTGTTCGCTGCCGGTATAGATACATTTGAAAATGTATTTCTCGGAGCAGTTGATCGAATCATGTAATCACTGATATCTCTTCTGTTCGCATGCTTTTGTGCGAAATATAAGATATCCTTTTCTGCCTGTGTCAATTCTTTCTCTGCTTCAAATCCAAAGGTGAGAAGTCCCGGAATAATTTCAGAACATGCTTTCAGCTCCTCTTCTGATGCATAGGCATTTGCAATGATCACATCATCAATCATTTTTGTTGCAAACATATGACGAACCTGCAAATCGATTGGAAGTCCACGATGCATTTCCAATGTACACAACCCTTCATTAACCGGCCATGGACCATATGTGTCCCCATTATTGCTGGATACAAACGCCGCTGTATGCAGATGGTGTTTTTTCATTTCTTTATTGCAACTGTTAAAATGTTCTAATGACAGTCCCGTATATTTCTGTGGATAAAAATTGTGACATGTAACCAGATTGTCCGTATTTGGGAAGTTCGCCATCACATTTTCAATGTATCCACCTCCACCACTTGCATTTAGTTCAATCTTTAGCCCACCATTGTATGTCATAAGACTTTCTTTCAATCCATCAAATCCCTCGTCCAGACGGATTCCGTCTGCATGAATATCATGGAAGAATGATAAGTTGTCATAAGTAATCCCAAGACGCTCAAACACACCCGGATTTACATCCAGAATCACTTCCATCCCTTCCTCATGTGCCGCATCCACCAGATCTCTGAATTCTTCCATAAGTTCTTCTCGTGTTTTCATTCCTACACTAAGCAGACATGTAAATATTCTCCGGAAGCCATATTTTCCCGCTAAATGAATATACTCTAAATCACGTCCCTTTGTTGAATGTTCCGGATAAATTGAAATTCCTAATCCTGCCATAAGTAAATCCTCCTATTTTTGCAATTTTTAGTTTGCTTCCATTTTAAGAGGATTCTGTACGCTTTTCGTTTCAATTTATTTCCTACCACTTAGGAAATATTATATTGCTTGCACCTTCCAGTGCTTTGATGTACAATGCGGTTATTTTTCCAAACTCAACATCTCCGACATAATCTCCTCTATTATAGATTTACTATTTTGAAAATCACATAAACAATATGAAACAAAATATGCATAAAATTGTATTGAACTCTATCGTTTTCTCATTCATTCTTCTCACGGTGTACATAAAATACAAATCGCAGCCACCAATTACGTGTGACTGCGATTCGTATTTACGATTTATAATAAAATTCTAACGATTGATCAAATGCATCTTCCTCATAACACATCTTTTCTTGTCCTCTTCCTGCGTAAGTAATCATCTGTATCTGTTAGCCTCCACATTTTTCTGATACAAGACTTATATCTCCACATTGATTGATGGAAAAATAAACATCAATACCGTTCGTGAGATGGTAGGTCATGCGGACAAGCGTACTACTTTAAAAACTATACCTTTGATGTAAAAACTAAATCAGAGAAAAACAAAATGATTGAAAATGCTCTTGATTACGTCTCATAAAAAGTGTAATCCAGGTGTAATCAAAAAATATAGTACTTTTGTTGCTTACACTTACCTCAGGCAAAATAATGAAAAGGCTGAAAACCCTTGAAAATGCGCACAAAAAAACCACCGCCCCCGCAGCTTCTGATCTGCAAAAACAGTGATTTCCAAGTGCGCGATCAGGGGTTCGAACCCTGGACACCCTGATTAAGAGTCAGGTGCTCTACCAACTGAGCTAATCGCGCATCTTTATGTTGTTACTTAATCTGTAACGCAAGAGTTATTATATATTACTCTTTATAAAAAATCAAGTATTTTTTTATCTTTTTGTAATTTTTTAATTTTCCGATCATTATACACAACAGCTTCCGGATTGGAAAGAATTTCTCTCCAATCCGAAAGCTGTTTTTCAGATTTCCAGCATTCTGATCAAAACATCTTTCGCAAGTACTCCATTGGCATAATTCACCGGTTTTCCATCGCGGAACACCACAAACGCAGGAACAATCCCTACTTCAAATTCTGCTGCCAGAACTGCTGATTCTTCAATCTCTATCTGACACACCTTCACACGTCCATCGTATTCCTTCGCAATTTCATCCAGCACATCTTCCATCATAGCACATTTTCCGCACCATACAGCAAAGAACTCTACCAGAACCGGTGTCTCAGACCTCAGTACTTCCTGTGGATAATTTTTCGCAGTTACTCTGATCTTCATCTCAAACACCTACTCTTTTTACTTTTATTATTTACGGCAACATCCTGTATTGAGTATCGCACATACTTCTTCTAATGAGCGTTTTATACATAATATTTGTCTGTTTAGTTCTGCCTGGCAGTACATTTTCTGACGCAGTTTCTCTTTCCAGCTTCTTTTCCACCCCATCGCCCGCTCTCCAACTGTGGGTATTCCTCACTTTTATTGTATGCAGCATGGAGAAAGGTGTGAATTTACTCTGTCGGTGTTTCTGTACCTCTTCCTGCGATCAGTTTATTGATCGGATTCCCTTTTGCAGAAAACTTTTCTTCATACTCTGTCATAATATTTCCTTTATTCATCTCTTCATGATGATGCAAGTCGTATGTATAGCTGAGTACTGTCCATCCATATTCTCTGATCTGCTCCAGCGAAAAATTAAACAGCTCTGTGTTATCCGTCTTAAACTCCACTGTCCCGTCTTCTGCAAGGATCTTGTCATAACGGGCAAAAAATTCTGTAGAAGTCAGTCTTCTCTTTGCATGTCGTGCCTTCGGCCATGGATCGGAAAAATTCAAATAAATCCGCTCCACTTCTCCTTTTGCAAACACTTCCGAAAGTTCTTTTGCATCCATGCAAACAAACCGGATATTTGTCAGTTCCTGAAACTCTTCTGTGTCATACTTTTCCAGTGCACGCAATAATACACTGGAATATCTCTCAATCCCGATAAAATTGATATCCGGATATTGCTTTGCCATATTTAACAGAAAACGACCTTTTCCCATGCCGATCTCTATGTAGATCGGATTCTCATTTCCAAACACCTGCTTCCAGCATCCTTTCTGATCTTCCGGCCGCTTGATTGCTGCCTGATGGCTCTGTATTGTCCCTTCCGCACGCGGAATATTACGTAATCTCATCTCTTATACTCCCTTCTGTATCCCCTGAATCAAATGTCCTTTCAACGGACCATTATATTATAGCAGAAAACCAGAATATACCAAAATAAAATTCTTATAAATATTTTTTTCTATACAAAATTTCCGCCTGACCAGACGGAGATTTTATTTTCCCTCGTTTGCTCAGGCGGATTTAAAACTGTTTACAGAATCTAAAAACTCTGCTCTTTATTTTATTGTAAGGTAGAACGTTACCGAAGTCATATCACCATACTGCAGCATCCGATATCCTTCTTCTCCCTCTTCCAGTTCATAACTTGCCGGCAGATTTTTTACCATAGACAGATCAAATCTAAATTCTCCCGTCTCAGTTCCTGTATGTGTCCACTGTCCGGTACGAACACGGCCGTCAATAAATACCGTATAACTTACTGTTGTCGTGCGTTCTTCTACTTCCGGCTCTAATACTTTCACATAAACATCAAAACTGCTGCTGTTTCCTGCTGCATCGTATGCATAGAAGCGTACTTTATACTCTCCCGGTGTCTTCGATGTGAATGGCTGATATCCATCCAGACCGTGTTCCAGACCCCATTTGTCTACTTTAAATGCTGCTGTGCCGGAATTATCTTTTACCCACTCCGGTTTTGTGAACATCTCTGTCAGCTGTTCTTCTGTGTACTCTTCTCCCTCATTCAACGGGATCTCTCTCTTATATCCCTTTGCTGCTTCAATGGCTGCATAATCAATCACCGGTGCTTCTTTGTCAATGTTTGTAATGCTAAATACATACGCATCTCCTGTCACTCCTGTTGCACTTGTCAGGGTAACGCTGTATTCTCCACTTGCAGTAAATACTTTTGTGAAAGTTCTCTTATTGACTTTCTTCCATCCTTCCGGTGTTGCACAGTCTACAGAGGTCTTGATCGTCACAGTTACATCTTTCTTGGTCCAGTCTGTGATATCCTGTGTCAGTTCTACCACTGCCGGTTTTGTATTGTCGATGCGTTTTACTTCTACAAACTGCGGTTCTGATACATTGCCTGCAAGGTCTGTCACTGTAAATGCTTTGTCTTTCCAGTTTGCTGTAAAGGTCTTCACATAGACATAAGTTCCGTTTTCCTGGCCTTTCAGAGACCATCCTTCACCCGGAAGCTGGATCTCTTCGCTTGTCTCAAGACGTACTTCTTTGGACTGTTCCAGTTTACTGTTGTCCACGATCCACTGGAATGTCGGAGCAACGGTATCATAGTGGAATGTCACTGTCTTTTCATTTCCTGCCTGATCTACAACAACTGCTGTATTTTCTCCTTCTTTTACACCGATTTTTTCGATGTCTGTCAGGTATTTGTACTTGCTGTTGATCTCTGTAACTGTATCATTGACCTTCAGTTCTTTGACACCTTCTGTATCGTGCACTGCGATTCCTGTGATCTTGCGGAAACGATCTCCATTTCCTTCGCCTTTGACGCTTACATTCGGAGCCTGTTTGTCAATGCCTGCTACCGTGTAGGTCACTTCTTTCTGCTGATTGTCATTGGAAACTACCGTAACGCTATAGGTTCCATTCTGGCTGTAAGCTTTTGTCAGCACGGTATCGGATACGCGAGTCCATCCTTCAATATCCTGAACAGGTTCGTTTGCTGTCAGAGTCACGGTCACATCCTGATTTGTCCAGATTGTTTCGCCTGCTTCATCCACATTTGAATAAGATACGGCAACATCCAGATCCACTGCCGGTTCGCTCCACTGTGCATACAGCGTCATATCTTCTGTTACAACTGTGTTGGCATCCACCGGTGTTCCTGTTCCGTCTTTTGATGTATTCCATCCACTTAAGATCTTGTCTCCATTTTCAAATGTAGTCGGGAATCTGCTCTCTGTGATCGCTGTACCGCTTACCACATATGCGTACATCTTATCCCAGCTGTTCACTCCATGATAAGTCAGCAGTTTCTGCGCATTATCAATCACGCGAAGTCCGCCCCATTTTGTATCTCCTGAATTTTTAAATGGTTTGCTCAGATCCAGATTCGGCAAATATGCTCCAAGAGAACCGTCTGGAACTTTCACATAAGCATCGGCATGTGTTGCAAAAGAACCATCAATTGTCGGTGGTGTTGCTGTTTCAATCGTAATATGCAGTTCTCTCTTACCATTTGGTTTACCAACAAATGCCCTGGATCCAATACTTGTGATCGTAGCAGGGAGTGTTACATCCTCTACCAATGTATGTTCGAATGCTGACGCTCCGATCGTCACAACACTTGGCATTGTTACTGTCTCTAATTTCTGAGCTCTTGCAAATGCACTTGCGCCAATTTCTGTCACTGCAGGAAGTTCAATACTCTCAAGTCTCGCTGTATTTGCAAATGCTCCGGCTCCAATCACTGTCACATTCGGAATGGTTACACTTTCCAGATATTTTGTATCCTTAAAAGCGCTTTCTCCAATCTCTGTAAATCCTGCCAAGGAAACTGTCTCCAGACTGGATTTTATGAATAACTCAGCCGGTAATACTGTCGTTGCTGTTCCTTCTGCACCAATCAGCTCCAGATCTCCGTCCAGATTCATTTCCAGATTTGTCAGTCTTGTCATACTCTTCAATGTTGCAAGATCGTCCTGGGTTACTTTTCCGGACTCAATCACCAGAGATGTAACTCCTTCTGCTGTCGTATTTGCTTTTTCTACTACTTTTGCAAGAGTTTCTCCACCGAGAGACTCTCCGCCATTTACTTTTGCAGTGATATGAATCTCTTCTGCTTTTTCTCCGATCACCGGATAAACGGTCATTTCTTCTGATACAACCGTTTCTGCTGTCACCATATCACCGGAACCATCTTTCTTTGTATTCCAGCCTTTAAGTTCTTCGTTTTCTTTCAAGTTCTTCTGATCATCTTTATGCAGAGCCGCCAACTTATCTGCTGTGATCGTCTGGCCTGTTGCTACATATGCATACTGATCTGCCCATGTGCCACATTTTGCCTTATATTCCACCAAAGAAGAGCCTTCTTCTCTTAAATACAACGAATTCCAATTGATATCCTGTCTCTTCAGTACTTTCGCTACATCAGCCTTTGGATTTACCTGAGCTACATATGCAGCAAGCGCTCCCTGAGGTACTGTCACAGTAGCCGGCCGTGTCACACTAGATACACCGGTAAATGCCGCACTGTCAACAGTCGGTGGAGTTGTTGCCAAAATTGTAATTTTAGCACCGCTCTTATTTCCATTTTTACAAATTCCAAATCGAATATCTTCAATATTTTTAATCGTAGCAGGAAGTGTCAGGCTATCAAGCGCATCTGTGTATTTAAAGGATCCTTCTCCCAGTGTCTCGACTGCATTCATTGTCAGACTTTCCAAACGCTTACATCCATTAAATGCATTAGCTCCAATTGTCTTTGCACTGGACAGATCTAATGTCTCTAACCATGCTCCCAAGCCAAAAGCACTTGCTCCTACTGTAACAACATCTGGCATATGAATCGTTTCAATAGAGTCATATGCTTTTAATCCTCCATTGTAAATTTCTGTAATACCGCCCAATGTGAGTGTTGTCATATCTGCGCGGCTGCTTCCGGCACGTTTAGGTGCAAATTCAATCACTGCGGTATCTTTACTTAATACAGTTGTAGGCTGTCCATCCATTCCGATCAACTGCAGATTGTCTCCAACATTCATTTCGAATGTTTCAAGTCTTGAAATGCTCTTCAAATAAGCCAGATCTTCCTGTGTTACTTTTCCGGAATTGATTGTCAAGGAAGTCACCGCATCCACAGCTACACCAGATTTTTCAACTGCTTTTTCCAGGCTCGCACCGTCAACAGCTGTTCCGTTGATCGTTGCATTGATATGAACTTCTTCCTGAGGTTCTGAAAGTTTGATTCCATACCATGTATTCTGCTCTGCATTATATCCAGGACTTGCCTTATATGCATCTAACGCACCTTCCGGAATCACAAGTTTCAGATTATCTACGACACCTTTTGCAAATTTCAACTCACCGGCAGAAATACTCAACGACGGAGGTGTTGCGCCTAATTCCAGCGTCTTTAATGCTCCTAAATATTTAAACGCATCATCATCAAGCTCTGTAACAGCCGGAAGTTTTACTGTTTCTGTCGTACTATTGCTCATATTACCAAACAATGGACCATTCACTACTTTTAATGACGGCAGGTTTAATTCCGCCAATCCATTCACTCGGTTCAAAGCAGTAGTATGCATTTCTTCCAGACCAGGTGCTTCAAAACTGATTAAGCTTCTGCACATTCCGAATGCATTCATTCCCATTCCTTTTACATTTTTTCCAAGATATACTTTTTCTATGTTATATCCCGGATACGATGCATAAAAAGCATTCAATGGAATGGCATCTCCACTGAGTCCCCGTAATTTGACATCGTCACCAATACTGAATTCTTTCAATGTCCACTGAAGACGATTGAACTTTTTCAAATAATCAAAATCTGCATCACGAATCACACCGCTCTCAAATTTTACGCTCGTTAATTCTGTTAATTTTGATTGTTCTACAACTTCCTGAAGACTCATTCCTTTGTACTGTGTTCCGTTCAGGCTAATCGTGCATTCTGTCTCTACTTTTTCTACAGTAACGTCGATGTATGTATTATAGGTTGTATTTCCCAATTTATAATTGGCTGATACTTTTCCTTTTCCAGCACTAACTGCTGTCACAAAACCGTTCTCATCCACCTTCAGAATACTACTGTCCTGAACTCTCCATTTTACGGTTCCGCCCGCTTCTTCAGCTTCCTGCGTCAACTCATATCGGAACTGCTGAGTCTCGCCTTCTTTCATCGTGGTGGTCTTACCCTCTTCCGGTAAGATTTTAATCGGATTTACCAGAGTCACTTCTTTTGTTGCAGAGTAAACATTGATTTCTCCGGCAGAAGCATATTTTCCTTCTGGATTATCATAACTTTTTACTACCGTAACTTTTACATCACTTGCATCGACTGGTTCAAATGTAATATCAGTACTTGCTCCATCTGCAGTCTCTGCAATTGTACCATTATATGCAGTCTGCCAACTGCCAGTTTCTCCATTTTTCACTTCAATTTTAATTTCTTTCCAGATTCCGGCAGCTCCTGTCTTCTTTCTAGTATATTCCACTTTTCCAATCTTATAGGTTCCGCCCAAATTCCATTCTATCGTATACGGACCTTGATGTGTGTTATAATCGGTATGCCATCCTGTATTAACATCCCCATCAAATGCCAGATTTGCCGGGCCTTCACTCCATTGCATCGGCGTATTCTCAGAGCTTGCCTGCACACTTTCCTTCATTGGTGCCTGATCCAGCTTTGTATACTTGTAGGAAATCGCTTTTGTATCTCTCTGACCCAACTGATTATCCGGCTGCTTTGTCGGCTGTGCATTGCCATCCAGCGCAAAAGCTGTTGGCACAGAAGTCATTGTGACTGCCAGTGTCATTGCCAATGCAAGGCCTTTTTTTCCTTCTTCATAGTATTCCTCCTTGTTTTGCCCCAAATTTATACTGTGAAAAGAATAGTTTTTCCACAATATACTTATCATTTTTATTATATTTTACCACACCCCCTGTTTTCTAGTGTTTTATTATCATTTTTATGTAATATATTGCTTTTTGCACTTTTATTTTTTCATAGTTTTGTACAAACTATATATTCCAGAAAACAGACAAATATGACTATTTTGATTATTTTCATATGAATTTTTATGAAAAATCATAAAATAATCGACAAAGTGATTGTTTTTTCAGCCAAAAGGTGTATGATAGTGTATTATATATTCTGACTAAAAAGGGGGCTTTTTATGGAGTCTATTATTAACAAATTGACGGAGATCGAATCTGCCGCATCTGCGATCGCAGAACATGCGGAACTTCAAAAATCCGTCCTGGATAAAGAATATGAAGAAAAGCGAAAGCAGTTTGATCTGGATCTGGAACAAGAGACACAGGCACATCTGCAAAAAATCCGGGAAGCTCTGGAAGCAGATACGCAGACTCTCTTAGATCAGCAGGCAGAATCAAACGACAGTTGTGTACTTGCACTCAAGAAAGAATACGAAAGCAGGCACACACTTTATGCACAGGAAATTTTAAAACGAATCACAGAGGTGTAACATATGGGAAACTTACTCGAATACAGTGGGATCATCACCAAGCTGCGTGCCATGGAAGCCAGACTGCTCACAGATGAACAGTTTGAGGAGATATCAGCTCTTACAAGTATCACCGAACTGGTTTCCTATTTAAATGCAAATTCTTCCTATCAGGATGTACTTCAGGATATGGATGAGACCATGCTGCACAGAGGCAACATCGAAAAAGTGCTGATTCTCTCGCTGTACCACGATTACACAAAGATTTACCGTTTCTGCGGACCGAATCAGAGAAAGTTTTTAAAACTTTACTTAAAGCGGTATGAGGTGGATCTGATCAATTACTGCCTGCGCATTGTCATCAATCATTATCAGGAACCATTTGATCTGAACCACAAGAAACCGTTTTTTGACAAATACTCGCAGATTTCCATTGAAAAGCTGATCACCTCCAGAACAACGGACCAGCTCGTAGAAAATCTGAAAGGCACAGAGTATTACGAACCGCTGAAAAACTAAAAGACAGTCAGTCTGTCACCCTGTTTGATTACGATCTTGCGTTGAACCTTTATTATTTTACCGCCATGTGGAAAGAGCGCAAAAAGTTTCTGAAGAAAAAAGAACTGGAGCTTTTCACCAGAGACTGTGGCTCCAAGATTGATCTGCTGAATATGCAGTGGATCTACCGGGCCAAAAAGCATTTTAATTTGAAGGAAGCCGATATTTACTCCCTTTTGATCCCGATTCATTACCGGATTTCTGTGGAGCAGATAAAAGCCATGGCAGAAGCATCTAATATGGATGAATTTTTTGCTGTCCTTCAAAAGACACCATACGCAAGACATTATAATTTTGAACAGGACTTAACGATCGAGCAGATGTATGAGGACTGCCTGTACCATCTATATACAGCTGACCGGAGACAGAATCCCTATTCGATTGCTTCGATCAACATGTATCTCTTTTTAAAAGAAGAAGAACTTCGAAAACTGACCACCGCCATGGAATGTATCCGTTACGGATTAAATTCTGGCGAGACTTTAGGATATGTTGGAGGAAAGATTTAATGATTGTAAAAATGAAATTCATCAATATATCCGGCCCAAGAAATGATATCGACCGGGTGACAGATCTCTATCTGTCCAGATATGAGATCCAGCTCGAATCTGCTTTGTCGGAATTAAAAACTGTGGATAATCTCCGGCCGTTCGTGGAGATCAATCCTTACAAGGATGCACTTGGCAAAGCCGAAGAATTCGCCGGATATCTGGAGAATGCCGATGAAATTTCCCCGGATACCTCTCTTGGTCTGGATGATATTTTCGAACTGATCCGCACTACAAATGAGGCGTATCTCAAGATCCAGGCAAAGAAAGAAAAGACTCAAAAAAGAAACAGAAACACTTGCAAACAAGCAAAAGCTCATTGAGCCATTTCGTCCGCTGGACGGAGAACTGGACCGGATTCTGCGCTACAAATACATCAACTACCGGTTTGGACGGATTCCGGTAGAACAATACGGCCGCCTGGAAAAATATCTGATCGATGATCTTGGTGCAATTTTTGTCAAAGGAGAACAGGACGAAAGCTATCTCTACGGTGCATATTTTGTTTCACCCGGAGAATCTCAGAAAGTGGATGCTGTATTCCGTTCCCTGCATTTTGAAAAGATCACCATTCCGGATGAATACACCGGAACACCGGCAGATGCCTGCCAGAAACTAAACCGTCAGATTGCCGATATTTCTCGAAAAATTGAGGATCTAAATAAAGAGGCAGCCGACATGCTTGTCAAAAAAGCCCCTCAGATCGTAGCTGCAAAGCAGCGTCTGGAAGAGCTTGCCCACAATTTCGATGTCCGGAAAATGGCAGCCCGGATGGAAGATCAGAAAGAAGACTACTACATTTTATGCGGCTGGATGTCAGAAGACGACGTTGCCCGCTTTATGGAAGAAGTCAAGGATGATGACAAGGTATTTGTTGTCGTGGAAGAAGACCGGAACACTTATTTTGGAGATCCTCCGGTCAAGCTGCAGAACCCGAAGCTGTTCAAACCATTTGAAATGTTCATCGGCATGTACGGACTTCCTGCTCACAACGAGATCGATCCGACTATTTTTGTTGCTGTCACCTACTCCTTTATTTTCGGAGTTATGTTCGGTGATGTGGGGCAGGGACTGCTGCTGTTGATTGGTGGTTTTCTGATCTATCATTTTAAGAAAAACCGCTTGCCGGAATTATTGCATGTGCAGGTGTATTTTCTACAATCTTCGGATTTATGTTCGGAAGTATTTTCGGGTTTGAAGATATCATAGAACCAATCTGGCTAAGGCCGATCGATCACATGACCACACTGCCGTTCATCGGTAAGCTGAACACTGTATTTATCGTGTCCGTAGCGTTTGGTATGGGGCTGATCATCCTCGCCATGATCCTGCACATCGTCAATGCGCTCCGGTCTCACGATGTAGAAAATGCATGGTTTGACGCAAATGGAATGGCAGGCCTTGTATTTTACGCTTCCGCAGTGGCAACGATCGTACTTTTTATGACAGGACACAAGACACCGGCAGGAATCGTCCTTGCAGTGATGTTCGGCATTCCGCTGCTTCTCATTCTGTTCAAGGAACCTTTGACGCGGAAGATCCAGAAACGCGCAGACAAGATGGAAGAAGGAAAGGCAATGTTCTTTGTACAGGGATTTTTCGAGATTTTCGAAACCTTGCTGAGTTACTTTTCCAACACCCTTTCTTTCGTTCGTATCGGTGCATTTGCCGTCAGCCACGCTGCCATGATGGAAGTCGTGCTGATGCTCGCCGGCGCAGAATCCGGCTCCCCGAACTGGATCGTTGTCGTATTAGGCAACCTGTTCGTATGCGGTATGGAAGGCCTGATTGTAGGAATTCAGGTACTCCGTCTGGAATATTATGAGATGTTCAGCCGTTTCTATAAAGGAAGCGGAAGAGCTTTTGACCCATATACCAAAACTCAAACTACAAAAAAGAAACGTTCTTAAAGGAGGATTCCAATTATGACACTTACAACAAAACTTATTCTCATCGCAGCACTGATCTTAAGCATTATCATCCCATTCGGATACTATCTGATCGGGAAAGGAACCGAAAAAATACAAACGTGCCATCGGAACGAATGTCTTTTTCTTCTTTGGCGCATTCGTGATTACTTCCATCATGATGTTTGCAGGCCCACAGGTACAGGCCGCTGATGCCGCAGCCGCTTCCTCTTCTTTGTCCACCGGACTCGGCTATCTCGCAGCTGCTTTGGTTACCGGACTTTCCTGTATCGGTGGTGGTATTGCCGTTGCAAGTGCAGCCTCCGCTGCTTTAGGCGCAATCAGCGAAGACTCCAGTGTACTCGGTAAATCTCTGATTTTCGTAGGTCTTGCGGAAGGTGTTTGTCTGTACGGACTGATCATCTCCTTCATGATCCTTGGTAAACTCTAAGATGAAAATGTTTCTTATCAGTGATAATGTCGATACTTACACGGGAATGCGCCTTGCAGGTGTGGACGGTGTCGTCGTACATGAACGAAAGGAACTGCGGGAACAATTAGAAAAGGTTCTGCAGGACAAATCCATCGGCATTGTACTTCTGACCGAAAAATTCGGACGGGAATTTCCGGACATTCTGGATGAATTCCGTCTGGATCGAAAAATCCCTCTGCTGATCGAAATCCCGGACCGGCACGGAACGGGACGCAAAAAAGACTTTATCACCTCATATATTACCGAAGCCATCGGACTGAAATTGTAAGGCAAAAATTTTTAAAGGAGGAGATCCTCTTGACTTTAGAAGAAAAGAATCAACCATCTGCGCACGACTTCCATGGAAGAAGCAAGAGCCGAGAGCAATGCCATTATTGACTCTTACCGTGATGCACTGGAAAAAGTATTTGAAGACCATAAAATTGAAGCAAAACGACAGATGCAGACTCGTATCAAAGCGGAAACTGTTAATGCCAGACAGCAGAAAAACCAGGCAATGGCGCGCGCCCAGCTGGATTTAAAACGCCGCCAGGGTCGCATTCAGCAGGAACTAAAAGACAAGATCTTTGAGGAGGCATACGCCCTGGTAAATGATTATATGAAAACCGCAGAATACGATGATTTTCTGCTCCGCTATATTCACAATGCGATCGTATTCGCAAACGGAGAAGAGATGACGATCTATCTCAATCCTTCAGATGAGGAAAAGCGTTCTTCTCTGGAAGATGCCACCGGCATCCACCTGACGATCAGTGCGGAAGACTTTACAGGCGGTATCCGTGCCGTCATCCGCAGCCGCAATATTCTGATCGATCATTCTTTTAAGACCGCACTGCGCAACGAATACGACAAATTCTTATTCTCAGGAGGTGACAGCATTGTTTAAGACTGGAAGAATTTATGGAATCAACGGGCCTGTCATCTATTTGAAAGGAAATACCGGATTTTGTATGTCTGAAATGGTATATGTAGGACGGGAAAAGCTGGTCGGCGAGGTCATTGCACTGGATAAAGACATGACCACCATTCAGGTCTACGAAGAAACAACCGGACTTCGCCCCGGCGAAGAAGTCATTGCAACGGGAAATCCGGTGTCTGTAACACTGGCGCCCGGAATTTTAAACAACATTTTTGACGGAATCGAACGCCCTCTGGAGCGGATCGCAGAATCCGGGGGAGCGTTTATCACCCGCGGTGTTTCCGTTGACTCTCTGGATAAAGAGAAAAAATGGGCCGCCCACATCACCGTTTCTGTGGGAGACTATCTCCACGGCGGAGATATTTTCGCAGAAGTACCCGAAACTCACGCGATCACGCATAAATGTATGGTACCGCCTGATCTGGAAGGAACCGTGATTCAAATCGTGGAGGACGGAGCGTACACAATTGAAGAGCCTTTGATCACACTGGAACTTTCCAGCGGAGATCAAAAACAGCTTCCAATGGCACAGCGCTGGCCAATCCGTACTGCCCGCCCGACAAGCCATCGTTTTCCGGCTTCAATCCCACTTGTCACCGGACAGCGTATCATTGATACCATGTTCCCAATCGCCAAAGGCGGAACTGCCGCCATTCCCGGCGGATTCGGAACCGGAAAGACCATGACACAGCATCAGATTGCCAAGTGGTCTGACGCTGATATCATTATCTATATCGGATGCGGAGAACGTGGAAACGAGATGACACAGGTTCTGGAGGAATTCGGAGAACTGATCGACCCAAAGACCGGAAATCCTCTGATGGACCGTACCACACTGATCGCCAATACTTCCAACATGCCGGTTGCTGCCCGTGAAGCCAGCATCTACACCGGTCTGACACTGGCAGAATACTACCGGGATATGGGATATGATGTAGCGATCATGGCGGACTCCACCTCCCGCTGGGCAGAAGCTCTGCGTGAGTTATCCGGCCGTCTGGAGGAGATGCCGGCAGAGGAAGGTTTCCCGGCTTATCTTGCATCCCGGCTGTCCGGATTTTACGAGCGCGCCGGCATGATGCACAATTTAAATGGTACGGATGGATCTGTCACCATTATCGGAGCTGTTTCCCCTCAGGGCGGAGATTTCTCCGAGCCGGTCACACAGAACACCAAACGATTCGTACGCTGCTTCTGGGGACTGGATAAAAGCCTTGCCTATGCAAGACATTTCCCTGCCATCCACTGGCTTACCAGCTACAGTGAGTATCTAAATGACCTGTCGCCCTGGTATCAAGACAATGTATCGCCGAAATTCGTGGACTATCGAAACCGCCTGATGGCACTTCTGAATCAGGAGAGCAGTCTTCTGGAAATCGTCAAGCTGATCGGAAGCGACGTACTGCCGGACGATCAGAAGCTGATTCTGGAAATCGCCAGAGTCATCCGCCTGGGATTCCTTCAGCAGAACGCATTCCACAAGGATGACACCTGCGTATCCATGGAAAAACAGTTCAAAATGATGGATACGATTTTATATCTTTACAAACAGGCACGCGCACTGGTAACGATGGGACACCCCATGTCCGTCCTCAAATCGGAAAATATTTTCGACCGCGTCATCGCCATCAAATATGATGTACCGAACGACCGGCTGGAATTGTTTGCCCAGTATCACCGAGACATTGACGCATTTTACCAGCATGTACTGGAAAAGAACGCATAAGGAGGGATTTTGCTCATGTCAATCGAATATTTAGGACTCAGCAGCATTAACGGCCCTCTGATTGCTCTGGAGGGCGTACAGGGAGCTTTCTTTGACGAAATCGTAGAGTTTGTCATAGGTGGATCTGAACGCAAGATTGGACGAATTATCGAACTATATGAAGACAAAGCTGTGATTCAGGTCTTTGAAGGCTCTGAGAACATGTCTTTGAAAAATACACACACACGACTGACCGGACATCCGATGGAAATCGCACTTTCCCCGGATATGCTGGGTCGTACATTCAACGGAATCGGAGAACCCATTGACGATCTGGGTCCCATTGTTTCCAAGCTGAAACGAGATGTCAACGGCCTGCCGCTCAACCCGGTCATGCGGGAATACCCGCGAAACTATATCCGAACCGGAATTTCTGCAATCGACGGACTGACCACCCTGATCCGCGGTCAAAAGCTGCCGATCTTCTCCGGAAACGGACTTCCTCATGACCAGCTGGCAGCCCAGATCGTAAAGCAGGCGTCTCTCGGAGATGATTCCGATGAAGAATTTGCCATTGTATTTGCCGCCATGGGTGTCAAACATGATGTTGCCGACTTCTTCCGCAGAACTTTTGAAGAAAGCGGCGTTGCCGACCACGTTGCCATGTTTCTGAACCTCGCAAACGATCCGGTCGTGGAACGTCTGATTACGCCGAAGGTTGCACTAACCGTGGCAGAATATCTGGCATTTGAACAAAATATGCACATTCTGGTTATCCTGACTGATATGACTTCTTTCGCTGAAGCCATGCGTGAGGTTTCCTCTTCTAAGGGAGAAATTCCAAGTCGAAAAGGATTCCCGGGATATTTGTACAGTGAACTTGCTGCACTTTATGAAAGAGCCGGTATCGTACAGGGTGTCAATGGCTCTGTGACGCAGCTTCCGATCCTGACCATGCCAAACGATGATATCACGCACCCGATTCCTGACCTGACCGGATACATTACCGAAGGACAGATTGTTCTGGACCGCACCTTAAACGGACAGTCCATCTATCCGCCGATCAGTATCCTGCCTTCTCTTTCCCGTCTGATGAAGGACGGAATCGGAGCCGGATACACAAGAGAGGATCATCAGGATCTGGCAAACCAGTTATTCTCTGCTTACGCCAAAGTAGGCGATGCAAGAAACCTGGCTTCTGTTATCGGAGAAGATGAACTCTCCCCGATTGACAAACAGTATCTGGCATTCGGAAAAGAATTTGAAGAGAAATATATCGGGCAGGGTCCGGAAGAAAACCGCACCATGGAAGAAACCCTGAACCTTGGATGGGAACTTCTGGGACGTCTTCCAAAAGAAGAGCTGGATCGTGTGGATACGAAGATTCTGGATAAATACTATCACCCAACAATTTACGATGACACCACGACTGCCACATCCAGTCCGGGCTCCATCGCAAATCAGAACTAAAGGAGGGATTCTATGGATCCGCGTACATTTCCTACCAAAGGGAATCTCATGCTTGCCAAAAATTCCCTCACCCTTGCAAAACAAGGCTATGAACTGATGGACAAAAAACGAAACATTCTGATCCGGGAACTGATGGACCTGATCGATGAGGCACGAGATATCCAGGATGAGATCGACAGCACCTTTACCTATGCGTATCAGTGCCTGCAGCGTGCCAATATCGAGCATGGTATCAACATGGTCTCTCAGATTGCCTATACCGTTCCGATTGAAAACTCCATCACCATTCAGACCAGAAGTATTATGGGAACCGAGATTCCCCACGTAAAATACACCCCTTCCGTGCCTGCGCCGACCTACGCTTTCAGTACAACCCGCGAGAGCGCAGACCTGGCTGCAGATGCATTCCGAAAAGTAAAAGATCTGACGGTAAAACTTTCCATGGTGGAAAACGCAGCATATCGCCTTGCCACTAACATTAAAAAGACACAGAAGCGGGCAAATGCGCTGCAAAATATCACCATTCCAATGTATACGGAACTGGTTTACAATATCACCAATGCACTGGAAGAAAAAGAACGGGAAGAATTCACACGACTGAAAGTCATTAAGAGAATGAAACAGAAAAAATCGGGAGGATGATACTTGAAACAGGGGGACTGTCGGAATAGGCAGTCCCTTCTTCATATCTGCTTACTGCAACCCTGACATTCTTAAAGCATTATATTTACAAATATTTTCAGCTTCTTCTTGTGTAAAATCCATTTGTCCCAAAATATCACAATATGTATCGTAAATTTCTATTGCACGTATGCTTCTGCTATCGGGATAATCTGTTGCGAATACTAACTTTTCAACCCCTAAAGAACGCAAAACTATATTCGTATTTTCTATGCCCATTCTATCCACCAAATCAGGTAAGACCGCTGATAAATTAAAGTATGCATTTAATCCATATAATTCTTCATATTGGAATCCACCCAAATGAGCAATTGACAATCTAAGGTTTGAATATTTTCCAACTACATTTCTAATCCTGGCAGGAGAACATACATCATCCAATAATTTCTCCCTTGGATAAGAATGGAGTTCTATGAGAATTTTATGATCATTCGCATATTTTATGATTTGCTCATAATAATCTCCATCTATAGGATATCCCGTATTACTTGGATGAAGTTTGATGCCAATAAATTCTTTTTGCATTAACACTTGTTCTAGTTCAAACAACATATCCTCTATGTCTTTCCTGATGTCAACGTCAGCAAAACAATAAAATCTATTTATCTTACCGCTTATCATATTTTTCATATTCTTATTCACTGCTTCCACTGCTGGTTCCATAGAAAGCATATATGGATCATTAAATGGCATAATAAAAGCACATTCAATATTATATGTTTTCATTATTTTTTCATAATCATCTATAGAACCATTCACAATAAATCTTCCGTCATAATCTATATTAGCATCTATGACATCCTTTGGAGTCAAGTGAATATGTGCATCTATTTTAGGAATTTTTCTCCAGTCAACCATATATTTTCTCTCCCCGCTTTTCTCCTGTCTGATATCTCTTCAACTCTTCCAGTCTTCTAAAAAACATTTCCTTCCACTGTGTCTCATCCTCAAAAATATCAGGATCAATTTCTTTGATCTGAGGAAGCCCGATATACCCAACTGCTTCAATCGCCGCCTCACGCTGAGTTTTTCTTTCCGGATAAACAGTCTGACAGTTTGCTCCCTCTAAGGTATCATAACATCCAAAACTCTGGTTAAAATCCATGATCGGATACAGAGAAATGTAATCATTTGTCTCATTGTCCACCAAAAATCCCCAATTCTCCGGATGTCGGTCTATATTGCCAACCAGATAATCAAGAATATTCATTCCGTAATAAGTTTTTGGATCCTTTTTGATACACTCTTCTAATACATCGAGATCATGATTTTGTGCATATATTTCAAATGCCATTTTAGAAATAATGGAATAACGCTTTGAGGTTATGATACTGCTCTCTGTTACTCTTTGCCCACAATAAAAACCTTCGCGGTATACTACCTGTTTAAAATCAAAGCACTGGCACACTCTGCTCGCAACCAATTCTTTCTTTACTGCATTATCTCCACCGTCTTTCAAAAGGATAAACTCATTTTTTCTCCTGATCCAGGCTTTCGGAAAATAGCCTTTTGTGGACAAATCCGGCGCTAACTCCTGATTGGTAACTGTCATGGGTTTTCCCCGCAATGATAATTCTACAATTGCTTCATTCAATGAATTGTCATAGAGGTTCAACTGCTCATAGGAGATATCTTCCCCTTTTTCTTTTACCCAATACACATCCGTTAATGACACGCAATGATATGATAAAGAAATTTTTGCACGATCACGATCCGTCGTTGCCTGTGCCATTCCGATACTGTTTAAAATCTCTTTTGCATATTTACGATCCAAAGACAACACGCGTGAAGCACACCAATAATAGAAGTTATTCATATTATTGATCAATGTGTCAAAATCCCTTTCTTCCTCCAAATAAAGATCATAAGGAAAAAATTGAAGAGCCAGAATCACAGCTTCTCCTCTTGTGTTAATCTCCGCTATTTTCCTGTTTCCATGCATTACCTCATAATATGTCAGTCCCTTGTTTTCTTTTTTTGAAGCATTCCCATTTTACTCTATTCTCCATTTTTAATTCATGAAATATCTTTCCAGACAAACTCCCCGACACCTTCACTTTACATCAAAATAGTATTTCATCTCTTTCTGAAACGAAGAATGTCTTGGATATTTTCTTTTATACTCCGCAAAAATTTCTTCTCTGGCTCTCGCCGTTCCCATATCTTCCTTGATTTCTCCTACCATTGCTAGCAAAACCGCAACTTCTGCGTATTGATTTTGATGCTTTCCTGACACGATTGCATCCGCTCTGCTATATACCGTTTTTTCCGCCCAAGACAGAATACTCTTCTTTTCTGCCTGTTCGATCGGGTAATACGCTTTCCATCTCTGAAAATAATTCCAGAATACACTTACCTTATGCAACTGGCTCTCTTCTATTATTTCCTGCTCAAATCCCATTACACAATCAGCATCTTTCATATCTGGGAATCCAACATAATTCGCAATACTCCCCGCGGCTTTAGAGGGCAGAGATTTACTATATAAATAGAGCAAAAACAACCGAATTCCATAGCGAATAAAAGAAGAACTCCATCCCAGAGAACCCGCCGGATTTTTAGATGCTGATTTCACAGATATAAAATCCCCCATATAAAAACTAAGAAAATAATAACTATAACCATCTATGATATTCCGGTGCAGTTCTGTATTCCTTATATCATTTTCACAATTTCCCCTGATTCTGTTTTTAAGCACTTCTTTTCCACGCATCCCATATTGCGCTGCCATTTCCTTTGTACCAAACAGACGCAGAAAATTTTTCTCTGTTGAATCTGAGCAGAAACACTCCCAGCAAAACTTCATCATTTTTTCTTCATGCCCAAGACAGAATGAAGCATATGCTGCTTTCAAACATATCTCTGCTCTGATCTTCAATTGTCTGTTAGCCTTCTCAAGAACTTTTTCCCCTGTTTTTTCTATCTTTTCATAATCCTGTGCTTTGCCATACACATCCATAGCAGCAAGATAAAGCGAAGGGTGTACTGCTGCACTTTCATCTGCAATATGGACAAGTCCGTCTATTCCCTGAGAATACAAGACTGCATCTTTTAAAAGCCGCCCTGCGATATCACCCTGTTTGTTTTTCAGAAGAACGATCCAATCCTCCCAGAATTGTTTCTGATCCTTCAGCGCTTCCCTTCCAACATGGAATATCTCTTCCATATGCAGGTTTTTAAAAGCAGAATGATTGAAATACAGATAAAGCATCTCTGCCCTTTTTCCTTTTTCAACACCTGATAATTCGCATATAAGGTTTGTAATGCCAGCTGTTTCATATCTGTGGCAATAATACCATTCTCCGCCAGTGTATCCAAATCCACAAATTCCCCATCTTCATAATCCGTACCCACTTCCATTTCCCACAGCCACTCATAAATAGAATTTGCTTCCTGATAACGCCTGTCATTGATACAATCATTTGCAAATCGCATCATAAACATGATCTTATCCCCAATCTGCTGATTATCATAGTACTCTACTATCCATTCTCTATCCCAGTAATCGTCCCCGTAGTCCTCATATTCTTCTGTATCCAAATATAATTTACCGTCCTCTATCTGCTGCTTCCATTCTTCAATCTGCAACATTTTTTCATCAACAAATCCTTGGGACATCAGACTCTGAGGCGAAATATCGGCAGTATTCTCTTTCTCTGTACATTCTGTAATCAGATGCTGCAGATATTCATACTGCTCTTTCGACAGCCGCTTCGCTATCTTTTCTATGATTTTTCTGTAACTCTTCT
>ENA-OQJB01000282-OQJB01000282.1-human-gut-metagenome-genome-assembly--contig:-NODE-282-length-29642-cov-3.953956_pt1 | contig 29642 bp, 37 predicted proteins | sample MGYA00242599_ERZ504765 | MGnify/ENA primary metagenome ERZ504765 (study PRJEB26092, sample SAMD00036354) | human gut metagenome | host: Homo sapiens | study: EMG produced TPA metagenomics assembly of...
CTGAATACTCTCCCCATCCTAAAAAATTGTAATCATCATATTACGTCATAACCAAGCATGCTCTTTTTTATACAAAAGGAAAAATCATATTAAAATAGCAGATAATCAAATACTGAATCAGACAGTAAATATGGGGCTGCCCTATAAATGTAAAAAGGAGTTATATTTATATATAATAAAAAAAACATCCACATTATTACTATCAAACTTTAAGCATAGCTAAAGAAATATTTGTGGAAAAAGGGAATAACAAAAATACGGTAAAAACAACCAAATAAAAACATAAAAACCTATTTGATAATTCGTCTTGCCTCAAATTGAGTAAAATAAAAACAGACAAAAAGACAAATACATTATAAAATTTATATAGTCCATCATTATATTTGACTCTTTTCAAAATTCAACACAATAATAGCAACTACAATAAAAAGTAATATGCCAATTTGATGAATAGGAAGCTTTCCAAGTTCATATCTTGTATCTTCAGAAGCCCTAGACAAAATATAATCTAAAAATACGATTTTACCGCTAATAAACGTCAATAACAAAGATGCTATTGATTGATAATTAGACAATATAATTACGAAAAGCAACATAATTATTATACTTTTCTTATTCATGTACGGATTCATAAACCTAAATAAAAACATCATAGGAATAAAAAAGAAAGTTGTACTATGTATTAAAGGAATCATAAATATTAGCCAGTATTTTACTTTACTATAAAAAAAACATGCCACTAAAATATAAAACAAAATAGCCCCTGCTAAAACTTGTCTGAACAAATGAACGGATAAAGAAAATAAAACAGGATTGAAAAAAAGAAATAGAATACTTACAACTATCTGTGTAGTATTCAATTTTAAAAACCTGCAAACTTTATACAGTGAAAGAAAATACAAATTATATATGAGAAAAGAGAAGAGAAAAACGAATGCTTTTTGGTTCCCTCCTAAAATATGATAAGAAAAATATGAGAAAACGGCATAAGCCGGTTCTTTAAGACTTTCAACTCCGGCTTTATATTTATTCCAGTAAAATAAATATTCATACAAAGGCATATCACCAGCAGCGGAAAAATATTCTAAATAAGATTCTAAATCATTGACGGGAACTTTTGTTACATTAATAAGAGACACATAAGCAGATAATATCATTCCTAAAAATACATGATTAACTTTACATGATTTACCAGATAAGAAAAATAAAATCAGCAGTGATGCGACTGTTGGATTTAGAATAAATAAAATAGAAAAAACTACCTTATAATTCAATGATAAATGAGATTGGGAATACAATATATTCATTGTAAATAAAGAGATTTTATACCATTTAATTCCATATTTTCCTCTATTTGTTGATATTGTCTTTTCATTTTCTTATCACAAAAAGCAAGCTTTATATTAAAAAAATAAGCTTGAGGATAGAGCCTATAAAGAGTATTCATCGCCATAGAGTAAAACCCCACAACCATAAAGGGAGTTATATCGTTTATAAGAAAATTGAGTTCGACTGGAAAACTAGTAGACATTATTGAAATCCCATTCTCTTTCATCAGGCTATTAAGCTCTTTATTGTTTAAATCCATTCTATGTGGACAATAATATATAAATTGATTGGGATATTTATTTTTCAGATAACTAATCAATCGGGTTAAATGCAACTCAACAGAATTTTTCTCATCCAAAAAATGATTCAAAGAGCGAGAATTTGTTCCTATAATATATATACCATCCTTTTCATTTATTTTGTTCCGATTTATAAGTACATGAGAAAAATCGTTTTTCTTAATATTTGCTCGCAAATCTTCATATTCGAAAAATGTAAAAAAATTATTCAACAAACATCTTTTTTTTATAAACAGAAAACCAGAAAACAAGCTACGCAAAGTATTTGTTACAGAATCAAAAGTGACATAATAAGACTTTTGCTTTATTGCATTAATTGTCTGATTTCCATCGTCTAAAAATGTAATTACTGCTCGATTTGATCCTATTATTGATGCCATCATTCTTTGCCCTGCATCAAAAAAATTACCACACAAGATATAATTATACTTATTACAAAGTTCAGATTTCAATAACGGAAAATAATCTTTAAGCTTAGGATATCTACACACTATATAATCTATATTATAAAGTCCTAACACATTAGCACTTATCTCCTCACTTTTATCATCATTGCTAAAAGATAATAGATAAAAAGTATAATCTTCAATAATATTACTTCGTAAATATTCAATGGCACACAAAACCTGAAAAGGAGATCTACAGATTATTGCTAGTTCATTGTTTTCTTTCCTTAAAAACATATTTAAACATCTTTATATAGTATAAATCAAAATAGAATACACTAAAATCAATCATATTTCCTTTCCATACTATTATATACCAAAATATACATTTTCTTAAAGCCACAAATGCTCCTGCAGTAAACAATTCATCCTTTTTCTATATTCTATAATTACAAGAACACACTTTAACATAATTGCAACACTCCAAGACATCACAAATTAAAAAAAGGTTTCTAAACCATTTTCTCCATTTGAATTGCATTTTTGTTAATGATAAAACTTTAAGACCTTGAATATATAACTTTTATATCCCCACATAAACAAACAAGTCAGTATAAAAAAACAGGAATTTTAATCCATAAATTCATTTCTCCACCAAATACATATTGATAAACCGCCATTAAAAGCAGCAATAAAAAGAAAGGTTTGATAAAGCGTATACTTTGTGGAACATAAGTTTTAAGAACATATCTATTTATCAAATATGCCACAGCATATAAAATAAAATAAGAAATGCAGAATGAGAGTGCTACACCTAAAATATAGAAGCGGTCAATCAGCAGGTGATTCAACAAAATGTTACTGATACCACTAATTAAAATGGCTACAGCATTCCATATAGTACGCTTGGCAAAACCAGTACTTCGTAGATATACATAAGACCATTGATAGAAAACATAGCCAATTATTAATATAGGCAGCAAATACATACCGCTCAAGAACTCAGGACGTGCCATGATTAATGCTATTTCATTGCCAAACATAGTCAATCCCATTGCACCAATTAATGTGGCTCGCCAAATTAAATCATAATCCTTATCTATGCTTTTATAATCTTTGTTGGTCATATACTGAAGATAATATGGATTCCATGCATTATGACCTACTGAAATAAGAATCATCATTAATGCTCCAACGTTTGACACAAAGCTATAAAGACCGGCAGCATCAAAGCCACCATGTGTACTCATAAAGATTCGTCCAAATTGAGCCAATATAATCCCACTTAACGTATAGGGAATATATGGCAAAGAATAGCTAAGCAAATATTTGACGTGTTCCCGATTAATTTTAGATTTAACGTAAAAAGGTCGAATTTGTCGTGTAAGATAAGTCGCTAACAATATCATTGCAGCAATTGTACCCCATATATAACCATAGTAACGCTCAGTCTCCATACATAACATAAATATCACCGATAGACAGAAAGCCAGATAGCTCTGCACGGAAGATACTATCGCAACCTTTTTGCTCCTCAATAAAGGCTGGTATATCTGTATAAAGATTGAGTTAATGATACTATACGTAGCTACAGGAATCATACATAATGTCAAGACTTTGCTAAAAGACAATTCTTCTGCCAACCACGGATTCAACATCGCCATGATGAGCGACATTAAAAGCCAAACGCCAGATGATATTTTTATGGATGTACTACAAAACTCTTTAAAATCCTGTTCGTTTTTGGCATCATAATAATAGCGCGATATAGCAACCTCTGTATTTAGAGTCAATAACACCTGTACAATTCCAACAGTAGACATAAAGACATTTATTATTCCATATTCATATACAGAAAGTAGCCTTGTATAGACGGGTATTGAAATAAAAACCAGTGCCTTAGTTGCCATTGTGGCAAACAAATAATTAGTAGAGTGCTTTGCTAACGCTTTAAAATCAGACATGGCATTATTCTATTATTTTCTCTCTTAAGAGTTTATCGATTTTAATATTCATTTCAATTAGTTCAGTTTGCTCTAACCATGATTTTCTACCTGACATAATCCAACGTATCTTACGAATGGCTCTCCCTATAAAAGTAATGTGATTAGATTTAAGATATGAATTCACCCACTGTTTCACAATTCTACGGTTCTCTCCTTTATATTGGCTGACATGTGTATCCAATTCATTTTGCAAGTTATCGTCTTTAGCTAACTCAGTCAATGAGATTGACGGTACTTCCTGCCCCCAATGCGAACGCGTTGTTAGGACCTCACGATAATTGAGGACATTAGAAGAAACATAGATAGTTCCACTCACAGTAGCCTCACATGCCAAAGTCATCTCAATAAAGTTTCCGTTTTTAGGATTGTTACGCTTCAACTTTTTGAATGCCTCGCAAATTACATCCTGCCGAAATAGAGACCAAAGTACATTTTGGTAATGACTACCAAATATTTGGGCGTTCTCCATCTTATCCTGTGATAAATCATATCCTCTCAGTAAATTAGCTGTAGGTTGTATATACCATTTCCCATCATAAGGCTCATTGAAACAAACCTGTACTCCTACAGACAATGAGATATTTCCGTCTGCCAGCATCTTTGATTTGCATTCATTGAGAGTGTCCATATCTAGAAAATCATCATCGGGAGTAAGAATTACCAATTTGGAGTACACTTTATTAAGTGTACTCAGCACTTTTTCGTAAAATCCACAGCCGGGCATCCATAGATAAGAAATATTGACTGGCATCTGTTTGTTATACTCAAACTTGTTAGAAGTGGAGTCACAGATATATACCTCATAACCACAGTCTGCATAGTACTTAATTTTGGAACCAAGGTAATCATGTCGATTGTGGGTGGGCAAAATAATTACTAAATCTTGCATTTATTGACAAATTGGTTATTTTATACTCAAGCCGCTATACAAAGCTTGATCACTCCAAAGATAGTCCCATTCACCGAATCGACCAATGGTCTCAATACCTATTGACGCTAGATAATTTCTAACGATTTTGCGAGCTTCATATATATTATGGTCAAAAATGACATTAGCATAAGGCTCGAAGCGTACATCTATAAAAAGAATATCTTCTTTACGAATGACACCTTGCTCTATCAGCTTATCAACAGAACCTGCTAGTAATTCTTCCTTAGTATATTTATCTTTTTCACAATAGATTTCCAACTGTAAGGAAGAACATCCTTCAGGAGCATTATCTGGAGATTTCAAAGAAGGCGAATACACACGTGCCGGAAGAATATCTTCGTCATAAATGTACCACCACAAATAAGGCGGAATATTGGTTCCTTTTAATCCTATAGACACTTGATAGCCAGAAGTGGCTTTTAACTTTTCGGCTGCTTCTCTCACATTTCCAGGAACACTTTCAAGCATAGACACAATCTTTGGCAAAGGAAGACTACTAATAAGTCGATCGTATGAAAAACTGATATTACCGGATGGAGTTGTACATTTTATTGTTTGGGTCTCTATATTTATAGAACTAACCTCTGCATTTGTATGCAAGTCTATATCTTTGACTAGCTCATTAAAGAAAGATTTAAAACCACCCTTTTTAGGATAACGCATGTTCTTACTATAATAAGTAATAGGGGTATCAGGACTTTTGCAGCCAGTTTCAACTTCCTCTATTGTTGGTTGATATAATCTGCATCCTCTTTTGCTTCCCATCCACTTGGTTTCTAATTCTCTTGCTTCATGCATCCAATATTTACGCGCATATTTCAAAGGAAAATGTTCGGCAAAATAATTACCAAATTGTAATCTAAGCCACTCTTCGAAATTTTCAACAGAACTTGTATCAACATTTTTAGGTCTTTTCTTAAAATCATCTACAATAAGGCGCTTTTCTTCTTCACTTAATGGATATAAATTGTTTTGAGCAGGATGCTTTATCCAAATGCCATTATAAATATTAAATGGGTTAGATTGATGAATATACATATCTGTTGACTTCTTGAAAATATTGAAGACATCATCAATTTGGGTAAAATCAAAATGTACAAATCTGTCAAAGCGGAAACCAGCTATCATAAAGTTACCACATAATCCACCATAAGTTTCATCCTTTTCTAAAACTATCGGATTATACCCTTTCTGCTTTAATGAATAGTTTGCACCGAGGCCAGCAGCACCGGCACCTAATATTACAATCTGTTTTTCCATCTTATTCTATTGGTTCGTTCTTTGCAATAAATTCCTTAAGACTTTGAAGCTTTGAATCTTTTTCTGATGTCAAAATTTCCGTATCAATTAAATTAAATGGCCATTCAATATTAATATCAGGATCATCAAATTTAATACCACTATCAAACTCTGGCGCATACTTATTTGTGCATCTATACGAGAAAATAGAATCATCTTCCAAAGCAAGAAAACCATGCGCAAAGCCTTCTGGAATATATAATACGTCATGGTTGAATTCTGAAAGAATAAATCCTTCCCATTTTTCCAAAAGTAGTTGAATCAAAACGAAGATCCACTGCTACATCAAAAACCGCTCCTTTAGTAACTCTTATCAGTTTCCCCTGAGAGAATTTTTGTTGAAAATGGAGTCCACGAATAGTACCTTTCTTAGATTTTGATTCGTTACATTCGTAAAATAATATGGGCAAGCCATTTTGTTCATATACTGATTTCTCAAAATCTTTGATAAAATAGCCTCTCTGATCTTCAAAGACGTGTGGATGTATTAAAGTGAGTCCCTCAATAGAGGTTTTTTGTATTGATATTGCCATTTTTGTTATATTATAATTTCATCCAATTAATAGTATTTAAGACACCTTGATCAAAAGAAATGCGAGGCATATAGCCGGTATCTTCAATCAGTGCTGAAGCATCAAACCATTCTAAATCATATTTTAGTCCATCGTCTGCACGAGCACCGATTTTAATAGCATCTGGATTTCCGCAAAGTTCGCCTATCCTGATTAGATAGTCTTTGAGTATTTTCGGATTTCCACTGCCTAAATAATAGCATGTTCTTTTTACATCTTTTTCTCCTAAAAGATACGCAGCATAAACAAGATCTTCAATATACAGCAAATCATAGGGTTGTTGGGCAGTACCAAAAATTGCATTTCTACCTTCAAGGATTTCCTTAATGGTATAGCCAACTATATTTCCATTAATACTATAAGGTCCATATAGATTTGAGAATTGCATCCATACAAATTCTAGATTCAATCTATTTGTTAAGATCTCAAGCATACAGTGAGTAGTATGTTTAGCTATGCCATAAATTATATTATCAGATTTCACAGGTAATACTAATGTTTGAGAAGCTATTTTTTCAGTAATTGTACCTGCTACGAGAATTTTCTTGCAATTCAACTTTTTTGCAACAATAACTGCATCGCATGCGTATTTTGCATTCATAAGCTGCAAGTTATAATCAGCTCTACCTGAACCGCCTGCTGATATCCATGCCAGATGATAGAAAGCATCGAAACCTCTATCAGGAATAATCGTATCCAAGTTTATCATGTTCGACAAATTACAATACACAATAGATACTCCGGATAATGATGTCAACATATCTATTTTTTCATTAGTGTCTTTGACGATAGCGATTACTTTGATGCTATACTTCATCAATTCTTTAATTAGCCAATAACCAACAAATCCATTGGCTCCTGTAACAATTACTTTTTGCATAATAAAAATTCGTTTATTTCATTATCCATGCAGGTACGTATATCTTTATGTTCAATCCAGCATTTACTCCATTCAATTACTTTAGCAATTGCTGTATCCAAATTCCAACGAGGTGTCCAATTAAATGTTGCTTTTAATTTAGAGCAGTCCAATTTGAGAAAATTCGCTTCATGAGGACCTCCATCGTATTGATTTACCCATTTTATACCATCTCCCCATTTTCTCACAAATAAATCAACGAGAGCACCTGTCTGAAAACAATCGACATCATCAGGTCCCACATTGTAATATCCAGCAAATGCCTTATCTTCATATTGTTTGGCTGCAATCATTAAGTAAGCATATAGTGGCTCTAGGACATGTTGATATGGACGCGTTGAAAAAGGGTTACGCACAATGATATCATGCTTTTCAATAGCTGCTTTTACGCAATCAGGTATGATCCTATCATTTGCAAAATCACCTCCTCCAATCACATTACCGGCTCTTGCTGTAGAAATTGCAACTTTATCATCGTTGAAAAACTATTCTTATAGGAATGTGTTACTAACTCTGAACATGATTTTGAGTTGGAATAGGGATCATATCCATCTAACTCTTCATTCTCTCGATAGCCCCACACCCATTCCTTATTCAAATATACCTTATCAGTTGTTACATTCAAAAATGACTTAACACTATTACTGCTTCTAACACATTCAAGTATATTCACCGTCCCCATCACATTGGTTTCGTAAGTATATACGGGGTCTTTATAACTATCTCTTACTATAGGCTGAGCAGCAAGATGAAAGACAAATTCAGGTTGTACAAATTCAAATACTTTTTTCAGTGAACTTATATCACGAATATCGCCAATTATTGAAGTTATATCTTGTTTGATTTCAGCTATTTCAAATAATGAAGGAAATGTGGGAGGATTAAGGGCGTATCCTGTTACCTTAGCTCCTGCTAAAGTTAGCATTTTGCACAGCCATGCTCCTTTAAATCCCGTGTGACCGGTTACAAGAACCGATTTACCTTTATAGAAATTCAATATATCCATAATTATTCATTATAAGGGTTATTGGGAATTGCCCTGTCCCATTTCTTCCAAGGTGCAGTTCCATTTGCTAAAAGTTTCTCAAGAGTGGCTTTTTCACGGATGTTATCCATGCACTGCCAAAAGCCTGTGTGAACATAAGACATTAATTCGCCTTCTTCAACCAATTTCATCAGTGGAGTTTGTTCGAAAACACACGTATCATCCGATAGATAATTAAAAATTTCAGGTTCTAGCACCATATATCCAGCGTTTATCGGTGCACCATCTTTTACGTTCTTTTCTCGGAATGCTTTCACGGCATTATCACCACCAATATCTAATACTCCTTTTTCTTGCATTTGTTTTACAGCCGTTAATGTTGCAATCTTGCCTTGCTGTTTATGGAATTGAATTAATTTATTAATATCCACATCACAGACTCCATCACCATATGTCATTAAGAAAGGCTCATCCTGTACATACTCTTGTATGCGTTTTATCCGTCCACCTGTCATTGTGTTGTATCCTGTATCTACAACGGTTACTTGCCAATTTTCAAGAAGACTATGGTGTACGGTCATTTCATTCTTTCCATTTCGGAAATCAAAAGTAACATCACTATGATGAAGGAAATAGTGTGCAAACCATTCTTTGATATATTCCTGCTTGTAACCTGCACATATTATGAATTCATTATGTCCGTAATAAGCATATTCTTTCATTATGTGCCATAAAATTGGCATTCCACCTATTTCAATCATGGGTTTAGGCTTAAACACGCTTTCTTCTGATATTCGTGATCCAAAACCACCTGCAAGAAGTACTACTTTCATGTTATAAGTTTATTTATTTTTGATAAAAACATTATCTTACTAAAAATCCCCCTCTAATTCTATCCAGTATTATTGCGATAGCAGATAATAAAAAGATAAAAGACAAACCTAAAATTATACTAATTTCCATAATTGATGCCCATAATGTATATATTCCATAACCTAATCCCTCAGACAACAGATATATTGAAAATACATTTTTAGAAAGGCTATTAAGACTTTGATTACAAAATGGATGAAAGTTTAAGAACAGAAGTAAGAGTGAAACACTTTGTATATATATTAATGGATTCCTGTATTGAAGAAACAACTGAAGAGCAGTCGAAATGCTTTTTTCATTAACTATGGCAATTACAAAACTCATCAAAACTAGAATTAGAGTTGTTGAAATAATAAATACAGATAATATGTATTTTGATTTAATTTTACTCTTATCGATCCGTCTTAAATAAGCACCTAATAAATATATAAAAATAAAATTCTGTAGATTCTCCCCTATATTTGCTGGTCTAAGATAAGGGCCAATTGTATTTATACAAAAATATAATATGAGCGTGTACAATAATTGCTTTCTACTAACTCTTTCAAGTGCTATTTCAATAAATGGAGCAAGTAACATCAGCAAAAAATAAGCGGTGAGAAACCACCATCTACCTGTTGATATAGGGAATATTACCCCAACGATATTTATATGAGAAAAATAATCCGAATAAATAGAAGTAATAAAGTAAGTAATAAAACTAAAAAATAAGGCTTGAAATGCGAAAACACACTATTCCACTTAAATTTAATTCCAAAATAGCCTGAAATCAATACGTAAGTATTAACAGCTGGTATCGTTAGTGAAACTAAAAGAGATAGTAAAAATGAATGGTCTGAAACATTATTTAAAGGATGTGTATTATGTGAGAAGTAACCATATCCATGAACTGCAAGATGCAAGAAACAGACCATGAGCATCAACAAAATTCTTAAAATCTCAATGTTTGTATTTCGCTTTCCTGTACCTTTTATCTTAGTTTGCTGAGCGGGACTATATATAGAATTTCGCAAGAAAAAACAGGTTGATAAATCCTTAGTACTCATTACTTTATACATTATTCTTCTACTATTTTTTATAAATAGCATTTACATGTTTCACATGTTCTTCCACCATACAGAACCGTCCATAATCTCCCTCTACAAACGCCTTAGTCTGTAAATAAAAACCAGGTTTAAAATCTATATCCAATTGATTATCTATTTCAACAGGCTTGATAGCCACACTACCTTTTTCCTGGATCTGAAGAGTTTCCATCGGTTTAAAATACAAACGATGCTTTGTGGTCAATACTTCTACCACCCAACGACCGGGAGCATTCCAGTTAGCTTGATACGAGAATAGAGCCCCCTTGTTAGTGATACCTGCTCCTGAAAATACAGCAGGTTTATGCCATGACAATTCCCCTGCACTAAAACAAGAAATTTCTTGGGGTTCGCCTCCTAGGAAAAAAGCAAGATCTACTACATGAGAAGAATTGGCGAAGAACCAATTATCGAAGATATTATGCGAATAATCCAATGTTTCAATTACATGCCCCCACTCAGTAAACTCAAAATTAAAAGAGGTTATTCCACCATCTTCTTTAATAATCTTCTCAGCAGCCAATACGCTGGAATAGAAGCGACGGTTGTATGCGAGAAGAACATGAGCATTTTTAGCTTGTGCTAACTGAACTACGGGTGTAATTTCTTCGGGACGGCAAAATCCAGGTTTTTCCACCAAAATATCTTTTATACCAAAGTTCAGCAAACTTACAGTGACTTCAGCCAACTGATCTACATTTGTAGCTACAATAACCTTTTGAGGAGTAGTTGGAGAAGCCGCCAGGTAATTATTTAATCCACCAGAAACTACCTCTTTAGCTCCGGCCTCAATAAACTCGTCTGCATTCTTACCACTACGTCCTACTGCTATAAATTCATGTTCCAATTGATCCAAGATCTTTGCATATTCCAATGCAATGGTTCCTGTTCCTATAATCCAAATCATATAATTACATCTTATATTTATTATGTGATAGGGCATCTGTCATGCATATCGCCCGTCACTTTATTATAAACACCCAGTATACCTTTTAGAAATACTTTATGATAGTTTGACGATTCGGCATAAGTAGTAAGTTTGCAATTACCATTTAACAGAATTTCATCAGCTACAACACCAGTCAATTGACTCTGATATTTTATATGAACGGGCTGTTTATTACCATCAACAGACATAAATCCTTCCGGCTCATTAATAATAATATGATGAGAGCCATTGATAATAGTCATCTGATGCTGAACAGTATCATCATCCACACAAGTCAGTCGTAAGGTACTTCCATTGGGAGTTGATACATTTACGATGCCATCAAATTCTATATATCCATTACGCCTGCTATCCTTAACCTGAGGTATAATTCCAGAAAAATCAGCGATATAGGCTTTTTCTCCTGACAGCATCATAAATATGTCTATCATGTGTATAGAATTGCAACATAATCCCCAATTAGAATCAGCATATTCCATAACAAGAGGCTTTTGCTTATCTATCATTGAATCGATTTCTGCATAAAAGCCAAATAGACGTCGCGGACAGTTTACCCATGCGTTGACGTGATTGATCTGCAACAACTGTGCGGCTTCATCATAATCAGCCAGTCCTGTAAACAAAAATTTTTCTAAAATGATATTGACCACTTTCACTTTTGCAAGTAAACTTTTTAAAATCGTTAATCGTGGTTTTGAACTAGTAGCTATGACTACCAGATCTAATTCAGCAGGCAATTGATCGATAAGTTGTATGTAATAAATAGTTTGATTACTGTTCACTTCACCTTCTTCATAACGTTGTTGCGCTATTTGAAGTGAATTTGGATTATTATCAACCACCCAAATATCAGATTTTAGTTTGGACAATTTGAGTCCTTGCAAATGACGGCTACCCAATTGTCCGGCACCAATAACTGCAATTTTATACATTGTATATTGTATTTCAAATTTATTTCAAATGTTTCACCATCTCCCTTGCCCTAGCCAATTCATCATGCTGACCAATATCCAGCCAATATCCACTAATAGGATAGCGAATCACCTTGTATCCCTGTTCTATGAGTTTATCCATGAAGTCAGTGGCATTAAAGAAGATATCATCAGGAATAAGGTCAAGCAATTTGCGTTTGATAAGGTATATACCGGCGTTTGCATAATAACTGATGGTAGGTTTCTCGGTAACGCCCTTGATTTCTCGTCCTTTGAGATTGAACACACCGTATGGCACCTTCACTACGTAGGGCACAGCTGCCACACTCATGTCAGCATCATGCTGACAGAAATGAAGGAAAAATCCTCAAAATCAATATTCGTAAAGAGGTCTGAGTTCATTACCAGCACCGTATCATTGTAAAAAGTTTCCACGAACTTGATACTGCCAATGGTACCTAGATATTTCGGTTCACGCACAGTAACTATCTTCACCCCATCACGTTCCTCCCGGAAATGTTCCTCAATCTGGTCGCCAAGATAGTTAACCGTTACAGATATATGATTCAAACCGTATGAAAGCAAACGATCAATATTATAATCAATGATACACTTGTCACCTACCTTAATTAGGGGCTTAGGAGTTTTCTCCGTTAACGGACGAAGGCGTTCCCCCTTACCACCGGCCATTAATACAGCATCAATTGGCAATTTAGTTACATAATGTTCCAAATTGATGATTTCGCAAATATGATTTTCTTCATCAAGTATGGGTACCAAACGCATCCTTAAATCACGTTGGTGGTGAATATCCTCCACTCTATCGTTCACTCCGCGACGTAAAAAGTTAAATTACGATGCATGGCCTCACTAATAGGAGCATCCACATCTATACCTTTAATCAAGGCACGACGCACATCACCATCGGTAAGGGTACCTTGCATCCTTTTGTTCTCATCTACCACAAAGAGCACCAGTGGTTCATTGTGAATCTCATTGATGCAGCGAATGGCATCAATAATAGAGAAAGATTGGAGAATAATATGAGAGCAATTCATATAAATTAATTTTCAATAAGATGACTACTGATTACCTTTTCCGCCATATACCAGTCAAACATACTATCAATATCTATTGAATGAAGATCATCCATAACATATTTACGTATTCTATTGAGTTTGGACAAACCTACTTCTTTAAGGCGAGTGCTATTAATCACATAAATAGAACCGTTAAACTCCCATACCTTAGGTGCATCCTGACGCCGTTCAATAGTACCATCCCCTTTGCTGATGACCAATAAGCCTTCAGCATCCTCCTCAAAACTATTATAATATGGATTAGTTGCCGCTTCTTTCACCGAAACAAGCATATCTATGTCAGAAGTATACAAAGCCACAGCCTCCTTCAATGATTTAGTCTCACGAAAAGGAGAAGTGGGTTGCAACAAAACTACTACATCATATTTACGACCTTGTTTCTCATAAAACTCCAAAGCATGGAGCAGTACTCCATTTGTTCCTGCACAATCTGTAGCCAACTCTGCAGGGCGTTTAAAATGAACTTTCAAGCCATAATCCTCTACAACCTTGATAATGACATCATCATCAGTAGAAACACAAATATTCTCATCGGTGGTAAGCTGACGAGCCGCATCAATGCTATAGCATATCAACGGTTTTCCATTTAATTCCTTAACATTCTTGTGAGGTATTCCTTTACTTCCACCACGTGCAGGAATTATTACAAGTATATTCATTACTATTGTCTATTTTTAAATGATAATAGGTTCGTCTATAGCATAATTGCAGGTAGCTATACGCCCGTTTACCAAATCCCATAAAGAAGCTTTCAAACCAACGGTACTGCGTTTCACAGTCATATTATCCGCCGAGAGCACCTCACCTTCCTTTATTGGTGTAGCCGCCACAATACGTTTGAGCACTACTTCTGAAATTTGTTTCTCACTCTCATTAGGCTGTTTGATGCCATCACCTAAAGCTTGTTCTATATGACGGATGGCGACAACCATTTGTTTGAGTTCCTCGGGATTGAGGGAGGCTTTGTGGTCAGGACCGTCCATTTCCTTATCAAGCGTAAAATGTTTCTCTATGATTTCAGCTCCCATTGCTACAGCTGCAACAGGTACTTCCACACCCATTGTATGGTCTGAATAACCTACGGAACAATGAAATGCATCCTTAAGAGTTTGTATAGCCCGAAGATTTACTTCATGCATGGGACATGGATAGTTAGTAGTACAATGAAGTAAAGAAACACTTTTAGCTCCTGCTTCTATCAAGGTGCGATATGCTATCTCTACATCACCGAGATACGACATTCCTGTAGAAAGGACAACATCAATATGTCTGCTACCAACAAGACGAAGAAAAGGAATATTGGTAACATCTCCCGATCCCAGCTTGATGAAAGGCAAATTAAAATTACAAAGAAAGTCTAGACTATCTATTTCATCAGGAGTAGAAAGGAACTGGATACCTATCTCATCACAATGATTTTTCACTACTTCAAAATTATCATAGCTCAATTCAAGTTCTTTCAACATCTTAAACTGTGATTTGGTCTTATCGGATATGTTATTCTCCTGATAAACAGCTAATTCAGCATTCCGAGTAACAATCTTCTCTGTTTTCCATGTCTGAAATTTCACGGCATCAGCTCCCGCATCTTTGGCGGCATTACAGAGCTGAAGAGCCAAATCCAACCGACCATTGTGATTCACTCCGGCTTCGGCTATTATATAAACGTGATTAATCATGATAATCTCTTAAAAGGTCAACTTCCTTAGTTATGACTACATCATCATACATCAACATGAGCACACCTTCATCATAATCACCAATGCGAACTTCATTGGTAACACCATTAATGTTATTGATGATCAGTTTAAAGAAATCAACTCCAGCACCATACGCATGCAAATAGGCTCCGCCAAAACGAGGATTTATTTCAGACAGATAGTACTCTCCATCTCTAAAAAAGAAATCCATATCGATTGCTCCAGCAAAGTCGAAAAGATGCATAAAAGACTGCACGAAGTCAAACAACGCTGGTCTTTGAATGAAATAGTTTTACTGGCCCACCGATACGAGTTTCAATTTTTCTTTTTTGAAAAAATAGAAACCACTTCCTTTGAATAATAATCAATATAAGCATCTGCATCGCAATCACCTTGCATAAACTCCTGAATGATATAATCGAAAGCATTCTCAGCATAATAGTTTTCCAAATCCTGCATGGTATTGACCTTATGCGCTCCAACACTACCACTACCTGTACGTGGTTTGATGAAAACAGGAAATTGAATTTCACCTTTGAAGTATGCAGCTTTGAAATCATCTAATTCATGGAAAGTAAGCGGTGTATTAACACCATGATTTTTTAAATACAGGTACATACTGTACTTATCAAAGCACAAATCAGCAGTTTGCTTAGAAGGACAAAGAGGAAGAACACCAATTTCTTCAAACTTCTTTTTATTTGATGCTAAAAGATCTATTTCAGGGTCGATTAAAGTAAAAATAGCTTTAATATCTTCTTTCTTACAAATACCAAGTACTTCTTGAATATAATTTGGATGTGTAATTTTAGGAACTACATATTGCTTGTTTGCGAAAAATATTGCTGGGGCTACCGACCAGTTATCTGTAGCAACCACATTACCACTATCACCGATAGTCTTACGCATATCTATCATTAAACGCCCTCTACGGCCCGCATTACAACACAGAATATTATTCATAACTATAAAGTTTATTGTTATTGCTTTAAATCATTGACAGTCCATTCCTCTCTAATTATCTCATAACCATTTAAAGTTTTCAAATAAACTCTAGGAAAAAATCGAATGAACAGTGGTGATAAAGTCATAGTGTATGCACCGACATTTTGGTAAAGTATTCTATCACCGACATTTAGTAATGGCTGATTTTGAAGTGTAAAAAGCTTGTCATACTCCAAACAACTACATCCTACAACCATTTGTGAATCAATGAACACTTTTTCCTCTTGCTTTCTGATGAAAGATTTAAAATAGTCTTTTTTCAGGAAAAAAGGGTCCACATCATTACGAGAACCATCAGTTACTATAATTTGAGAGTCACCTATTTTTTTGTATCAATGATCTCCGATAAAAAACTAAAAGGTGAAGCAACTATTGCATTTCCTGGTTCCACTATGACTTTCATTTTAGAAACATCAATCCCTTCCTCTAACAAACTTGAATAGATAGTGTCCACATATTCTTTATAAGTAGGTGCATTAGGCTTGTCACCAAAATAACCACCACCAACATCAATATAATCAAGTTCTAGACCTAATGAATTAATGATCCGAATAGCATATTTGCAAATATTCCTATAAACATTTAAAGAACGAGTCAATGAAGTACGATGCAGATGCAAACCTCCAAGTTTTACATTTTTGCATAATTGAATTTTATTTATTGCTTCTTCCAGTTCTCCATTTTCAAACGAAAAACCAAATCTGCTATCCGATTCGCCCTCTTTAGCATCTTCTGGCGAAATCTTCCCTAAATTCAAATTGACACGAATGCCGACCTTATAAGAATGCTGTTTGTTCAAATCATTCAACCATTCTATTTCACGTTTTGTATCTATATTTACATATGCACCATTCTTTATTGCATCTAAAAAAGTCTCCTTATCTTTAGCTGGACCATTATATACAATATGGCTCTTCTCAAAACCAACTTGCAAAGCTAATGCATACTCTGTATAAGATACTACTTCAGCATAGCATCCCAACTCATTAAGCATGTGCAACATATAAGGAAGTGAATTCGTCTTAATTGAGTATCCAATGCAATGGTTTGAAAAGCGACTGTTCAAAGCTCTTTTAAATTCCAAAACATTAGATACCAACTTATCCGAATCCAAAATAAAACAAGGTGTTTTTAGATTACTTAACTGCATTAAAATACATTTTTATCTGTTCTACAATACGTTTGGAAGCATTGCCATCACCATAAGGATTATCAATATACTTTAACATTTGCTGAAATTCGTCTGTTTCAATTTTCTTTAAAGACTGAATAATAGACTCAGAACAATTATCGCAACAAATAATGTTAGATGTCATATATCTGCCTTCTTGACGATGTCCTATATTAATCGTAGGCAACTTCCAATAACCCGTTTCATATACTCCACTGGACGAATTACCTATCATACAATATAACTGAGGAAGAAGGCTGACATAACACTTCTGTCCTAACGAGGTAAACAAATGAAAACAAGGCTTATTGCATACATAATCATTTAAAAGTTGATTAATATCCGAACCATATAAATCTGTATTAGACTTAGAAACTAGTATTTCATAGTCATCACCTAACGACTGGAGCACATGGAGTAAACTATTTACATCGAAAAGATTCTTCTCACGGCTTTCTTTAGTTACCGGATGGTAAGTCATCAATATCCATTTTTTACCTAAATCAATATTTAAAGACTCTGCTAATTCATTCCTTGACAAAAGCGACAAACGTAAAAAATTATCTAAATTGGTCTCACCTACAACAAAAACATTCTTCATAGTTCCAATCATCCTACCAATACGGGCTGCAGAAGTTTGAGTACCCGGAAAGTGGAGTGTAGACATCATTGTAACAGCATTGCGCACTTCATTGTCAATAGCTCCTTCAGTGATGTCACCTCCTGAAATATGAGCTATCGGAATACGCATCACCAAAGCAGTACCAACTATGGGAAGCAACTCATATCTGTCGCCTAAGACAACAATCATATCAGGCTGAAGATGCAGAAAAGCATCGCTCATCCCAATACTGCACATCCCCATAGATTTCGCTATACCAGAAGCACAATCCGAGGACAACAACATATCGACTTTAGCATCAATATCATATCCGTCCTCCTCAATACAACGATAAGTCAACCCCTGTTCGGGAGACAGGTGTCCGCCTGTAACGATAAGCTGCAACTGTAACTCAGTAGCATGATGTATCTCATCTATCACCCAACGTAGCAGTCCATACTCTGAACGTGCACCAGTGACAACTGCGATTTTTTTCATTTATCTAATCTTACACTACTAGGAATATTCACCACCCGGTCAGCCAGCCACTCGGTATTCTCCAGCCCGTCCGTTTCGCAATGCTCGAACATGGGCAGTCGATTCATCAGTTCCCAAACGGGACGGGTCATCACACCATGATCATTTGTGTACTCCAAAAAATCAAGTTGAGCCGCCTTATCCTTTAGTACCACCGCATTGAGCCAATAATTCGATTTGCAATCAGCAGGTTCAGTAAAAAAGTAATATCTTCCTTACCCTTGAAAAACTCAGCATAGCAGGCTGCTGTTTCACGCTTATCTGCCACATAGCGGTCTAGATTCTCCAACTGGGCACAACCTAGAGCGGCATTGATATTCGGCATCCGGTAATTATAACCAATATGATCATGACGAAACTCCCAACGATGAGGTATCTTAGCCTGGGTAGTAAGGTGCTTGGCGTATGCGCCCAGTTCTTCATCCTGGAAAAGCAACATGCCTCCACCACCTGTAGTGATGGTTTTGTTTCCATTAAAGCTAATAGCACCCACCTTTCCGAATGTACCGGTATGGCGGCCTTTATAAAAACTGCCGATACTTTCGGCTGCGTCTTCAACCAATTCGATATGCCACTCACGGCAGATATCCGCCAGTTCATCTATTTTTACGGGATGGCCGAAAGTGTGCATGGGAATACAAGCTTTTACACGGCGACCGGTACGCTTGTTATAGCAAACTCCTTCTTTCAGTTCAGCATTCCTCTCCAGCCATGCCTTGACAGCTCGGGGCGAAAGTCCCATCGTTTCTTTGTCCACATCAATAAAAACAGGATATGCTCCGATATAACTGACAGCATTGCAAGTAGCGATGAAGGTCAGAGCTTGGGTGAGCACCTCATCATCGCGTTCTACACCCACTAGCAGCATGGCCATGTGAAGGGCATTGGTACCACTCACACAGACTACGGCACGCTTGGCACCGGTGTACACAGCCATATCGTGCTCAAAGCGGTCAACAAAAGCACCGACACTTGACACGAAAGTCGTATCAATACATTCGTTGAGGTATTTTTTCTCGTTTCCGATAAACTTGGGAGCACTCAGGGGAACAAAATCTTGTGTTCCAAAAAGATGGTGAATGAATTCACAGATTTCAGCGTTGTTCATTGCTGTATGTTGAATTATTATTTAATACCACTGATTGACAGGCGCATTGGCATCTTTAGGCAAATCATTAGTGTCCAACCGGGGAAGATTAAATATAGCATCGCCTTCATGGTCAGTAAGGTCTGCCAAATCCACATCGGTAGTCATGCCCAATTTGCATCCGTTTTCCTTCAGCAGCTGAATGGTTTCTTTATTACGGTCACCGTATGGATAACAGATAGTCCAATTGTCGACATCCCCACCCACTTCATTTATAAATTCGATGGACTTCTTAATTTCAAATTCCTGTTTCTCACGTGGCAATGAGCCTAGCCAATAATGGTCATAACCATGGCTGCCAATGTGCATGCCACAATCAACCATACACTTGATTTGGTCAACCGACATATAAAGTTCCCTGCTAAAGGCAGATTCCTCAATACCTACAATTTTCTCAAACAGAATATCAGCCATCCTCTTTCTTAATACTTCAGGCAAAGCCACTTGAAGCAGCCGTTTTACGAAGATAACCTCGGCAGGATCGAAACGGTTAGCCACTGCCAGTTCCTTGAAATATTCATCGTATGATTTTAACCCGAACTCATCCGTATTGGTCAGAATGAGCTGTTTTATCTCATTCAATAAAACGGGAAAATTATCTTCGGGTGTAGAGGCAAGAATAAAATGTATCTTATTTACATCCAGTACCGTATGCTCTGTAACTGCCTTCACTGGAGGATAGAAGGCACCTTGAATATGCTCATGCTCCAAAATCGGGAAAACATATTCAAAATGGTCGGCATAAGCATCATCGAAAGAGAGAAGCACGGCATGAGGTGGCAATTTGTCACTATGCCCCCCCCTATATGCATTTATAACCTGTTCAATAGTGACAAAATTATAGTGTTTCTGCAGAAATTTGATCTGTTCCTTAAAAAGTCGCACATCGCATCCTTTTATTTGGGGATAGCGTGAATTTTGCAAATCGCGCACATAGTGGTACATGACCACGGTAAGTTTATCAGCATTCATAATAGTATGAATTAAAATTAGAGTATGTTGGGGCGGTCCTGATCGGAATCCGCTTTAAATGCGACATAATTATCACCCTTTGTCTTATATGCTATTTCAATCTTCACATTACGCTGTTCAAAAGGTTCAAAATAGTTGGGGACGATTGTCTCACCATCCAAATCCAACAGCTCAAATCCCATTTTTGTAAAGGTCTCTTCAGGCAGCCCAAAATTCATAAAATCCATATATTCCGCTCCCGTCTGATAAAGTATATCGAGCAGCTGTCCCTTGACACATGTATTGGGAAGTTTACCCAATACATCAACAATTCTAAAGGCTGATGAATCGCCCACTCTCATAATCCGCACTGTCCAAACGGATTCCAATATTCCATTCTTCTTTACCTCGACAAACTGATAATGGTAAACAGGATGTTCCGCAAAGCGATGGCAAAAATACAAAGGGGTCTTGAAGGGAGCGTTATTCTCCTTTTATAGCTATTTTATCCCATTCTACATTATGGACCAATTGCAGGGTATACGATTCATCGGAAATGGCAGAACCATTCTGGCTTCCTACAGGAAAGAAGGCTATTTGATAATTCTTTATGCGGCTGTTGCGAAGGTAATATTGACGAAGGTAGTCAACCGGTATGCGGGAGACTTTATAAATCTGCCTGGCAATGTCACTTATACCTATAGCCGCATAGGAGTGAAAATATGGTAATTTGAAGAGGCTGCGCCACAAAAAGAAAGCTACCGTGTTTAACTCCGAGTTATAAATATCATCTCGTATTTTCCATATCGCTCCCCAATAATCGCCATTTCCAACCAAATCCTTATCATATTGCGCAACCGGAATGAAACCTATCAAAGCATCATATTCACCGGTCTCTTTATTTTCCGCAACAAGGAAATTGTAACAATCCTTATCTTTGTCCAGATGCTGGAAATTGAGTAATTCCCGGGATACAGCAAGCGAATGATTGTGTTTCCAATGCATATTGATAAAATGAACCAACTTATTGACTTCACAAGTTGGAACTTGCTTTATATTATAAACACTCTCCATACATATTCTTCTTAAACCGTTCCGTTATCTACATGAATGTTTTGTCCTGTAATGCTACATGCCGAGTCTGACAACAAGAAAACGACAGTCTCAGCAACTGAACGGACCGATGTGGCAGCCTTTAACGAGGTGCGTTTATAAATACGTTCTTTCTGTTCTTCAGAAAGAGTGGAACTCATAGCCGTCTCCATGAAACCCGGTACCACAACATTGCTACGGATACCAAGACCACCCCATTCACGGGCCGTATTCTTAGAAAAAGCTTCCAAGGCTCCTTTGCTGGAAGCATACATGGCCAGTCCTTTGTAACCTGTATGAGCAGAAATGGAAGATATGTGAATAATACAACCTTTGGTATGATGAAGCAACATATTACGAAGTGCATACTTGGTTATCATCATCGGTGTAAATACATTGACCGCATACATGGCTTGCAGCTTTTCCAAATTGAGGTTGGTCACAATATCGTCATAAGCCATGGCCGCATTGTTCACATATCCATGAAGCTGGATGCCGTTGTGTATAAATTCTCTAAAAACTGTCTTGCGTACATTTTCACTATCACTTAAGTCGATACTTTTGAAAAATACACGTCCGGCATATTCGGTTTCCAAAAATTTAAACTCATTGGTGTAAGAGCGGGCTACTCCATAGACAATATGCCCTTGTTGTAAAAGCGCCCGGCAGATTTCAAGACCCACTCCACGTGAGCACCCGGTTACTAAGAAATTCATAATCGTTTTAATTTACCTGTTCTTGTTAACGAGAAGGATTCGACGAATCTGATGCGACGGGGGATTTTAAAATCCTGAAGACTGTCTTTCAGGATACGGCGAATTTCAAGTTCTGAAAGCCGTACTCCTTCTTCAAGTTGCACCTCCGCACAAAGTATATTGCCCAAAACTGAATTGGCTTTGCCGAATACCAAAGACTGACGAATGCCTTTTATGGCATTGAGCACATTCTCAACTTCGCCCGGATTCACTTTATATCCTCCAACATTGATCAGCTCATTTTTTCTACTTTTGAATTTGAACACTCCCTCTTCGCGATTTATCCATTCTATCAAATCACCGGAATGATAATAATCACCATCAAACCTGAAACTGTCGGATTGTCCTAACAGAGAGCGATGAATCAGGAGTTCGTCATCGACTACCTGGAACATATCATGAATCGATGCAGGAATCTGAAAGTTTTCTCCTTTGGCCGCAAACAAGGACCCCGCTTCTGTAGAAGCATAGACATTGTTTATTTGAGCTGACGGGAATATCTGACGGATGACATTATAAAGATGTCCATCACTCTTTTCCCCCCCAACGTCAGACGGATAACCGAAGAATAAGCTCTTTCATAGGGCAATAATAGACGATAGAAAGTAGGAGTGGCGGAAATATGGGTTATAGAGTGTTTTTTTATCAGATTGAAGATTTCGGAACGGGTACGATTAAATACATTAATTAATGTATTGAGATTTTCAAATGCCTGGAAAAACACTTGCAAACCTGCCATATGCGTAGGATTGTAAGCATACGCCCAAATTTGATTGTTGTACTTTTCTCCCCGGCGCACAGAGCGAGTTAAAGTCTGTATGCTGTGCACTACCTTTTTGGGTTGACCGGTAGTGCCTGAAGTAAACATGGTTATTTCAGAAGTTGAATGTACTAGCGCTTCTATCACTTCTCCCATGGATGGCAACCGCTTCACAGAAAGGGGGATAGACTGATTGACCAGGCTTTCATCCACACCATCAAGTTCCGCAGGGCTAAGATCTGAATCGAGCAAGACAAGCGGAACGTCGTTTGTCAATGCCTTGACCAAATTGCCAAAATAGGAAAAAAGGTGATGCGTCTTTAATAAAGGAAAATAGTTGTCCTGATTCAGGTGACGGAGCAAGTCATCATAAGAGTACTCACATTCGCCATCGCATAAAAATACAGTCATATTATATCTTACTTTTGAAGTTTTGAGTAAACTTCACCGATAGTATTTACCAAACCATCCTCAAAAATATCAATGTCAAATTCATCCTCAATTCGAACTGTCAGTTCTGCCAGATCGAATGATGTGAATTCCAAGTCATCACGAAGATTGTCTTCGGCATGAAGTTGGGTTATGGCAGACAATTCTTTTGCCACCCTGATTTCATTTACTATTTCCAATACTTTTTCTTTCATATCATTCACTCGTTTAAATTACATTTTCTGGTCCAGATTCTTCCCCTTTTCCTCATGTTCAAAGTTGGGGATGAAACGCTTTATCGCCATAACCACCTCTTCCTTGGTAAAATCCGGTTCGGCAAATATATTCTCCATTTCAGTAAAGAATGCGTCTATCTCAGCCATCGGCCGTTTCACCACTTCCTCAATCACCCCTAGGCTGCAAAAACGATCCATATTAATTTTTTCCCCAGGAACATAGAACTCCTCGTAGGCTTTCTCTCCTGTCGTGTCACTTTTAAAATACACCACAGGATAATCCTTATTGTTAAATGCCATTTCCGAAGCAAATTTCTTCGCTTCCTCATCCGTTGCAAACTCTTTCTTCTCGCAGCCAACCGCTTTTATATACTCATCACAAATGGAAGAGAAAGTGAGCATCTGTCTTTCGCCCAACTTTGGGAAGAATATTTCACCATTCTTACCTAGTATGCAGGCAAGCATACATATCTGGCCGCTTTCCTCCGGAGAGACAAAGTAGCGTTTCACATCATTGGGTGCAGCCAACGGCTGCTTTTTCATGACACGCTGTATCCAGCCATCCGGCAAAGAACCGTTGGAAAAAGCCACATTGGCAAAACGGGCGGTGGTCACCTTGAACTTGGAAGAATACGCCATAATCATATCTTCCATAATACGTTTGCTGGCTCCCATGATATTCACCGGATTGGCGGCCTTGTCAGTGGAGACACAGAAGAAGTGCCTAGGCGGGTAAACGGCCAACAGGTCAAGGAATCTTTTTGCCTTGATATCATTGTTTTCAATGAGTGCCTGTACCGAATATTTGTCCTTCTCACTACGGACATGCTTGTGAGCCGAAAAATTCGCCACAATGTCAAAGCCTTTCTCCTCACGGAAGATCCTTTCAAAGATAGGATCGGCAAAGTTCAAGGTATATGCCCGATATTCCGCAGGTACATACATGCCGTATGTGGAACGCAGGTCACGTGTCAGTTCTGCCAATCCGTTCTCGTTCAGGTCTATTACAATCAGTTTGGAGGGCTTGAACGGCAAGACTGCTTTAATGAAAGAAGAACCGATGGAACCGGCACCTCCTATGACGCATACACTTTTATTCCTTATTTCTGCTTGAAGCGTTTCTTTATTAGCTTCAATATCTGCTGCAAACATACTTGTCGGACGACAAATCACATGGTCTGCAATGAATTGCTGTAAATTAAACATGGATTTATTAGGATTAGCATCTCATTTTGACACATCCTATAAAGAAAACCGCATTAAAGCAGTTTCCTTATAAATTGGGTCAAAAATTGGATTATCTTTTAATGCTTATTTAACGAAAAAGTAAGATATATTCCCGAGCAAAGTAAGTAGACTTAAATCGCAAAGTAAGTGAACTTACTTTGCCCACGAACATATCTTACTTTTTTCCACACTTGTCACCGGTTTTTCACCTCCGGTCATAACCGCTTTCTCGGTCGTCTTGCCCAAGCGTTATTGATACGCGCACGGATATTACTGACAGTCTTGCCCGATACGAACAAAGGTGTGAGAGGAAAGAACAACGAGATAAAACGCTCCTTCACCATCTCTTCCGAAGTAATCTTCGGTTCCCGTTCGCCCATCTTAACTATAACCCTGGCCAGTTCCACCGCATTGGTACATTCTGCTATCTGTACCAGATAGATACGTAAATCCTCCACCTTATTTATATAAGAGAAAAGGCGCGTAGCCTCGGGAGATAAAGCAGGTTCCTTGTCCTTGCTTACATCATCCTTCTCTAGTTCCGCCTCATCACCATAATAATTCTGTGTGGCGGAAGTAGCATTGGGAAGAATCTGGTTGCTGCCTCCATAAATGTTGAAGACGATGCTGAAGTGTGTCTCATTATCCATAAGCTTATTGTTTGAATGATTCGTCAACGGGTAGTTAACGGTCAGTCAATAGCTAGTGAACGGCAGTCAACAGTTAGTAAACGATAATAAATAGATTTTTTACGGTATTTCCCCGCATTAATTTTGTCGTGTCGGAAGGATGAACGAACATCCCGGAAACACAAAACTTTTAAACTTTATTTTATTATGATTGATTACAGTGTATTTATGATGGGAAACCCGATGGATGTCGATGCCGCCCAAAAAGCGTATGCAAAAGCTCAAGTTTCTGAAATCATGCCATTCAGCCAGTTTGTCAAACACATTGCCGACCACAATGGCGTATTCACTCGCGGAACGGTAAAAGGTGTAATAGCCGATATGTGCGAGTGCCTTGTAGAGATGCTTCTGGAGGGAAAGAAAGTACAACTGGCTGAATTGGGTAATTTCTGGATTTCTATAGGCTCGGAAGGTGCGGAAGACCTGAAGAAATTTACAGAAAGCAACATCACCGCCGTCAACATTGTGTTCACGCCGGGAGAAGACTTCCAAAATCTTCGTTCCCGCGCCGCTTTCAATCCCGTAGCAAGCCGCATAGCCCAAGCCGCCACCCTGAAGGCCGAAAAGGCCGGTAAAGGCACAGTCGACTTGAATGCCGCCAAAGGAAAGACCCCGGCTTCCACGAATGAAAACAATCCGTCATTATGATAAAATACCACGTTTTCTCGATGGGAAATGCGTCCGACAGGACGATGCCCAAGAAAGTATACGCAAAGTGTGTGGCCAACGAAACAGTTTCGCATAAGAAACTCGTAAAGAAAGTGACGGAACATCTCCGCTTTTTCCCACACGGCATGATGGAAGCGGTGCTGGAGGAAGTCTTCAACCGCCTATCCGAACATCTTGCCCAAGGCGACCAAGTCACCCTGGACGGCCTCGGAACATTCAGTGTCTCCCTGAAATGCGAAGGAGCCGCTTCGGAGGCTTTGTTTTCCAAGAAAAACATCAAGGGCGCGCACATCGTGTTTGCCCCGTGTCGTAAACTCAAGGAGACATTTGCAGATATGGAATATAAAATGGCTCCACGAATCTTTTAACGTCATGGAACTTATATTATTCATCTATTTAAAGACAAAGCGTATGAAAAAGAACTGGAAAAATGTACTGCTGTACATCGTCCGCATCATTGAGCTGCTTATTACAGGTGCTGCCGGAGGCGCGCTTGGAGGCGGCTTATGAGAACGGTCTCGCTGATTATCGTGCACTGCTCTGCCAACAAGGCGGGCAGTGCCTTGCGGGCGGTGGACATTGACCGCTACCATCGTTCGTTGGGCTGGAACTGCTGTGGTTACCACTACGTAATCCCTACAGACGGAGCGATAGAAACCGGTCGTCCGGAAGAACTGACCGGAGCACACTGCAAGGGTCATAACTCGCACAGTATCGGGGTGTGCTACATAGGCGGACTGGATGCTGACGGAAAGACACCGAAAGACACCCGGACGGAAGCACAGAAGGCAACGCTGAGAAAACTGATTGAGCATCTGCGGCAACGTTACCCCAAGGCACTGGTTGTCGGTCATCATGACTTGAATCCGCTGAAAGCCTGCCCATGTTTCAATGTCACTGCTGAATATACGGATTTGCAACCCTAGTTGCCGTCCGCATTCTTATCGGCCATCCATCGTCCATCTGGGATGTATGGATGGCTTTATTAAAACTAATCAATCTTTTCAAACGGAAACGCATGAAGATAACTGATAGCAATGGTCATATTACCAAAAGCGAACACCAGCCGACTGTTGCGGTGCAAACGCATGATGCATCCTTCCTTCCCCCGGAAAACACCACCGGTGATACGGATTCGTTGCTTTTTCTGAAGATAGTCCTCCAAAGGCCGGTTCATCAGCTCGATATTGTAAGGCATGGATTCATACAAATAGATAAATTCTTCCATCTGACGTTGAGGAATTACCGCCGCACGGTGTGTGTTATAATCCGTCACCAGATACTGGCGGGGAAGCATGGCAGACAGAATACATTCCAACTGCCCCAAGGGGGCACATACAAACAGCCAACCGTTGCCTTCAATCCCTTTCTCGTTCGTCAACGCATTCAGTTTCTGAGTGGAGCCGGTAGCAAAAGCCTCTTTCACCACCCGGGCAGAGTCACGGCGAGCGGTATATTCCTCTTTGGTATAAGCACATTGCTCGAAACGTTTCCTATGATCGGTGGCAGTGTAAGAAAACACCTTGAAGCAAAAAAATCTCTCCTCTACGGTACCTGATGGTGTACGAAGCCGAACAGCTTTCCTGCCACTGAAAACACTGATATAGCGTTTCAGTTCTTTGTTGGAAAGATACAGATAATACCAGCTGAGTTCAGGGTATTCTTTTCCTATTCCCGCCATTGGCGTGATTCCTTCATTTGACCCCAGGTCTGAGCCGGAAGCGATTGAACTGCAGAGCAGTAACTTAGGCGCTTCGCCCGTTATGTCTTGATTTGAAAGGAACGCTTGATTTTCAAGCTCCATACTATTTTCTGTTACCATCAAAACATTACTTTTTATGTATGTCTTTTTGGGGTTCTCTTAGTAAGAGAACTCCAAAAAGACATATACTGCTGACAATAAGATATTTACGAATAATCAGAGATGGATAATTTGCAAACAAATATCATAAGAATCCTTATCAGAGACTGATTCCTGAATAAAAGATTTCCGTATTTGGATTATTATAGCTACATTTGCAGCGGAATGGGGTTCTCTTACTAAGAGAACTCCATTTTTTTTATTCTAACAGATTCATTTTCAAGACAAATCCAAGAAAGCAGAAAAAGGGATACATAAATTCCTTTTCCGCACTCATCGAAAGGACAAACGATAAAACACAAAAGCGGCCACTTACGATAAAAATCGAAAGTGACCGCTAAAAAGAGATTTATTTCTCTGATATAAGGATCTATCAGCCCAAGGTTACTTCACCACAAACCCTCTCTTATCCAGATAAGCTTTGAATTTATGCAAATATTCTTCATCCGGACCATCAAAGAAGGATACACCGGATGCCCCGTTATTGTATGCTTCATCCAGCGCCTCTTCAAAATTGTCCTTAATATCACCAAACATCAGTCCGGCATATATCTTGGCACGACCATTCACCGTTTCAACGCTTTCCTTTACCGAACGCCCGATCCATTCAGGACCTTCATAATAGAATTTATTATAAATCATCGGATAATAAGCATCCAGCGTCCATTCTCCCCAATCTTGGCGTACCATGTGACGAGCCATGGACGGTCCCGGGAATACGGCGGCAGAAATAGCTTTATGATCCGTTTTCACTGCTTTAGTGATGGCATCCACCACACGAGTGATGGCATCCAGACGGAAATTAATCCAACTCTGGTTTTCCATCGGATACTTTAATTCCAACGGATCCTGTCCTGTTTTAGCTTTAAACAATTCACGGCATACATCACAATAACAATAGTCATATTCCGGCAACTCTTCTTTCTGCTCGATACCATAGTTTTTCCATAAGCTGACAGGCAAGATTACATCCGGCATACGGACATAATCCAGATGAACACCATCCACGTAGGGTTTATGAGCTTCCTTTACATAGTCTTCTGCCAGATATTCGGCCACACCTTGGTGATTAGGGCACAAGAAACGATAATAATCCACGTAGGCAGGTTTGTCGTGACAAGACTCGCCTTTACGGTTCACAGCATAC
>ENA-OQJB01000284-OQJB01000284.1-human-gut-metagenome-genome-assembly--contig:-NODE-284-length-29510-cov-3.701086_pt1 | contig 29510 bp, 19 predicted proteins | sample MGYA00242599_ERZ504765 | MGnify/ENA primary metagenome ERZ504765 (study PRJEB26092, sample SAMD00036354) | human gut metagenome | host: Homo sapiens | study: EMG produced TPA metagenomics assembly of...
TGAACACACATCCTATTACGGGTAAGTTTGAATGGGATTCTGACTTCCAGATTTCTTTCAACAAGAACAAACTGAAAGGATTGGCTGGTACAGCCAATGCGCAGATTGTGGGTTACGGACAGTGGACCGATGTAGTCAGTGTATCCAGTGTAGGCGAATCACTTTATAACTTCTATGGATTTGTTTGTGATGGTGTTTACAAGGACCTGGAGGACCTTCAGACTTCTCCGAAACCTGCCAAGTACCCGGCAAACGGTGTATTCGACCGTACCAATACCGTATGGGTGGGTGATGTGAAATATAAGGATATCAGTGGTCCTGACGGTGTGCCCGATGGCGTTATTGACGACTATGACAAGACCAATATCGGTTCTCCGATGCCTAAGTTTACTTTTGGCTGGACCAATACTTTCCGTTACAAGAACTTCGACTTGTCCGTTTTCATCAACGGTTCCTATGGCAACAAGGTGTATAACTACCTTTCCATGAAGCTGACACATATGAACTCTCCCTGGACTAACCAGCTGAATGCTGTAAACGGACGTGCACAGCTTGTTCCTATCAATCCGAACAAGGTCTACGAAGATGGAACGATGTGGTATAATGATGTGTCTAACGTCATGGTGGCAAACCCGGGAGCTTCCATTCCACGCGCCACTATCAATGACCCGAATGACAACGACCGTATCAGTGACCGTTATATTGAAGATGGTTCTTATATCCGTCTGAAGAACATCTCTTTGGGATATACTTTCCCGAAAAAGACGATTGATAAACTGGGACTGAGCAACTTGCGTATCTATGCCAATATCCAGAACCTGCTGACCATTACCGGTTATGACGGCTATGACCCTGAAATTGGTGCCAGCACTTCAAGCGTCAATGTCTATGGTTTGGACAACGGACGTTATCCGTCTCCTACAGTTTATTCATTCGGCTTGAATGTTTCATTCTAACACTTTAAATTGAAGAAAACATGAAAATCAGATATATTAAATATTGGGCGTTTGCAGCTGTACTCGGTATGGGAACAGTTTCATGCGAGGATTTCCTGAACCGTCCTACCGAAGACAATTATAACGAATCGAACTTCTATCAGAATGACGAACAATGTGTGCAGGGGGTTAATTATCTTTATAACTCACCTTGGTATGACTTTCAGCGCGGTTTTATTAAAGTCGGTGAAATCTTGTCCGGAAACGTATACGAGGGAAACAGCCCTTACTTGAATTTTACGGTGAATGGTACGGATGAAAACCTTGTGAACATGTCCTATTCTCTATGGGCAGTGATTGGCCATGCCAATACTGTATATACTCGTTTGAAGACGGCAAATGCGTCAGAAGCAGTGAAAAATCAGTGTATGGGCGAGTGTCTGGCATGGAAAGCCATGGCTTACTTCTATTTGGTACGTAGTTTTGGCGCAGTACCCATTATCCATGATAATACGGACGAATTGAATTCCGGTAATTATAACTCCAAATTCAAAGTGGAGGCAGCAGATGTGTACGAATATATCATTATGACTCTGGAGAAAGCTATGGAGTTGCTTCCGGCCAGAGGTGAAACGGGACGTATTGACCGCTATTGTGCCGAAGGTCTTTTGGCTAAGGTGTATCTAACTAAGAGTGGCCTTTCCGGTACCCGCAATGCGGATGATTTGGCGAAAGCGGCAGAATATTCCAAGGATGTAATTAATAATTCCGGCCGTAACTTGCTGGCTAACTATTCCGATGTTTTCCGTTTGGCAAACAACAAGAATGAAGAGTGTCTCTTCTCCTGGCACTGGTCGGCAGGACGTGACCCCTGGACACAGCAGAATACGTTGCAGTCGGACTTGGCAATGGTGGGATTCGATGAATTTGGTGATTGCTGGGGCGGCTATGCAGGTCCGTCGGTTGATTTGCAGGATGCATTTGGAATTTCCGCTTTGGAAAGTCCTGAGACGCGTTCGGATACGGATACCCGTCGTAAGGCTACTATGATGATGGCAGGTGATGTATACGATTATTTCTGGCAGGACAAGGGCGGATTTGATTATCTGCGGTTTATTTATGATGCCGAATATGGGAAGGGAGGACCTAATGGCGATTACCAGTCTCCTACCGGTGCCAATCACGTGAAGCATCTCTATGGTAACAATAATGACCATGTATTGGGCTTGGGCGTATCGGCTGGTAATATGTACAGCGGCCTGGCAACCCATATCCTGCGCCTGTCCGATATCTATCTGGTATATGCCGAGGCGAAAATGGGACTGGCTACCTCTACTACAGACCAGAGTGCACTGGATGCTTTCAATGCAGTACGTGGCCGTGCCATTCCGGGAGTTACTCCGAAAACCTCCATTACTTGGGAGGACGTCTGGAAGGAACGCCGGCTGGAACTGGCTTGCGAAGGCGACCGTTGGTATGATTATGTACGTTTGGCATATTATGATTCCCAGCGTGCTATCAATGAGCTGAAGGCACAGCGCCGTGATGTTTATTATAGTCTGGGTACTACTTATAAGGCTTATTATGAAAACGGCAGTTGGACGGTGAATCCGGACGAGACCCGTTACAATCCGGATGCAAAGGCGCCGAATGTGACAGTCTCCAGCTTTACATTGCCGTTCCCGACAGAAGACGTGGTGTTCAATCCTAATTTGATGAAAGACCCGGTACACGTAGATGTACGTTCTGAATTCAGTTATTAATTTAATGCTTGAAAAGATGAAAAATAATAGATATACGAATTGGTTCTTCGCGGCAGCTGTTGTTGTAGCAGGCTTTTCCATGGCGGCTTGTGAGGATGAACCGGATAAATATGAAGTGGCAGGGGGAAAGCCTACCTTGAAATATGTTCGTGTCCCTGATCCGGCAGCGGCAGACTCTTTGCTGACGGGGGCTTATATGGCGAATACGATTTGTCTGGTCGGTGAAAATCTGCGGAGTGTTTACGAGCTCTATTTCAATGACCAGAAGGCGATACTTAATACCAGTTACATCACTGACCATACACTTATGGTAGATGTTCCGAAAGAGATTCCTTCGGTAGTGACTGATAAGATTTATATGGTGACCAAAGCAAAGGATACCATAGATTATGATTTCAAGGTGTTGGTTCCGGCTCCTACCGTGAACTCCATTTCTTGTGAGTTTGCAAAGCCGGGTAGTGAGGTGACACTGATTGGTGACTATTTCATTGATGACCCGAATGTGCCGCTGACCATTACGATGGCCGGTAATGTGGAAGTGACTAATATTACGAACATAACCAAGACTGCGGTCAGCTTTATTCTTCCGGACAATGCTCCTGCAGGCTATATCAACGTGAAGTCCATTTATGGTACCGGACGTTCCAAGTTCCGCTATTATGATACACGTAACATTCTCTTTGACTGGGACGGTTCTCATGGCGGTATGGCTATTGCCCACGGTTGGCGTGATGGTAGCAAGGTGTTGAGAGAAGCCGATGAAAACAGTATTGACGGTGCTTATATCTGTCTCACCGGAGCACTTGACGGTGCTATCGGAGCTACTTGGGCAGAAGATGAGTTCTCGTTCAACTATTGGCCGGAACCGTCTGCCGGTTATCCCGAACTTTCTGCACGTCCTGAGTTTGCAGAACTGCTCGAGGAGTATGGCGTCAATGGCTTGCAACTGAAATTCGAGGTGAATATTCCTTCTTCCAATCCGTGGCAGTCTTGCGCTCTACAAGTGATGTTTACGGGTAATGATGTGGTGACTTATGCGACGGGAACTAATGCTTATTTTAGTGATACGAATGTGCCGCGCGGTTTGTGGTTGCCTTGGAAGAATACGGGTTCGTATGATACGGGTGGTAAATGGACAACCGTTTCCATGAATCTGTCCGAGTTCAACAAGACGCATGAAGGTAATAAGTGTGATAGAACTTTTGACAAGACTATGCTGACCGGATTGACATTCTTTGTCTGGGCAGGTGGTGTGGAAGGTAAGGATTGCAATCCGGTGATTATGATTGACAACATCCGTGTGGTACCTATTGAATAACCTTTTAAATAGAATACTGATATGAATAAAACATATAAATTTCCGGCACTGTGGATGATGTGCCTGATGCTCTTCAGTTGCTTGACGTTTACGGCCTGCGACAATGGGGATGATGAAGATACCAACCAATATAAAGGGGGAATCAGTCTGAATGTATTCGGACCGAGTCCCGTATCCCGCGGCGGTGTACTCCGTTTCCTAGGCAGTGGCATGGATAAAGTGACTGCGGTCGCTATTCCCGGTTGCGACGATATAACAGACATCGAAGTAGTCAGTGATACGGAAATCCGTGTCACTGTACCTCAGACAGCCCAGCCGGGGTTGGTTGTCTTGAAGACTCCGAAAGGGGATATTACAACAAAAACCGAGTTGACATTTACGGAGCCGATTGCTTTGGAGGCTTTTGCACCGGCAGAAGTAAAGCCTGGTAGTGAATTGACCATTACTGGTGAATATTTGAATTTGATTAAAGAAGTGATATTTGCTGACGAGGTAACAGTGCCTGCTGATGAGTTTGTCAGTCAAAGCCGTCAGGAGATTAAAGTTATTGTTCCTGATTCTGCTCAGACCGGTAAGTTCATCTTGTCTGATGGAGCTGAAATCCCCAATTGGATTTATTCTGAAGGGGAACTGGAGGTTACTTTGCCATCGGTAGAGGCTCCACTCGACCTGGTAGATAAGAAGCCGGGGGATGTCATTCGAGTTTCTGGTGAAAACTTTGATTTGGTGAAGAAAGTGCAGATGCCGAATGGGGATGAAGTTGAATTTACGATGACTGCCTCTTCCGAAGGAGATGAACTTACTTTTACATTGCCGGATAATGTCTCGGACGGAGAAGTTACGGTACTTCCTGCTTCGGATGTAAAAGTTGTGGTCGCTACTGTTGTAGTAGCTACGCCTTCGAACGTAGTGGCTGTTCCTGCTGTAAACTTGCGTGGTGGAGATATGATTACCTTGAAAGGTACCAATATGGATTTGGTGACTGATGTAACGTTCCCTGGTGTAGAAGAAGCAGTAGGATTGGAATCACAAAACTCGACTGAAATAAAGGTCTTGATGCCGGCTGCGGCTATTAGTGGTGATTTGCAATTGAATACAAATAGTGGAAAAGCAACTGCCGTATCTATTGCAACGGCAAAGCCGGAAAACATTTCTTATAGTGCGGCGACGGTCCCGGCAGGAGAGGCTTTGACTGTCAAAGGAGTAAATATGGATGTAGTTTCGGCTGTTGTATTCAGTGGTAATGTGGAGGTTACCGTATCCGATGCCACCGCTACTGCCATTTCCTTGACTGTACCCACAACTGCTGAAACCGGGGCCTTACTCTTGAAGATGGCCAATGGTGAATCTGTGGAAGCACCGTCTTTGACAATAGAGAAACCGGTATGTGCCTATTTGCCGGCATTGCCTGACAAATTGGTTCGGGGACGAATTGTGGAACTTGAGATTGTTAATGCTGATAAGCTGACAAATGTATTGCTGAATGAGGCTGCTGTTCAGTATATCAATGATGCAGCTAAAGGGGTATTGATGTTGAATGTACCGGCTGAGCTGGATGGAACTTATAGCCTAAAACTGATTTCTTCAAATGGTGAAATTGCTTATGATGTTCTTGTAGTTGCCAATGAAGAAACAGTTTGGGCTGGTCCGCTTGATATTAGTTGGGGTGATGGAGGACGTGTGTTGGTACCGGCTGTATCTTTTGCCAAGGTAACGGCAGGCACTGTCATGAAAGTCTATTTTGATCAGAAAGACCAGACTTGGGCACAGGCTCAGTTTAACTATGGCGATTGGAGTGGCATAGCTTTCTCTTTGTTTGATACGACTATGGTACCGACAGACATTTACGGATGGAGTTTCGAGAGCCGTGTGATGGAGTTGACGTTGACTCAGGAGATACTTGATAATATTCAAGCTAAACAAGGAGATTGTGAAGACCAGACAAATGTAGGTATCATTATTCAGGGCAGTGATTTGACGTTTACAAAAATAACGATTGTAAATTGATGAATTGTGGCTTGAAGAATGTGACTATGGATGCCCTGATTAAGAATGAAATAAAATCATAATTAAGATGAAGAAACTGAATATAAAATGGATGCTTTCGTTGATAGCAGCTTTTACTTTTGCCTCCTGCGATACTGATGTCGATCATGATATCCCAGCAGTGGATACACCGGTATTGGTGTCTACTACTCCTGAAAGTGGAGCAGCCAAAGTGAAAACGGGAGAAATCACTATTGAGGTGAAATATGACAAGAATATATTCTTTGCAACAGACAATCTGAGCGAAATCAAGTTTACCGGTGGTGAACTGATAAGTGCCGATGTACTTGGCGCAAGCAATATACTGACTGTAAAAGTGAATGTTCCCGGGAGAGAGACGGCTTGTTCTCTCTCTATCCCCGAGGGAATAGTAACCGGACCGAACCAGATGCCTGCTCCGGCTGTATCGGTTCAGTTCTCTACTGTCGCTTTGGACAAGGCACTGGTTGGCCGCTAGTTCGGCCAAAGCTGTGAAACTGTACAATTATCTATTGGATAACTTCGAGACGAAGACACTTTCAGCTATGATGGCCAATGTTGCCTGGAATACGGAAATGTCCGAAAAGGTGTATGGATGGACTGGAAAATATCCGGCTATCAACTGTTTCGACTATGTTCATCTGCCGGCATCTGTAGCTGGAGCAGACTGGATTAATTACGGTGACATTACTCCTGTTAAGGATTGGTCTGACAAAGGTGGCATCGTAGCTGCCATGTGGCATTGGAATGTACCCAAGAAAGCTGTAGGCGAAGCTTCTTCTACCCAAATATGGGAAGGAGAGACAGTAATGCCGGGTGATTGGAGTGGAAATGTACAGATGACGGATGATGCTGCAAAAGCTGTCTTTGCTGATGCACAAGTGGGTCAGGTGATACGCGTGGCTGTGAAGGATGTGGCAGCGGGTGCACAAGGTTCGTTCAAAAACAGTGGTTGGAGCGAGATTGCTTCAGGAACTGATTATTTTGACATATCCGGGGACTATACATTGGTGATTACCGAAGATGTTTTGAAATCCCTGCAAGAAGGTGGTCTCATCATTGGTGGACATGATTATACAGCAGTTGCTGTTTATCTTGAAAATAACGGTACAGCTCTCGACCCGAATAAGGATTATGCCTTTTATAAGGCAGATACGGAGTTTGATGCTACCAATGCCACAGTGGAAGGCACTTGGGAAAACAAGGTGTTTACCGAAGATTTGAAAAATGCTGCCGCTTACTTGAAGCTATTGAGAGATGCGGATATTCCGGTATTGTGGCGTCCATTCCACGAGGCAGCCGGTGGCTGGTTCTGGTGGGGTAAGGATGCTGCCAGCTTTAAATCTCTGTGGATTGCTATGTTCAATTACTTCAAGACTGAAGGATTGGATAATCTTATCTGGGTTTGGACTACCGAGGGCAATGATGCCGATTGGTATCCGGGAGATCAATATGTAGACATCGTGGGACGTGATGTTTATAATAAGGAAACTGCAGATTGTGTTTCAGAATATACTTCCATTGCCGAAAATTATGGAAACAAGATTGTTTCGCTGAGTGAATGTGGTACGGTCGGACTTATTTCCGAACAATGGGGCATCTGGTGCACGTTGGAGTTGGTTCATGCCGTGGTATGACGGGACAAATGAGGATGGTAGCCCGGTAGTCCATGCTGATGAAGCATGGTGGAAGGATGCTATGAGCCAGGAATTTGTTGTTTCCCGTGAAGAGCTTCCTTCTATGGAATAGCAATTTTTAATAATAAAATAGAAAGGGTTGTCTCTGGTTAGTATCGGGGCAACCCTTTCTGTCTTTTATAGCTTTTAGTTGTTGGTTATAGAATTCATGCTTTATACTTTTTAGGAAAAATAGTAATGGATGTTAAATGAGTGTCGTTATTTGATAAAATAGTATTATAAGGTTTGCTGCTAAAAGTCTACTTTTGTCAAGCCTAATTAAAATTTGATAATAATCATATAATGTTTAACCGCTAATGAAATGAAAAATGCCTATGAGAAAGGAGTGATATGTATACCAACCACTTTATAGAATAAGGTATATTTAATTTTTCCTCAAAAAGAGAAGTTTAACCTTATATTAAACGGTAGATGCCGCCAGGCAATACCAATTCATTAATCTAAGAAAAATACAAGTATGAATTTAAATTTCAGAAGAACCGCGCTGCTCGTGGGTATCTGTTCGGCTGTCAGCCTGACTTATACTCCGCAACTTTTCGCCGCATCGGTCGATGCAATAGATGCTGTGCAGCAAGCAAAAAAAATCACAGGTACTGTAACAGATGCAATGGGACCGGTCATCGGTGCCAATGTATTGGAGAAAGGAACCACAAATGGTGTCATTACCGACATTGACGGTAATTTCACATTGAATGTTCAGCCGGGAGCAACGATTGTTGTGTCTTTTATCGGTTATCAGCCGCAAGAAATAGTGGTAGGTAACCAGACTAGTTTCAAGATTCAGCTAAAGGAAGATACGGAATTGTTGGATGAAGTAGTCGTAGTGGGTTACGGTGTACAGAAGAAGAAACTGGTGACAGGTGCTACGGTTGAGGTAAAAGGCGAAGACATCGCAAAATTAAATACTACGCAGGCATTGGGCGCTTTACAAAGCCAGTCTCCGGGTGTAAATATTCAGGCCGTTTCCGGTCAGCCGGGTGATGGGTTTAAAATTAATATTCGTGGTGCTGGTACTAACGGAAATACAGCTCCAGTTTACGTTATTGATGGTGTAGCCGGTGGCGATATTAACGCCTTGAATCCTGCCGATATTGAACGTATTGACGTGTTGAAAGATGCTGCATCTTGTGCAATTTACGGTTCGAGCGGTGCCAACGGTGTTATCCTTATTACTACGAAGCAGGGTAAGGTAGGAAAGGTTTCTGTATCTTATGATGGAAACATAGGTTGGGCAAATATATATAAGATGCCTGATATGTTGAATGCCAAAGAATATATGGCGGTAATGGATCAAGTGGCCTATAATAATGGAGGCCAACCGTATGATTGGTCAAAATTCGTAGATGCTGATTTGCTGACTGCTTATCAGAATGGTACCAATCCTGGTACAGATTGGGTAAAAGAATTCCGGAATAAAAATGCTGTGGTTACTAATCATGCGTTGAATGTAACAGGTGGTTCTGAATTCTCCAAATTTTCGACAGGTATAGGCTATCAGTATCAGGATGGTGCATTCGGTGGTCCGGTGAAGACTGACTATCGTCGTTTTACTTTCCGCATTAATTCTGAGCATGTGATATATCGTAAGGGAGATGTGGATGTGATAAAGTTTGGTGAGAATATATATTATCAGCACAAACAGAATCAAGGTGTGCAGTTAGGTAATCAATATTCGAATGACCTTTCTAATGCTTTGCGTGCTATTCCTCTGATTCCTGTATATAATGAAAATGGTGATTTCTTCATGTATGATGATTTGAAGAATTTTGGAACGAGTGCTAATGGTATACTTGATTATACTGCATATGCTTCTAATCCGATGGCTCACATGGTATATAATCAGGCTGGGAATAATAAGAATAAGAATTTTAATCTGAACACAGCGGCATATCTGGAAGTACAACCACTTAAGAATCTTATTTATAAAGGTCAGGTTAGTTACAAACAATGGTCAAGTTCATGGCGTTCATATCTTCCCGTTTACCAAATTAATAATCAGGGAGATAGCCGTGATAAAGACCAAACGATAAATAACGTGTCTTTGGGTTGGAACTGGAGTTTGACTAATACGTTGAGTTATCGGTTTGATATTACAGACTTACATCATTTTGATGTTTTGGCTGGTACAGAGTATTCTAAATCAAGACCAACTTATGGCGAATCAGTAGAGGCAACCGGTTATAATAGTGCTTTTGGTGACTTTACACATGCTTATTTGCATAATACAGAACGTAAAGCTACTGCTACAGTAAATGGTTATCCCTCGGATTATGGTTCTAAGATGTCTTATTTTGGACGTTTGAATTATGACTTTAAGGAAACTTATATGTTTTCTGCTATCATTCGTGCCGATGGCTCGTCTAAGTTTGCGAAAGGCAATCAATGGGGATATTTCCCATCATTCTCTGCTGGTTGGGTTATTTCAAACGAGGCTTTTATGAAGAATACTGCTTCTTGGCTTGGTTTCTTGAAAGTCCGTGCTGGTTGGGGACAGAATGGTAATGACAATATCCCTAATTCAAATTGGCGTGCCGGTTACGAGTTTGGCGATTATGGTCTTTATACATTTGGCTCGGATAAGAATGGAGGTACAACCGGAGCTTACCCGAATCGTTTGGCTAACCCCGATTTGACATGGGAAACTTCAGAACAGACCAATATCGGTATTGATGCCCGTTTCTTGGATAACCGTCTGAGTTTTACCATGGACTGGTATAGCAAGCAGACGAAAGACTTGTTAGTGGAAGTGGGTACCAATGCGGCTTCCGGTTTCGCTACTCAATATCAAAATGCTGGTACGGTAAAGAATACTGGCCTTGAACTTTCAATGGGCTGGAGAGATCAGATTGGTAAGGAGTTCAAGTATGGGGTGAATGTCAATATGGCCTATAATAAGAATGAAGTAACGGAGGTTAATAACGCCAATCATTTTATTGAAGGCGGTAATGATTTGTTGGCTCAAAGTACGGGTCGGTTTGTCCGTATGGAAGAAGGACATCCTATTGGCTATTTTTATGGTTATAAGACGGATGGTGTCATTCAGAACCAGAATGACTTGCAGGCATATCTTGACCAGAATTGTAAAGGAAATGCGGCAAACTCTAAGCAAGGTGCAAGTATTAAACCGGGTGATTTGAAGTTTGTGGATGTTGATGGAAATGGGGTGATTAATGATGACGATAAGACTGATTTGGGTAATCCTCATCCTGACGTGACAATGGGTCTTACGTTAAGTGCGGAATATAAAGGATTTGATTTCTCTGTAACAACCTATGGCGCTTTTGGTGCACAGGTAGCTCGCTCTTGGCGAAAGTTCTCAGATGGACAGTATGAAAACTATACGACAGAAGTTTACGATTACTGGCATGGCGAAGGAACCTCAAACAGATATCCGCTGCTTGCGCCGGGAAATAGTGGACAGAATTTCCAGGCCATTTCAGATATTTATATTGATGATGCCGACTATGTTCGCATTCAAAATCTGACTATAGGATACGATTTCAAGAGAATTTGGAAGAACTGTCCGTTCCAGCAACTTCGTGTGTATGCTGCTGCACAGAATCTATTTACTTTTACCGGTTATAAAGGGATGGATCCGGAGAATGGTAGAGCCCTCAATGACAAAGAACCGTGGGTAACCGGTGTTGATGTAGGTAACTATCCTCAACCTCGTACTTATATGGTAGGTGTTAATGTTAAATTCTAAAATTGATACACGATGAAAAAAATAGCATATTTAATAGGTGCAGCTTTGATGATAGCAGGAATGTTTGCTTCTTGTAGCTTGGACTCGATGAGTCTGACGGAAAAAGATACGACCAATTTTCCTAAAACGGCTGAAGATGCCAATCAGGCTTTAGCTGCCATATATCAGAACCTGAATAATGTCAATGCTTTTCCACAGCAGTCTTTCTTGTATAATTCTCTGCTGGCTTGCGATGATATGTTGGGTGGTGGTGGTCCCAATGATAAGTTGATGCAATCTTTGGACCTTATTTGTAATACGGGTACAAATGCTACGCAGGACTACTGGGTGGCTCGCTATCAAGGAATCAACCGTGCCAATACGTTGTTGGAGGCTCTTGCTGGTATTGAAATGGATCCGGAAGTAAGAGCGCAGGCTGAGGGCGAAGCCAAGTTCCTTCGTGCTTTTTATTACTACGAGTTGGCTTCCATGTATGGGCGCGTACCTTTGGTGATTACTGCTTTGTTGCCCGAAGATACTACTCCTCCGACTGCCGCTGTTATCTGGGGGCAGATTCTGCAGGATCTTCGCGATGCGGCTGCAAATATGCCGGCTGTTCGCAAGTCGGATGGGCATGTTGATAAATATACGGCTGAAGCTATGTTAGGACGTGCTTGGTTGTATTATACTGGTATGTATGGCAATGGTGAAACTCTGAACGATTTGGTTAGTACGAACTATAGTCCGTTGACTTCAGTTGATTTGCCTGATGGGACAACTTTGACCAAGCAGGATGTGGTTGGGTATATTGATGATTGTGTGAATAATTCTGGTTATAGTCTTGTTCCTGAGTTTCGTAATTTGTGGGCATATACCAATAAATGTACGGTAGAAGATTTTCCGTTTACTGCCGGTCAGGGATTGAAGTGGGTAGAAGATGATGCAGCGGTAAATCCCGAATCCATGTTTGCCATTAAATATAATAAACTTGCATCTTGGAGCACTACTATCGGTTATGGTAACGGTTATGCTCTGCATTTTGGTGTACGTGGCAATGATCAGGCCAATTCTTTCCCCTTCGGACAAGGATGGGGTGCCGGTCCTGTAGCTCCCAATTTTTATAATGATTGGAGTGTGGCAGAACAAGATGATGCCCGTCGTCCGGCCTCCGTATTCAAGACGGAGGATATGCCGAGTTATAATAAAGGTGGTGGTGACGGCTTTATCCAAGAAACGGATTATTATCAGATGAAAATAGGTTCTATCATGGCTTATAGTACGGATGCGGCTGGAAATAAAACGATTGAGCCGGTATTTGAGAAGATAATGTATGGTGCCGACGGCTGGATTAATGATAATCTGATGCAAACCGGTTCTATTCATGATTTGGTTTTGATTCGTTTTGCGGATGTATTGTTGATGCAGTCTGAATTGAAGGAAGATGTTTCCGGTATAAACAGAGTGCGTAGTCGTGCCGGACTTGAACCTATTGGTACATATTCGTTGGCTGCATTGCAGAATGAACGCCGTTGGGAATTATGTTTTGAAGGTACTCGCTGGAACGATATTCGCCGTTGGCATATTGCTGCCGATGCCCTTGAAAGACAGACGGGAGCAAAGGTTTATACAAATGGGGCTGAAAGCCGTAATGTGGCGCAGAACGGTGGTTATGCCGCACGTTATAAGGCTACGGCAGGTTTCCAGAAGATTCCCGAAAACCAAGTCCTCCTGAATGAAGGAAAGGTAGAACAAAATGAGGGTTATACGGATGCAAGTGCTGAGTATAATGGTTGGCAAGAATAGAATATGAATTTAAAATGAAAAAAGATATGAAAAAGATATTATTCGCAATACCTTTGTTTGCAATGCTGCTGGTGGCTTGCGATCCGATAGTGGATGAAATCAGTCCGGATCCCAATGTCACACCGGAAAATCTTACTTTTGAACTTGTGGCCAAGAACCAGGGAAACAACAACATTCAGATTGTTCCTACTCCGTCACGTTATGTGAAGGTTTATGATGCTACGTCTGATATCAAGTTGGCAGAAGGTACGGCTCCGTCGGTTCAAGTAGCTCCTCCTAATAAAGAATTGCAAGTATATGTAACAACCATTAATTCGGACGGCTCCATAACAAAATCGGCTTCCAAATCAATAGCAGTAACGGAGTATACAGATCTTCCCGCTATTTATGCTGATGTATTCGGCACAACTCCGGACGGTGGTTATGGAACAACCACTTGGGTCTGGAATACAGAAGCTGCAGACGGTTGTTGGGGTAATGGAGGTTATCTCGGCAATACCGGCCCCGGTTGGTGGATTTGTGATGCTGTGGGAGATGTCGGAAACGGTAGAGGGCAAATTGATGAACAAGCTGTAGGAAAAGGATTGCCTGATGATGGATTAAATGGTTGGTTCTCACTTAGTTTGACTGGTGTTCAGACAAGTCGTGGTGAAAGTGGTTCTGTCAAGGTGTCAGAAGATGTGGTGCAATCCGGTTGGGATGTAGGTACTATGGAGTTCTCTGGTACTATTCCATTGTTAGGTATACAGCCGAATCAAGGAAATGCACGTCAGTATGAGTATCATATTTTGAAGATTACAGAAGATGAACTTCGTCTTTGTGCTCCTGAACCCGGTGCTGGCGCTTGGGGTACGGCATGGTTCTGGAACTTCAAGAAAAAATAGTTAATATTGAAAGGTACGGGTGGTAACGACCACTCGTATACTTTTATTACTAATTAAAAAAATGCAACAATGAAACGAACTTTCTTTTTGATATTACTGTTCTTCTGTGCTCTTTTTGTTAAAGCGGATGTTTTGGGACCGTATACAATGGATAGTAATGTACCTCCCACACCAACCGGATATGCTCGGGTTGTACTTCCGATAGGAGGTGCTGACGCTTCGGTAGCCGTAAGCATAACTGTTTGTGACGAAAGTGGTCAACAGTATGTTTTGAGAACTACTACCCCAAATGCTGCTCCATATTGTTATTTCTTGGCTTATGGCGTTTACCGCGTGGTCGCTTTAGAGGATTGTACAGCACAATCTAATTGGGGCGCACTTACGGTTGGTACAATTTTCGAAGTGACAGGAGGTGGCTATATTTCTTTAAATTATATAGGAACAATCTCTACTCCAAGTATTGTTCAAGCATCGGGTACTGATGATAATGTTCCTCCTTCCAAAGTAGGTTACAATATAATGAAAGTGTATGGAATAGAGACAAACGGCGGTGGGGTGTTGGTTGATTCTGACAAAAAAGAATATGGTATCTTTAATTATACCGGACATATAGGCGGTGCTCATTACTTTTACATTAAGCCAGGCACATACACTATAAAATCTTTGAGTGCTACCAATGGAAATTATATTTATTTGGAGTATGGAAATGTTAGACAACCGCTTTCTGCTGGTAGGACTTTCACAGTTCCTGCGTCATTCTTCTCCATTGTGTTTTCTAAAAAGGCACTTTAAGAATAATCTATAAATGAATTATTCAACTCAAAGCAGTTGTCGTTACCCCCCGACTTTATTAGTCGCCCGTAACATCGGATAATTGTAAATGCATTAACCGAATAGTACAATTGTTTAATGGTTAAATCAGGAAAAGGCGAGTCGTGAGATTCGCCTTTTCGCATTCATTCTCTATTGCCTTTCCGGATGCAATTCACATTCCTTTTTGTATTACCCCTGATTTCAGGGCGCAGAATGTTTCTTTTTATCCCTGCATCTCCTTCACCTCCTTCTCCCATCCTCCTGTTCATTGGCTTTCCCGGTGAAACCGCTTTCCACCCTCATCGCCCCGTCTTTGCATCGCGCGACACACCGTAGTACCCCGGCATGGCCCGGTAGATGGGTTGCGTGGGTTTCCCCACATTCTTCAGCTTTCCTTCTTGCTGCAACCGTTTCAGGTGGACGTTCGCGGTGGTGCGTGCCATGCCGCACAGCGCTTGGAAGTCGCTGCGAATCAGCACGTCGTGGTCGGAAAAGTATTCTTTCAGCTTCATGTCTATCTCCACTTCCGAAAGCTTCAGGGAGTGGCGGGTGTATTTGCTGCGGATGGCACTGACTCCCGTCATCGCTTGTTTCAGCCTGACGTCGGGACGGAAACTGATGCTCTTCAGCCGGAGTTTCAGGTGCTTGTTCGGGGTGCTGCGGGTCACTTTCTGTGTGGCTTCCAGGGTGGGGGCAAAGTAGCCTAGCCCTTCGATGTGCACCTCGTGGCCGTCGCGCAGTTCTTCGCCGCAGATTTGCGTCAGGCAGTCTATCGCGTTCATCACGTCACCCACCGTGAGCGAGCTGCGGGCATGCACGCGGTTGTAGAGCTGCCGCATGGTTACTTCCCGTTGAGCAACGGCGGGGATGGAGGCCTCTCTCTTCCGGGGCTTCCTCATTGGTGCCCGGATTCTCGTACCAGTCATATAGTATTGCCATATCAATAGGTTTTAGTGCGTTCAACGTATTTGTTTCTTCCCTCGGAAGTGTCTTCCTGTAAGTGAACGACTCCGGTCGGCCGAACGAACGACCCAGGCCGTTCGATTGAACAACCTTGGTCGGTCGATTGAACGACCCGGGTCGTTCACTTGTAAGGAACCGTGCAAATATACTGAAAATAAAGGGTTCCGCAGCATAAATAGGTATGTTTGTCAGCAGGAATGATTTTTGAAGAATAATCGGAGAATGGCTTGCAAAACGCCCTCGGCAGGCAGTAACTTTGGCGAAGAGGCGAGAGGAAAGAAAGGGTGATGCCCTTCCCCGGAACCGCCAAACAATCATTTTAATAAAAATACTTATGAAGAAAAAACTGATGACTTTGCAGCAGCACCGACTCTTGAAGGAGGCGGGCCGGCTGATTGCCTTTTCGGAAAGGCTGAAACACGCACAAAAAGAAACGACCGGCCGAAACCGGGAGGAGCGGGAAGAGAAGTGCCGCCGGAGCGCGAAAGCCGCAAGCGCCGTGACTGCGCTGAGCGGCGACATCGAGGAGTTCCTCGCTTCGCGCTACGACTTTCGCTACAACCTGCTGACGGCCGAAACCGAGTTCCGCCCCGCCGGACAACGCTCTGCCGCCTTCACCCCCGTGGGCAAGCGCGAACTGAACACTTTCTGCATCGAAGCCCATGCCGAAGGCATACCTTGCTGGGACAAGGACCTGAGCCGGTACGTCTATTCCACCTACATCCCTGCCTACCACCCCTTCCAGCTCTATATGGACGAACTGCCCGACTGGGACGGCAAGGACCGGCTGACTGCGCTTGCCTGCCGCGTCTCTTCCCGGCCCCACTGGGTGCGGGGATTCCATACCTGGATGCTGGGACTTGCCTCGCAATGGATGGGCGTGTCCGGGCTGCATGCCAACAGCGTGGCTCCCGTGCTTGTCAGCCGCGAGCAGGGACGACGGAAATCCAGCTTCTGCCGCGCCTTGATGCCCGACGTGCTGGCACGCTACTACACCGACAACCTGAAGCTGACCTCGCAGGGACAAGCCGAAAGGATGCTGGCGGAAATGGGGATGCTCAACATGGACGAGTTCGACAAGTATGCCGAAAGCAAGATGCCGCTGCTGAAAAACCTGATGCAGATGTCGGTGCTCAACATCCGCAAGGCCTATCAGCAGAACTTCGGGCAACTGCCCCGCATCGCCTCGTTCATCGGCACCAGCAACCGCTTCGACCTGCTGACCGATCCCACGGGGAGCCGGCGTTTCCTCTGCATCGAGGTGAAGCACGACATCGACTGCACCGGCATAGAGCACGACCGGATTTTCGCCCAACTGAAAGCGGAACTCATTGCCGGGCGGCGCAGCTGGTTCACCAAGTCGGAGGAGGAGGAACTGCAACGGCACAACGAGGCTTTCTATCGTGTCAGCCTTGCCGAGGAGGCGGTTCGCAGCTTGTTCCGTGCCCCGCTTCCGGCGGAGAAGAGCATCGACCTGACTGCCGCCGACATCTTTGACGAGTTGCAAAAAACGCATCCCGCCCTGATGCGTGGCAGCAATCCCGTGCAGTTCGGCTCGGTGCTGTTGCGGGCGGGACTGAAACGCCGGCATACGAAGTACGGCAACGTATACGAGGTGGTGAGAAGGAAAAAAGAAGTTTCACCGGAAAGGGTTGAACGATAGGGAAATAATGCGAAAGGTGAAGGGGTGAAGGAAGAGAAAGCCGGTTTATAGTCTCATTACGGATTGACATAGATTCCTATTAATTCAGGTTGTAGATGCCGATGGGATAAATATTTTCGCTCATAATAACTGTATATTTTATAGATTTCTATAAAAGTAACTTTTTTATAAGAACAAAACAAGCGAAAGTTGCGATTTTCACTACTCCTTGTCAGATAAAAAACTTATCTTTGCGATTGAAACAATCTCTTGTTAATGATATGAAATACACATCATATTCTTATCCTTCAGGCAGGGCGGAAGTGGCTGCATTTGTTGTGACCGGCGGAGTGACGGAATACCATGTGATGATACATGCCACTGACCCGAAACAGACCTATCGTGAACAGATGAATGTCGTGTTGGATGCGTATGCCGCTTTACTGAAAAAAGAACTGTCCGGAGCCGTGGCGGTTTTTAAAAGTATACTTCCTGAGTGATGCCGCCAACCAAGCGGAACTGTTGCTTGCCGCTACGGCGGAAAGCTCCGATTGCGCGCTGTCTGTGGTGGAACAGCCTCCGCTGGATGGTACCAAGATTGCTTTGTGGGCCTATCTGCAGACCGATGTGCAGACACGAGTGCTGCCGAACGGACTGTATGAAGTGAAACACGGTGTTTACCGCCAGCTCTGGATGGGAGGCAGCTTCAACCGTGCCGCCAATTCGGAATACCAGATGCGTCTTTTGCTCAACGACTATGCCATGCAACTGATGGAGGAAGGGTGTACTCTGGCCGACAATTGCCTGCGTACCTGGATATTTGTGCAGAATGTGGATTGCAATTATGCCGGTGTAGTCAAGGCACGTAATGAGATGTTCGTCACCCAGAACCTGACGGAGAACACGCACTATATTGCCAGTACCGGTATCGGTGGGCGTCATGCCGACCCGAAGGCATTGGTGATGCTTGACGCTTTTGCCGTAGCGGGATTAAAGCCCGGACAAATCAAATATCTCTATGCCCGCACACACTTGAATCCCACTTATGAGTATGGAGTCAGTTTCGAACGGGGAACGGCGGTGGATTACGACGACCGCCGGCAAGTACTCATTTCCGGTACGGCGAGTATCAACAACCGGGGGGAAGTGCTGTATGCCGGAGATGTACGTCGTCAGACAGAACGGATGTGGGAGAATGTGGAAGCTCTGCTGAAGGAGGCTGACTGCGGCTTTGGAGATGTGGGGCATATCATTGTCTATCTGCGTGATATTGCGGACTATGCTGTAGTGAAAGAGATGTTTGACAAGCGTTTTCCCGATATTCCGAGAGTTGTCACGTTGGCTCCCGTCTGTCGTCCGGGGTGGCTGGTGGAAATGGAGTGTATGGCGGTGAAGAAAATCTCTGATTAAAAATATTATCTTTGGTTAATTGAATATTAGGCTGACAGTTGGTAAACGCCTACCTTTGTTGAAATTCTAATGTATAAGGATGAAAACACGTATCTTGTTTTTCTGTATCAGTTGCCTTCTTTGGGCAAGTTGTGAAAATTCCAGACAGAATTATGTGATTGAAGGAACGTTGCCGTCGGTGAAATACGACGGGGAATGGATATACCTCGTGCCGATGGAGAATGCGCCGGGGCGGGTGGATTCTGTAAAGATAACCAATGCCTCTTTTTCTTTTTCCGGACAAGGGGAGAGATGAGGGTGTTGCGTCTGCGCCATCTGCTGCGTATCTACATCCAGGAACTGCTGGTGGTGACGGAGCCGGGAACCATACATGTGAAGGCCGACTCTGTCGGCTCGGTAACGGGCACTCCACAAAATGATGCCCTTCAGAAATGGAAAGAGGGGAGGGAAAAGATGCAAGAGGCTTACCATTTCATCCGGACGGGACTACGGAATGCCACCGGAAAAGATTCACTGCATCTGACACAGATACGTGACAGTCTGAGGATGCAGGAGCAGGAAACGAACTTTCTTTTCCTGAAAGAGCAGGGAAACAATACGTTGGGAACATTCATGCGGAAGATGGTGCGTGGCTCCTTGACGGAAGAACAACAAAAACTGTTGGATGAAAGCTTGCAGAAGGAAATACATTGAATGGGGAGCGACAGGAATCGGCGCTTTGGCGTTGTTCCTTTTTTTCTTCCGGATATTGCCCTATCATCTGTTCCATCGGGAGCAGACACAACTCTTTTTGCTTGCCACCGAACCATTGGCCGGGTATCTGCGGCATCCGGCGGCTCTGGCACGTCTGTCAGGAGATTTCCTCACTCAATTCTTTTATTACGAAGGGGGTGGTCCGGCCATAATGGCTGTCGTGCTGTTGCTTTGGGGAGTGGTGGTGTTTCGTTTGTTGGTTCCGTACATGGGACGTTGGGCGTGGGTTCCTACGGTGTTGGCGGTGGCTTGGGAGGCAGGAAGGCAATGCGGATTGAGTTATCCGCTTTCCGGCACAATCGCTTTAACCGGTATCGGAGGTGTTTTGTTGTTGTGTCGTAGCTGCATGCGACGTTCGTGGAAGTCGGGCTTACCGGTAAGCATATTGGCGGTATTGTCCGGCTATTGGCTGTTTGGCTGTGGCGATTGGTCGTCACGATGGTACAATATGCCCGATTTAGGGCGGGAATATCTTTTGGCGTTGGATTCGGAAATGTATTTCGGCCGTTCGGAAAAAGTACGGAAACTGTTGGTGGAGGGTGAATACCGCTCTCCGTTCACTGCCTATTATTATAATTTGCTGAATGCACAGCAGAACCGACTTCCCGACCGGCTGATGGATGGTTATCAACCGGCTTCGCAAGGGCTGTTTCTGCCCGTGGCTCCCCATTCTACCTACCTCACTATTTATGCAGCCAATGAAGTCTGGTTTGCGTTGGGAGATATGACGATGGCTGAACATGCCGCCATTCTGGGAATGATTTTTTCTCCGCATCATACCGGAGCAAGAGCTGTCAAGCGTTTGGCGGAAATCAACCTGGTGAACGGTGATGAGGCGGCGGCTATGAAATATCTTCGTCTCCTGCAAAAGACAATGTGTTACCGTGATTGGGCAGAACGACGTATTCCCGGAAAACAGACGGCCGAAGTCTGCCAATGGCTGGAACGGAAGCGGTTGTTGTTGCCTGCAACGGATACTTTGCGTTCTTCTGCCGACATTCCGCTTTCACTTCGTCATCTGTTACGTAATAATCCTGATAATACGTTGGCATGCGATTACCTTCTCTGCTTTGATTTGCTGAATAAGGATATTGGGGCTTTCGCCGGAGATTATCGGGAGTTTGCTGCAAAGAAGTTTCCTTCCAGATTGTATGCCGAAGGTTTACTTATCTATCTTGCCGGGAAAAAGGCTTCGTTGGATGAAGTGGAAAAATGGAATATACCGCCTCAAGTATTGGATGAATTCAGTGAATATACCCGGCTGTACGAGGCAAACGATGGTAATGGTGCTCCTCTGCAAGCCAAATATGGAAAAACATATTGGTTTTATTTCCACTATGCTACGATGAAGGGAAGTAATGTTGAAATAAATATGATATATATGAGAAACAGATTGTTGATAGTATCTGCCGTTTTGCTGCTTTGTGTCGGGCCGTTGTATGCGCAGGACTCACATCCGAAAGCGGTAGACAATGGTACCAAGAGAAATATCTGTCATCCGTGGCAGGGAAAGAGAGTTGGTTATCTGGGTGACTCCATAACCGATCCTAATAGTTACGGTGACAAAATTAGGAAATATTGGGATTTCTTGAAAGAGTGGTTGGGCATTATCCCTTATGTTTATGGCGTGAGCGGTCGGCAGTGGGACGACTTACCCAATCAGGCCGAGAAGCTGAAGAAGGAACATGGAGAGGAGGTTGATGCTATTCTGGTTTTCCTGGGTACGAATGACTTTAATCACGGTGTTCCGGTGGGTGAATGGTTTATGGAAACGGAGGAACGGGTAATGGCAGCCCGTGGTGAGACAAAGAAGATGGTGAACCGCAAAAAGCGTACTCCCATAATGACGAAAGATACCTATAAGGGACGTATCAATATAGGGCTGTCTAAATTGAAGCAACTCTTCCCGGACAAGCAGATTGTGCTGCTGACTCCGCTACACCGTTCATTGGCCGAATTTGATGAGACAAATGTACAACCGGATGAAAGTTATCAGAATGCTTGTGGTGAATATATCGATACGTATATACAAGCTGTCAAAGAAGCCGGTAATGTATGGGGAATGCCGGTGATAGACCTTAACGCAGTTTCGGGTATGAACCCGATGGTTGAAGAACAGCTTGTCTATTTTTATGATTCCGGGTTCGACCGTTTGCATCCCAATACGAAGGGGCATGAACGAATGGCGCGTACTTTGATGTATCAGTTACTGGCATTGCCGGTGGCTATGTAAGGCTAATAACGGGAAATATGAAAGATAGAAAAGTCAGGTATATCCTTTTTGGGGTCGGGTTGTTGTGTTGCCTGTATGCTTGTGCACCCCGTCCTGCAGCTGTACAGTCCGCAGAGCAGCCGTTGGTGCTCTATCCTGAGTATCAGGATGTGACTATTCCCTGCAATGTGGCTCCTTTGAATTTTCTTTTGCGGAATGAGGGGGTGGATGCAGTATGGGTCAGCGTGAAGGGGAAATCGGACAGCTTGCAGATAAACGCGCGCGGGAACAAGGCGGTGTTCCCCTTGAAAGCCTGGCGTGCATTGTTGGAAGCGGAGAAGGGACACGTTTTGGAAGTGACTGTGATGGCCCGTACCAATGACCGTTGGTTGCGTTATCCTTCCTTTACGTGGCAGGTGGTGGCCGACTGGATTGATGCCTACATCAGCTACCGCCTGATAGAACCCGGCTATGAGGTATGGAATGCTTTGCAGATACGTGAACGTTGCATCGAGAATTTCGAGGAGCGCATTTTGGCAGATAACAGTCAGACAGACGGCAAATGCATGAACTGCCATGTGCATGGAGGCTGTAGTGGCGACCTTTCGATGTTCCATCTTCGGGGTGAGGGAGGGGGGACTGTCTTGAACCGTGACGGCAAGCTCCGTAAACTTGCATTGAAGAATGAACAGATGGTATCTGCTGCTGTCTACGGGGATTTTCATCCCGGTGGGCGGTACGGTGTGTTCTCGTCCAATGTGATTATTCCTATGTTACATACGGCAGGCAACCGCCGTCTGGAAGTTTATGACACTGTTTCCGATTTGGCTGTCGCCGATTTTGACGGGAACCGGATGATTGTGTCTCCGCTCACGGCTGATTCCACCGTACTGGAAACTTTTCCCACTTTCTCTGCCGACGGGAAATGGATATATTACTGCTCGGCTCCAACCGTTCCATTGCCGGACAGCATACGGCAATTACGCTATTCGCTTTGCCGCATTGCGTTCGATGCCGATCACGGCACCTGGGGCGACCGCGTGGATACCCTTTGGAATGCCCGGCTGGAGAAAGGCTCCGTGTGCCATCCGAAGGCTTCGCCGGACGGACGTTACTTGCTCTATACCGTTGCTGATTATGGGACATTTCCCATCTGGCACCGGGAGACGGAATTGCAGCTGATGGATTTGCGGACGGGTGCCATCGACTCCCTGCCGATGGTCAACTCCGACCGTTCGGACACTTATCACTGCTGGTCGTCGGGCAGCCGTTGGTTTGCCTTTGCCAGCAAGCGGGGTGACGGGCAGTACGGGCGGGTTTATTTTGCCTATCTGGATGTCGACGGGAAGGCGCACAAGCCTTTTGTGCTGCCCCAGTCGGACCCGGAAAAAGACGATTTGACATTGAAATCCTACAATATCCCCGATTTGTCGGCCACTCCCGTTCCTTTTGATGCTTCTTCCATCAAGCGGATAAACCGGCAACTGAAGGCAGAGGAATTCAAATGACAGAATATTCAACGCAACAAATAGTAAATTGTAAAATATGCGAATCAGTAGTTTAAATCGGTTCATAACACTTCCGGAAAAAGAAACGGATGCTAAAGTTGTGCTATCTAAATTAGATGCTAAAGCTGTGCTATCTTCATTCTCCTCCTCCCAGGAGGAGGGGAATGAAGATAGTCCGTATGTCACATTCAATTCATAACCGGTAAAAAAAATCGGTTTCAACTGCCGATTCACATAAAATAGTAAATAATTCTATGGATATATTTCTGAAAAAGACTTGGAAGATAGGACTCACGATGCTTTTCGGTGTAGCGGTATTCTTCTTTTGGGGAAGTGTATACCCGGCCCATCTTTCCTATCAGGAACAGTTCCAGCTTTTCTTGTTCGATGCTGGTTACTTTGGGGAACGGATGGCTGTTCCGGGCGGACTGGCTGATTATATAGCCGAATATCTGACGCAGTTCTATTATCATACGTGGGCAGGCGCTTGTATTCTGGCTCTCTTGTATGTATTGCTGCAACGTCTGGTTTGGAAGCTGGCAAAGGAGCAGGGAGCGGTTGATACGTATTATCCGTTGAGCTTTCTGCCCGTTATCGTTTTGTGGCACTTCATGGGGGATGAGAATGCGATGCTTTCATTGGTGGTGGCTTTGTTGCTGGCACTGGCCGTGTCTTGCTCGTATACGGATTTGAAAGGAAAGCGGGAACGTGCAGTCTATGTTCTGGCAGCTCTTCCTTTGCTTTATTGGGCGGCAGGCGCGACGCATTTCATCTTTATGGGCTGGGTGATTGTACGCGAGTTCCGGTTGAACCTTGAAGGCAGGAATTTCTGGGGCGGTGCAGGAGTGCTCTGGAGTGTCGGATTATGGGGCGTCGGCTGTCCGTTGCTGGCAAGCATGTGGGTGCAGTATCCCGTCTACCGCCTGATGGCGGGGATTGGATATTACCGCTTCCCGGCGGTGATTCCCTGGATAGAGATAGGGCTTGCCGTATTACTGGTTGTCCTTCCCTTCCTGCTGGCCGTTTTGCCCGCAGTGAAGAAGAAGCCGGTACTTTATGGGATTCTGCAGGTAGTGGCCGTGACATTATTCGGCTATTACTACGTGGCGGCCGGCTGCGATATGGATAAGGAGGAGGCGATGGAGTATGACCGGCTGGTACGTAATAAGCAGTGGCAGGAGATTATAGGAAAAGCGGAAAAGAAGTCACCGGATTCACCCTTCGGCGTGACTTGCCTGAACCTCGCTTTGGGAAAGACCGGACAGATGGGTGACCGCATGTTCGAGTTTTATCAGAATGGAACGGAAGGACTGTTGCCGGAATTCCGGCGTGATTTTACTTCCCCGTTGCCCACCAGCGAGGCATATTATCATCTGGGAATGATAAATACGGCACAGCGTTTCACTTTCGAAGCGATGGAGTCGATTCCCAACTTCAATAAAAGCGGTCGTTGCTTCAAACGGCTGGCCGAAACCAATTTGATTAACGGGCAGTATGAGGTGGCCGCCAAATACCTGCGGGCACTGAGAAAGACCCTTTTCTATAAGGACTGGGCAGAGGATGCCATGACCTATCTGTATAATGAAGAAAAAATCAATGCCCATAAAGAATGGGGCTGGCTGAGACAAATACGGTATACGGAGGATTTCTTGTTCAGCGACCGGGAGATGGATGTCATGCTGGGGTTGCTGTATCAACATGACCACCGGAACCGGATGGCATTTGAGTATATGCTGGCATACGTCCTGCAGCAGCGTGACTTGGAACGTTTCATGAAGTATTATCCGCTGGGCAAGCATGCCGGTTACGACCATATTCCCCGTAGCTATCAGGAAGCATTGGTATATGTATGGACACAGACGCACAAGAACTTCCAGGGTATGCCGTGGAGCATTTCGCCCCAGGTGGTGCGGGATGTAACGGAATTTGCGCGGATATATACCTCGCAGCAGAATGCCCGGCAGATGTTGGAGGCGCGTTTCGGCAGTACATACTGGAATTATTTAGCTACTAAGAAAGTAAAATGAAAAAGATGAAGAATATAGCTGTTTGCATAATGGCTGCATGGTGGTTTGCCGCTTGCGGCAATCCGGTGACTTCCCCGGAGAAGGTGGATGAATGGCCGGATATCTATCCCGACTATATCGGCGTGACCATTCCTGCAACCATTGCTCCCATGAATTTCAACTGCATCGGTGGAGCGTACGAACGTGTGGATGTGACTGTGACCGGAGGAAAGTCCGGAGAAATGCATGTGAATGATAAAATAGTATCATTTCCGCAGGAAAAATGGCAGAAACTTTTGGAAGAAAACAAGGGGGACAGCCTTTTGTTTACGGTGTGTGTCCGGAAAGGGGGGAGTGGAAACAGTACCGTTCTTTCCCCATGTATGTCAGTCCGCATCCGATAGACTATGGAGTGGTATACCGTAAACTGGCTCCCGGATATGAAGTTTATAGCAAGATGGGCATTTATGAGCGTGACCTTGCTTCGTTCGAGGAGCGTCCCTTGCTGGAGAATACCATGGTGCCGGGCATGTGCCTGAATTGTCATGCTTTCAACAAAACAAATCCGGACCGTCTGAGCCTGCATATCCGTGGAAAGAACGGAGGGACCTTGATGCAGATAGACGGGAAGCGCGAAATGCTGGATACGAAAACGGATTCCACGCTCTCGGCGGGTGTATACCCCTATTGGCATCCAAGCGGAAAATACATTGCCTATTCCGTCAACAATACGCGCCAGTCTTTCCATGCGGTGAAGGATGAGCGTGTGGAAGTGCTCGACTTGGAATCGGATGTACTGGTCTATCATCCCGAGACACATGAATTACTGCTCTCTCCCTTGCTTCAGAAGAAGGAAGTCTTCGAAACCTTTCCAGTATTTTCACCGGACGGACGCAAACTGTATTTCTGTACTGCGGAGGCCAAGCCGATACCGGCGGAATATAAGGAAATACGTTATAGCTTGTGTAGTATAGATTTCAATCCGGAAGACGGGACATTTGGCGAAAAGATAGATACGCTGGTCAATGCGGCAGCTATGAAGAAAAGCATCTCCTTCCCGAGGCCCTCGTACGATGGCGAGTATATCATGTTTACTTTGTCGGATTACGGGAATTTCTCAATTTGGCATAAAGAAGCCGATTTATGGCTGTTGGATTTGAAGGATGGCGGTATGCGTCCCATAAAGGAGGTGAACAGCGATGATACGGAAAGTTTCCATAACTGGAGCAGTAACTCCCGATGGTTTGTGTTCAGTAGCCGCAGGGGAGATGGGCTTTATACTCGTCTGTATCTGGCAAGTATGGATGAGAATGGGGTGGTGGGCAAGCCTTTCCTGCTTCCTCAGGAAAATCCTTGGGAGTATTACGACCGTCTGGTCTACTCGTACAATGTTCCCGATTTTACAAGCGAACCGGTGAAGCTGGAACGCCGGAAAGTGGAACGGGGAATTGTCTCGCGGAAGCGCGTTCCGGTGAAAGTTAGATGATACGTTTTTTATATTCTGTTTTTTAATATAGTAAAGGGATAAAATTGTATCATTTTCTCTTGGTGCAATCCGCTATCTTTGTGCCAGGAATTAGTGTTACCAATAATAATACCAGATTGAAAAACATGGATATGAGAAAAGTAAAATTTGCTATGATGATGCTGGCGGTAAGTCTGTTGACCGCCTGCGGTTCTTCCAAGAAAGAACAGAGTGTGAATGAAGAGACGGCTGCTGCACGTACGCAGGAAACGGAGAACTTACTGGCTAACTTGAAAAAAATCCCTTCCAAAGGTATCATGCTCGGCCATCATGACGATACGGTATATGGTATCGGCTGGGAAGGTGAGGAAGGCCGTTCGGATGTGAAAAGCGTGTGTGGCGACTATCCGGCTGTCATCAGCTTTGATTTGGGAGAGCTGGAACTTGGGAATGCCGCCAATCTGGATAAGGTTCCCTTCGATAAAATCAGGAAAGAGATAATCAATCAGTATCAGCGGGGCGGCATGGTTTCGCTCAGTTGGCATGCGCGCAATCCCAAGACGGGCGGTGATGCCTGGGATGTATCGGATACGACGGTGGTGAAGTCCATCCTGCCCGGTGGCGAGAATCATCAGAAGTTTGCCGGCTGGTTGGGAGGAGTGGCCGATTTCCTTCATTCGCTGAAGACGGCAGACGGCGTGAAGATACCCGTACTTTTCCGTCCCTGGCACGAACACAGCGGCAGCTGGTTCTGGTGGGGTGAGAAGCTGTGTACCCCCTGAGGAGTATAAGGCATTGTGGCACATGACAGTGGATACTCTGCAGGCCAAAGGAGTGGACAATGCACTTTATGCTTACTCTCCGGGCACGGAACCCAAGGACACGACGGAATATTTGAAGAAGTATCCGGGCGATGAGTTGATAGACGTTATCGGTTTCGATACCTATCAGTTCGATCGGGATGCCTATCTTGCCGGGATGGATAGGGCACTTTCCATTATCGACAGTATAGGGAAAGCACACAATAAGGTGATTGCTGTGACCGAAACCGGTTACGAAGGAATTCCCGATGCCAAATGGTGGACTGGTACTCTGCTGCCTGCGTTGGAGAAATATCCGCTTGCCTATGTGCTGGTGTGGCGCAATGCCCGTGAAAAGGTGACCCATTACTATGCCCCCTATCCGGGACAGACATCTGCGGAGGATTTTGTGGAGTTTTATAACAATCCCAAGACGCTGTTTGCAGCTGATGTAAATCTGTATCAATAAACAAACAATCAATATAACAGACATGGAAGCTTTTAAAGAAAAGGTAGAGAGGCTCTTTCAGAAACACGAAGAGTTGATTACGAGAAAGAATGTGGCCGTGGAAGACGGCAATGGCATATTCACCCGCTATAAATATCCGGTAGTGACGGCTGCTCATACACCTGTATTCTGGCGGTATGATTTGGATGAGAAGTCCAACCCGTACCTGATGGAACGTATCGGTATGAATGCGACCATGAATTCGGGGGCCATTAAGTGGAATGGCAAGTATCTGATGGTGGTACGTGTAGAGGGCGCTGACCGTAAGTCGTTCTTTGCCGTAGCCGAGAGTCCCAACGGCATTGATAATTTCCGGTTCTGGGATTATCCCATCACCATGCCCGAAGACGCGATTCCGGCAACGAATGTATACGACATGCGCCTCACGGCTCATGAGGACGGCTGGATTTACGGTATCTTCTGCGCCGAACGCCACGACGACAATGCGCCTGCCGGTGATTTGTCCTCGGCTACGGCTACAGCTGCCATTGCCCGCACCAAGGATTTAAAGAACTGGGAACGCCTACCCGACCTGAAGACCAAGAGCCAGCAACGCAACGTAGTGCTGCACCCGGAGTTTGTAGATGGCAAGTATGCCCTCTATACCCGTCCGCAGGATGGCTTTATTGATGCCGGCAGCGGTGGTGGTATCGGCTGGGCGCTGGTGGACGACATAACCCATGCCGAGGTGAAGGAAGAGAAGATTATCGACCAGCGCTACTATCACACCATCAAGGAGGTGAAGAATGGTGAAGGTCCGCATCCCATCAAGACTCCGAAAGGCTGGTTGCATCTGGCTCATGGTGTCCGCGGTTGTGCCGCCGGATTGCGTTATGTGCTCTATATGTACATGACTTCCCTGGAAGACCCGACGAAACTGATTGCCACTCCCGGTGGGGCCTTTATGGTACCCGAGGGTGAGGAGCGTATAGGTGACGTAAGCAATGTACTTTTCACCAACGGCTGGATTGCCGACGAAGACGGAACAGTATTCATCTACTACGCTTCTTCCGACACGCGGATGCATGTGGCTACCTCTACCATTGATAAGCTGGTGGACTATTGCATGAATACGCCTGCTGACGGCTTGTCTTCATCAGCTTCGGTAGAAACGTTGAAGAAACTGATAGACAAGAATTTGCAGATAATGAAATAATAAAAATACAACATACTATGGCAACACTAAAAGAGAAAATCGGTTATGGTTTCGGGGATATGTCTTCCTCTATGTTCTGGAAAATATTCTCCTATTACTTACCGTTCTTCTATTCGAATATTTTTGGCTTGAGCTTGGCTGATGCAGGATTGCTGATGCTGGTG
>ENA-OQJB01000289-OQJB01000289.1-human-gut-metagenome-genome-assembly--contig:-NODE-289-length-29167-cov-4.095696_pt1 | contig 29167 bp, 21 predicted proteins | sample MGYA00242599_ERZ504765 | MGnify/ENA primary metagenome ERZ504765 (study PRJEB26092, sample SAMD00036354) | human gut metagenome | host: Homo sapiens | study: EMG produced TPA metagenomics assembly of...
AGGGTTCTCCATGGCATACGATATGTGGGTAAAAGAAGGTGGAAAACTGGGCGATATCTATGGTAATGGATTTGAAAGAGATGAAAATGGCAAGATCAAAGTAAATGAGGCAGGAAATCCGATTAAAGTAACAGGAAACAACACTTTATTGGGCAACGCCAACCCCGATGCTTTATTAGGATGGAGCAATACCTTTACTTACAAAGGATTTACTTTATATTTCTTGATTGACGCACGCATCGGAGGTGATGTTATGTCATTGACTCAAGCACACCTGGATGCAATGGGCGTCAGCAAAGAATCCGGAGAGGCACGCGACCGTGGGTATGTGGAATATGAAGGTATCCAATTCAAAGACGTTCCTAATTTCTATGGTACTGTCGGAGGCCGTAACGGTATTTCAGAATACTACATGTACGATGCAACGAATGTACGCTTGCGTGAATTAACACTAGGTTATTCATTCCCGGCATCCATTCTCTCCAAAACCAAATTTATCAAAGGACTGGATCTTACATTGGTTGCACGCAATTTATTCTTCTTGTACAAAGATGCTCCATTTGATCCGGATGCAACTTTGTCAGTAGGTAATACTCTGCAGGGCGTTGATGTGTTCGGCATGCCGACTACACGTAACATCGGTTTCAACGTTAAGTTCACATTCTAACCTTAAAAACAAAGACATTATGAAAAGTTCAAAATATATTTCAATTTTATGCATGGGCGGCCTCCTGAGTCTTGCCTCATGCACAGACGGATTCGAATCTGATAATAAAATCAACGGTAGTTTTGATGATATCGTAAAAGAATATGATTTCCAGAAATACACCACTAATTTTGAAACCATTCAAAAAGGTATTTATTTTAACTACGACTGGGGAGAAGGAACCACTTGGCCCTGGCAAACATTCCAAAACCTGAATCATGATATGTTCGCAGGATATTTCCATGATTTTGCTTCTAAATTCTGCGATAAAAATACGGTATACGCATTAGAGGCAGGATGGACGGCCAGTGCATGGAACTATACCTATAATTACATTTTCCCGGTAGCCCATAAATCGACGTTGATTACACAAGATGAAGCCAAGTACAAGCATTTTTATGGTGCCACCCTTATTCTGAAAGTAGAAGCCATGCATCGCATTGCTGATACTTATGGCCCCATTGTCTATTCTAAATTCGGAAAGAATGAAGCAAATTCCGTTGACACTCAGGAAGAAGCCTATAAAGCTTTTTTCAATGACCTGGATAAAGCCGTAGAGGCATTGGATGCTTATCTGAAAGAAGGAGGTAAAGAAGATGGAGTAAAAAGTATCAATATGTCCAATTGCCCGACTGCCAGCAGGTGGATTAAATTTGCAAATTCATTGCGCCTTCGTTTGGCCATGCGTGTATCTAATGTAAATAAGGCACTTGCCGCCAGCGAGGCCAAAAAAGCATTGGAAAACTCTTATGGTGTTATTGAATCATCCGCAGAGAACATCCAAATCTCCGGTAAAGGATATCAAAACCCGCTAGCAGGTGTCGCCGGCTGGGGCGAGACCTACATGGGAGCAACAATGGCTTCTGTTTTAAACGGTTATGAAGATCCACGCATCAGTATATATTACAGTCCGGCGACATTGGCAGACCACACAGAGGAATATTTAGGAGTGCCTCAAGGAGTATATGCCAAGGATGGTGATCCCAATTACTATCAAAGTTATTCTTTTATCAATACTAAAACAATCGCTGCATCCACACCCGCCGTTCTTCTGACAGCAGCGGAAGTTTGGCTCCTACGTGCCGAAGCATCTTTACGAGGTATCAATCCGAAAAGCGAAAGTGCAAAGCAATGTTACGAAACCGGTGTTCAAGCTTCATTCGACCAATGGGGCGCCGGAGATGCAAGCCTCTATCTGGCAAGCAAAGGCAAACCGACGGATTACATTAATTATGCAGCAGGTCCCGGAAAAGATATGAAAGCATTGATAACCACTACTCCCGATTTTGACGATGCAGCCAATCAAGAAGAGCAACTTGAAAAATTATCACTCAAAAATGGATTGCCTGTTGGCCGGAAGGTATGGAAGCATGGACCGAACAACGCCGTACCGGATATCCGAAATTATTCAAAGTCCAAACCAACAATAGCAACGGTACAATTGATACGGACATCATGATTCGTCGCCTCCCCTTCTCACAGGATGATGCCAAGAAAGATCCGGAACAATATAAGAACCTTTGTACGGCTCTTGGCGGTGCAGACAATGGCGGTACACGTCTATGGTGGGATACAGGTAAAAACAACTTTTAATTCATATTTCAATAACAACTATCACTTATAAGAGAGAGTCTAAATGTTTCGCTTAATTTAAGGTATTAGCATAAGGCGAAAAGACTTTGCAAGACGGGGAGCGCGATGTTTCCCGTCTTTTTCTATTTTTCAGATGACATTCTATATTATTTTCCTATCTTTATCCGAGCTATGAAATAACATACACATACAGCAAACTTTTTCCGGATATTCATCGTTTAACTGAAAAAAATATATGAAAAAGTTTCTAAGTAACACCATCGTGCAACTGCTTATTGCCGTAATTATCGGACTGTCGGCAGGTTTCGTCGTAAACGACGCTGTGTTGGAAGCCATCGTTTGCATAAAACACATTACGGGACAAATCATTTTCTTTTTAGTTCCTCTTATCATTTTAGGATTCATCGCTCCCTCCATCGCACACTTGCGCAGTAATGCGTCAAAGATGCTTTTATTTGCTTTTGGCATTGCTTATCTCTCCTCCATCGGGGCTTCTTTCTTCGGGGCTGCCGTAGGATACAATGTAATTCCTTTCCTGCATATAGCCGATGATGCCAACTCACTGAAAGCATTACCGGAGAATCTGCTGAAGATAGATATTCCACCAGTCATGAACGTAATGACTGCACTAGTACTGGCCGCATTGATAGGGCTTGCCACTGCTTGGGTAAAATCGGACGAAATATCAAAGTTGTTGGACACTTTCCAAAAAATGGTACTTGAATTGGTGAAAAGGGTATTGCTTCCTGTACTTCCTGTGTTTATTGCCGCCAATTTCTGCATTCTCAGCTATCAGGGAGCTGTTACGAAACAATTACCTGTATTCCTCTCCATTCTGATAGTTGTTATTGTTTGCCATTTCATCTGGCTGACACTACTCTATTTCATTGCGGCGGTTTATTCCAGAAAGAATAGCTATCAAGTACTGAGATACTACGGTCCTGCCTACCTCACGGCATTAGGTACGATGTCTTCGGCAGCCACATTGGGTATAGCATTGGAATGTGCCCGTAAAAGCCCGATACTGAGAAAAGAGATCAGCGACGTAACAATACCTTTATTCGCGAATATACACTTGTGCGGCTCTATCCTGACAGAAACCGTATTTGTACTCACGGTATCACAAATGCTTTATGGAAGCATGCCCAGCATATTGCAAATTACTTTATTCATCCTGTTATTAGGATTATTCGCCATCGGTGCACCGGGAGTACCAGGTGGAACAGTACTTGCCTCTTTAGGGCTCATCATCTCTGTCCTTCACTTTGATGAAGCCGGAACTGCACTACTACTTACGATTTTTGCATTGCAGGACAGTTTTGGAACAGCTTGTAATATTACCGGAGATGGGGCACTAACGCTTATTACGGATACTTTCGAAAAAAAATAAGCATCGAAAACTTCATAAAAACAACTATTTTTTCACTACAGGTTACACAGATTTAAATCAAAATTCTAATCTGTGCAACCTATGATGGGAAACTTATTTCAAGACTTCTTCCAACTTTTGTTGCAAAGCCTCGCCTTCCAATCCTACCGCCAAAATCACTCCATTGGGGTCCAACAAAAAATTCATAGGAATCCAACGAATAGCATACTGCACGGCTGCATCCGACTTCCAGTCCTTCAAATCTGAAACATGAGTCCATGTCAATTGATCTTTCTCGATAGCAGCCAACCAAGGTTCTTTCTTACGATCCAGAGAAACTCCTAAAATAGTAAAATTCTTATCCTTGAATTTATTCCAGGCAGCAACAATATTCGGATTCTCCTTGCGGCAATCAGGACACCAAGAAGCCCAAAAATCAATCAATACATATTTTCCTCTCAAACCGAATAAGGTGACGGGATTACCATCTACATCGGGCAATGTAAAATCCGGAGCTACAGCTCCCACTTGAATATTTTCCATCCGCTTGATAAAATCATCTATCTGATTGACGTACATGGTTCCATCTAATGAGGCATCTAATTTGGCACGTAATGCCTTCATTTCCTCCAGATTCAACTTATAAGCGAAATCTTTCACAACAAAATAAGGAGTAACGGCCGATGCAGGATGAGCAGATACCAAACTATCTATGCTATATCCATCCTGACGAGTCAAAGGAGCATTCTGTGCATACAAATCATTCAAAGCAGAACCTGTCACAGTCAATACCTTTTCCGATTCATTCATCTTCAACTGCATCTCTTCGTTATCTAAAAAGAATACCAACGGACGTTTGCTATCCTTGAACGTAGTCAACCCGTATGCCAACGGCTCAGTACAAGCACCTTCAAATTTGAAAACACCATCCGTAATTACAGCCGAATCCACATCTATGAAAGATTTATCCTGATACTTCTTCAGATACACCATTCCATTCTTTACATCTGATATTTCCCCATTCAGAGTATATCCTTTTTTCTCTTCACTACATGAGAGTACAGTCATAGCCAGTACACCCGCAAAAAGCACATTTACAATTCTTTTCATCTCTATTTTCCTTTATATTATAACTTGCCAAAAATAAATATTCCTCAGGAATTATGCAAACTACATCACTCCTATTTGGAAATTAACTCTCCCTGAGTTACCTTTGTAACTTCAACTAACTATTATATAACCTATGAAAAAACTCCTATTTCTAGGCGCTCTCCTGTTGTCAACAGTATGTATGAACGCCCAAACTTCCGAATATTATCAGGAAGCAGCCAATCCTATTGCCACCAACCCCACTTTATGGGCGAAAGTTACAGCCCCACAAATCAGCTGGGGAAGCACAGACATCCGCTATAAGAAAGAGGAACCAGCCCCTATCCGTAGTACACAGAAAAGTATAAACCTTACTGCATGGAAAGGTGAAAAGGTTTCGGCCCAAATGGTAGTATGGACTCCTAAGACACTGAATGATTTGACTCTCACAGTCAGTGATCTAATCTCTGGTGAAAATACCATCAGCAAAGATGATATCCGTACCGGCTTTGTACGCTATGTCATGACTGATGAACTGAACAAAGACGGTTTGGGCGCATGTGGCTACCGCAATAGCGCCGACTTTGATTCAACTTTAGTAGCAGATGTAATAGACCACATCACTCCCGCTCTGACTCTTCCCGCCAACTCCACCCAAGGGGGATGGATCCGTATCAACGTACCCCAGCAGACTAAAGCCGGGAAATACACAGGAACAGTTACAGTAAAGGCCAACAATAGTACACTGGCCGAATTGAAACTGAATGTCCAAGTGAAAAACCGTACGCTGCCTCCTCCTTCCGAATGGGCTTTCCATTTGGATTTATGGCAAAATCCATACGCAGTATCCCGTTACTACAATGTGGAACCATTCAGCAAGGAACATTTCGACTTGATGCGCCCATTAATGAAATTATATGCTGATGCAGGCGGTAAAGTAATTACAGCCTCCATTATGCACAAACCTTGGAACGGACAGACATACGACGCTTTTGAGAGCATGGTTACTTGGCTGAAAAAAGCGGATGGAACATGGTACTTTGACTATACCGTGTTCGATAAATGGGTGGAATTTATGATAGACCTTGGAGTCAAGAAGCAAATAAGTTGTTACTCGATGGTTCCCTGGCGTCTTTCTTTCCAATATTTTGATCAAGCCAGTAACTCTTTCAAGTTCTTGGAAGCCAAACCGGGCGAAGCCGCTTATGAAGAATTCTGGATAAATATGTTGCAAGATTTCGCAAAGCATCTGAAAGCAAAAGGCTGGTTCGATATCACTCACATTGCGATGGACGAAAGACCGATGAAGGACATGCAGGAAACACTGAAAGTAATCCGTAAGGCTGATAAAGACTTTAAAGTGTCATTGGCTGGAACGTATCACAAAGAGTTATTGGATGAGCTGAATGATTATTGTATCACTATCGCCGAGAAGTTCACACCGGAAGAGATTGAAGCACGCCGGAAAGCAGGCAAAGTGACTACTTATTATACCTGTTGCACGGAACCCCGTCCCAACACTTTTACTTTCAGTGAACCTGCCGAAGCTGAATGGCTGGCATGGCACAGTGCTAAAGAAAATCTGGATGGGTATCTCCGTTGGGCTTTAAACAGTTGGGTGAAAAATCCTCTGCAGGACAGCCGCTTTACCGCTTGGGCTGCCGGGGACACTTATATGATTTATCCGGGCGCCCGTTCATCTATCCGGTTAGAACGCCTGACAGAAGGAGTACAAGCATTTGAAAAAATACGCATCCTGAAAGAAGAATTTGAAAGGAAAGGCAATAAAGGGGCTATCAAGAATATAGACAAAGCCCTGAAAATGTTTGATGAATCCGGTATGGATAAGATTTCTCCTACCACTGCCGTAAACAAGGCAAAAGAGGTTATCAACCGATACTAGAATAAATATTGAAAAAAGAATAGGGACCTTAGAAGCAATCATTTATCATATTGCTTCTAAGGTCCCTATTCGTAAACCATTCTTGATTCTGTTTTAATCTTCCTCATTCTGAATATACCACGTCCATCCATTAATGTTAATCTGAACAGCATTCCATGCAGTTGAGTCAGAAAAAAAGATATGATTTTATATTCATCCTCACGATCTAAATATTCCTGAGGTTTCATCTTATTCCCTTCCATACTTGTCAAAATAAGAAAATCCGTCAGATTAATATCAAAGACTTTCTTCCCGGTTGCTTTCTCCGTCACAACAAACCGTGCAGGCCTGTCCTCCATCAACCGCATAGTGTTCAATTCGACCGCCGCAGCCGACGGATTCTTCTGTTCCATAAAATAAGGTTGAAAACTCAGCACATCATCGTCCAGCAAGGAATTATCATGTCCTAAATATCCATTGGATTCTATAATCTCATAATCATAGTCATGCATATTGATGGTCCATCCGCTAGTATCGGTACTGCGGGATTCCCCCGAGGAAGAGCCTTGGAATATAAAACGTATCTTATTAGTATCCTTTATCAAATTGATTACCTCCATCTGATTTGCAGTACCTGTGAACTTCATATGATTGATACCGCCATACCACAGTGGTTCCAACTCTTTATTAATGACAAGAGACTCCTCACGCATCAACTGGAGTTTCATTTCTGTAAGGGTTGTTCCACCGTTAGGAATAGTTATCTCATAGGAATCATGTGCCCCTGCCCAAGCCAGCAACTGGTATTCGCCTACCGGAAGTTTTACCTCCATAGTATAGTATCCTGTAGCCAAAACCTCTCCTTCCTCAACCTGACTGAACAAATACCTTCCATCCTTATCAAAGATGTACAATTCCACTCTGTCTACCTGTGTATGGAAAGCATCTGTATGAAGCATATTATAATCATATTTGAACTTTACCAACAATCTACATTCCGGCAACCTTTCGTCAAAGCTATTGCATGAGAACGTCAATAAAGAGACAGCCAACAGGACTATCAAAGTAGCGGAAGTTCTAAGGCTTTTTAGTTTCATATTCATCAGTTTAAATGATTTGCTTATGTATTATTTCCTGCAGGAGCAGATTGACTCTGCCCGGGAACGGTTTGCTATACGTATTCAGGCACATTCAATGCACCCCTACAGGAATCCACTCAGTCTACACATCTCATTAACAATCGTCTTCCGTACAGTAATGGGATATATAGTTCCCAGTATCTTCAATTCCAAGCCGCCCTTATCTTAAAAAGAGGGAGTTAAAGTTTATAATCCGCTTCTTAAAATTCTTCTTCCTGAGTGTACCAAGTCCATGGATTGACATTAATCTGGATCGCCAGAAAAGAGCCGTCCTCCTCATCGGGATCAGTACCGGGCGTAGGTATTTCCGGATATCCCGGATTATTGAACTTATTAACATTGATATCATAAACGGAATTTCTCACCACCCCAAATTCACCGAGTTCATTCAAGGCCTTATCCGTATCATCATGTTTAATCATGATTTTATAATAACTGATACCATCGGCATAATAATTGAAATTTTCCACTGCCCCTGCACCTTTTCCTTTATTTCATCAATTTTACCATTGAATGTGATTACCAAAGCATCTACATTAACACCGGAATCCAGAAGAGATACTTTACCTATTCCTTTACTATCCAAATACACATTCAAAGCATCTGTCAATGTAGTAGTAACAGAAGGTTTACTAGTACCGATGGCGTCATATTTACTTCTCAATTCAGCTTCAATCCATTCTTTCAATGTATCAAAAGTATAAAAGCCACCATTAATTCTCATAAAATCCTTATTCGGATCAGGTGTTCCTAAATCTGTTGTATGAGGCTTTTTAAATGCTTTCGGCAAAAATTCCACTTTCAATAATACTTGCGTAGTATATTGATGAAGATTATGAATACTGGTCTGAGTATTTTCAAGACAATACTGGCTTTCTCCCGGATCATTGACAATTGCCACATCATTACTAATTACCATATAATCCAGACCTCCATTCTGATTATCATAATTAGGGTCTTTTCTATATGAACCAATCTTATATTGATCAAAAGGAGTAATACAAGTTCCACGTCCACCGTTGGCCGGATCCTCATTCCAAGTCAATATTCTTTCGGATACAGGAAAAAACTTTGTATTCGTAATATTCAAAATCCATTTGGGATTTGCAATAGTAGCCACATCACTTTCCTGCTTTACATATACACGCACCTTGGCTACGACACGGTCAATGTGAATAGCCAACGGACTGTTCTTAGCCAATTCTTCAGTTTTATACAATGCAAGGTCAGCATCGGTTCCATCTGTTGTAGAAACTGAAGGTTCCAGCCTTCCTTTTGCATTCGACATCATAAAGCTGCCATTCTTCGCTACATTTTGTGTCACATCCGCTCCTAACGACAAGGCAAGAACACCATTGACCGTACTATAAGAAGCCCCTGTTCCAAAAGAGCCTTTAGCCGGGAAACCTGCTCCGGGATTTGCTATTATCAAGATACGCTTTGATTTTGCATCCACTTTGAAAGGCTTACTTACCCCTCCGTTAGGCTGTCCTGGATTACCGGCTTCGACACCTGTCAACTCAATATCATCCGTCAGTTGCTCACTTGCATCAAAAAAAATAGCTCTGACAGTAGAAACCGATGACTCCTCAGCAGTACCGTCCTCCTTATTAGGATCATGCAATGCACGAGATCTTGATACAGAAGGTGTCTTTATATCCAATGCCACCCATGCATTTCCTGTTGGATTCGTTACAATCCCGGTATCTTGTTCCAGGAGTACATCATCACTGCTACATGCCGCAAATGCTAAAGCCGCAATTGCTGACATTAATACGTTTTTCTTTCTCATTGTTTTACAATTCATTAAAGTGTTTCTAACTAAATTATTTATCTCTTCTCTGTTCCATTTTAATAACATCCGACTTCTTTTCCGCTAATTCCAACAAATTCTTTTTGGCGGCATCAAGTCCGGAATCAGCAGCATTTTTGAAATACTTTTCAGCTGATTCATCATCTCCTTTCAGCAACATCCAGACTCCCATCGCATTATCATATACCGGCTGGTTTCTTTTTAAATTCACCCTTTTCAGATATCTTTCCGCTGAAACCAGATCATTACGTGAAAGGGATGCAACAGCAGCATTGATACCCGCCACTTCATCTTCCGGATACATACGGGCAGCAGTCTCAAAAACCTCCAGAAATTCAAGTGAATTTTCCGGATAACTATTGGCCACCAAAAACATTTCATTCAAACTTAAATTCTGCGGACGCTTTTTAAACACTTCCCTAGCCTCATCAACTTTGAAATTCTTCACTTCATAGTTTACCTTACATATGGCGACACGGAGTTTAGGATAAACACTCCTCAACAAATATTGATAGGGGATACCTCCACGAAATTCTCGCAACTTCAATTTTAAGGTTTGGTCATAGGAGTTGTTTGTAATCATGTTCAATAACTCTTTTCGGTAATCAATATTTGTATGTTGGAGTGTTTTTACCAAGCCTGCCCAATTTTCTCCACCAAACAAGATATTGTATTGGGAACGGGGAAAGTCATATAAGCCTGCCAAATAATCACGAAGCGCCAAAGCGCGTCCTTCAGACAACCGTTTATTATTTGCCAACGAACCTTCCGGTGAGGCATAACCGATAATATCCAAACTTTTCACTTGAATATCAGCGTCTGCTTTCAGTTCGTCAATCATCGCACGAAGCTTGGCCAGTTCCTGCGGATTATTCATATATTCAGGACGGATATCCACTTTATTCACTTCAAAATCTAAAAAACATTCCGCCTGTACATCTCTCTGTTTTACCTGTTCTACAACAGGCCTGATATAGGCCAGATGAGGAGTTATCACATAGGGAATCAGAGGATACTCCAATGTTACTTTTTCCATCAAAGGTTCTATTTCCATCCATGCAGTTTCACCGCAACCGCACTCGTCACGCCGTATATTCAGACAGGCATCTGCCATCCATGTCTCGTAAGGCAAGTGATATTGATAAGAAATCATCGCATTTTTCCTTCCAACTATCTTTTTCACAATATAGGGGAAGTCATAACTTGCTTTTTCCCGGTTAGTCATAAGAGTCAGATATCGTTCATAAGCTTTGTATTCATCTCTTCCTTTCAATGAAATACGCGGTAAATTAAGAGTACATGATGCAGAAACCAATTGAGGAATCCAATCAGCGCCACGAGATGTGTTCATCTTTACATCTTCCAACACCATATCCATTTCTATATAGAGTGAATCACCCACCTGTTCCAAGCGTACGGGATGTATAGTGACAGTACCTGTAAAAGAGCGGTTCTGTCCTACAACCGGATGCTTGATAAAGCAAAAAGCAAGCAGTACATATGCTATGATATATCTATTTCTTTTCATTATGGTTCAATTATTTGATTATATAAATAAGTGATATACTTGCCTTTGTAGGACCAAAATAGTTTCTTCTACCTGATTTCAGTTTAGTGCCACATTCCGCACAAGGATACTTATCATATACAATATGCGCATATCCTATTCCCAAAGACGCCTCCAAACTCCAACGTTTCTTCAAAATCCATGAATGTCCTATTGAAATGCCTCCGCCATACAGGTATCCCTGATAACGATTGTCTTGCATATTCTTACTGATGAATCCCCAATCAGGAAATCCTCCTACATTGAAATCGGCATAATGACCATGCAAACCCACAAACGTGCGATTGAAACGCTCACAAAACCAATAACGGGCTTCCGGTTGTATTCCCCAATGACGCAAACGCCTGCCATTACCCGGTTTCCAAGGATTATAGTTGAGGGGAACATCCAAAGTCCACTGACGTGACAATCCCAATTCCACTCCCATATTTAGAGTTGAAGTGGCATCATAGAGCAGATTGCTCTTCACTGCAATACTCTGTGCATTACTTCCGGTCAGAAAACAACCCGATATAAAGAGAATGAATAGTATTTTCTTTTTCATCTACATTACTTTTAATTTGAGACAATCGTTTTACCTTTCTGAGTGATATTAATCTTAACACGCTGTGTGGTACGGATACCGGAAGAATTATCAGGAGCTTTTATAGTGGTCAGATACACCAAGCCGTTTCGGGATGCCGTCCCTTCATTAGCTGTTACCTCCATATAAATTTTCCCATCATCTACTGTTATCCGATCTGTTATATTCCGTCCATCGCTTGATGAAGGACGTAGCTTTATCCAAGTTTTGGGATTATCGGCCCCATCCTCCACATAAGCAGTCAGACAATAAAAATTCATATCATAACTATCCACATCTTCAGTAGTAGGCATATATTTTAAAATCAGCCCTTCTTGGGGTACAGCAAGTCTTTGCCTGACGCGAATCTTTTTCTCCAAATTGCCTAATTTCAAGGTGATGTATGCGTTCTTCCTATAAATTCCTCCCTCATCCGTCTGATAATCTTCATGCAGCCTCAATTTGGAAGTGATTAAGGATTCTACCTGAGTAATATTAGGGTCAGGTGTACTCCCTTCCACTATAGGTATTCTTGCCCCATCAGCCGGGTTAGTCAGTGAAAAAGCATCATCCACTTCTATATGATTATCACCAATACGACATGAATTAGGAAAGTTCGTTTTACAATTAGTAGCCACACTAGTTACTTCATAAATTTTATCTTCACTGGCATAAGCTATAAATACTGAATTACTTACCCCCAAATAAAAATCATTGTTGGATATCATTTCATAAGAGTAACTATCATCAACTGATAACTTATAATCCAAATCAACATTGGAAGCTTTGGATGCCTTGGCATCCTCTACCGTATCATAACCGGGCCCCTTAGCTTTGATAATAGTAAATGTGTATGAATGATTGCGCAAAATATCCATGAGATTATAGTTTCCATCAACCAGCACCAACTTATAGAAATAGTCTTTATTCTCATAAGTTCCTTCCACAATCAAGTAGGTATTGTTCTGAATATCGGACTCATACAAATATAACGGTTTCATTTCCGTACTTTGTCCCACCGCCGAATTATCCGTCACTACCAAAGAAGAACCATAACCAGTCTGACAATATTCCGTCAAGTTTGCCATATTATTCATAACTGTACCATCCTGATTATGCAATCGCCCTTGTCGAGGTACATTGACTACTGCTGTAATTCCTTTCAAATAAAAGTTATCGGCTTTATTAGCTACCACCATTTTTGCTGCTGCACGAATGAGCTCTATAGTACTCCCATCACTATTTTCAATCCGTGTTGTAGTATCTATTTTGTCTACTCCAAGCAAATAACTCATAGGAATAGTCTCTCCGTCATTACTAAAAGGAATGACAGAGGTTGCAGGGCTTTCTAACGGTTCAGTCAGGATTTTGGCACAAACTTCGGATAATGTTGTTATCCCCGGTATCATATTCATCCGTAGATCCGATTCTGTAAATAAATATTCAGTCACATTATTTCCATAATAAAACTTATCATTCAATGGATTCGCCAATATCAGTAACTGATACTTGCTATTGCCGGACTGTTTGGTCAATATGACATACCTTTTTCCCACCATCTCAAAAGCCTGTACCGCCTCTACAAAGGTGGCATTTGCATTTTCTCCCTTGAATACCAATATCCATGGAGTCTTCCCTACCCTATCTTCATCATCCATGGTACGGACTGTAGGATAATGATATGAATTCGCACGGGCAAAGATTTCAATCTGCACCTTATTTGCTTGAGGCTTATTATTATCAGGCCGCTCCGATAGATGGATAGAATCTTCACAGCCTGACATTAGAAAAGCCAGACACCAAAGACAAACTATATATAATACAAATTCTTTCATTTTCTCACTCCATTAAATACATATCATCACTTTCTACTGATTACTTCATCCCTGACGCAACGGATAGACTGACCAAAGGTCGGCAACTGATACATCAAACCGGGATTCGGCCACTTACCCAGAGACATGCTCCACACAGCATGAGGATCTTCGGCAGAAGACGCAGCTATAGAAGCGGTATGGTAATAGCCGGTCTGTCCTGTAAATTCCAGACTACTATCCTTATTCTGGCGTCTTCCTGCTGACGGAAAAAAGACAGAAGCATTATTCGCCTCATTATATACTAGAATTCCCAAATAAGCTGCCTGTGCGTTACCCGATGATACACAATAAGGATAACTACCGTCAGCTGACCCCATCTTAATAGGTCTGCGGTCAAAAAAGCCATCAGCATAGAAGCCTATCAAGAAGGTTATATGCTCTTGCGCTTCATCCACATCAGTCCTACTTTGCCAAAAGTTCTGATATCGGTCTACTTTAATCCCTCCTACTTCCGGCGAACCGTCGTATCCGCCAATATTCTCATTTAATCCAGCATCTCCACTCAGTGGATTCTTAAATAAGGATTGCCGCAATTCAGAAAATGCTATTTCAACGCTATAATCCGTAAGTACTGTCTTTATGACATCCTTGTTCGTATTTGCCTTCACAATGACATGATCGCCATCCTGATCTATATTATTAGGATATGGTCCGTTATAAGCTATTCTGTCAATATATCCGTCAGAAGGACGATGGTATCCGTCAGGACAAGTTTCAAATATTTCCTTATACCCATAGTCATAAATATCTTCTGCTGGTATAGGCGCTGTTCCCCATACCGGTAAAAACAATTCGGATGTACTATTAAAAAACTGTATATCCTTAATCCAATGGTTCACAGTATAGGCTGTAGGATGGTAAGCCAAACGGAAATAGTCCTGATCAGCATCCTTCGGAAGCCCCCATTGAAAAAATGCTCCTGCCTGAGTGGGATATTTCACAAACCTTCCTTGTTTCACATCAACTTTTGCATAGGGTTCATTTCCACCATTCAGATAAGCAGGAGCCGTCAGATTGAAAGGCGATATTTTGCGAGCATAATCACGTGCTTTCCCCTGTGACGGTCCCTTGGATATGGCATCTACAGTTCCAGGCCTCATGATGTAATCATCCGCTTCTCCCTGCCGGATATACATATACTCGGTATTATACCACAATTCATCATCTCCTGTCCCATATCTTCCTCCATACCATTGAATTTTCACTTTAGCATACCTAGGGGTCGTTCCGGTATTTTTTCCCGTTACTCCCATACGGAAATAGATACGTCCCCTACCTTCCACATAAGTTCCATTTTCTCCCTTATACTTATTAGGAAGCACCTTATAATGCTCTGCGACTCCCGGATTATCAGTCCCGACATTCGGATCAAAGCTTGGAGTAGAGCTCAGAACAATGAAATTCCCTTCTTCCACTTCCGCTTTCCATAGACCGAGTGTACCTAAATCCTGAGGACGTTCATTTGTTCCGTCCCTCCTTTTCTGCTGTCCGGTAATAATTCTTTCACCCTGTTCATCATTTCTAAAAAAGCGCCTATATAGCCGGTTCCATACGGATTAAATTCAAAACGTTTCCCGTGTTGACTGGCATGAACTTTTATCTCTCTTTGCAGGCTACCTCCGTCTTCATCTTCAGCAGACAAAAAATCCGATAAGTTTCCTGTGTACCCATTATGTTTTGCTCATCCAACAACACATCCATATAGCCCGTTCCGGTTTGAGATGCCTTATCATAGATATATGAGAAACGAGAGGTAGTATAGGTTATCGTGGTTCCACTGTCTTTCACATCTCCATTTAGCAACACCAAATCATTGAATACCTTTTCTGTTTCTGCTGCTAATCCCCCGGCTCCCACATAAAGTTGAGGCATCACTTTGACTACCGGCATATTAGAGGTAAAGGAAATACGTGCTCCATTAAAATCAGTAATACTGACCTCCAAGTCCGATACATTCAGTACCTTAATACCTGATATATTCCAATCTTCATCCACATTCTCCCATTCAGACGCCTCTATGTTCACCATCAACGGCTCCTTAATATATCCGGTCAAATCCAATTTTGTATTCTTGGGTAAGCTATAATTTACCGGATTCGAAGCAATCTTCAATTTGCAAGACGGATTATAATTATCCCCCATATCTATTGTAAAGTTTACAGCCTCACTTTCATTAGTAACGGAAAGAGGGTCATTGGCAGGCAGGATGATACGGTTCACCTTTTTCTCCCAATCCCATTCGGCTGTCGGGGTACCTTGGGTGAAATAACTTCCGTCATCAACCACAGTAAATGTACGTATCACACTCCGTTCAATAGCCGGACCATCATAAGTGGCTGTCAGCGGAACAAGATTCGGCAAATTACTGAACATTATTCCTTTAAATGCCTGCTCCAAATCATCTTCAGCCCTCAATATGACATCTACCCGTACCCCCATTCTTTCAAGAGCCAATTGCAATATAGATACTGTTGTATTATCTTCCAATGTCGCTCCCTGTCCGCCGGATAACACGGTCACATTCTTTATTTCCTGCATCATTGGAATAATTTGTTCTGATGAGAAAAAATCAGCGGGTTAGGCTATATGATTCAAATCACCATAATGAGTGATAGCATCCAATAAAGTCCGGACCGGTTGATAAGCCGGCTCATTGGCCAAAAACACAAAATCGTAACTTCCTACATCAATGGGATGACGAATAATATCACCGGAATGTGCATTATAAAATAGGTTGGTTACTTTATCACCCGTCGTTTTGTCAAATGCCAAAACACGGAGCGTATGAATGATATAATCTTCCGGAGTCCCTGAATGCACACTACCCGTATGAGGTGCCATTCCCCTAATAGATATAAATGTACCTTCCACATCGCTAGCGGTGAAAGTTTCATCCATACAAGAAGTAAAGACAGCCAGCCACAGTAAGCAGAGCCAGTTTCTATAGGTTTTATTATCTCTTTTCATCATTCATTATCCCCTTCCATCTAACATGAATACTCATCTAATTCTTATACTGCAAATATCGGGAAATAGAGTGAGGCTGTGAATTATATTCATTTCTGAAACAGACAATAATCCAACTGACTGACAACTTATTATGCAATGAGTGCAAGCGGCTGTTGCAAAATATAAAAAACAAGCTCCATCCAAATAGATTTTTGCATTGTACGCACTATCCGGATAAAAAAGTTGCGATATTCGTAATTCGTGGCAAATGGCACTCTTTACAAACTATCGATAATAGCTTGTTGTTTTTGTAAAAAATCCATGCGTTGCATCTCGCCACTCTCTGAAATCAAGATAGAATGACGCTTTAATGATTGGATCCAGTTACATTGCATCCGGCAGATATAAAAACTTTGTGAATCCATTGAATTGATGGAATACACCCGCAATAAACTTATTTGAAAATCCCGTTTTTCTATATAGCTATAGGTAGCCTCAAAATGAATATTAGAAAGATAAAAACAAACTTTTCCGCCTTCACTGAATTCTCCCGTTACCGAAAGTTCCTCCATCATGGCAAGCAACTGATACAGCTCGGTTTTCAAATGCAATACATCATCATCGGTTATCAGTTTAAGAACGGCAAAGTATTTTATCTCCTTTACAAAAGAATAAAAGATGTTCGTGTCCCATATAAAATGCGTTTTCCGGCATTTCTTCACGCTTTCACATAGTTTCTTATGTGCACTCACAATCCGGTCTTCCACCTGCATATCTCTTAAAGAATTAGGAGTCTTGATCTCACCATTCTGATAAATCCAACGACAAAGACGAAATTTAGACAGATACTCATATTCAGAATAAAGAGTAAACGGCAGCAAATTGGAAGCAGTATAAACTTCTGTTGTTTCATCCTTTTTCACATAATCAAAAATTTGCAGATAACGATGGATTATCTCATAATAGCCTTCCATTGAATCAGAAGACTTCAATAAATTCAAATCAAAGGTCACTCTGTCCGAAAGGTGATTTCCTATAATCTGATCAATGGAAATACCCAGTCTTCGAGAGATCAAGGCAACTTCTTCAAGGGTAAAAGAAACCTCTCCCCGTAGCCTGCGGTAAACGGCTTCCTTTCCCATACATAATGTATCTGCCAGATAGCCTGCCAAATTCTGCTTTTCAGGAACACGTGCCTTCATGGCTGTAATCAGTTCATTCACAATCTTATTCTTCATTCTTTTCCCCTTCTTTGGTTATTAACAAACAGACTGCAAATTTAAGTTATGGAAATGGGAATTCTATGCTCTAAAACAGAGATGAAAGACTTTCTATCTTTCTGATTCACGACCAATTGAGGAATAAGAAAACAGATAACGAAAAAAGTAAATAAACAGATTATTTACTTTCATTTTCAGTAAACAGAATTTCTTTCCTATTTCGTTTTTCGTAAATAGGAAACTATTATAAAGTGCTTATTATTTCACGTTGTTGTTGGAAAAACTGTATACGCTGCATCTCTCCACTCTCTGAAATCATAGTCGAGAATTTCTTCAGTGACTGTATCCATTCTTTCAAACTGAGGAACATTCCACAATCCTGCGTAGTAATGGAGTTGATAGAATACACCCGTATCAAACTGAGTTGTACCGAATCAGCCTCCAGATAGCTGTAGGTGGCTTCAAAATTAATATGAGACACGTAAATATGTACACTGTTACCTGCTTCTGTCTTTCCCTTAGAAGCCAAGTCTTCCAATTCGTCGGTCAGTTGCAATAGTTCTTCTTTAATCTGATGTTTGTCCTCTTCTGTGATAAGATGAATCCCGGCAAAATACTGTATGTCATTTATCAGATGATGAAAAATCATACTATCCCAGATATAATCCACAGAATGTATATGTCCGGTAGCAGATACAAAATCATTTTGAATATCATATATTTTTTGAGGAACTTCCACCTTGTCAAAATGCTTGCACTGAATATGCTTGTTTTGATACATCCATTTAAAGAGGCGAAACTTAGACAATGATTTATGTTTCAAAGAAAGTGTTTGGGGGATAATATTGGAAGAAGTACCCATGGAAGAGGAAGGATCGTTTTGCAAAGCATGTAACACATTGACATACTTTTTTAATAATGAATAGTAAGTTTCAAACGGATCTTCATGATCCACCACATTCAAATCGAATACGGCATTGGAACTGAAACAGACTCCTATTACATTATCTAATGAAACACCTAACTTTCTTGATATCAAAGCAGCTTCCTCTAATGTAAAAGGGACCTCACCACGCAACCTCCGATAAATAGCCTCTTTACCGATATACAAAGTATCTATTAACAGATTGGCCAGATTTTCTTTAAGTGGCAGTTTTTCTTTTACAGCTTCAATCAAGCTCGTGTTTAGTTCATTTTGCATCATTATAGTTCTTATATGAGTGAGTTATTTGTAATAATAACAAATATCAAAGGAGAGTTGTTTCGAAATGCGTAACTAAACGGACAGACCGCTACTTGTAATCAGTAAATATTCAAAATAAAAAGAGGCGTAATACTGAATATGAAATACAGCCTACACCTCTTCGATTGAAGAAGAAAAAATCAATCAACCATAACTCCCCAATCAATCTTCGGGCACATAAATAATTTCCCCATTATCCAATTCGTATGCAATCCCCACCTTTCTACCCTTCTTTCCGCTTTTGGCATCCTGATCCTCAGAAGGTGTATAGCGGTTTATCTTCTGCCCTTCCTTGGTTATAATTTCCATGTTTTCCTTACCCGGATTCTTCACCATCGTAAAATCCTCCTGACTAAACATTTCAGTCATATTATAACGGGTAACCAAGGCTACCATTAACGCTACCGCAAACACCATCGCCACATCAAACAGATTGCTGACCACGCTCATCGGGTCACTATCCTCCTCTTTTCTTAATAAATTACGTTTCATCTCAAGCTGTATGTTTTTCAGTGAGCAATTCAGAAAGGAATTCCAGATTAGTCATATCCTGCAAATACCAGCGTTGCTTCACCTGTTGAGTTATGAAACCGATGGCACTAGAAAACAGACCAACTACAGTTGTAGCAAAAGCGACTTGCATATTGTATGCCATAGAAGCGATATCACCAGTAGAAAGTCCCACCAAAGCAGGTCCCATTGGAATCAATGTACCCATCAATCCAAGCATCGGTCCCATCTTAGTCAATGTTTTTGAAATAGCCAAATCCTTATCAGCAGTAATTTCAAAATCAGCCAACAGACGCTGCACATGTGCCGGACGGTCTTTTGACCCCAACACCCGACGGATATACACAATGACCAACGAGTTCGACTTCACTGGAAGTTTGCTTTCCAATTCGGGCAAAGTATCTATAGTCAGTGCATCAAGCTGTTGACGCAACAACGCATCTGTACGCCGAATAGCCAAATATTGCCCGAAAAAACTGCCTATCAATAATAGCGAACGGATGAAAAGAACAATAAGCAATACAACAACAGGAACTAAAAGTCCGTTCGAAATCCAAAACAGAATGTCTGATATAAGATTCATAATGTCAGTAAGTTTTAAATGTTTGTTTTTATTCGTCTATATTTATATATAACCAATCCAATGAGTCCTCCACCTGCCAGCATAATTATCAAGCCGGTCAATGCCCCCCAATCCACCTCGCTTATACCTGTTACGGCGGTACGACCATTTACAGTAGCAATAATTCCCAATATGGCGGTCAATGCATTAGTGAGGAACAATAGTTCCAACCGTAATTCCTTTTCCGGCAAGAGATAACGAAGAAACAATGTGCCTACAGAAATTAATATCAATACACCTACCGCCATACTCCATGCGACAAGAGAAAAGGAAACACCCGGAAAAAGAGAAGATAAGATATACCAATCCGCTAAACAAGACAGGAAATATCAAAATACCCGGAAACCAACGTAAAGCACGGTAAGCCCAAAGAGTACGTTTCTTAACAGGACCTGTAGTAAGCACATGAACAGCCAACATACAAAAAGCCATCTGTAAGGCAACTTCCACTGTAAGCACCACCGAAGTGTCAAGCATCAATTGGGCATCTGCCAGCCAATCAGCAATCTGTGTCTTAGACTGCTGAATTGCATATGGGCACATCAGCCCCACAAAAAGGGCGGCTACAACAGCTATTGCTGCAACCGATCCTCGTTTGCGGAATGTCTGTTTCATCATAAAATTGAAACAGACCAATATCAATAAGAACAACTACAATTGTTTCCATAGCCTGTTATTCCTGCTATTTTTTACGGCGTACAACGCACCAATACAATTAAAACAAGAACAGCAGCCACCACTACAACACAAACAACAGTATTGCTTACCGTATTCGTCTGTTGTTCCGTACCGACTGTATTCATCTCTTCTTTTTTCATCACCATACCCTTTTGCTCTTTTGAAGCAGCAACTTCACGTATCTGACTGATGTTTTCCTTATACCGGGATGCAGTCTGTGCATCCATTTTAGAAGCTATGAACTGACGTAATTTTGCATTATCACAAACAAAACCTGAACAAGACGGTTTATATTTATTCACCAAATCGGTATGTAGTTTGGCAATATCCGCTATCTGTTGCTCGCTAGCCTGCCACATTCCTTTACGGATAGTTTCCATCATTACCGCAGTCATTTCTTCCAAAGCAGCAGGGTTCTGCTTTTCAAAATAACCCTGCACTCCCAAGTTAAATTTATCCTTTACATACACATCATATATCTCATTCCACATTTCCTTATCAACAGCCTGAGGTTTCATGACATTCCAGCCATACGTATTTTGCACAATCTCAGCAAAAGTATTAGCTGCGCCGGCCTCCCCTTTCATTTTTTCCTTAATATAAGCAGGATTGAATATTGTGGTACGACTCTCTATGCCAATAGCTTCTTTCACCTCTTGCATACGGGCATTGTTACGATTACGATAGTCGCTCAGATACGCATCGGGATCTTTACCGGTCACATTACGGACAGCAAGATTCATACCTCCCATAAACTCATACACATGATCCAGGCTTAATGCACCCCATGTATTGCTTTGACGTGGCTGAATAACCGCATCCGTACGTGTCAAAGCAGCTTCCAAAGCAAATTGGCGGACAGTTTCCCAATTCTTTTCACTACCATAAAAAGCACCCATATTATTCAAATAAACATCGGCGATTTCCTCTTCACTTTCCCAACGGTCACCAGATTGCACCATACTTTGTATACCCGTACCATAATTGCCATTCACTCCTCCAAACACACGAAAAGTAGACATTTCGCGGGCTTCTTTCGGAGTCAGACCTTTTTCTATCAATACACGTTCAGCTTCCACAACACCTGCCGCCACTTGATTTTCAAATTGATCCTCTTTAGCATTGGCAGCCATCTCTACGGCACGGTTGATAAGGAACAGGCGTGAAGCGGCAATATCTCTCAACTGCCCGCTAGTTTGCACCACAACATCAATACGAGGACGCCCCAATTCTGCCGAAGGGATCAAACGAAGATCCGTCACGCGTCCGAACGTATCACGAATAGGCTCTACACCTAACATATACAATACCTGTGCAATAGTAGCGCCACCGGTTTCTATAAATTCTCCACTCCATAATGTATAGCTTACTTTACGGGGAATAGAGTCATTATGACGACGACGATACATTTCGATAGTATTGTCAGCCAATTGTTTCCCTTTCTCCCATGCAGATTCCGACGGAGTTTCTTCAGCATTGATAGCAAAAAGATTTCGTCCCGTAGGTAAAGTATTAGGATTGGCGATAGGATCGCCACCCGGTGAAGGTTGTGTATATCCTCCATTCAACGCATTAACCATAGAGGTCAATTCTCTTTCCGGACTTTCCAAAAGAGCACTCTTATAATTACCCACATTCTTCAAAGTGCGTTCTACTTCCATGACAGCCAAAGCAAAATTTATCTCCTCTTTAGAGTATTCTTTTTTCTTGGACATCATAACTTTCATCATCGCTTCCATGCCTCCGAATTTATCACTATCCGCTTTTTCACGTTTTCCTCGAGAAGTTGTTTTCATTGTAACCGTATCTTTGGCCAGTGTATTCATACCTACAGCATGGCTCTTGTACATTCCTGTTTCCATTTTCTTTAAAGCTTCAGGGCTTGCACCCATTCTTTTTGCAAGTTCCATAGCTTTCTCAGGATTCATACCTTTCGCTATTTCCTTCATTTTCTCTTTCATTGACTCAGATATGCTATTCCTTTTCGAACGTACGCTTTGGTCAGCCTGCATTATTCCACCGCTCATATCAGCATGTGTTTTAGCCTCAGCCGGAGCCTCTTCAGCTAATGCCATCATCATGGCCATCATGCCTTGGGGAGTATTACGGGATTTATTGATTTCATGTGCTTTAGCAAGTTCATCGGAAGTAATGCCAGTAATACGACAAATCAATTCGTCAGAAACCAACGACGGATCAGCCAATAAACGAGTGACCAAATCACGTGCAGGTTCCAAATAACGTTGAGTAAAAAGAGTGCGATGTTTCTCTACCTGTCCGTCCGCACGATTACGTAGTTTATCTAATGCCAACAGACTATAGGCTATCGGCTCGGTAGCCATAGCATACACACTGGAAGTAATACGAATGGGTTCGTAGGGAATCCCCATTGTATACAACTGACCTGTAATCTTCTCATTTGCCAGCTCCTCAGCAAAATTTTCTATACGCTGAATATCTTCTTCAGCATAAGGAACAGTAAGAAGACTATCCAATCCCAATTCACGATGGATGCCCAGTTTCACCGTGAGTTTCTTTACCATCAATGAAGCACGGTTCAAAGCTTCTTTATTTCCAGTAGACAGTACAGCCTGCCCATCAGCCGGAAGCAAATTATTGTATGTCTTGACAGCCTCAGTCAGTTCACGATAAATGGCGCGGACACTACTTTCCATAAAAGGTGGAGTAAGGTAAGATTGCAATCCCGCATACGAACGACGCTTAGCAATCATCCCTTCGCCTACATTGCCGATGGAATAAATATAAAAATGAGGTAATGCACCTACCAGACGGTCGGACCAGTCATTGCTACACAAAGCAACTTGTTTGCGCGGAGTGAACTCTAAACTGCCATGAGTACCGAAATGAATCAACGCATCAGCTTTAAATCCAAATTGTGTCCACAGATAAGAAGCAATATAAGTATGTGGAGGAGCTGCATTGGTTCCATGTACAACTTTAAATGCATTATCCCCACTACCGGCTGCATTCTGTGGCAAGAGCACCACATTTCCAAATTGCAAACGAGCTACTCCTAAACGGCCGTCTGAAGTAGTCATATATGCTCCGGGAAATTCACCATTAGCAGCTACTACTTCGGCATACATATCAGAACGAATGGATTTCTTTATCCAACTTTCATATTGTTCTTTTGTAATGAGTTCGGGCTTGCCGGTTTCCATAAACCGGTCAAAAGCTCCTTCGGCATACGGACCAAATACGGCTCCTTGAGATTGTATCATCTGTTCCAATTCTTTCGGAGAGGTAGGCAAACCGTCCACCTTGTAGCCCTCGCGTTTCATACGCTGCAACAAGTTATAAAGTGAAGGAACCACTTCCATACCACCCGCAGTCAGTGCATTCTGACCAGGACCCTTATAATAATAAATAGCTACGCGTTTCTCACTATTGGATTTACGCTGCAGAGTAATATAGTTATTAACTGTTTCCACAAAAGTTTCCAAGCGTTCTGGAATAGCATAAGCACGTTGTAAACCCTCCTCATCCTTATAATGTCCAAAAAGAGCGAACGGACGGATAGCTCCATCTATTTCGGGGGTAACAATACTTTGTGACATAAAGCCGCCATTCATACCCATCTTGTCACTCTCCCACTCCTCTACCAAGCGATTTACATTCAATGGGGAGAAAAGCGGTATATTCTGTTTCGCCAAATAATCTACGATATAATCGCCCATACGTCCATGCGCCATATTGATGATAGCAGACGGACGAACAGAATCAATTCCATGGTTCTGAATAAAAGAATGCATGGAACGTATAGGATAAACCATATTGCCTGTTTCCTCCAATTTAGCAATAAGTCCGGAAGGTTCACCCATCGGACCGGTCACAATAATACGCGGAGCATTCTCTTTCCACAAACCGTTGTTTTGCAGAAAAATATTGTATCCGGCTACCGTATTGAAACCCAACTCTTCGTCTTCGGGACTCTTTGGGTTCATGTGATAAAGCACATCATCGGCACGTTTCACTACGGCTTCCGGTTCAGACACAGAGAATCGTTTTTTATCAATATACACACGTACATAGTTCAGCATACTGCGATAGTTACGACGTCCTCCATTAGACAGATAATGTTTCAATGTATCCGCTTGGATGGAATCCAATGAAATAATCTTGTTTGCAGGATTGGTAGCGGCAGTAGTCAATATCGGAAGACCACCATCGGCCGCCTTTTGTATTTGCGCACGTTGCTCTTCAGTAATCCTTAATCCCATGGCATTGATAAATATCATATCATAACTGGTCAATCGGTTCAGGTCATCTGTGCTCAGTTCACTGATTTTAATAAATGAGTTGTCATTAGCCTTAGATATCTGCCCTAAACTGATTACCTGATAGTTGATGAAAGCCACTTTAGTTGCACTGAACCAAAGATTCCATACACCAAACAAAAGCAGCAAGATGACTGCTATCCCTCCTCCAATCAGTAATTGTTTCTTCTTCATATCTTTATTTAAATCACGTAGTTTATTTAGTATTAGCAGCCAACTTTCATTTGAATAATTGTTCTATATTTAATGATAAACCGGCTGAAAAAGTTGTTCCTTTAGTAGCAGGCGAATTATTATAATAACGGGAAGGAACATAATTAAACAAGTTGTCCACCGCCAAAGTCATATCAACACCTTTCCATACTTTTTGAGACAACGTAAGCTTCCACATTGTATACGCCGGATAGGTCACCTTCTCAGTTTCTTCATAAGAAGTGTTCGACGTATATTCCTCCGTATTCACCTTGGAAAGAAAACGTCCGTTCAAAGCAATATTAAACGCATAGTTCTTCCAATGCTTATCATACTCAAGACGGACAGTAGCCGTATGCGGGCGAGTACTTGAAATGACAGGTTGCCCTTTCTTGATATTCTCATGTGTATAAGCATAAGATAAACGTGCCGACAGTCCACAAGGATATTTGGCGGAAGCATTTGCCTCGGCACCAGATATCTTGATATTTGATATATTGGTATATACCTGTCCTTTCAACGCCTCACTCCATGCCGTAGTGATACGATTATCAACTATATTATAGAAACCTGTCACCGTCAAATTATAACGACCTTTAATATATTCTGCCGAAAGAGAAAAATTATGGCTGGTTTCAGGCTTCAAGTCAGGATTACCATAAATCATAAAAATACTTGCCATATCAAAATTCATATACATTTCTTTCAAAGTAGGGGCTCGGAAACCACCGGCATAGGAACCTCTCAATGAACAGTTTCCTATTTTATACATCAGTCCTAATTTGGGAGAGAAATGATTAATATCGGAATCCGAATAATAATCAAAACGTAATCCTGTGATGACATTGAAATATTTCGTCGGGTTCCAGTCAAACTGTGCAAAACCGTCCACTGTATACTGATGTTTACTTCCATTATTGGCAAACTGATAGGACATTAAATAATCACGCATATAATCACCACCCAAGGTGAGAATATGCTTACCGACAAAAGTATGATTATAAAAAGTACGAACCGAATGTTGTACATTACTATAATCACGTACATCATTAGCATCTTGTGGCAAGTAATCGCTCTTATCATACTGGTCGAAAGAATAAGCTATTTCCAGATCTTTATCTTTATCAAATACATAATTTCCTTTCACCCCACCACTGAAGTCGCGATAACGGTCTTTACTAGTCTGTGACTTCTCACGTTCACGAAAAAAATATCCAGCACGTGCCGTCAGTTTCAGATGATCATTAGCAGTATAGACCAAACGTTCTTTGAAATTCCAAGTTTTATCACCATACACCTTTTTAAATGCCCAATCCTCCGTTTCCTCATTTGTTTTTCCATCGGCCAAATCTTTTTCATCTACTTGGGTATGCTGTACATTAGTCACACTATTGAATTTTCCGGCATTGAAACCTATTGTTCCTCCATAACGCTGCTCATTATAAGCCCCGTAACGTCCATTGAGATTCACAGTCCAAGGCTCCGCAGACACTTTACTTATGATGTTTACCACTCCTCCTACCGCATTCGAACCATAAAGTGAAGAAGCCGCACCCTTTACAATCTCAATACGCTCCACATTGTCCATATTCAAGCGGTTATAGTCTATATTATCCAAAGTCTCACCTGCCAGACGCTCACCATCAACCAGAAAAAGTATAGCATTTCCACCAAATCCTTGCATATTGAGAGAAACTTGCTGGTCCATGGAATAAGAAAATTCAATTCCCGGCAGTTCTGCCTGAAGCAAATCTCCAATATGGGTGGCATCTACTTTCTTTATTTCATCGGCAGTAATGACCCGAGTAACAATAGGAACATCTTTCAGGAGTTTCGGAGTACGGGTTCCTGTTACAACTATAGTTTCCATATTTACAGCATCTTCTTTCAGTATAAAATCAACTTTACCTGTTTTGCTGACAGACACTTTATGAGTTTGCGAGATATACCCCATGTATGAAACCTGCAGAGTATATTCTCTATTATCGGGTAATTTCAATGTGTATTTTCCCTGTGTATCCGTAGTGGTTCCCAAAGTTACTTTTTCTTTTACGGAGACTGTTGCTCCCATCAGAGGTTCTTTATTTTCATCAAATACAGTTCCCGAAATAATTCGTTGTGCTGATACTGGTATCGCCATCAGCCAACACAATATCAAGCACACGTTTCTGAGTAGTCTATGCATATCGTATGTCGGTTTACAATTCAAACGGATAAATATAGTCAATAGTCATGAAGCCTTTTACACCACTAGCATTCATATAATTTGTGAGACGAACAGCCGCATAAGTTCCATCTTTCAGCTTTACCATATAAACCTTGTTTGAAAGAGTATAGGTAGGTGGCATATTACTTTTATCAACATTCAACCATTTGGATAGTTCTTCATTATAATAGGATTCCATATAAACAATATTGCCATCCATCATACCTGACATATCAATGGCTACCTTAGCGGTAGTCCAAACATCATCCACATAGACTCCTTCGGGCATCGCACTCGCATTCTGTAAAGCGGAAAAACCTGTGAAACCGGTTTCCAATACTGCTCCAGCATTGGTTTTAACGTCATAACGATGGACAGCAATATCCCATTCCTCCGGTTCTTTCTGGTCAGAATCTGTCACATTCACAGAATCTACTTTTTGTGTATGGAAATCAATAAAAGTCCAACGTCTATAATCAGTAGCATCAATATAAATAGTACCCGAATGGGTAGAAGGGTCTGTTCTTATGAAACCGAATTCATTACTATCCGAAGCAGCAGGACTATCATATATTCCTTCCAAAATACCATCACATGCCGAGAATGGCAAAAGCATCATTCCCAGCATGGATATAATAAAGAGATATCTTTTCATGCTATTTAGTGCCTACAAAAGTCGCAGTAATAGCCATAGGCATGGCTCCCGGCTTTAGTGTAAAGATCAGATCAGCTTTTTCATCCTTAATCGTTCCTTGTAAACTTCCTGTATATTTTACAGTACCAACAGTTACATCAATAGCACTTTCCGGAAAAGTATAAGTAACATTATCGGAGGTCTGTACTTTAATTCCAGGTATAGCAATATCCGGCAATGACATCATTCCTTCACCAGCACCACCAACTAGAAGAACTTGAACAGTTCCTCCTTCTTCCGCAGTAATTTTCACCTGACTGTCTGACGTTCCTTGATCATTTCCTGATACTGAGAGTGATAATGTTCCATTGTAAGTACCAGCAACCTCCTGAGCCGGGATCACGGTATCTTCCTTTTTATTATCATCATCACTACATGCTACTGCACACAATGCAATAGCCATCATCGCTAAATAGTTTTTCAATTTCATAATACTTTTGTTTTATTGATTAATAGTTATTATTTTATGTTTTAAAATTTGTTGCAAAGTTACCCTTACTACCAAGGGTACACAATACCTAAAAATTGGGGTTTTATTGCTAATAATCACATATATAATAAAGTACACAAGTACTTATTTTTAGGTATAAAACTGGATTTTATCACCATTAATAGGTATTGTCAGTATATACTTCTATAACTAATTTTGCAAAAAAAAACAAGCATGGTTAAACTGGTACATCATGAAATGCCTGTGAACAAGACACTTCATCATAGAAAGATAGAGATTCTGGCTGTACTAACCCTACTTATAGGTAGTCTGTCATTCCTTATTTACTCCTATTGTTCCCACGACGCAAATAATCCATTGTGCCGATGTTTGCTTTGCACTTTGAACCATACTCCCGAAGATGGGGAATATTTATATAATCGATACTTAGTAGTAATCAGTATCACATGGGCGGCACTTATATTCGGAACTTTATTTGTAATTTTATATCACATAGAAAGAAAGAAG
>ENA-OQJB01000292-OQJB01000292.1-human-gut-metagenome-genome-assembly--contig:-NODE-292-length-28783-cov-3.754292_pt1 | contig 28783 bp, 33 predicted proteins | sample MGYA00242599_ERZ504765 | MGnify/ENA primary metagenome ERZ504765 (study PRJEB26092, sample SAMD00036354) | human gut metagenome | host: Homo sapiens | study: EMG produced TPA metagenomics assembly of...
GTCCTTTTTATCACTTCGTCCATTTCTTTTATACGTTTCTCGCGGTCTTTAATAGGACCGTCTTTCTTGTCATTCTTGAATACATCATCGGCACGGTCGGCAACCTCACCGCTCCATTCTTCAAACTGGTCCTTGGCCGGACGATCATTCGGTTCGATATTTTCTTCGGCTATCGAATCATGCCTGTTAATCATATCATTCATAAGTTCTCGTTTTAAAAGTTTATGGCTATAAGACAATACAAACGAAGAAAAGTTTTCTGTTTTAATGATTTTTGAAGAAATCAATCATGTTATTATACTATCAAAAGTACTCCAACATAATCCAGCTTACAGAGTAAAGGTTGTTTCATCGGCGAGAAACTACAGTTCCATCGGCGTGAAACTATAGTTTCATCAGTAAGAAACTAATAGTTCCAAGCAAGAGAAATAAAAGTTTCAAGCCTACGAAACTGTAGTTTCAAGCCGATGAACAAATAGTTTCAAGGCTTGAAACTATCAGTCACAAGGCAGATCCCGTCCCGTAAGTACAAGGGTAATAAATAGAATAGCCAATCTGCCTGTAGTTAATACTATTTAGGTAATGAAACTTCATCTGTGATTTTTACTTGATTCGGGTATGCACCTCTATCACACCTTTGTAGTGCGTTTATTTCTCCTTGGCTTTGCAGTGACAGCACTATTGCCGTCACAGTGCTGTCACCACGTTGCTGTCACGCCATTAACTTTTCATAATCAAACAGTTAAGTTGCAATCTGTGACAGATGACAGCAAATTTATTTTTTATTATTAGAGAGAGGCTGCCTAAGTTCAAGTTATAAATGCAATATCTCTTTTTATTAATCGGACTTTGGATGCAAAGTTGCTTATTTATTCCGATAAAGTTGCGGACGGAAAGGAATATAAAGAGTATAATTACTATCCGCCGGCTTTCCTCCCGCCAATGCAGGGGACCATTTCGGCATCCCTTTAACAATGCGGAGAGCCTCCTCTGCAAATTCCGGATGAGTGGAACGTAGAATATGAGGACGAAGGATAACCCCTTCCTTATCAATAGTAAACTCACATAAAGCATAACCCGAAACATTCTTCTCTAAAAGTCCTGCCGGATAAACCATTTCATTGGCAATATATTCTTCCGGACTCATCGCAGAGAAATGAGCAGGTTCTTCCACCTGCCTTCCGGAAAGCGTCTTTGCACGGGGACCTACCGGATAAATTCCAACATACATCGGTTGTTTATAAGCATCCGGTTCTTCCTTACTACGCTGTTGCAATGCTTTCAATAGAGAAGCAGCCTCTTCCGCCAATGTCTGTTCCAAAATATTCTCTCCCCGGGATAACATATATGCCGACTGACAAACCAATACAAGACGTTCCATCAACGTTCCTTTTTCCGGCGACCATTTTCGTCCCATCCGTTCTTTGCCTTTTGCGTCCGTAGAAGAAAAGTAATAGACAATTCCATCTAAACCAGCCGTAGAACCATCCAGATCCTGCACCTGCTCTGTCACCAAACGAAAGATGGCCCCTAAAGACTGATACAGGGAAGCACTGATGACAACCGATTTAGTATCCACCGTCACTGTCCCCTTCTCCGCTTGCCAATAGGTACGGGATAGTGTATTCGAAATCAGCGTATAACGCCCGTTTTTCCTTTCTACCGACATTGCATACTCCGGCGAAAAGGAAGGAATAGCTGCGAAACGCGCGTATGGCTGTTTCTGAAAGCCAGTATTAAGTAAAGAAAACACACTACGGTAATATTCGCCTAACTCGCCTGTATAAGAAGAAAAAGGTTTCACCGGCTCCAAATAGTCAATCTGGGCCGCCAGGCGAAAAGAAAAGGTTAAAAGCAGAAGACAGAAAACAATCTTTTTCATAAGTTGCCGGATTTTCGGTACATATCGGCAACAAAGATACAAATTATTTCGATGGTTCGTGATAAAATTATATCTTTGCACGGTTTTTACTAAGAAACTGAATAACAATACATCGAAAATATGATAGCTAAGATTGAACAACTTCTGAAAGAGGTGGAAGCCTTACACGCCTCCAATGCCGAAGAACTCGAAGCTCTCCGCATTAAATACCTAAGTAAGAAGGGAGCCATTAACGACTTAATGGCAGATTTCCGTAATGTAGCTGCCGATCAGAAAAAAGAAGTCGGCATGAGACTGAATGAACTGAAAACAAAAGCGCAGGACAAAATCAACGCGCTGAAAGAATTGTTTGAAAGTCAGGACAATGATTGTGACGGATTGGATTTGACGCGTTCGGCTTATCCCGTGGAACTTGGTACACGCCACCCGCTCACCATTGTAAAGAACGAAATCATCGATATCTTTGCCCGCCTGGGATTCAGCATCGCCGAAGGTCCGGAAATTGAAGATGACTGGCATGTATTCTCGGCACTGAACTTTGCCGAAGATCATCCGGCACGCGATATGCAGGACACTTTCTTTATCGAAGCTCACCCGGACGTAGTATTGCGCACGCATACTTCTTCCGTACAGACCCGTGTGATGGAAACTTCACAACCTCCTATCCGCATCATCTGTCCGGGACGTGTGTATCGTAACGAAGCAATCAGCTATCGCGCACACTGTTTCTTCCATCAGGTAGAAGCGTTGTATGTAGACAAAAACGTATCGTTCACCGACTTGAAACAAGTATTGTTGCTTTTCGCTAAAGAAATGTTCGGTGCTGATACAAAGATTCGTCTGCGTCCGTCTTACTTCCCGTTCACTGAACCTAGTGCGGAAATGGACATCAGCTGTAATATCTGCGGCGGTAAAGGTTGTCCGTTCTGTAAACACACCGGCTGGGTAGAAATCCTCGGTTGCGGTATGGTAGACCCGAACGTACTTGAATCTAACGGTATAGACAGCAAAATATACAGCGGTTATGCTCTCGGTATGGGTATCGAGCGTATCACAAACCTGAAATATCAGGTGAAAGACCTCCGTATGTTCTCTGAAAATGATACTCGCTTCCTGAAAGAATTCGAAGCGGCATATTAATTTACGATTGGACAATTTACGATTTACGATTGATGGTAACGTCTCTCGTAAATCGTAAATTTTCAATCACTCTATATTTTCACTATCCGAATGGGCACTCCCAATCGTAAATAGTAAATCGTCTAATCGTAAATAATTCCAATGGCAAAGGATAGACTCATTACTCCCAGTTATTGTTTCATCTTGGCAGCCAACTTCCTGCTCTACTTCGGCTTTTGGTTGTTGATTCCTGTTTTGCCGTTCTATTTATCAGAATTCTTCCAAACTGGAAATTCCACTATTGGCATTGTACTTTCCTGCTATACGGTAGCCGCTCTCTGCATCCGTCCGTTTTCCGGTTATCTGCTCGACACGTTTGCCCGTAAACCTCTTTATCTGTTTGCTTACTTCATCTTTATGATGATGTTCGGTGGATATTTAATAGCCGGCTCCCTTACCTTATTTATTATATTCCGAATCATTCATGGCATCTCTTTCGGAATGGTTACAGTAGGAGGAAACACGGTAGTGATAGACATTATGCCATCTTCCCGCCGTGGAGAAGGTTTAGGCTATTACGGGCTTACCAACAATACAGCTATGTCCATCGGGCCGATGTTCGGACTGTTTCTGCACGATGCAGGAGTCTCTTTTGCTACGATCTTCTGTTACGCATTCGGTTCCTGCATTTTGGGTTTTCTATGTGCCAGTCTGGTAAAAACGCCCTATAAACCTCCTGTGAAACGTGAACCGATTTCACTCGACCGTTTTATTTTGATGAAAGGATTGCCAGCCGGATTTAGCCTATTGTTACTTTCCATCCCTTACGGAATGACAACCAACTATGTCGCCATGTATGCCCGCCAAATAGGATTGAACACGCAAACCGGATTCTTCTTTACCTTTATGGCTGTCGGCATGGCAATCTCCCGCATCTTTTCGGGAAAACTGGTGGATCGCGGAAAGATAACACAAGTAATAATAGCCGGATTATACCTGGTTGTTTGCAGTTTCTTCCTGCTTTCAGCCTGTGTATATCTGATTCAATGGAATGATACCGTTTGCAACATCCTGTTTTTTGGTATCGCATTGTTGATGGGGGTCGGATTTGGAATCATGTTTCCGGCATTTAATACGTTGTTTGTCAACCTTGCCCCCAATAGCCAGCGGGGAACAGCCACTTCCACCTATCTTACCTCTTGGGACGTAGGAATCGGTATCGGTATGCTGACCGGTGGATATATCGCAGAAATTAGTACATTTGATAAGGCTTATCTTTTCGGAGCCTGCCTGACAGTAGTTTCCGCCCTCTATTTCAAACTAAAAGTGACGCCTCATTACCATAAAAATAAGCTACGATGAGAAAGAAAGAACGTTATGAGAAAGTAATCGCCTGGTTTCAAGACAATGTACCTGTAGCCGAGACCGAACTGCATTACAACAATCCGTATGAGTTGCTGATCGCTGTTATTCTTTCTGCACAATGTACGGACAAACGGGTGAATATGATCACTCCCCCTTTGTATAAAGATTTTCCGACTCCGGAAGCGCTGGCAGCCACTACGCCGGAAGTTATTTTCGAATATATACGAAGTGTGTCCTATCCGAACAACAAAGCCAAACATCTGGTCGGTATGGCAAAGATGCTGGTGAATGACTTCAATAGTCAGGTGCCCGACAATCTGGATGATTTGATAAAGTTGCCCGGTGTAGGAAGAAAACAGCCAATGTCATCCAGTCGGTTGTGTTTAATAAGGCTGCAATGGCGGTAGATACACACGTATTCCGTGTCAGCCATCGCATCGGACTGGTGCCGGATAGTTGCACTACCCCGTTCAGTGTGGAAAAAGAATTGGTGAAGAATATTCCGGAAAAACTCATACCGATTGCCCACCATTGGCTCATTCTGCACGGTCGTTATGTTTGTCAGGCACGCACTCCCAAATGTGACACCTGTGGTTTGCAAATGATGTGCAAATATTTCTGTAACACCTATAAAGTTACAAAAGAGGAACCAAAAGCCAAGAATAAATAACGATTTAATAGCAAGGAACCGAAATAAATAGTAACTTTGCGGTCGTTCTAAAAGAAGAATTTTAAAAACACTTTTAAATAAAAATAGAGTATTATGCAGACAATTGACAAATTCAATTTTGCCGGTAAAAAGGCATTTGTTCGCGTGGACTTCAATGTACCCCTGGACGAAAACTTCAACATTACAGATGACACTCGTATGCGTGCAGCTCTTCCTACTTTGAAGAAGATCCTGGCAGACGGCGGAAGCATCATCATTGGCTCTCACCTGGGCCGTCCGAAAGGCGTTGCCGATAAATTCTCTTTGAAACATATCATCAAGCATCTGTCTGAATTGCTGGGCGTTGAAGTTCAGTTCGCTAACGACTGCATGGGCGAAGAAGCTGCTGTAAAAGCTGCTGCTCTGCAACCGGGAGAAGTGCTGTTGCTCGAAAATCTTCGCTTCTATGCTGAAGAAGAAGGCAAACCAAGAGGTTTGGCTGAAGATGCAACTGACGAAGAAAAAGCTGCTGCCAAGAAAGCAGTAAAAGAAAGCCAGAAAGAATTTACTAAGAAATTGGCTTCTTACGCTGACTGCTACGTAAACGACGCATTTGGTACTGCTCACCGTGCACACGCTTCTACAGCATTGATCGCTAAATATTTCGATGTAAACAACAAGATGTTCGGTTACCTGATGGAAAAAGAAGTGAAAGCCGTTGACAAAGTATTGAACGACATCAAACGTCCGTTCACTGCTATCATGGGTGGTTCTAAAGTTTCTTCTAAAATCGAAATCATCGAAAACCTGTTGAGCAAGGTAGACAACTTAATCATCGCCGGTGGTATGACTTATACATTTACTAAGGCTATGGGTGGTAAAATCGGTATCTCTATCTGTGAGGACGACAAACTTGACCTGGCTTTGGATTTGATGAAGAAAGCAAAAGAAAAAGGTGTAAACCTGGTATTGGCTGTTGACGCTAAGATTGCTGACGCATTCTCTAACGATGCAAATACTAAATTCTGTGCTGTTGACGAAATTCCTGACGGATGGGAAGGTCTTGACATCGGTCCTAAGACTGAAGAAATCTTCGCTAACGTTATCAAAGAATCTAAGACTATTCTTTGGAACGGTCCTACAGGCGTATTCGAATTTGACAACTTCACTCACGGCTCACGTGCAGTAGGTGAAGCAATCGTTGAAGCAACTAAGAACGGCGCATTCTCACTTGTGGGTGGTGGCGACTCTGTAGCTTGTGTTAACAAGTTCGGTTTGGCTAGCGGTGTATCTTACGTTTCAACCGGTGGTGGCGCATTGCTCGAAGCAATCGAAGGAAAAGTTCTTCCGGGTATCGCTGCTATTCAAGAATAATAGAACTAGATAATTAGTTAATTTTTTAAATAGTTAATGATAAGAGGGCAGTTCTTTGTGAAAAGAGTTGCCCTTATTTATAAAAACGGAGTTCCTCTTATTTACAAAAACGAGGTATGAAAAGACCGATACTACTCTTTTGGTTCATCCTTCTCTTCCTTTACTCCTGTCAGAGTAAAAAAGGAGACAGCTCTTTTTTACCTCTAACCGAACTGCAACCACTCACCCTGGGCATGATGCCTACACTGGACGGACTCCCTTTCCATATAGCTAAAACACAAGGTATCTACGATTCATTAGGGCTGAACCTGACTATTCTTTCATTCAACTCTGCCAACAACCGGGACGCTGCTTTCCAGACCGGGAAAATGGATGGCATGATTACCGACTATCCCAGCGCAGTAGTGCTGCAAGCTATCCATCATGCAGATTTAGGGTTCGTCCTGAAAAATGATGGTTATTTCTGCTTCATTGTCTCTAAAGAAAGTAATATCAATCAACTGGAACAGCTCAAGGAAAAGAATATTGCTGTGTCACGCAACACAGTTATCGAATATGCTACCGACCAGTTATTAAGCAAAGCCGGAATCAGTCTTTCAGAAATGAATATGCCGGAAATCGGCCAGCTTCCTCTCCGACTGCAAATGTTGCAGTACAATCAGATTGACGCCTCTTTCCTGCCCGACCCTGCCGCATCCATCGCCATGAACAGCCAGCATCGTTCATTGGTAAGTACACAGGAATTGGGCATTGATTTTACGGCTACCGCTTTCTCACGAAAAGCGCTCAACGAAAAAAGAAAGAAATCGAACTACTCATCACAGGTTATAATCTGGGAGTAGATTATATAAAAATGCATCCCCAGAAGGAATGGGAGCAAGTGCTGATAGAAATAGGTGTACCGGAAAATCTGACAGGACTCGTCGCCCTCCCCAATTATCAAAAAGCAAAACGCCCTTCGGCTGAAGGGATAGATAAAAGCTATACAGTGGTTGAAAGAAAACCACCGAATCCCCCGAAACCTACTCTGAAAAGAATCTGATTGACACAACGTATATCCCCACAGTTATCAACCATAATACAGTATCAACCATAATCAAAATCAAATAACAACTAACTCATGCGAAAAACACTACTCCAACTCTTAACCTTTGTATTATGCATTACAGGTATGCAAAATCCTCTCCTGGCACAGGAGCAGACACCACTAAATCAAGTTGTCAACACACTGAAAGAACGGATTAGTCTCTCCGGATATGCCCAATTGGGATATACTTATGACGATGCAGCGAACCCGGACAATACATTCGACATCAAACGAATCATTTTCATGGCACACGGAAAGATCACCAAACGGTGGACTTGTGATTTTATGTATGACTTCTACAATGGGGGCATGTTACTCGAAGTGTATACCGATTATCAGTTTCTCCCCGGACTTACGGCACGTATCGGTGAATTCAAGGTTCCTTATACCATAGAAAATGAATTATCTCCTACCACAGTAGAACTCATCAATTGTTATTCGCAGTCGGTTTGTTATCTGGCGGGAGTAAGCGGCAGCGATAAGTGTTACGGAATGACGTCCGGACGGGATATCGGTATGATGCTTCACGGAAAATTATTTCGCGACTTCCTGCAATACAAAGTGGCTGTAATGAACGGACAGGGATTGAACACCAAAGACAAAAACAGTCAAAAAGATGTAGTCGGTAACTTGATGGTTAATCCGCTGAAATGGTTATCCGTAGGTGGTTCGTTTATCCGCGGAACAGGACATGCCATAGCAGATTCGGAATATACCGGAATTAAAGCCGGAGAAAATTACGCCAAGAAACGCTGGAGTGCAGGAGGGGTTGTCACCACTTCCACCTTTAATCTGCGCACGGAATATCTTGCCGGAAAAGACCGGAGTGTGAAAAGCGAAGGTTTCTATGCAACAGGCAGTGTACGCTTCGCCCGGAATTTCGATTTCATCGCTTCGTTCGATTATTTCAACCCGAACAAAGCTGCTGATTTCAAACAGAATAACTATATTGCAGGCGTACAATACTGGTTCTACCCTAGATGCCGCTTACAAGCACAATATACCTTTTGCGACAAGAAAGGAGACGGACAAAAAGACTCCAATCTGATACAGGCACAGGTGCAGGTAAGGTTTTAAATTAAGTATCAATTAAGTATCAAGTATTAAGTATTAGCATCCGGTATTAGGGCTGGAGTAACAGTATTAAAACAGCGGAATCAAATAATTATAGAATATCAACCTTATAAATAACAGAAACGAAGAAATCATGGAACACAAAATCGCGGAAACCAACGCCCGAATAGACGTGGCCGACGTATTAAGAGGATTAGCAGTAATGGGAATTATTCTCTTACACAGTATTGAACATTTTAATTTCTACTCTTTCCCAGAAGAAGTACCTTTTGAATGGATGAAATTTACCGATCAGGCTATTTGGAGAGGATTATTCTTCACATTCAGTAACAAAGCATACGCTGTGTTTGCCCTGCTCTTCGGTTTCAGTTTCTACATTCAAGACAACAACCAACAACGAAGAGGGAAAGATTTCCGCTTGCGTTTTTTATGGAGATTATTCATTCTCTTCATGATAGGACAGTTCAATGCCGCTTTCTTTACTGGTGAAATATTGACTATGTATGCGATTTTAGGAATTATCCTTCCGATATTCTGCCGGATGAGTGACCGCACGGTTGTCATCTTCGCTACTTTATTAATTCTACAACCTATCGACTGGGTGAAATTGATTTATGCTTTGTGTAATCCTGACTATGTGGCAGGAAAAAGTTTGGCAGGTTATTATTTCAGCATTGCTTTCGACGTACAAAAGAACGGAACTTTCCTCGAAACAGTCCGCATGAATATGTGGGAAGGACAACTGGCCAATATGACCTGGGCACTGGAACATGGACGTATCTTACAGACACCGGGATTATTCTTATTCGGAATGCTTGTCGGTCGCCGCAAATATTTCCTGTACAGCGAACAGAACGAACGCTTGTGGTTAAAGGCATTGGCCGTTTCGCTTCTCTGCTTCTTCCCCATCTACGGATTGAACAATATGCTGCCGGAATTCATCGAACGAAGTGCCATCCTTGTTCCCTTGCAATTGATATTAAGTTCATTCAGTAGCCTTAGCTTCATGGTATTGCTGGTAACAGGATTACTGCTGACTTTCTACCGTGTGAAAGACCGCAGTTTCTTTATGCGTTTCACATCTTATGGTAAAATGAGTTTAACGAACTACCTCGGGCAATCTATTTTCGGTTCTCTTTTGTTCTATCATTGGGGATTTGAACTTGGACGATATTTAGGAATCACTTACAGTTTCCTTTTTGGCATCCTTTTTGTTCTATTACAAATGGTATTTTGTTCGTGGTGGCTCCGACACCATAAACACGGTCCTTTTGAAGGTCTCTGGAAACGTTTGACCTGGATTGGAAAAATAAATAATTAAAGAATGATGAACGAAAAAACGATTAATGAACAATACGCATATATACGTACTTTACTTGAAGAGAAAAGGCTCAAAGAAGCCTTAATGCAGTTGGAATCTTTGCTGTGGCAGTGTCCTGACTGGGATTTGCGCACTCGCCTGGAACAATTGCAGACCTCTTACAAATATATGCTGGAATACATGAAACAGGGAGCAAACGACCCTGACCGGTGGAATCTGTATCAAAAAATGGTAGCAGACACCTGGGGAATTGCCGACCAATCACGTTTGCTCATGTTGGACAACGCTTCATCAAGATATTATCATGAGGTACGCCGCACTCCCAGATCGGCGGACTTGTCGAACTATGGTATTAAAACAATATTACACATATTGGAGTCATTTAATGACGACTTGGCAGTCAGCGGATTACTGTCTGACGAAAAGATGGATGAAGTATTAAGACGGCATGAAGATACGCTCAAGTTTATGTTTATAAGAACATGGACAAACAGTGCATGGACTCCCGAGGACGAGGAAGACGCAAAAGCTATGCTTGCCTCGGAATTACTTCCGGGAGATGACTTATGCTTATTTGTCAGTGCCCTCACATTGAGCTTGATGGAATGTTTCGACTTACGAAAAATAATGTGGCTGCTCAATGCTTACGAACACCCTAACGTCAACGTCAGCCAACGGGCATTGGTAGGTACAATGATTATCTTCCACATCTACAGAAGCCGTCTTTCTTTTTATCCGGAACTTATCAAAAGGGTAGATCTCATGGAGGAAATACCTTCATTCAGAGAAGACGTCGCACGTATTTACCGCCAAATGCTATTGTGTCAGGAAACGGAAAAGATTGATAAAAAGATGAGGGAAGAGATTATTCCTGAAATGCTGAAGAATGTTTCCTCCATGAAAAATATGCGGTTCGGTTTTGAAGAAAACGATGAAGAAAACAATGATATGAACCCGGATTGGGAAGATGCGTTCGAGAAGTCCGGCCTGGGAGATAAATTGCGTGAAATGAACGAATTGCAATTAGAGGGCGCAGATGTGTATATGAGCACTTTTGCCGCATTGAAAAATTATCCGTTCTTCCGCGAGGTGCATAACTGGTTTTATCCATTCAGCAAGCAACAGTCCAATGTACTCAAAGCAATGAAACAAGCGGGAAATCAGGGAGGCAGTCTGCTGGATTTAATTCTTCAATCGGGCTTTTTCAGCAACAGCGATAAGTACTCGCTCTTTTTCACGATTCATCAATTGCCACAGTCGCAACAAGATATGATGTTGAGTCAGTTGAACGAACAGCAGGTGGCAGAATTGGCAGAGAAATCGAATGTTGAAACAATGAAGAGGTTCAATGAACGTCCGGGAACGGTCAGTAACCAATACCTGCACGACTTGTACCGTTTCTTCAAACTTAGTGTACGCAAGAGTGAGTTCAGAGATATTTTTAAAGAGAAACTCGACCTTCATCACGTTCCTGCACTCGACAATATCTTGTATTGGGAAGATGTATTATTCCCCATTGCCGATTTTTATCTGGCAAAGGAACGTTGGGACGAGGCTATTGAAATTTATGAAGAACTGGAGTCTATTGGAGGATTCGAAGGAGAAAGTGCAGAATATTATCAGAAGTTTGGCTATGCATTACAAAAAAGAAAGAAATATGCAGAAGCTATTCAGGCTTATCTGAAAGCAGACACGCTGAAGCCGGATAATATTTGGAACAATCGCACCTGGCTATTGTTACCGGCTAAACAGAAACTATCAGGCTGCACTCACTTATTATAAAAAGGTAGAAGAAGCTGCTCCGGAAGATACCAATGTGACTTTCTATATCGGTAGTTGCCTGGCTGAATTGGGACAATATGAGGAAGCTCTGAATTATTTCTTCAAATTGGATTTCATCGAGAACAATTGTATAAAGGCATGGCGCGGCATCGGTTGGTGCTCGTTCATCAGTCAGAAATATGAACAGGCGATGAAATATTATGAAAAGATTATTGAACAAAAGCCGCTGGCTATTGATTATATGAACGCAGGGCATGTGGCCTGGGTAATGGGAGATATTCAGAAAGCTGCCGTTTTCTACGGAAAAGCCATTACAGCTAGTGGGAACCGGGAAAGATTCTTGGAGATGTTCCACAAAGATGAAGAATCCCTTCTCACACAAGGGATTCGAGAAGAGGACATTCCTCTGATGTTGGATTTATTATAGTCTCCTGCATCTTTCAATTCGGGATATTCAGCAAATGTCCCTGCTTAAGAATACAGAAAAAGGCTGCCTCATTTTCTATTTTGAGGCAGCCTTCTCATATTATTGGGGTAAGTAGAAATATTCAGATAGATTCAGGATCCTTACTATAACTTTTTCAACTCTCCATACAACTTCTGTATGGGAAGTCCCATAATATTATAGAAGCTACCTGAAATTGATTTCACACCGATATACCCGATCCATTCCTGGACACCATAGGCTCCTGCCTTATCCATCGGCTGATAGAGGTCGACATAATACTGGATTTCATCTTCTGACAAGACATCAAACAATACTTCGGAAGAAGCGGTAAAGCTTTTTTGCCATTCGGTAGTAGTCAAGCAAACACCTGTGAAAACTTGATGAGACTTTCCCGAAAGAGCACGAAGCATTTCAATGGCTCCTTCCCTACCTTCCGGTTTTCCAAGTACTTTTCCATCCATCCAGACAATGGTATCTGCTGTAATCAATAATTCTCCCGGCTGCATCATGGTACGGTAGGCATCTGCTTTTTCACGAGCAATATATTCGGGTATTTCAGCACCAACCAATGTATCTGGATATGACTCGTCTACATCCGGCAATGTTCTGACTACATAGTCCACTCCCAAGCCTGACATCAATTCTTTCCGACGGGGAGAATTGGAGGCTAGTATAATCTGATATTTCTTTAAATTATCAAGCATGATTCGATTTATGATTTATAATTTATGGTTTATGGTTGAAAATACTTTTTATTGATGTCACCAGTTGATTTCACCAGCCGAAAGCATCTTCTGCCATCCACAGACCATGAGCTTTCAGTACTTGCTCCACTACATCACGTCCGCAGCCACGTCCGCCGTCTGCATAAGAGATATACTTTGCTACGGATTTCACTTCCGGCACGGCATCTTTCGGACAACATGGAAGTCCACATTCACGCATCACTTCAATATCCGGAACATCATCGCCCATATAGAGAATTTCATCATCGGTCAGTCCGTATTTATCACGAAAATCACGATAGTCGTGTATCTTGACGGCGGATCCCATATACAGATCCTTCACGCCCAGTCCTTCAAAACGGATACGCACTGCTTCTGTACGGCCACCGGTGATGATGGCTATGTGAAGTCCTTTTTTCACAGCCAACTGGATAGCGTACCCATCTTTGATATTCACAGTACGCATCGGCTCTCCGGAAGGATGCAAAGGTACGGTTGTCGAACTCAATACTCCGTCTACATCAAAAGCTAAAGCCTTGATACGGGATAAATCATAGTTGATGGTGCTCATGGATACTTTTGCTCATTAGTTTATATATTTCCTGCAATGCCGGAGAATCTACCAACATGGCAAGATGATTGTTCATCACATTCTCATCGTAACGAACAGCGGGTCCGGTCTGTGCATCACGTGGTGCCAGCTCGTGTACTTTACGTGCCGTTTCGTCTATCAGCGGAAGCATGACATCGAAAGGCAAGTTGTATTTTTCAAGCAAGTCAGCAGCTAATGCATACATGTGATTTGTGAAGTTGCAGATAAAACAGCAGCCAAATGAAGGCTTTTACGCTGCTCGGAAGAAGCTTCGTAAACTTTCTCCGAAAGAGTGGCGGCAACAGCTTTCAAGAACTCTACATCTTCCGGTCGTTTCGCTTCAACAAAGAAAGGCACTTCCTGAAAATTGACTTCACGTTGTTTGCTGAATGTCTGCATCGGATAAAATACTCCATACCGTTCTGCATACCCTTCCCAAATACTCATCGGGATACTTCCCGCGGTATGCACCAACAAAGAATTCTGTTTTCCTTCTGTTATCTGCGGCAACAAATCTACTAAAGCGGCATCCTTCAAAGATACGATATACAATTTAGCATCTTTGGAGATTTCCTGTAAATCTGTTGTATATTCAGCTTCAACTTTCTCGGCTAAAGTACGAGCAGATTCCATGGTCCGGCTATATACCTGCACAATACGGAAGCCTTTATGATAGAGAGCCTTCGCCAGATTAGTAGCCAGGTTACCTGCGCCAATAAACACAATCGGTGTATCTTCTATACTTCTCTTCATTATTTCCTTACCGTTTTGCAAACCAGAATAAAATGATGCCGACAATGAGCAAAGTCAATGGCAGCAGATACCCGGATAACGAACCCAGCAATGATATTACCAGACTGATATTCATCACCAGCCAAAGACCAAGTAACACAAAACCAATTGATTTATCGCGTTTGAAAATAAGAAAACAGATCGAAGCATACAATAACATATTGTCTTTATTCATCACCCAAGGTAGTCCAATAGTAGAGAAATGAATCAGTTTATCAATCAGATAAAGTGCTCCGATAACGATAAAGGTAACAGCAGTAGCCAAATAAGTATCTTTGCTGTTACTCGCTTTAGCAGCTCCCATATTTATTTTCCTCCGAATTTATTTATGTGAATTTTCTCCCATTGAAGATGTTCTTCGTTGAAAGGTTTACGTTCCATCCCTTTATGTCCGATAGCAATAACGGAAAGAATTTGAAGTTGCAGAGGAATGCCCAGGATTCCATGAACAAATTCATCGGAAGGCATTCCGGTAGCAGTGAAACGTTCGCGGACCTGCACCCAGCAGCTTCCCAAGCCGAGATCTTCGGCCTGCAACTGTATCATGATAGAAGCAATAGAAGCATCTTCAATCCAAACATCACTGGCCAACGGATCGGCCATTACCACAATTGCCAAAGCAGCGTCGGCAATGAATGAAGAAGCCTGTTCCTTACAATGAGACAATTCTTTCAATACCTCTTTATCATCAATCACTACAAACTGCCAACTATTACTACGTTTGGAAGAAGGAGACATCAAAGCTGCTTTCATCAACGTAACTACCTGATCTTGTGTCAACTCTTCATCGGTGAACTTCCGCATACTACGACGGTTCTTTATTAATTCACTGAAATTTTCCATATTATTTTCCGGTTTCATTTGATTAATGTATGCAAAGATAATGCAAACCGAGCGTAATAGGAAATAAAAGTATCTTTTTCATTTCTATTGTCAGAAGGGAATCTATGACATGAAAAGAGTGCCAAATACTCCACTAAATGAAGAATATATTGTATCTTTGCACAGATAAATAATTTCATTATGAAAAAGCGAATTACACAAGACGATTACATTAAAGCGAATCGTAAAGCTAGCCGTGAGGCAGAAATTGAGATGTACGGGCACCCTATTTGTCACAAACGAGTGCACCAGTCAAAGAAAGTATATAACCGCAGAAAGATAAAGGCAGCCGATAAAAAGCTGCCTTATTTTTTGCCTTCAAAATAGCGTCACTATCCTCCAGACATAGCGACACTATACAATAGGAATAGCGTCACTATCATGATAGGATAGCGTCACTATATTTAGGGGATTAAAAAAGAAGTTTATCTATTTACCTATCTATCTAATAATCTATACAATCCGAGTTAATTCCCCGGTTGTAGAATCAATAATAAACCCGTAGACTGTCACATCTGAAGGGATCAAAGGATGACGCACGATAAAATCTACTGTTCCTCTCACCGACTTTTCTGTATCTTCGAAACCATCCAGCCACGAATGAAAGTCAACTCCGCAGAAACGCATCATGTCAATATAATCCGGATTGATCCCGCGTGCTTTCATTTTTTCGAGCATTACTTCACTGTGCATGTGGCAAGCTCCACAGTCAGAATGAGCAATCACCATTATTTCCTCTACCCCCAACTCAAAAATAGCAACGAGCAAACTACGTATCACGCTACCGAAAGGATGGGAAATAACGCCACCTGCATTTTTTATCATTTTTACATCGCCATTCTTAATTCCTAATGCGGCTGGAAGCAAAGCAGTCAGTCGGGTGTCCATACAGGAAAGAATAGCTATTTTCTTATCGGGATATTTATTAGTAATATACGATTCGTATCCCTTGCTCTCAACAAATTGCTTGTTGTAAGCTAAAATTTCTTCTAACATAGTTCCGCTTTTTAAAAGTTCTGTTCGATTACGCAAAGATAGAAAAAATATATAAAGGTGCATTTTTTACAACTATATATATCAAGCAACTCCAACAAATTCTCCGTTTTGTTGTTGAATAAAGAATAAAAAGTGTAAATTTGTACCTAGATGCCACTTAAACTAACCACATATTATCATGGGAAGGACATTCCTGAATTACCAGGAAAAAACGCCTTCCATTCCAAAGAGTTATTTCAGATTTATGAAGCGACTCCGGGCTATACTCCTTTATTAATAGTGGCAACAGAAGACGGCAGACCTATGGCACGCCTGCTTGCCGCCATCCGCAAAGCGAAAAAGTGGCTTCCCTCCTCTTTAGTGAAACATTGCGTAGTATATAGCGAAGGTGAATTTCTGGATGAGTCGCTTTCGACCAACAAAGAAAAGGCAGAAGAAGTCTTTGGCGATATGCTCGAACATCTCACACAAGAAGCATCGCGTAGCTGTGTCCTGATCGAATTCCGGAACCTCAATAATTCGATGTTCGGTTACCGGGTTTTCCGTGCCAATGATTATTTCCCTGTCAACTGGCTGCGGGTACGCAATTCGCTGCACAGTATGAAAAAGACGGAAGACCGGTTCAGCCCGTCACGCATCCGTCAGATAAAAAAGGACTCAAGAATGGAGCCAAAGTAGAGGAGGCACATACCGTGGAAGAAATACACGATTTCTCACGGATGCTGCACAAGGTTTATTCCTCCCGCATACGCAGATATTTCCCTGCCAACGACTTTTTCCGTCACATGAACGATATGCTAATCAAAGGACAACAGGCAAAAATATTCGTAGTAAAATACAAAGAGAAAATCATTGGCGGTTCCGTCTGTATCTACTCGGGAGATGACGCCTACCTTTGGTTCTCCGGAGGAATGAGAAAGACATACGCACTTCAGTATCCGGGAGTGCTGGCCGTTTGGAAGGCATTGGAAGACGCCCGCCAACGGGGATTCCGCCACATGGAATTTATGGATGTAGGACTTCCGTTCCGCAAACACGGTTATCGTGATTTCGTTCTCCGATTCGGAGGAAAGCAGAGCAGTACCCGCCGCTGGTTCCGTGTCAATTGGAATTGGCTGAACAAACTCTTAGTCAAATTTTATATCTAAATGTAATCTCAAGATTGCAAAACGACTCTTCATGCTCCTTCCCTACCATTTTTTCTGTTTAATAATCCAATAATTAAATGCAGAAATATTTCTTTATTAGGTAAGAAATGCCTTTCTTTGTGCTGTTTTATGCCATATAAGCACATGATTAAAACCAAATAAAAAAGTATAGTTATGAAGATTTCACACATTGAACATCTGGGCATTGCTGTAAAAAGCATCGAAGAAGCCCTTCCTTACTACGAAAATGTATTAGGTCTGAAGTGTTACAACATTGAAACAGTGGAAGATCAGAAAGTAAGAACTGCTTTTTTAAAAGTAGGCGAAACCAAAATTGAACTGTTGGAGCCGACTTGCCCGGAGAGTACTATTGCCAAATTCATTGAAAACAAAGGTGCAGGTGTTCATCACGTTGCCTTTGCTGTAGAAGATGGCGTAGCCAATGCTTTGGCAGAAGCAGAAAGCAAAGAAATCCGCCTTATCGACAAAGCTCCCCGCAAAGGTGCCGAAGGTTTGAATATTGCTTTCCTTCACCCGAAATCAACTTTGGGCGTGTTGACAGAACTCTGCGAACATTAATCATAAACTCTAAAACCAACAAGAACTCATGAGTAATCAACTTGAAAAAATTAAAGAGCTTATTGAACGCCGTGCCGTTGCACGCATCGGAGGCGGCGAAAAAGCAATTGCGAAGCAACATGAAAAAGGGAAATACACAGCACGCGAGCGTTTGGCTATGCTGCTTGACGAGGGTAGCTTCGAAGAAATGGACATGTTCGTTGAGCACAGATGCACGAACTTCGGAATGGAGAAAAAACATTATCCGGGAGACGGTGTAGTAACCGGCTGCGGTACAATCGAAGGACGTCTGGTATATGTGTTCGCACAGGACTTCACTGTTTCTGCCGGTTCACTGTCAGAAACGATGTCATTGAAGATTTGTAAAATTATGGATCAGGCCATGAAGATGGGTGCTCCTTGTATCGGTATCAACGACTCGGGTGGTGCACGTATCCAGGAAGGTATCAACGCTTTGGCAGGTTATGCAGAAATCTTCCAACGCAACATCCTTGCTTCAGGTGTTATTCCGCAGATTTCCGGTATCTTCGGTCCTTGTGCCGGTGGTGCTGTTTATTCTCCGGCTCTGACCGACTTCACACTGATGATGGAAGGCACTTCTTATATGTTCCTCACCGGACCGAAAGTGGTGAAGACCGTTACAGGTGAAGACGTTAGCCAGGAAAACCTCGGTGGCGCAAGCGTTCACTCCACTAAATCGGGTGTGACTCATTTCACCGCCCAAACAGAAGAAGAAGGTTTCGAACTGATTCGCAAACTGTTGAGCTATATTCCTCAAAACAACCTTGAAGAAGCTCCTTATGTAGACTGCACAGACCCTATCGACCGTCTGGAAGATTCTTTGAACGATATTATCCCCGACAGCCCTACTAAACCGTATGACATGTACGAAGTGATCGGCGCTATTGTGGACAACGGTGAATTCCTTGAAATCCAGAAAGATTATGCAAAGAATATCATCATCGGTTTCGCCCGCTTCAACGGACAATCGGTAGGTATCGTTGCTAATCAGCCTAAGTATCTGGCTGGTGTGCTCGACAGCAACGCATCTCGTAAGGGTGCACGTTTTGTTCGTTTCTGCGATGCATTCAATATTCCTATCGTATCGTTGGTAGACGTACCGGGATTCCTTCCGGGAACAGGTCAGGAATACAATGGCGTTATCCTTCATGGTGCTAAACTGTTGTATGCTTACGGTGAAGCTACTGTGCCTAAGGTTACTATCACATTGCGTAAATCTTACGGTGGTTCTCACATCGTAATGAGCTGTAAGCAACTTCGCGGTGACATGAACTACGCATGGCCTACTGCCGAAATCGCAGTAATGGGTGGAGCAGGAGCAGTAGAAGTATTGTACGCACGCGAAGCCAAAGATCAGGAAAATCCCGCTCAATTCCTTGCTGAAAAAGAAGCAGAATACACGAAACTGTTCGCCAATCCTTACAATGCAGCTAAATATGGCTACATCGACGATGTGATTGAACCGCGCAACACACGTTTCCGTGTTATCCGAGCTTTGCAGCAGTTGCAGACCAAGAAATTGAGTAATCCGGCTAAGAAGCATGGTAATATTCCGTTGTAATCCTACTTTTCACATTAAAACAAGAACGATTATGAACAAAACCAAAATCGGAATATTCCTTTCTTTGCTGTTGCTGATTGGTTTGACTTCTTGTGGAGAGCAAAAGTCGAACAATAAGCTGGTGCTAAACGAAATCCTGATAGACAATCAGAGTAATTTTCAGGACGATTACGGATTGCACAGCGCATGGATTGAAATATTCAATAAATCATTCGGTAGCGCCGACCTGGCAGCTTGCTTGCTGAAAGTAAGTAGCCAACCGGGCGATACAGTTACTTATTTTATCCCGAAAGGTGATATACTTACCTTAGTGAAACCACGCCAACATGCACTATTCTGGGCAGATGGCGAACCTAACCGTGGTACTTTCCATACCAGCTTCAAGCTGAATCCGGAAACAGCTAACTGGGTGGGTCTGTTCGACTCCGGCAAAAAGTTGCTCGACCAGATTGTAGTGCCCGCAGGCGCGCTCGGTCCCAACCAATCATACGCTCGTGTAAGCGACGGGGCAGCTGAATGGGAAGTAAAAAGTGGAAGCGGTGACAAATACGTGACTCCGAGCACCAACAACAAGACTCTTGACAGCAATTCCAAGATGGAAAAGTTTGAAGAACACGATGCTGATGGCGTTGGAATGTCCATTTCTGCCATGAGCGTAGTATTCTGCGGATTGATTCTTCTCTTTATTGCTTTTAAGATTGTAGGAAAAGTAGCTGTTAATTTGAGCAAGCGCAACGCTATGAAATCTAAAGGCATTGACAAGCATGAAGCTAAGGAACTGTCACAGGCTCCGGGTGAAGTATACGCTGCTATTTCTATGGCATTACACGAAATGCAGGATGAGGTGCACGACGTAGAAGAAACGGTGCTGACCATCACCCGCGTAAAACGCAGCTACTCACCATGGAGTTCGAAGATTTACACTTTGCGTGAAACTCCTCCCAGAAAGTAAGTCACCTTTTAAAAAGTAAAAACGATGAAAGAATATAAATATAAAATCAACGGTAACTCATATAAAGTAACCATCGGAGATATTGAAGACAACATCGCTCATGTAGAAGTGAACGGTACACACTATAAAGTAGAAATGGAGAAACAGCCGAAGCCTGTTGCGAAACCCGTGACAGTACGCCCGATGCCTAATGCTCCTGCTGCTCCTACTCAAGTAGTGAAACCGACCGCTCCATCTACCGGAAAATCAGGAGTAAAATCTCCGCTGCCGGGTGTGATCCTCGACATCAAAGTGAATGTAGGCGATACTGTAAAGAAAGGACAGACCATTATCATATTGGAAGCCATGAAGATGGAAAACAATATCAATGCGGATAAGGACGGTAAGATTACTGCCATCAACGTCAACAAGGGAGACTCTGTTCTTGAAGGTAATGACCTCGTAATTATTGAATAATATGGGAGACTTTATAAACTTTTTAGGAAATAACCTAGCCGACTTCTGGACATACACAGGCTTTGCCAATGCTACGGTAGGGCATGTAGTCATGATTCTCGTTGGCTTGGTATTCATCTATTTGGCAATAGCCAAAGAGTTCGAACCGATGCTGCTGATTCCTATCGGTTTCGGTATATTGATCGGTAATATACCTTTTAATATGGATGCCGGGCTGAAAGTCGGTATTTATGAAGAAGGTTCTGTATTGAATATATTGTATCAGGGAGTGACCTCCGGCTGGTATCCGCCACTCATCTTTTTGGGTATCGGTGCCATGACGGACTTCTCGGCACTTATCTCTAATCCAAAATTGATGCTGATCGGTGCAGCTGCACAATTCGGTATCTTCGGTGCTTATATGATCGCGCTAGAAATGGGCTTCGATCCGATGCAAGCCGGTGCTATCGGTATCATTGGTGGAGCAGACGGCCCGACGGCCATCTTCCTTTCTTCCAAGCTAGCACCTAACCTGATGGGAGCCATTGCGGTGTCCGCCTACTCCTATATGGCGTTGGTTCCGGTGATACAGCCGCCTATCATGCGTCTGCTCACCACCAAGAACGAACGTGTCATCCGCATGAAACCGCCGCGTGCCGTTTCTCACACGGAGAAAGTGATTTTCCCGATCATCGGTTTGTTGCTGACTTGTTTTCTGGTTCCTTCCGGTCTGCCTTTGCTGGGTATGCTGTTCTTCGGTAACCTGTTGAAAGAAAGTGGTGTAACCCGCCGTTTGGCTAATACAGCCAGTGGTCCGTTGATTGATACAATCACTATCCTGTTGGGTCTGACAGTAGGTGCTTCTACGCAAGCTTCCGAATTCCTGACGCTCGACTCTATCAAGATCTTTGCTCTCGGTGCATTGTCATTTGTTATTGCAACTGCCTCCGGTGTCATCTTCGTTAAGATCTTCAATATCTTCCTGAAGAAGGGTAATAAGATCAATCCGTTGATCGGTAATGCAGGTGTTTCTGCTGTTCCCGACTCTGCACGTATCTCGCAAGTGATTGGTTTGGAATATGATTCGACCAACTATTTGCTGATGCACGCTATGGGTCCGAACGTTGCCGGAGTGATCGGTTCAGCTGTTGCTGCCGGTATTCTGCTTGGATTCTTGATGTAAGAAACATTATATAATAGATAAGAACACCCGTGTTACATTCAGTTGTGACACGGGTGTTCTTTATTACAGCCATAGTGTTATCTTCTCTCCGTTCTGAAACGATTAAACGTCATAAAAAAGGCTGCTACCAGTGTTCAAACCGGAGCAGCCTCTTTCTTTTATTTATGGAATAATCCGGAGATTATTACTGTGCCAATTTGTTGTCAGAACCGAGCACGTTGATGATTTTGTGCTTGTACAGTTTTTCCATGTTGTCACGAGCCGGGCCAAGATACTTACGTGGGTCGAATTCAGCCGGTTTTTCAGCGAAAGTCTTACGGATAGCAGCAGTCATAGCCAGACGTGAGTCAGAGTCGATGTTGATTTTGCAAACAGCAGACTTAGCAGCTTTACGCAATTCTTCTTCCGGAATGCCGATAGCAGCTTTCAGTGCACCACCATATTTGTTGATAGTTTCCACTTCTTCTTCCGGAACTGAAGATGATCCGTGAAGAACGATAGGGAATCCCGGAAGTTTTTCCATTACAGCGTCCAATACTTCGAAAGCCAATGGAGGAGGAACCATACGGCCAGTCTTCGGGTCGATGTGGCATTGTTCCGGAGTAAATTTGTAAGCACCGTGAGAAGTACCGATTGAGATAGCCAAAGAGTCGCAACCAGTGCGAGTAGCGAAGTCGATTACTTCTTCAGGGTCAGTATATGTGTGATGGTCGGAAGAAACTTCATCTTCTACACCAGCCAATACGCCAAGTTCACCTTCTACAGTTACGTCAAACTGGTGAGCGTATTCAACAACTTTCTTAGTCAATGCTACGTTTTCTTCGTAAGGAAGATGAGAACCGTCAATCATCACTGAAGAGAAACCTGAATCGATACAAGATTTGCAAGTTTCGAATGTATCTCCGTGGTCAAGATGAAGAACGATTTCCGGATGTGCGCAGCCTAATTCTTTAGCATATTCTACAGCACCCTGTGCCATGTAACGCAACAAAGTAGCGTTAGCATACTGACGAGCACCTTTAGAAACCTGAAGAATCACAGGAGATTTAGTTTCAACAGCAGCCTTGATGATAGCCTGCATTTGTTCCATATTGTTGAAGTTGAATGCTGGGATAGCATATCCACCTTTGATAGCCTTAGCAAACATTTCTCTTGTGTTTACCAATCCTAAATCTTTGTAATTTACCATTTTGTTTAAAGTTTATTGTTAGTGAATAAAAATTCTACGCAAAAGTAAGCATTATCCATCGAATAACGAACATCGGAAAGAAAAATATAGTAGAAAAAGGTTTAAATCAGACACCATTTTTCTGCAGGAATATGAGTGTGACATTAGATTGTAATGTCTACCTTGCAAATAAACGGATAAAAGACAGTAACGCGTATTGCTTGTATCCACGCAGTCATTTATATATGAATTAAGAGAAAAATCCTGTTATATGCAGGATATATAGGTAGTCTGTGCCTTATATAGTTGTATAAACCAATGATGATGACATACTTATTTTATAAAACAGATTACCTTTATCGAAGTTTTTTCCATAAAACCTTTTTCTATTTCACAGAAAAGCATTATCTTTGCGCTCTGAAAATGACCATTACACTATTTCTTACCAAAATAGTAACAGAATATAAATTAAAAAACAGATACTGAAATGAAAAAAGGCCTTCATCCAGAATCATACCGTCCGGTAGTATTTAAAGATATGTCAAATGGTGACATGTTTTTGTCTAGATCAACTGTAGCAACTAAAGAAACCATCGAATTCGAAGGTGAAACTTATCCGTTGCTGAAGATTGAAATCTCAAACACTTCTCACCCGTTCTATACAGGTAAATCTACATTGGTAGATACTGCAGGTCGTGTTGACAAGTTCATGAGCCGTTACGGTGACCGTAAGAAGAAATAATTCGATCTTTCGTGAAAGATGAAAAAGAGGAGATTCTCGCAGAGAATTTCCTCTTTTTCGTTTTCTATATTCCTTAACGTCAAGCATCATCCAACAAGAAATCGGCTATATGACGATGCCTGACACCTTCCATGTTATCCTGCCACAAGCTGTCCATGCTAACTACATATTTAGGATAATGGTCGTTAATGGCGAGCAAAGGAGCAAACTCCCTCTCAACAGTGGCCTGTGAAGCTAACTGATACGTTACTTGCACATAAATCTTTTCTTCCCGACGGATGGCTACAAAATCCACTTCTTTATCATCCTGTTTGCCTACATACACTTCATAACCCCTTCTTTTCAACTCCAGACAGACCAGATTCTCCAACATACCTGCAATCAACCGGTCACGATAGCCCATCACGGAATAAATCAAAGAAAGGTCACTTACAAAATACTTCTCATTCGTCTGCAGAATTTCCTTTCCTTTAATATCATACCGGGGAATACGTTGAATGATAAAAGCACTTTCCAATGCATTCAGATAATTATAGATGGTATTCATATCCACCTTCCGTTGCTGACTTTTGAAGTAATCAGCTATATTTTTAGCGTTCAGCTTATTGCCTATATTATCAAAAACAAACTTCACTACCCGTTCGAGCAGTTCCACATTCCGGATATTGTGACGCTGCACCGTGTCACGAAGAATGACAGAAGAATAGATGTCGTAAACAATTTTATAGATAGCCTCATATCCATAATCGGCAGTATGTATGGCTGGGAATCCTCCCATACGGAGATATTTCTGAAATTCCTCCTTCCGGTTGAGTGTCGGATCATTGGCCTGCAAGTCATGGAAAGTCAGATATTCTCTAAAAGACAAGGTCATGACATGGAAAGCGACATACCGTCCCGTTAAATAAGTTGCCAGTTCGGACGATAACATACGTGAGTTGGAGCCGGTCACATAAATATCCGTATCCAAATCTACCAGAAGTGAGTTGACCACTTTTTCCCAACCGTCCACTTCCTGAATTTCATCCAAGAGAATATAATATTTACCCGCATCTCCCGCCTGTCCCCGAATATAAGCATACAAAGCCTTCGCCTCTTTCAGATCTATCCACTGAAAACTTTCAAAATTCAGATAGATGATACGTTCTTCACGAACTCCTCTCCTCAACAGTTCGTCACGAATCAGACGCAGCACTACCGACTTTCCACTGCGACGAATACCCGTTATCACTTTTACAAACGGCTTATCTATAAAAGGAACAATTTGTTCCATATACTGTTCACGATTAATCATATTCAAAAGTTTTTAGGGTTATAAGCACAAAGATATACTATTTTCGGAAAGTTTTTAGGGTTATAACCCTAAATAAATCCATAAATTCAGATTCTTTTAGGGTTACAAGCCGAAAAATAAATAAAAGAAATATGACTAAATCCGATTTATTACCAAATAAAGAAAGTACCTTTACCCGACTAATTATAAAAAATGGAAATAACCGATTTAAAACAAATGACAAAGGAAGAAGTTTTCAATTTCATCAGACAACGCCTTTCTTTCAGTAAAGAGCTGCAAGAACAATTCAGGCATGTGAATAAAGACGATCTCGCAAAAGAACATCGCAGATTCGAAATGTCCGGAAATGAATCAAAGACAGGCCAATGCACGATTTTCAACACAGCGATTCTGAACGAGTTTGCCGATCTTGGCATCTATGATTATACTTCTTATCTTTTTCTCGACTTCCACAATGGCACTCCAACCGTTTATCTCAAATACTTCTCCGAAAATGAAAATTTGGAATATACATTTACCGGATATACCACAACGGAAATCATCTTTGCAATTCTTGAACTGACTATCTTCTCCGGAAAGCCCAAAAGAAATACGCAGCTAAAAAAAAGAATTGCACGGAAAGACAATGCGAGGTCAAAAGACTTTTATGGCTTTCATTTAGGCACGGATTACACGGATTTCACGGTTCCATTAGACTAAAAGCCGCGAAATCCGTGTAATCCGTACCTAAATAATATCAATCTAATAGATGGTTTCACTTTTGGCTCCCTCCTTTTTATCATCACATTATATTTGCCACCCGTATAGCATATTTACCATCTTTATACCATACTCTCTATTCTCATACCATATTTCCTGCATTTATTTCCTCTTTTCCATCCTATTCCGAAAAAAACATATATCTTTGTCACACGCTTTCTGCCCATCAGCGTGATGAAACAGGCAAAAGCGGTTTTTATTCCTTAATGGAGTAAATAACGTATTGTCTCTCAAACTTAAAAATTAGCAGTTTTTTCACACCGAGAGATGATACAACAGATACTCCACGTAGATAGTCGTATATCAACATATCGATTAGAGATTTGTTATATATAAACGTTTGGCGTGGGTGTCTGTTGTTTATCATTATCTGGTGAAGGGTGTTGCTAAGCCTTAAGTTTAGATAATGGTACAACAGCACTCACGCTTTTATTGTATCCGGTCGGTTTCAACAATCCTTATACCCCAACCAATTCCCCAGCCGACCGAAATCATAAAAATCGTGGGTGTTCGTTGCACCTCTCCGGACAATACGTTATTTACTCCTTTTTTATAACACATTAAAACAAAAGCGATATGCCAAAATGGATTAGTGTAGAAAAAGCAGTGATTAAGTATCACATCGAAAAAGAAGCGATCCTGCTTTGGGTGGAAATGGGACAATTCCCTATGTTATACATAGACAATGTTCCGAACGTTGACGAAGAATGTATTCTGGAACTCTTTCGCCGAAGTAAAGCCGGCATTACAGCAGAATATATTGATACGCTGGAACAACTGTGTATAGACAAAAACGATGGTCTGCGAGAAATACGCCCACATTATTCAATTGAAAGAAAAGGAAATTCAGCTGCAGAAGGAAATAAATACGTTGATAAACGAAATACAGGCAGCAATGAAGAGACAAAATGAACGGATTCGGGATTTGAAAAAAGCGATTGGAGAGAATAACAACGTTATACGTAGTGACAGTTGGATAAAAAGGCTGCGCAAAAGGTTTCAATGGTGAATAATTATCAGTGTACCAATTACCATGTGGGACATTATTGCACGGTTTTCACCACAGAGGATAAAGAGGGCCGTCCTTTGCCCTTTGCAGCCTATTCCCATTCCCTCCACAGCTTTCTTTAAACTCCTCCATAAGCTCTTTAAAGCCTATATTCAAACAATGAAAAATACAAAATATTTTATTCCATTTATTTAACTAATCATCCATTATATAAGTAATTTTATCCTTTGTAAAGTCAAGTAAATTCACTACATTTATACCACTAACAAGAACTGAAATGTGAGCATTTCAGCACAAAGAAATCTGTATGAAAAAAACGATGAAGAATGACAGTTGCCTGACGGTTTCCCGTCGGGCAGCTATTATCCGCCAAGATGCGGAAGAGAATTACGGTACACTGTTGACACTGGGAGAATCTATGCGCCGTGCATACCAAGTAGAAGAACTGATAGACCGGATGAGATGGGACAACGCCGATTTCTGCCTGCAACGAACAGACGGAACCTGCCTTTCCATTACAGGGACACTGACAGAATATGAACACTATTTCGGCCGCCCCTACTACGAAAACCCCTCCAACAGGTTTCTCCCATACTATGACGTGCATTGTAGAAAAATGGCTTACGTGTCGAGTGGCAGGGATTGTATTCGGCTCTTCTGTGAAAAAAATTAATTTCATGGATTAAATAAGGAAAGTTGTAGGACATATACGAAATAAAGTAGTTACTTTGCAACCGCAAGTAAGAGAAAAAATCATGTCAATGCTGCTTCCTTGTTTTTTGACAGAGGCAGTTATCTGTTTTTCCAGCATTGCTTTTTCAGAACTTCGGAATTAAATCTCCCCTGCTCCGAAAATTCCCTATATTACAGATTACATACACGAAGAGAATACTCCGATTCCATCATGAAGAATGAGTACGATATTTGCTACTTTCCAAAGAAGTGGCCGGATTCTTCGTATCTGTATTTTCAGAAAAATAGAATTTAAAACAGAAACTAATATATTTTATTATGACAACATCTAATTCAGCAAATACCAAACAATCGAACAACGCATCACAAAAGAGAAAACCGATTCATAACGGTTACTTCAATCATCCCACTTCTTCTTCCAGCAATATACCCATGAGTATTTTGATACGGGAACAAGGACTGGAAATATACGGACTATACTGGGTGATGCTCGAAGAAGCTCATGCACAGCTTAAATGCTGCGTCAATATCCAGACAATGGAAATCATCGCCAATATATTCCATGCCCAACCCGAACATCTTGAGCTCCTCTACCACCATTATTTCCGGCGTCCCGGCAAAGGATACAACTCGCATATACTCTATGCCGACTTTTGCGAAGAATCTGCCATCAGAAGTTATTTCCCGCACCCCCTACTGGCATACACCGACAACGAACTGCTGCGGATGATTATGCAAGACGGACTAAAAGCCTACGGACTATATTGGCTTGTGATGGAAAAGCTCTATCAACAGCCACAACATTTTCTGGCACCGCAAACTGCTTCCTTCATCCAGAACCTTTATGATGTGAGCGACGAACTGATGGAAAGTGTATTATACAATTACGGACTCTTTTATCTGGATGAGAAAATGAACCTCCATTCTAAAGCAATAGACGATTATAGGGAAGCACTTGACAACATGGAAGATGAAAAAAAGCGCAACACGAAACCGCACGTCAATAACTCTCTGAAAGCCAACGGAAATGAAGAGGATTTTAACACTCGGGAAATAGAAAAAAACGTCAAATATACAGAAAAATCCATCCCCCATTATAAATAAAGAAATAAACAAAAAAATTCTTCTTCTGAAGAAAACGGAAAAGAAAA
>ENA-OQJB01000294-OQJB01000294.1-human-gut-metagenome-genome-assembly--contig:-NODE-294-length-28608-cov-5.176609_pt1 | contig 28608 bp, 26 predicted proteins | sample MGYA00242599_ERZ504765 | MGnify/ENA primary metagenome ERZ504765 (study PRJEB26092, sample SAMD00036354) | human gut metagenome | host: Homo sapiens | study: EMG produced TPA metagenomics assembly of...
TTTAAGTTGCGGAGAATTATATACTGTTGTCACTAACCGTGCGGGACATGGTGGCAGAGGTACTCTTGTGGCCATGATACGTGGCACGAAGTCTGAAGACGTCATAAAGGTGCTTGAAATGATTCATCTCTCCAAGCGTAAGACAGTCAAAGAGGTCACTTTGGATCTTTCACCGACCATGATGCGGATTGTCCGAACGGGTTTTCCCAATGCCACGATGACCAATGACCGGTTTCATGTCCAGAAGCTCTTTTATGAGGCAATTGATGAGCTCAGGATTACTTATCGCTGGATGGCACGGGATTTAGAGAACGATGAAATTCAGCGGTGCAAAGAACAAAATATAGAGTATGTCCCGTTTCGATATACCAATGGTGATACCCGTAAGCAGCTGTTGGCAAGGGCTAAACATGTACTTGTCAAGCATTATAGTAAATGGACTGAATCCCAAAGAATACGTGCGGAAATCATATTCGACCATTATCCGGAACTGAAATCAGTTTACGACTTGGCTATAGAGTTGACCAATATATATAATAAGCACTATGACAAGGATGTGGCACGTGGAAAGCTTGCCTTGTGGTACAATAAAATAGAAAAGCTTGGATACGGATGTTTCAGAACCGTAACAAATACCATGCAGAACTATTATGAAACAATACTAAACTATTTCGTTAGCAGGGAAACGAATGCATTTGCAGAATCATTCAATGCAAAAATTAAAGCGTTCAGAGCACAGTTTAGGGGAGTAGGAGATATACCATTCTTTATGTTTAGATTATGCAAACTGACAGTGTGAATTTAACATATCCACAGGGTTTTCGGACTGACCCCTATATACTTCAATTTTATAAGGATATACAAAAACGACGACTTCAGAGTCACGAAAGAAAAAGCCCCGAAAGATGTCTCTTTCAGGGCTTTTCTTCGTTGGACTACCAAGATTCGAACTTGGACAAACAGAACCAAAACCTGTTGTGCTACCATTACACCATAGTCCAAACTTATGTGCTTTCTGTTAAAAAGCGGTGCAAAGATAGAGGTTTGCAAGCAAACCTCCAAATATTTCGTTCACTTTTTTACGTTCTATCGAGTGAATCGTGCATTATTACTTTGCAATCAATAGATAATAGTTCTTTTTGCCGCGCTGAACAAGCAGATATTTCTCATCGAGCAAGTCAGCAGTTGTAATCACCTGATCGAAAGCCGCCAGCTTCTCCTTATTCAACGAAACGCCGCCGCCCTGAACCAACTTACGCATTTCGCCTTTCGACGCAAATACGGCCGCATTATCAACGAATAGGTCGACAGCCTTCACTCCTTCCGCCAATGCGTCACGTGAAATCTCAAATTGAGGTACTCCTTCGAATACAGCAAGAAGAGTATCTTCATCCAGTTTGCGCAAAGCTTCCGAAGTCGCGTTACCGAACAATATGTTCGACGCGTCTACTGCTGCGTTGTAATCATCTTCAGAGTGAACCATCACAGTCACTTCCTTAGCCAGACGTTTCTGAAGGAGACGCAAGTGCGGAGCTGTCTGATGCTCGGCAACCAACGCTTCAATTTCTTCTTTTTCGATAGAAGTGAAGATTTTGATGTAACGTTCGGCATCGGAGTCGCTTACATTCAGCCAGAATTGATAGAACTTGTAAGGTGAAGTATAGCGAGGGTCCAGCCAGATATTTCCGGATTCTGTTTTACCAAACTTACCGCCGTCAGCTTTTGTAATCAGCGGGCAAGTCAGTGCAAACACCTCTCCCCCATTGGTACGGCGGATCAATTCGGCACCGGTAGTAATGTTTCCCCATTGGTCGGAACCACCCATCTGAAGCTTACAGCCCTTTGTTTCATACAAATGAAGGAAGTCATATCCTTGAAGCAACTGATAAGTGAACTCGGTAAATGACAATCCATCACGCGCTTCACCATTCAGACGGCGTTTTACAGAGTCTTTTGCCATCATATAGTTCACAGTGATGTGCTTACCTACTTCGCGAACAAAATCGAGGAAAGTGAAATCTTTCATCCAGTCGTAATTGTTCACCAGTTCGGCACGGTTAGGTACATCCGACTCGAAGTCGAGGAACTTGGCAAGCTGATTTTTAATACATGCCTGATTGTGACGCAATGTTTCCTCGTTCAGCAGGTTACGTTCTGCAGATTTTCCGGAAGGGTCTCCAATCATACCTGTAGCGCCACCGATGAGTGCCAGCGGCTTATGACCGCAGCGTTGTAAATGACGAAGGATCATCACTCCACAAAGGTGACCAATGTGTAGCGAATCGGCAGTCGGGTCGATACCCAAATAGGCAGTCACCTGCTCTTTGCTTAACAACTCTTCCGTTCCCGGCATAATGTCCTGCAACATGCCACGCCATCTCAATTCTTCTACAAAATTCATCGTATTACTCTTTAATTATTTGGTTTTTATTGTATTTCAATTCCATGTGCGACAAAAGTACGACTCTTTCTCGGAAGATACAACTCTTACGCCCTAAAAAAGACATTTTGGATATTTCGGCGGATCGTCTCACGCAACGCTTCCACTTCTACCCCACGCACTTTGGCTGCCCGGCACAGGATATCTTCAATATCAAGCGAACTGTTGTCCGTTTCCAGAAACAACCGTTCGTCGGGTACTGTCTGCATCGTTTCATCAGGATAATACTCTCCAAAAGAGAGATAAAAACCCTTTTTCAACAACTGCATCGCCTGCTCCGGTTTTCCACGGAAACCATGCCATACCCAAGCTTGTTGGGGACGAAATTCTTTTTTCACGGCCAGCAGTTCATCCGTCGCTCTCACACAGTGGATAATCAACGGCAAGCCATGCTTCTCCGACAACTGAACCTGCTTCTTAAACATTGTCAACTGCAGTTCCATTGGAGCCGCTGCCAGCTTATCCAGCCCGGCCTCTCCTACAGCCACAAACTGCTTATGCTTCAACTGCTTCTGAAGAAAAGCCAATTGCTGATCGGCATTACGTTCTGCCAACTCCCAAGGATGAATACCGGCAGAATAATAATATCCTTTCCTAGCAGAGAACACATTGTTAGACAAAGCATCCACCAAACCCTCGCCCTCATTCAGAAAACCTAAATACTCTTCAAGCAGGAGCCCTCTGCTCACCGCCACTTCCGCATTCTTTGCCAAAGGCATATACAATGGAGAGTCCGTTAATAGCGGATAATTGATGATGGATTTTCCTTGGGAGTCAATCTCCTGTTTATGAGTATGAATATCCAAAATGTCAGTCATATTCTTTTTCATTTTTCATTTCTCCTTTCAGTTGTTTCAAGGTACGGGATCATAGCCGGAGCCACCCCAGGGATGACACCGCAGAATACGTCGCACAGCGAGATAAAGCCCCTTTATAGGACCATGTTTCTTAATTGCTTCGACGGCATAAGCCGAGCAAGTTGGCGTGAATCGACAAGAGGGAGGAGTAAGAGGCGAAATACAAACCCGGTAAAAGTAGATGGGAACAAGCAACAAGAAAGAGAATACTTTCCTCAAAATTCCCGTTACGAATACCCACAGGGCAGATATTCGGGAGTTACGAGGTTTCATGAGGATAGTTTTTCAGAGATGCGCGCAAGCGCTATTTTCATCTTTTCTTCCAATTCGGAAGTTGCAATAAGCTCGTCCGACAGATAGATAAAGGCAACGGCTAACCGCTGCTCCCGGCGTTGCAGTTCGTCCACCAGAAGAGATTTGTTCTTCCGGTAGGCTTCGCGTATCTGACGTTTCACACGGTTGCGTTTCACCGCTCGTTTAAAACGACGTTTCGATACACTGATTAGTATAGAAGCAGGAACCTCTCCCTGCTCGACAGGCATATATACAACGCGTATCGGAAAGATGGAAAACGACTTCGAAACGCCGCCTTCAAACATCTTTCCGATCAAAATTTTACTATTCAGCCTTTCGGCTTTACACAAAGTATATATACCCACTCTGTTTATTTATTGTTTTCTCTGATAAACATGTCAAGTGCGGCAGTCATTGACGGAGCCTGCACCGTAGGAGCTTCAAGATCCAGACGGAGACCTGCGTCACGTACAGCCTGTGCGGTAGTAGAGCCGAAAGTTCCGATCTTAATCTCTCTCTGATTAAAATCAGGGAAGTTCTTCTTCAATGAAGTCACTCCGGCAGGGCTGAAGAACACTAACATGTCATAATCAAACTCCTCGTCCGGTGTAAAGTCGTTGCTCACTGTACGATACATCACAGCTTCTGTATGCTGAATGTTATTCTTGTCGAGCAAGTTTTTCACATCATCATTGTGTACGTCTGACATCGGAACGAGATATTTCTCCGTTTTATGCTTCACAATGGAAGGTATCAGGTCCTCAATCTTTCCGGTAGCTCCGAAGAAGATCTTACGCTTGCGGTATTGCACATATTTCTGAATATACAATGCAACAGCTTCCGTCACGCAGAAATACTTCATCGTTTCGGGAATTGTCACGCGCAATTCAGTACACAAAGTGAAAAAATGGTCAATAGCATGGCGCGAAGTGAATATTACGGCAGTGTGGTCGAGAATCGAAATTTTCTGTTGCCGAAATTCTTTCGCCGAAAGACTTTCAACCTTAATAAATGGTCGGAAATCTATTTTAACGCCATACTTTTCAGCTATGTCGTAATAGGGAGATTTCTCTGACGCAGGCTTAGGCTGCGACACTAGTACTTTTTTAATTTTCAACGTCCTAAAATTTTATTAGCAAAATATTGTTCATTTGAATCATACCTTGATAGAGTAGCAAACAAGGTACTATTTCAAGAGCGCAAAAGTACAAAATTAATAGGAAAAGCCCGCTAAATTGATGAAAAAAAGCTTTATCCACTTATAAAACATCAATATTTTAGTGAAAATTAAAATAATAGCCCCAATTATGACCAAATTTGTGAGACTTAAATCAAAATAAACTAGAAAAAGAACGAATGGAAAGAGGGCAAATCCGACATAATATATGAGCGCAGAATAGGATTCCAGCCATATATTTGTCTTATTTTTATCAAAAAACGTCCACCCAAGAAACATGTAAATCAGCCATTTTAGTAAGAAATAAGCAAGGCAGAATCCAACGTAGATACCCAGCAAAAGGAGGGGGGATACCCGGTTCATCAAAGCAGGGCATGTATCATGAAAATAATTGAGAAATGTGATACCTGACAAGACACAAGTCTGCAACACAAGCACAAGGAGATAACGCACATCGGCTGCCGTAGAACTATCAAAAATACTCGTTCGTTCACGGTGCAATACAAAGTCTTTCACCTGTTGGGAGAGAAATTTCTTTCCGCGCGCCAAGGCTATGGAGGAAAGAAAGAAGCAAGCCAGCAAGGTCAACGCAATGGCATCGTCCGTGCGGGGAGAGTAGGAGATAGGTGTCCCCTCAAAGCCGGAATCAACTTCTTGCACAGCATGAAGATCAACCAACTGCAGACTATCAGTGTCCGCCTTTGCCGGACTAGTCTGGTTCTGCCGAAGAAGGGACAGCGTATCCGCACTTCGGGAACTTAGTGTGTCGCCTATCATATCGCTGCAAATTTACGAATGGAAATGTCCCATACAGGAGTTTCATAAAGCAATTGAACCGCTTCTTCCGGCGTCTGCGCCACTTTCCATATATCGCCATGCTGCCGGCGCATAAAGTTCTCATCAATAGCTTTTTCAAGCATTTCGAGGAGTGGATCGAAGAATCCATTTATATTGAGGATTACAATCGGATTGAGATATAATCCCAATTGTTTCCAGGTAATAATCTCCAGCAGTTCTTCAAGGGTACCGCATCCACCGGGCAAAGCAATAATACCATCGCTCAAATCTGCCATCTTCCGCTTGCGTTCGTGCATGGATTCTACTTCAATCAGTTCTGTCAATCCCGTATGATGCCAGTTTTGCTCCACCATAAAACGAGGAATCACACCTGTCACCTCACCACCATTTTTCAATACAGCATCTGCCACAGAACGCATCAGGCCAATACTTCCGGCTCCATTTATCAAACGAATACGGTGTTCGGCAAGCAAACGCCCGAGAGTATCGGCTGCTTGGAAATAAACAGCGTCTATCTTGGTACTGGAAGCGCTATATACACATACGGAATTTATCTGATTCATCTTCATCACTATCCATTATTATATCGAGAAGGCAAAATTACGAAAAAATTCCGTTATTCACATTCAACTTAATCAGAGATCATTTTTATCTCTACATTTATCTATCCCTATAAAAAAACTCTTGGACTCCTTATCCAGAAGTCCAAGAACCTTTCTCACAAAGAATACATCTATCACAGATATCTCATCTACTAACAGGTGTATCAAATTGTTGCTGAATGAACTTTATTATTCGAATCATAAAATCATTCGAACACCCTACCAGTAGTATTCAGCATACAATTTAAAAAAGTGATTTTAATTCTACGTTTCAATATACCTTTATGCGCCTTTCACAAGGTTTATTAAGCCCACGGATAGAATTTACCGATCTTTCCCCTTTCGGTCATCTAATCGCCATTTCAGCAATGCGCCATATATTTCAACAGCGGGGCTTCATCAGTTAATGATTTAGGTATATCATCATTATGTTAGTTGCAAATAATATATATTTCAAAGATTTATTCTAATTCAAAATCTCCGGTAAAGGCCTCCTCCGAAAGCTGTATTTCCAAGATATATTTACCTTTTTCCTCACCAGCAAGATCGACATAAACCTTATTTACATTTAAATCAGTAGAAGTATAAACAACTTCTTCTGTTTCTGCATCTTTTATAATAACAGTCACAACAGGAACAGTAGAAAGAAGATCAATAGACAATAATGAGTTTTCAATAAAAGCTTCAGGAGTAACAGGAATAGACCGATGTTGTACCTTAGTTTTATTTTTCAATCTGATTTCACGCGCAGATATCATTTCATCTGCAAAGGAAAACGTACTCACTTGAAGTAAAACAGCCAACAATAAAAAAGGTAAGAATTTAGCTTTCATAATAAATGGGTTTAAAATTTCGCTTCAAAAATACACAGATGAAGCAAAAGAAACGATTATTATGTGGTAACAATGGTAACAGACATTCATTAAAAAATAAAACAAGCAAAAAGTTCGTATCACATCTCACTGATTATCAACACCAAACACACGCTCAAAAATTTGTGCATCCATTTTATTCTTTATGCGATTTTTACGTGTCTTAAGAGCATCTGATGTGGCATCCATTAACTCCATTACAACAGTTTTTGAGCAACAAAGTAATGAAAGAACACAAAAAACACATCATCACCAGTTAAAGCAGGATAACGTTCTTTTAAGTTCATCATCACATCAACAAATGCATTAGAAATATCAGAACGTATTTCCTTCCTCAAGCTACGCATCACCAATAACTGTTTAGGAGTTGCTCTCTCCAACGCTTCCAATTGATCGTAGCAATCAGTTGTTTTAAGTACTGATATACATAATTGAATCTGTTGTTCGGTCAATTCCGATCTTTTCTTATCTATATGTTCCTTATTAGATTCAGAAAGCTCTTCTTCTTTTAACAGCATAGTATCCACTCGTTTTTGGGTCAATTCATGCTGTAGAGCTATATAATGCTTTTTCCTTTTTCTGTCGTTCCACATAAAACAGAAAACACATATAATCATTAAAGAAGAAAATGCAGTAATCAAACTAAAAATTAGCGTTCTAGTATGCTCTGACAATAATCTTTTATGCTCTTCCAGTTGATGTTTATCCATAAGGCGGTTTAGCTCCTCATTATCAGTCATAATCTGCATAGAATCATAAAGTATCTTATAAGCATCCATATTCTCTGTTGCAGTTTTCCACTCTCCCTTTCTCTTCGCTATCTGATACATACCATCATAACAAACGGCCTTTCCATAAATATCAAGCTCATCCATGTTCTTACTAAAAAATAACTGGCAGAATCTAGTTTATTCAGATTCAACATAATTTGAGCCTTTGACAAACAAGTATTAATAGCATCCTGCCCCTGTAATAGAATTGCTTTCGACACAAATTTATCTGCTTGAATATAATCCTTTTTCTCACTATAAACCATAGCTAAATCGTGATAAAGAGCTCCTATCAAACTAGAATCTTGATCTGCCAATGCACAATCAAGAGCTTGTTGATAATAATATAATGCACTATCCTTTTCATTTTGCAATAAAAACACACGCGCAATCCCTCTCATCGGATATGTCTGTTCATCTTTGCCTTTCAATATCTGATAAGCCGCACGATAGTTTTCTATTGCTACATTGTACAAACGATCCTCTTCATAACATTCTGCAAGATTATCATAAATCATTGCTAAGAATTCATTCCTAACAGGCATCAATCGAATTGCCGTCAGATATTCTTCGACGGCAAATGAGGCATATCCTTTCTCGCTATAAATAGCTCCCCAGTAATAATGAGCCTTTGCAGCACGCAGACTTTTCTTCTTATCGCCATAATAGTCAACAGCCGTTTTTATCAACGAATCATCCTCTAAAGCAATATAGTTTTTATGCCGTGCCTGGGTGAGCAGTAGCGCATAAAGCGCCCGGTCAGCACGTGGCATCTTCTGTGGATAAGTAATTGATTCCAAAATAGACAAAGCACTATCTGGATATGTCTCCATTAATGAATCAGCGCATAATAACAATTGATTCTTCACTGAAGGAGAGGAACAGGAAGAAAGAGAGACAGACATAAAAATGCTACCTACGCTGACAAGTAAAATAGAGAACACCAATAAATAGCGTTTAGAACAACAACATCTTGTTTTCATTTAGCAGTCTGTTTTATTTTACGATACAAAAGTAGCAATTTCCGATAAAACATACTTAGTAGCCAAAAAACATTTATTTAAATATAACTTATTAAAAATCAAGAGCTACAACTTCAATTTCCATTAAAGGAAGTTGAAATTGCAGCTCTTTCTTAACAAGTTAAGCCCTGTTTCAGACTGTTTTACAGACCAAAAGCAGCTTTAATTTTATCTACGTAGTCGAGTTTCTCCCATGTAAAGAGTTCCACTTCCACAGTTTTGTCTCCTTCGTAACGAGAGAAGAATTTCTTCGTTATCACTTGCGGTTCACGTCCCATGTGACCGTAAGCGGCTGTTTCCTGATAAATAGGATTACGAAGTTTCAGACGTTCCTCGATAGCTTTCGGACGAAGATCGAACAATTGGTCGATAACACGCGCAATCTCGCCATCAGTCATGTTGACGTGAGAACGGCCGTAAGTATCTACAAAGATATTGATTGGACGAGCCACACCGATAGCATAGCTCACCTGTACAAGCATTTCGTCTGCTACGCCTGCCGCAACCATATTCTTTGCGATGTGACGTGCTGCATAAGCTGCACTACGGTCTACCTTACTAGGATCTTTTCCGGAGAAAGCACCACCACCGTGAGCACCTTTACCACCGTAAGTATCAACGATAATCTTACGACCGGTCAAACCGGTATCTCCGTGAGGACCACCGATTACAAATTTTCCGGTAGGATTCACATGATAGATGATTTTATCATTGAACAGTGCCAATACCTTATCGTGATGAATAGAAGCAATTACACGAGGCATCAGAATCTCGATCACATCACGGCGGATGATAGACAACATTTCTTCGTCAGCTTTCAGTTGAGCAACTTGCGAGTCATCTTCCGGTTGGATAAAGTCATCATGTTGTGTAGAAACAACGATTGTATCGATACGGACAGGCGTTCCGTTGTCATCATATTCGATAGTAACCTGGCTTTTGGCATCGGGGCGGAGGTAAGTCATTACCTTTCCTTCACGACGAATGTCGGCCAGCACTTGCAGAATGCGGTGTGCCAAATCAAGAGAAAGCGGCATGTAGTTTTCCGTTTCATTGGTAGCATAACCAAACATCATTCCCTGGTCCGCCTGCCTACCCTGTTCCATCGGATCCTGACGCTCTACACCACGGTTGATATCGGGGCTTTGCTCATGAATAGCGGAAAGTACACCACAAGAGTTGCTTTCGAACATGTACTCTCCTTTGGTATAACCGATTTTCTTAATCACTTCGCGTGCGATGAGTTGTAGGTCAACGTACGCTTTTGTTTTCACTTCACCCGCTAGCACCACTTGTCCGGTAGTCACTAGTGTTTCGCAAGCTACTTTCGAACTGGGGTCGTAAGCCAACAGTTTGTCAAGCACGGCATCCGATATTTGATCGGCTACCTTGTCGGGGTGTCCTTCTGACACCGATTCGGATGTAAATAAGTATCCCATCTTCTAAATTAAGATTAAAAATAGAATCAAGAATGAGAGAGTAGGAGAGGCGAGTGCTGCAAAGGATAAGCCGAAAGGCGTCAATCAGACGTGTTTTAGCATTTTTTCCGTGGTTGCAAGCTACTCAAATCTGTCCACACTTTCATTTCGGTTGCAAAGATAAAGAGATTTTGGAGATAATGAGTATCTTTGCCACGTATTTAACACATAAATAGATTTATAATGATTCTAAATAAGAAATTAAAAACGCTTTTGGTGCTGGCGTTCTATGTAGGATTCACGATTGCTATCTATGCCATTGTTTGCCATTTCATCGACAAGCCGTTTCAGGAGATTCATTTGCTGTATGCAGTACTGATAGGATGCATCGCCTATTTGCCGGTGTTTATTGCGGAGAAAAAGAAGAAGTAAGCTCTTTCATCGTTTTTCCGAGTACCGGATGCACTAATCCGGGAGCAATTTCCGCCAGTGGTTTCATAACGAAGTCACGTTCTGCCATTAACGGATGGGGGAGGATTAACTCTGCTCCGGAAGCAGAAATCACAGAAAGCACTAAATCTTCATAAAGTAACAGGTCAATATCAATCAGGCGGTCGCTATATATTTCGTTGACGGACTTTTTGGTACGCCCCAGCTCCCTTTCAATCATTTGCGTCTCTTGCAATACCTCCAATGGGGACAATTCCGTCTCTACACAAGCGGCCGCATTTAGAAAACTATTTTCTGAAGCAAAGCCCCAAGGGGCAGTAACATAAAAAGCAGACAGGGAAACTACTTTCCCTACCTGCTCTTCTATTTTTTGCACGGCATCCCGGAGATTCTGTTCTTTATCTCCAAGGTTAGTGCCGAGTCCCAAATATACTTTTGCCATTATTTGTCCAGAATCAGCATTGCATCTCCATACGTGCCGAAACGGTAACCTTCCTTCAATGCTACATGGTAAGCATCCATCACCTGGTCATAACCACCGAAAGCAGCTACAATCATCAGCAGGGTAGAAAGCGGCATGTGGAAATTGGAAATCATTGAATTGGCTACGGTAAATTCATACGGAGGGAAGATAAACTTATTAGTCCATCCTTCGAATTCTTTCAAATGTCCGTCGGTGCTGACTGCGCTTTCAATAGCACGCATCACAGTCGTACCTACCGCACAAACATTTCTGCCGTTATCTTTGGCACGATTAACGGTTTTCACCGCCATTTCGTTTACAAACATTTGTTCCGAATCCATCTTATGCTTTGTCAAGTCTTCTACGTCGATGTCGCGGAAGTTACCCAAACCAGCGTGCAAAGTGATATATGCAAAGTCTATACCTTTGATTTCCAAACGTTTCATCAACTCACGGCTGAAGTGCAAACTAGCAGTCGGAGCAGTCACCGCACCTTCGTTCTTCGCAAAGATAGACTGAAAGCGTTCTGCATCTTCCGGTTCCACGGGACGGTTGATGATAGAGTGGGGAAGTGGGGTCTCACCCAAAGAGTACAAAGCCTTTTTGAACTCGTCATGAGGTCCGTCATAAAGGAAACGGAGCGTACGTCCGCGGGAAGTGGTGTTATCAATTACTTCGGCCACCATCGAATCGTCCGGACCGAAATACAGTTTGTTACCGATACGGATCTTACGTGCCGGATCGACCAATACGTCCCACAAACGAAGTTCTTCATTCAACTCACGCAACAAGAATACTTCGATACGAGCACCTGTCTTTTCCTTGTTACCATACAAACGGGCAGGGAATACCTTCGTATCGTTGAATATAAACACATCTTTATCATCAAAGTAGTCCAACACATCTTTGAACATCTTGTGCTCAATCTTACCTGTATTACGATGCAATACCATCAAACGAGACTCATCCCTATATTTCATAGGATGTAGAGCGATCTTATCCTCGGGTAACTTAAATTTGAATTGTGATAATTTCATATCTATTCCTTATTACGTTAATTATTTTCTTCCTCATTTTCTATTTCCTGTCCGTCAATCCACTCTTTAAAGTGTTCGGGGTTCAGGCAGTCTTCCAACCGGACGTCACCTACACGGGTGCGGATCAATCCTGTCAGATGGGCTCCACTATGGAGCGCTTCACCAATATCACGCGCCAGAGCACGAATATATGTTCCTTTGCTGCATACGACACGGATTTGAATCATCGGTTCCGGATCATCCAGTCGACATTCCAGCAATTCAATCTCGTCGATAACAAGCTGTTTTGCTTTTAGTTCGACTTCCTCTCCTTTCCGGGCCAGTTCGTAAGCACGCTTACCGTCTACCATACAGGCAGAGAAGGCAGGAGGTACCTGATCGATGGCACCGATAAAGTGCGTCAGTACTTCTTCCACCAGTTCCCTCGTGATATGTTCGGTAGGGTAGGTGGCATCTATTTCATGTTCCAAATCGTATGACGGAGTAGTAGCACCCAAACGCAACGTTGCGACGTACTCCTTCGTATGATATTGAAACTCTTCTATTCGTTTGGTTGCCTTGCCTGTGCATACAATCATCACCCCCGTTGCAAGAGGATCCAACGTTCCGGCATGACCGACTTTTAGTTTTTTCACTCCAATCCGACGGCAAATATGATAGCGGGCGTGCCCTACTACCTTAAATGAAGTCCAGCCAAGAGGTTTATTGAAAAACAGTACTTCTCCTTTTTTAAAATTCATCAGCCAATTTCTAAGTTGTATCCAAGCAACAGCATTACCAAAATGGTTCCGCCAACAATAATTCTGTACCAGCCAAATGCCTTAAAGCCATATTTCGTAACAAAGCTAATAAAGAACTTGATAGCCAGCAAAGCAACGACAAAAGCCACCACATTACCGATAATAAGTGCCGGCATGTTGTTGACAAGAATCTCGGTTCCACCATCCAGGAAGAGTTTCAACACCTTGTAACCGGTTGCCGCAAACATAGTTGGCACGGCAAGAAAGAATGAAAATTCGGCAGCATCCTTACGAGTCAACTTCTGGGCCATACCTCCGACAATGGTAGCCATCGAACGGGATACCCCCGGTATCATAGCAATACACTGAAACAAACCGATATTGAATGCCTTTTTTTCTGTCAGTACGGTATCTTCGCTTCCTTTCGAGAAAATCTTATCGCAGAACAGCATAAATATACCACCGATTACCAGCATCACTGCCACTATCGCTACACTTTCCAGCATCTCGTCTATCTTATCGCTAAACAGGAAACCCAAAATTGCAGCAGGAATAAAAGCCACCAGCAGTTTCCAGTAAAAATCGAATTTATGCAGAAAACACTTCAAAGCGGAAGCGCCTGCAGGAGCCGGTGTATGGTTCAACCGGAAAAAGCGTTTCCAGTAAAGGCAGACAACTGAAAGAATTGCGCCAAACTGAATAATTACAGTAAATGCTTTTACAAATTCTGTACTTTCTACTCCTAATATGTTTTGTGTAATAATCATGTGTCCTGTAGAAGAAACCGGTAGAAACTCTGTCAACCCTTCTACAATAGCAATAATAATCGTCTCAAATGTTGTTAAATCCCCCATCTTTATTCTTCTGTTTTTTGTGTTTTAGGTTTGCGCAATACTGCATAAATCATAGATATAAAGCCAAACAGGCAAACGACCGGCGCTACCTTGATTCTGCGTACACTGAAAATATCGGGTTCAAAAAGCGTTTCGGACGATGTAGGTCCCGTCATCAATAGAAAGCCGATAATAACAATCGCCATCCCTATTGCGAGCAAGATAAAGTTCACTTTATCAAAGGCAAATTTCTGCTTGTCAGACATAGTTTATTTAATTACAAATTACTAAATTCAATCATTCCCTTACTCTATCAGTCGGTTGTTACGGATGCTAATCACACGCAAACACAGGTTTGCCGTCAGTCATTCGCCATCCGCTAAATATAGTACAGGCTGTTTGCTTTCATTCTCAAGTATTTATTCATGGAGAAATAGGCGCATAGCCACGTTATTACAATTCCAAACGCCAATACGCTTGCACAGACTATCAACATGACTTCAGGTGTGATGACCTGAAGCAATTCCTGTTCGTACGTCACGGCCCAATAAGCGGTCCCCATCAATATGGAATCGGCAACGATGGCTGCCAATATCCCGCTCCATACATTCTTTCGAAGGAATGGCCCCCGGATGAATCCCCAACTCGCTCCTACCAACTTCATGGTGTGAATGAGGAAGCGTTTGGAGTAAATAGCCAGTCTTATGGTATTGTTTATCAGGGCAAAAGAGATAAAAGTAAGCACTACCGCCAAGGCAAGCAGTACCAGACTGATATTTCGTATGTTATCATTCACGGCGTCAATTAACTCCTTTCGATAGAGCACATCTTGTATGTTGATGTTCTTTTTAATCATTTTCTCTATCTTCGCAATGCTGTCGGAGTTTGCATAGTCGGAATGGAGTTTGATTTCAATGGAAGCGGTAAAAGGGTTATAGCCCAAGAATTCTTCCGGATCGGTTCCCATTGCTTCCGTCTGTTCTTTCAGTGCTTGTTTTTTAGAGATATATTCGGATTGTTTCACGAAAGGTTCCTGATTCAGCTTCTTCTGAAGTTTCAGTATATCCGCTTCTTTCATGTCGTCACTGATAAGAACGGAGAAACTGATATTCTCGCGGACATATACGGAAAGATTGTGTGCTGTCAATACGAAGAAGACAACCAGTCCCAGCAACAGCAACACTAATGTCGTACTGATACTCGACGTGATGAACTGCATGTCGAAAATCGAACCTGACTTATATTTGTTTTGATTTCCCATGCGTTATCTCTTTTTTCGGAATACATAAATCATTGAACTGCTGCGTTCTTTCCTTCCCAAAGCATTGAACCAGGCCAACGTCCCGGCAAACATCCCTTTCAGGAAACTGCATGAACTGCCACGATGTTTCTCGCTCAACATAGATACGTAAAACGCATCGAACGGCATCGGATGACGTGCCGCCATAATAAAGCCATGACGGGAAGCCAGCTGCTGTATAGTGCCCGGAGTGAAATGCCAGAGATGACGGGGAACGTCATAAGCCGCCCAATATTCACCGTAGCGCTTGGCATCATAAGAAGAGCAGTTGGGTACTGCCACAATCAATACTCCTTTTTCTGTCAGCAATTCGCGAAGCGTTTCCCAGGTCTCATTCAAAGATTCGAGATGCTCCATCACATGCCAGAGAGTGATGACATCAAAGCTAGCAGGAGCAAACTCTTTCAGAGCCGATTCGGGCTTTACCTCCAGTTCGAAATGTGTTTTTGCAAACTCACGTGCCTGCGGGCTTTTCTCCACTGCCTCTACCTTCCATCCCCGGCGAACCATTGTATCGGAAAAGTAACCGGTTCCCGTACCTATATCGAGCAAACGCCCCGTTTTACGATGCGCCTCTTTAGCTACCAAGCGCGCTTTGCGGCCCAGCATATAAGAACGTACGTAATGGTAGATATTATTCATCGCGCCCTTGCGCGTATCAGTGTGAGAAATATAGTCGGGAGTCTCATAATACTTGCCTATCTCTGCTTCCACGGGAACTCCTTGTGTGAATGTAAATCCACAGTCCTCACACGAATACAGTTCAAACTGTTCGCCCGAAGCATAAAAATCCGTACAAGTCATGACGCGTTTCAAGTGCATACCGCCACACACCGGACAAGCATTTATACTGAGTTTCTCCATTAACTATCTAAGCAAAATTAAGTGCTGCCTCGAATGACAAGACAACACTATACCCGAATTTGGTGCAAAGAAACAAATAAAAAGTGATGGATTGGGGTTTCGTTAAGGACTTTTAATAGAAGAGTTGTTCCCGATAGGAGGCAGAAGTAGTTTTGACAGCTCCTATCGGGACAAGTTCTCTTTTTTCAAGAAGATCAAAAAGTCAGATTAACGGAAAAGCCCATGTTTCTGTAGCTAGGCTGACGGAAATTGTCTATGCCCTGCCCCCAGGTTCCCGTGCTTGCCGTAGATTCCGGATCAAACGGAGCTTTATTGTACAACATAAGCAAATTACGTCCCACTAATGCCACCCGAACATCTTGTATCCATTTTACCCACCGGTTAACGGGGATATGATAGGCTATCGACATTTCAGCAAGACGAATATTAGTGGCATCATAGGTATACACTGTTCCCGTACATGCCTGTCCTACCTGCCGAAAGTAGTTCTCTGCCGGAATCTTTTCATCACTAACCCAGACACCGCCATTATCACGGGCTATTGCCGTAGCCTGCGAGACACCAAATCGATCCATAGCAGCTTGCGTCATCGACACACCTACACCACCAAAACGGGCATGAATCACAAAATCGAGTTCAAAGCCTTTCCATAAAAAACTGTTAGCCAAGCCCATCGTATATTTAGGATCAGTATTACCTGCATACACATAGTCGTATGCAGGATTGACAGTCTGTGAGGATTTATCAACAATAACATTCCCCTGTGCATCTCTCTGAAAATCTGTAATATATATATCACCTATAGAGCCACCTTCCTTCAATGGAGTATACCAACCGATACCTTTACCCATTTGGATTTCTTTTAAATTAAAATCGGTACCCGTTATAGGATTTTTCTGAGGTTCTAAAAGCTGCTTTACTTCATTCTTATTGATAGAATAAGTGAAACGTCCATCCCACTTTACCTGCCCGATATTCATATTTGTACTCAAGATAAGCTCGAAACCTTTATTATCAACCTTGGCCCCATTATACATGAAATAAATATCCCCCTGAAAGGGAATAGAAAGATATCCTCCAAACGGTAAATCGGAAGTAGATGTCTTGTACATTGTAAACGCCAAACTGATTTTATCATTAAGAAAACCTGCATTGAGTCCTATTTCGTGAGACTTAGTATGCTCGGGATCCAGCATATTATCCTCCAATCTGGGCTTCAAACCCACCCTTTTTTTATTCAAAAAGATATAATCAGTAAAACTATTACCGGTTTCACTATAGGTATAATTGAGTTTTAGAAACGAAAGGAATCGGTTGGGATTATCAGACAACCATCCTGTTGGGACTACAGATACCCCTACCGAAGGATAGATAACATCTGTTGAATAACTTGAATCATCATCCCAGAATTTCAGCCATTCCATTCGTCCGCCCAAATCAAGAAATAACAGGTTTTTATATCCCAATTGCGCAAGCATAAACAATGATGTAGCCCGGTCGTGATAATTGAAGTCTTGATCTCTATAGTAAGAGCCCCCATGTTTATCCAGCCCTGATAAATTAAACTGATTCACTACTCCCAATGCACCGTCAATGTAAGAGTTATCAAACTTCGTATCACAAATAGAAGAACCTAAAGTGGCATTAATCGAAAAGTCCCCTAGCTTTTTATTGACATTGAACAGGAGATCGGAATAAAACTGGGTATTCTTATCTTCAGACTCATAATACGAGCCCAAAGGATTGGCTTGAAGAGAAGACGCATAAAGTTTTTCGGTGGCAGTTTCTTTATCACGATCGTAATGAATACGCCCCGCCACATTGAGCCAGGAGGTCAAATCATATTTTGCTCCTATCCCACCTAGTAAACGTCTCTTTTTCTGATTGTACAGATTCCGGTTGATTATCCAATAAGGATTTTGCATACCCATCCCCATGTTTCCTAAAGGCCAATATTGCGCATTAGCCCCAAGTTTCGGATCGTAAACTTCAAAATGATTCTTGTAGTTATAATCGGGATTGACGCTAATACGCTCTTGCAACACATCAGGTACCAAATAGACAGGAACCAATGGATTACCATACATACCTTGCGATAACATATTCTGTTCTGCGGTATGAATATATCTCAAAGTAAAGTCGAGTTTCAGTCTATGATTTAATAAAGAAGATGTATTCCGGAATGAGAAATTGTAACGATCTACATCGTTGTTGGGAATGATGCCAGTGCCATTCATTGTGACAGCCGATACTCGGGTTTGATTATATTCATTTCCTATAGAAAGGCTAAGGGAATTATTGATAGTATGTCCGGTACGGAAAAAGTCTGCTGGATTCCATGACTGAGGATGATTCGTCTTTTCTCCCCACCCCGCCACGTAGGTCTGCTGGAATTCAGGCATGACAAGTGGCGAACTGAAAGTGGTACTATTCCCCAACTCTACTCTTAGTTTTCCGGAATGTGCTTTCTTTGTATTAATCATCACCACACCGCTAGCGGAACGACTACCATACAAAGTAGAAGCTGCTGCGGTACTCAAAACAGAAATGCTCTTTATATCATCAGGAGAGAAAGCTGCTATACCATCACCAGTCTGCCAGTTAGAGGTATTTACATTAAAAGATTGCTCTGGCTCCAATCGTGGCAAAGGTACACCATCCAAAGTAAAAAGCACATTGTTGGATTTTAATATGGAACGGTAACCACGCAACACCATCCTTACTGAACCACCCACACCGGAAGCACTGGGATTAATAGTAGCTCCCGCCACTCTTCCTATCAGGGAGTTTACGAAATTGGCGTCTTTCACCTTCATCAGATCGGCCCCATCAATCTGTTGTGGACTGTATGCCAACTTCACCGTATCCTTTGGAGAAGTTTCATGATCCGCATAAATCATAGAAACAGGTAACAAGACCAATAAAAGAATCGCACCTCCTTTTTTCATCAAAGAAATGTACAAAGATTGTGAGAAGCCACAACTAAGCAAAGTTTTGAGAGTAAATGCTTTCATAGGCATCAAATATTTAGATTTTGGTTACTACAAACTATTCATGTATCAAAGTTTATAGAAAAACTATATACATAATATAAATACAACTATAAGGAGCTTTCTACTAAAAGAGAAATGAGACTTTTTAAGAAAAATCTTAAATTATATTTTAGATAGTTTCTATTTCCCTTTACTAACAAAATTCAAATTACATACTTTCGAATGCATAATTTCGAAGAATATTATACAGCCCTAAAAAACATTCAATTTAGAGAATATAAAATACCCTGATATAAATTGGCTGTTTTTAGTCGACTTATATTAGGGTAAGATACATATCGGACGACAATCCATCAGCGATGTAACTGTACATTCTCTGTAGCCAAGTGTCGTCCGGGGCTTTTTGAATATAAACCATAAAAGAAAGTAGGAAGAAAACAAACCCAGTTCCCTTCCTACTTGATGAATAAAAGTTCTATTTGCTCTTTCTCAGTTTTCTGACGACCTCGTTTATGGGTACTAATCTTTTACTTTGATAAACAATCGCAGCATCATACCCTGTTTTTGCCACTTGATCTTCGTTAAAAATGACCAATTGATCGGTACATAAGGGCAAGTAACCTTTTTGGTTTACAAAATACTTTATCCTATCAAAATATTCTTTTTTTGTGCTTTTGATCGTCCCTGCATTGCCTTTAAAAAATGCAACTCTCTTTCCGTGAAAATCAAATGTGCTTTTTATCGTTTGATAATTAAAATTCAGATATTTACTTTCACAAATATTCAGGGTAACCATAGTATCTTCCCCCATTTTGACAAGACAGTCTAAAATATCTTTTTGCCTGTCTTGTTCGGATTTATCTTGCCCCATTAATGAAATGTTAAAAATCATAGGCAGGAATAGAATTAAAAGTAAATGTTTCATTTTTATTTATTAAAAAATAACTATAAGTCCACGGTCTAATACCATTTCCCCACAAATACATTTGTGCATTTAAGAGATATGGATGTATTCCTATATTGAACAATCCCGATAAATTCAATGCAACAGAAGTATGTGTAACACAACTGCTCAATTCCAAGCTATAGATAAATTTGCCAGAATTCTCCATCTTATTAAGCCATTGTCCATATTTCATTATTGTACCCTTATTGACATTAAGAGTTTGTCGCCAAAACACTTCTCCTGCACCTGTATGAGTATCCCAATGGTTTGTTCCTTTCATCCAATGCCAACTGCCATTCCCGTCGACATACCTATTGGGACCGACTGAAATAATACCATTAGGGTCAGCATTAGCAGGATTTCCATTGCCCAAACCAGTTCCTGTCATAGTTCCTTCATTTACTAATGCAGAATGCCCTACAGCATCCGAATTTTCAGTAACCAAATCAACCTTTTGAGGATTAAATCCTATCAACGCATCACTCAAATTTGCCAGTGCTCCAAGCCCATATCCGATATTCTCCAGTACAGAATTCCCTTTTTCGCCGAGATATCCAAAATCTCCATTCGTAAAGTCGTAAGAGACTGCACCAAGACTGATTGATATCGGCGTTTGTCCACCGGTATAAGCCCAAGTACCTACCGAGTTGACAAGCGAAGAACCAGCTATAGCCACAGTGTTCGCCATTGGAATTCCTGAAGTCGCTATCGCTCCACCTACATAACCTGACACACCGCCTACAACAGCACCACCAAGCATATAACCCCAAGTTTTACCGGAGCTCCAATCCCATTTTACAGGATTATATTGTCCTTTATTAGCTATAACACCACCCGAATACATACCAATTGCAGCACCAATAATTACAGGAACAAACCAAAGAAACTCTCCATTCCGATCCACATAGCACAGTGGATTATTCATCGCATACATATACCGATTATACGACTGCGTAAAGTCCAACACCTGCACATATGGGTCAGGACTCAAGAATCTTCCCAGCACTGGATCATACAGACGGGCATTCATGTTAATCAATCCAAAGAACGAAAGATGCTCGTGTCCTGTAAAGCCTCGATCCAGCATCAGCTCAGGCTCCGTACCTGGTGCATAAACGGTTTGGGTAGCGGGATTGCGCAATCTTCCCCAAGCATCAAAGCTATTCTCTTCCACTACGTTTCCTTGTGCATCGGCTATTTGTAAAATGCTGCCTAAGTAATCCCGATGAATAAAGAAAACAGATAAGCGATTACCTTCTTTTATTAATACCGCAGGAGCATCATAATATCCGCCGCCAAGATAAAGCTTTTCTTTGACACTGCCAAGAGATTCGTCTATTTCGTAGTTACCACCCAGATAGTAACGAGTCAACTCATTCTGATTGTTCACAGAATACTGCATACGTATGCGCTCATGATTGGCGTTGTACGTCAACATGACTTTCTTCGTATCCAGCATGATAACAGAAGGACGCTGGGCAGCGGTATAAGTGATGTCAATACCTGACTTTACCGGGTCTCCCCCGTTGTAATCCAAACCAGTCACTGCATAGGGGCGATTAGGATTAGTATAATTCAGGCCCAAGTTATTTTCATTACTCTTCCTGCGAATATTGCCCAAATCGTCATAGATGATACTGTTATGTCCTTCAATTCGTAAGCGGTTCAATTCATCATAACCGAAGTTTTCCGACAACCCTCTCGTCTCATCCGTACGATTCTCTAGACTGTTGGTTTCCGTATTGAAGCTGTAGCTATGGTCGAACATGACTGTTTCGTCTGCCCTCATAATGCTGCGTCTTGTAAGTAATCCACAATCATTAAAGGTATAGCTGCGTTGCATACCACCGGCGGTAAGCTTCGTCAATTGGCCCAACTCGTTCTCTTCATCGTGACGATACACCAAGGTCCCGTCCTGCAAGCGGACTTCGGACAAGAAACCGTTCCGGTAAATCAGATGCTCGGTAGCCAATGTTCCGTTTTGAGAAGTATAAACCACATCGGATGGCAGTCCAGTGGTAGTGTAGCCATACGTTTTCTGTAACCACTTGCCGTCTGGCGCTTTTTCACGCTGCATTTCCAGCCTGCCATATCCGTCGTAAACGTTGTACATACCACTGCCATTGCTCGACACTGCCGAGAGCAGCAGGTTCTCTGTATTGTCATAGGTGTAGACCGTTGTCATGTCAGGGGTAGTCTGCCTGGTTATTCTCCCGTAGCAATCGTACTCTTTCACAATCTCACGACTATCAGCATCCGTTTCCTTACATATGTTTCCGGCAGCGTCGTATGCTGTACGCCTGATTCCGGCACTCGGGTCTTTGATAGCAATGCGCCGACCGTACTTATCGTAGTAGAAACGGGTCTGTATTTCTTTCTGATTCGCCTTTACTACTGCTACTATCGGTTGTCCGTCAGGGCGGTAGTAATAGTCAATAATTCCCCCGTTATCCGCAACCTGCGTCATCAGTCCCGCAGCGTCATACTTGCGAATGCGGCGAATACCATTCTCTAGAACAGTGTCCGTCAAAATTCCATAGGCGCAGGAATCTATTTTCCCCGAGGCGTGGCGGGTAGAGGTAAGACGGTTGAACTTGTCGTATACAAAGTGGGTCCAGTGTGAAGGCACGCTATCCTTAGTCGGTAGTGATTCTTTTTCCAACAAGCCAGTCTTGGGGTTATACACCTTATCTATTTTCATTTCCCGTTCATCAAAGCGAATCTGCGATGTACGCACTTCACGCTTGAGAAAGTCATAATACATTTTCGTCACGGGTTTTCCGGTCTCAGTAGCGGTTACAACATACAGTCCGGGGTCCTTTCCCTGGCTCCATGCAATTGATAGCTGTTTCGCACTCCCGTCAGGATAGCTGGTTTCCATAAGACGTCCCCATGCATCATAGATGTAGCGGGTGATGCGTCCTTTAGCGTCAGAACTGCTTTGCAAAAGTCCGGTTGCAGGGTCATACGTATAGTCAATAGATAGTCCCATGGCATTAGTCTTTTTAAGCAGGCGTCCGTTAGGGTAGTACATAAATGTGTATCCTAATGTATCTGTTGACTCATAAGAGCATTGCTTCTGCTTGATTAGCTGCAAACGGTCGTTATACTCGTAACGTTCTTGGGAAGTGATACTTCCATTGATAAAGTTTGTTCTACAAACAGGCCAATAACGGTCGTCGTAATCTACTCTTACTTCCTGGATAACAGTTGAATCATTACGGAAGTTCTTTGTCACGGAATAAAGCGGAAGTCCCAATAGATACAAATCACTATTTTCCACATTCTCATAACCATGCGATTCGTTTCCTTAAGGACGCCACAGGAAGTGGATACAGCAACCACCTGCCCATACCCATTATGTTCATACCTAGTCACTTTTCCGTTTCATTGAGAGCATTCTTCACCGTTTCTTTCTGTAATTTCAGAAGGATCGTTTTATCCTGTGCCCTCTCCAACACATATTTACGTACAACTGTATCAGTGGGAGTTTCCTTTTTATCTCCGCACCTAACAATTCCGGATCAAATACGGAAGTCATCAGACGTTTATTTATAACGTCTTCCGTCTCAATTTTCCGGAAACCACGGAATCCGAGCCCCGTACAGTGGAAAACGGCATGAGTATAGTTGTAGTATTCCCACGAAAGCTGCTCGCCTCCCTTTGTTTTTTTCAGCCATGACGGAACATACAGATGAGGAGTCATTACCGCATGTGGGTAACTAATATACCCAAATGATGGACTCAAAGTACCCTTATAGCGACTTTCGGGAACTTTCATTATATCCATATAATAGTGGTTCGAAGTCACTCCATAACTATCGGTTAGGTCATGTAACATACGCTGTTCTGACTCGTTATGAGAATAATCATATACATGGAGATTCTCATTGTCCACGCAGATAAGCCCGCCCGACCAGTAGTAAGATTGCGCTACATTAGCCATAGCAAACTGCGCCGAAAGATTATCCATTTGCAAAACAGAACGGATATTATAGTTCTGACTTATTTTTCCATTCTCGTTCAAGTGAAGATAGATTTTCCCACGCACGTTACGCAGCAAATCCGGCAAGCCGTCACTATCCACATCCACCAACATGAAGTTCTGCCCAACCGTCTCGTGAAAACAGTAGAACAATTCCTCTGTATGCACTTTAAATCCAGGATTAGCGGAACTGTAGGAAGAGTTGCCGGTTGATAACAGAAACTTCCACTGCTTGCCGTTCTCCACATTCCAGTCAAAGACCACCAAGTCACGCTGGGGTACACTCGGATCAACCATACACTCCTGGCCGGAGTAGGGATGTACATAATGTTTATATCCACTCGCACTAACGCTTTTCAGATTACTCTCACTATCACATGCACCATGGCAAATTCCATCTCCGAAGTGTTTAAACCCATCCTTACAATGCACACGACGTGACCCCAGAATAATATCCATATTCCCGTCACCGTTCATATCAGCCACCATCAGTTCCCTGTCCTTTATAGTACCGCTTTCAAAATTGAAGTGCATGATATTAATAGCACTAGAGTATGCCAGTTGCCTGAACCCATCACCGGTAAACTCGTAAACATAAAGACCGTTTATGTTGATCAGACAGATATCCGTTTTTCCATCACCATTATAATCCATAGGAATCAGTCGATCGGCATGCAATGCCCGACTATCTGCTTGGTACAGTGCAAAGTCAAAACAGGTTCCATTATAAATCGCTTTACGGCTATTCAAGTCTACCAGCAAGGCACGTGACGGATATTTCTTTCTATTCGAATCATAGCAAGTGGATATAGCCAGCAGCTCTGCCTTTCCATCCCCATTAAAGTCACCGGTAAGTACCTGCCGTTCATGAACATATCCATCCCATTCCGAGTATACATAATCCGAATGACGATTAGGATCGACATTATTTGTATATACAGACACCATCAACCGATCTTCATCATAATTCACTTTTACCGGTTCCTCCAATCCATCCCCATTCACATCTACCGCTTCCAATTGCTTAAAGCCTTTTCCTGCTGTAAATATGACGGGAGAAACGGGAGAAGTCGACAAATCTTTATATACCAGTAAATGCTGGTCTTCTTTATACTCACCTAACACCGGATACGAAATTAAACCGTCACTTTTCGACGCCCGGCTAAACTTTCCACGTGACAAGGCAAGTGACCTGTGAGAATTGGCTCCCTGAACAGAATTCGGAAAATACTTCTGTAAATAAATAGTACGCCCACTAAGAAACTCAATGCTCCTTCCATCTCCGTACTTGAAACGCAGAGGAGTTAATTTGCCGCTTTCTGTCTCGCAATCCAATTGTACCGGCAGATCCACGCCTCTATTTTGATAAGAAAGCAGATAACGCCGCCACAGTGTACTTTTATAAAAAGATTCCACTTTTTCCAGTAAACGACTATATTTAAATGCTTTTCCATCAACATAGCGTGTGATGTCATCAGTCACATTGCGATAGGTAAATACTATGGAATCATTATATACGCTTCCAGCTTCTCCATACAGAATCTTACGAATATAAGGTAAATTATCAACCTGAGTATAGTCATATTTAATAGTTCTACCTTTACGGTTCGTATATGAAGTCATCACGTAGCTGAAAGGAGCTTGCGCAAAGGCTTCAAACAAAGCGATGTTTCCATCTGGATAACGAGCTTGCAATGAACCGTTCGCCAATTTTTTCACTTTCACGAATCCCTGTTCGCTTTGCCAACTATTCGTACCAGTTTTTAACAAGCGGATACCATCCAACATCAACTTATCTTCGTTCAAAGAGAGAGGAGATGATTTTCCATCATAATAGATTGTTCCAGCCACGTGGGTGATACCGGAGAGCCCACTGATATTCCACCCATACCCCAATGCGCTTTCACGTTGTTGGCTATTGTAACAGAACGACAAACGGGGGTGAAAGTCTTCCGGATCAGGATGAATATCGATTGCCACCTGATAGGTAACAGCTCCCGTGGGAGTAAGGGCGTATTGAATAGGTATTTCACCTACTTCGTACCCCGTATTAGCGTAGTCATTACCACCTTCTAATGTTGTTGCGCCCTGCGCTTTTGCAGAAAGGGCCGTCAGTGAGGCGATTATTAAAATAATGAATCTTTGTATCATATTTTTCATATATATTGCTATTTCTTATTAGTTTTAATTCGATTACCCGACTGATCGTATTGGTACCATACCGGGCTATTATCCGGTTCCTCCGGCAGAATTTCCGGTTCATCAGGAATGCCAGGTGATAAATCGGCTATAATAGTTATTCCCAGTTCTCCATTGGGAACAGAACCATTCATGTATTTATATCCTGCAGTAATAATAAAATAGGTGCCGGCAGGTAAATTTTTCAAATGGATATAAGCAAGTCCATGAGAAGCACCTTCAGGGATACCAAGCTTCTCCGGATCAAAATCCGGGGACATAAAGTCTCCCTCTTCAAAAATTTCGACCTCTTCTATGTTTACATCACTGTCTGGCTGAAGTTCAGAAAGGAGTCGATATACAAACAAGGAACTAAATCCCATGCGTGAGTTCCAGTTATGGACAATTACATTTCCCGAAGCCGGAATCTCCATCCGATAAAAAACGGCATTCCCTTGAGTCTTCTGATAATGGCTGCTCCCTTTAGGCATGTAAATGAAGCTATTATACCAAGGTGGCACTTTCCGTGTATCGCGTACATCCGTAAATATCATTTTTCCAATGTCGAATGTCACTGGTATTGCGTCATAATAATAGGTACCATCTTTTTCTACGGTTTGCGCCTGCAGTCCCAATCCCCAAAATACTGCTAATAATATGAATATAATTCGTTTAGTCATTGTGTTTATTGTTATAATTCACTATTGGATAATTCTACAAAGCCCCGCCATGCCAAACTGGCGCGCACAATTTTGCATAGTGGGGATTATTCAGCATTTCTCTTTTACAAATTCATCGCATTAGCGCCTAAAACGCCTGCCAAAGCCGAAGCCACTGCGATAACCACCTTCAGGATCATATCCCATACTGATTTCTTCATTGCCATCATTTACCTCCTTTCTGTTCTTTAATGTGTTGTGTTACTCTGTGTTTCTCCGTACTTCCAGTCTCATCAGTTCTATCGGCAAATTCTCCGAACTCCTTGAATTCCTTTGCCACATCGAAGCACGGGCACTGTTTAATCCACTCTTCCGGTTCTATCTCACCGTTTCCGTTCAAGTCCGGCGAAAGATCCCGGTGTCCGCAGACCCGGCAGCCGGAAAATTTCTCCTGTAGTTGCCCGACGAGTTGCCGGAGCGTAGCCCGCTGTGCCGGGGTCCGGGTATCTGCCGGGCGTCCCCGGCAGTCCAGACCACCTTCATAGCAGATACCTATCGAGTGAGCGTTGAAACCTTTGGCGTGTGCTCCGATGCGTTCCACGGGCCGGGTAAGGTGCACTGTTCCATCCTTGCGGATGTAGTAGTGATAGCCTGTTCCGTTAAATCCGCGACGCCGGTGCAACCGGTCCAAATCTTCCGGAGAAAGTATACAATCCTCCCTCGTAGCGCTGCAATGCACCACAATCAAGTTGATAATCCTCATGTTAGTGGATGATTTCTAGTTTAGTTAAAAGCCAAATGTTTAGTTAAGCCTACGACGTTTGTCGTTTACATTTTGTGTACTCTTCACTGCTGTGACGCCATTTATGCAGCCGGATCGGGCGCTTCTCCGCCTCCTTCATTACCGCCTCCACCGGGCTTGTCGCTTCCACCGGAGTTGCCGCCTTCCGCACTACCCGCATCGGAAACAAGTTTATCATAACGGGCACACTTCGCACCGGTCACCATCGAACGGGTAGCGGTAGTGCGGTCAAGGTTCCTGGTAGTCGCCGGTTGGAAACGGACGGTAAGCGTAGCCTGTGCAGCCGACACTTCGTCAGAGGTTTCCACACCTTTGCCACGAGCCACCATCACCATACGGAAGGTACCAAGACCGTCCACGCTTACGCTTTCCGAAGATTGCAAGTGTTGACCCATCACCGTCACCAGGTTGTCGAGTGTGTTTTTTACGTCACCCGGAGAGAGGGAAGAGTAGGCTGCTATCTCTTTCGAAAGTTGTGCGGAATCTACGTTTCCCGAACGTACAACTCGGGGGTAGAAGAGTTTTTTACCGCTTTTTTTGTCTTCCAGAGTTGACTGGAAGGGTTTGTACAATACTGGCATAATTGTAATAGTTTTTAGTCGTTAATAATTCTAGTTTGTCTGTGTCTTTAAGCTTATCGACAATGCAAATATAAGACCTTATTTCTGTCTGTGCAAGAGATTTTAAAAGTGTGCGTTAATAAATTCGTTAATATAAGAAGTTGTTGTTATATCACTAATTTACAACATATTACACAACGCAGCAGCATCATAACCCTTATTAATTCAGTTATTCAGGACACTCAACAAATAATGACCGGGCAGTTTGATCTTTCCGGCACTTGCCCGAATGACACCGAAACCCTTCCAAACCTTACCACCGATTTCTCCGTAATTACTTTTCAGTACGATTGCATACTGTTCAGAGGGAGGAATATGATAAAGGCGAAGGTTATCCAATAGTCCGGAAAGGTTGCGCGGGTGTCCGTCAGCAGGAGCTTGCATCCGGTCAATATCCGACTGTGTCAGTTCATGTTTCTTCTTCGCCGGTTTTCTGTTAGAAAAATCTCCTCCTTCTTCTCCCTCATCCCCTCCTTTGGGTCGAAAGG
>ENA-OQJB01000297-OQJB01000297.1-human-gut-metagenome-genome-assembly--contig:-NODE-297-length-28196-cov-3.781004_pt1 | contig 28196 bp, 21 predicted proteins | sample MGYA00242599_ERZ504765 | MGnify/ENA primary metagenome ERZ504765 (study PRJEB26092, sample SAMD00036354) | human gut metagenome | host: Homo sapiens | study: EMG produced TPA metagenomics assembly of...
TCGACGAAATTGTCCGCCAGGTAGGAAACGAGAAAATGACACCGGAAGAAAAAACCACTCTTAAATTAGGTATCGGACGTATCCCCGAAATCCTACTGGATACTACCGACCGTAACCGCACCTCTCCTTTCGCATTCACCGGAAATCGTTTCGAGTTCCGTGCCGCAGGTTCGTCTTCCAACTGTGCCGCCTCCATGATTGCAATCAATGCCGCCATGGCAAATCAGTTGAACGAATTCCGCGCATCAGTAGAAAAACTGATGGAAGAAGGAGTAGGCAAAGATGAAGCCATCTTCCGCATACTGAAAGAAACGATTATCGCTTCCGAACCGATTCGTTTTGAGGGCGACGGTTATTCTGAAGAATGGAAACAGGAAGCCGCACGCCGCGGACTGACTAACATCTGCCACGTACCGGAAGCCCTGATGCACTATATTGACAACCAATCCAAATCAGTGCTGATTGGCGAACGTATCTTCAACGAAACCGAATTGAACAGCCGTCTGGAAGTGGAACTGGAGAAATATACCATGAAGGTGCAAATCGAAGGCCGTGTATTGGGCGACCTCGCCATCAATCACATCGTACCGACTGCCGTTGCCTATCAGAACCGATTGCTCGAAAATCTTCGCGGACTGAAAGAAATATTCCCGGCTGAAGAGTACGAAGTGTTGAGTGCCGACCGCAAAGAGCTGATCCGTGAAATTTCACACCGGGTCACTTCCATCAAAGTACTGGTTCGCGAAATGACCGAAGCACGAAAAGTTGCCAACCACATGGAGAACTACAAGGAAAGAGCATTTGCATACGAAGAAAAAGTACGTCCATACCTCGATCAAATCCGCGATCACATCGATCATTTGGAGATGGAAGTGGACGATGAAATATGGCCGTTACCCAAATACAGGGAACTGTTATTTACTAAATAAAATGCCTATAAGATTGCACGAAAGCTCCCACTTTTGTGCAATCTTTTTATAGATTCGTTCATTTTCTCATTTTTTTCTTTTTACTTTTGTGCTGTATAACACAGTTTTGTAGCACTCATGGTAAAAATGAATATGTCAGACATCGATATTTCGGAACCGTTATCCGATATGTTAGCTCCTTTAAATAACGAGCAAAAGGAGTTTCTGATGAACAATTATACGATACAAACCTACAAAAAAATGAAACCATCTACTGCAAGGGGAAACACCTTCTCATCTGATGTGTCTTATCAGTGGGAAAGTAAAAATCTTCAAAGATGGCGTGGGAGGTAGAAGTCAGATTATTCGCATGATTAAACCACGCGAATACTTTGCTTATCGTGCTTATTTTGCCAAACAAGATTTTGTAACTGCCGCAGCAGCTTTCGAACCCTCTGTTGTTTGTCTGATTCCTATGAATGCTATCTTAACTTTAGTTGCCCAGAATAATGACCTGGCTATGTTTTTTATCCGCCAGCTTTCTATTGATCTCGGCATCTCAGACGAACGCACTGTCAATCTGACACAAAAGCATATCCGCGGACGCTTGGCCGAATCTCTCATCTTCCTGAAAGAAAGCTACGGCTTGGAAGAAGACGGATCTACTTTGAGCATTTATCTTTCACGCGAAGATTTAGCTAATCTCTCTAATATGACTACTTCGAATGCTATCCGCACATTGTCACAGTTCGCTACGGAACGACTGATTACAATCGACGGAAGAAAGATCAAAATCATCGAAGAAGAAAAGCTGAAGAAAATAAGTAAGATTGGATAAGAAAATTCCTGCACCAGTCGCTCCACCCTAAATAGTGAACATACATATAGAAAATATAATTGCAGACATCAGACGTGGTAACAAACAGGCTTTCAAAAAGCTATTTGATGACTACTATCCTATTCTTTGCGTGTTCGCATCCCACTATATTGAAGACAAAGAAGTTTGCAAAGACATTGCGCAAGATGTATTGTTAGCTTATTGGGAACGGAAAGAAGATTTCGACAACATTTTGAAAGTAAAAAGCTTCCTTTATACCGTCACCCGAAATAAATGTCTGAATCACCTAAAACATGAACAATTAGATATTCCTAATTTTTCCGGACAGGAAGAATTCGATAGTGGTTTTGAAGCTGCTATTATCGAACAGGAAACATTCCACATGGTTCGCAAAGCGGTAGAAGAATTGCCTACCCAAATGCGAAATATCATCTTATACTCTATGAAAGGGTTAAAAAACCATGAGATTGCTGACAAATTGCAAATTTCAGAAGGCACTGTCCATACGTTAAAGAAATTCGCCTATCGCAAACTTCGCGAAAGTCTCAAAGGCATAAATTACACCTTATTACTATTTTTATGCAAATAAAGTAACTTTTTGATTACCCCGTTTTTTCGATTGGATTGTTTTACTTATATAACAAATCGAAAAAACGATGAATTCATTCAAAGAAAAATTTAAAATTGCAAAAATCTTAGCTTCCTTATTTACTCATTCGTCTACTCCCGAAGAGAAAAAAAACTATCATGCGTGGTTGGATGAAAATCCGGAGCATCAAAAAATAGCCGACCGGATATTAAATAAGGAAACGTATGAAGAAAACAGCCGGTTAATAAAAAGCTTCTCTTCACAAAAGGCATGGGACAGAATCTATCCGCTACTAGGAGGAGAAAAAACATCCGGTTTTCTTTCATGGAAAAGGAGTCTGAAATATGCGGCTCTTCTTTTGCTATTGTTAATACCGATTTCATACCTTATTTATAATTGGGTAGCCGGAGAACCAATCGGTGAAATCACTCCAGGAACCCATGGCGGAGAACTGACTTTAAGTAATGGCAACACCTTCAACCTTTTTGAGAATGTCCTTCCGGAGGGTGCAACTGAAGTGTTCATCATTGACTCCAAAGGGATAAATTATCAAACTCCTGCCAACAAGCCCAAAGTGAAAGAAATCAAAAATACGCTTCGTACACTGCATGGTATGGAATGTCACATTGTCCTTTCGGATGGAACAAAAGTACATCTGAACGCAGAATCACAACTGACTTATCCGATTTGTTTCAGCGATAAGGAACGCATCGTACAGGTTGAAGGTGAAGCCTATTTTGATGTTGCTCCAGATAAAGCACATCCTTTTATCGTGCAAACACCGCACACTTCTATTCGGGTGACAGGAACTTCTTTCAATGTAAGGGCTTATGCGGATGAAGAAGTGGAAAGTACTACACTAATTAGTGGAGCTATAGAGATTAGCAGTGAAAACGAAGATTATGAATTGATTCCAAACCAACATTTCGTATATGACAAAAATAGTCGGGAAAGTACCGTATCTAACGTAAATACAGAATTATACACTTCCTGGGAGTCCGGATCATTCATATTTATGAACGTTCCTCTTGAGAATGTAATGTCATATCTTTCCAAATGGTACGGATTCACATACACTTTTGAAGACGATGCAGCCAGACAGGTACAAATCGGAGCTTATCTCAACCGCTATGCAAACATGAATCCAATTATCGACATGATAATGGAATTAAATATGGTAGACATAAAACAAAGAGAAGGTATACTGCACATTTCTTATAAACAATAACTATTAATACATATTATAACTAACGCATTATGAAAAAACGAACACAATCCTCCTCAAAGGGAGTATCTTATGTAAGCAGAAATTTCGTTAAGCTCTGCCTTTTATGGATATTCTCCCTTTCTTCACTTATGATTCAAGCACAAGACAATCAGCGAATCTCCGTTGATCTGAGAGGCGAAAGCCTGGAATCTACGCTTTGGTATTTGCAAAACCGTACAAAATTCATCTTTATGTACGCAACAGAAGATATCGCTAACATAACCGATATCAGCGTAAGGGCAAAAACAAAACGATCACCGAAATTCTGGATGAATGTCTGGAAGGAACTAACCTGACTTATGAAGTATCAGGCACTGCCATCGTTATTAAGAAAAGAAAGACTAATAAAATCACGATTAGTGGATGGATACGTGATGCAAGCGGTGAAGCACTTCCCGGAGCTACAGTCACTGTCCGAGGTTCAAAACATGGAGCTATCGCCGGACTAGACGGACATTACACTTTTAATATTCCTGCGCAAGAAGGGTTAATATTAACTTATTCATTCATCGGAATGGAGAAAAAGACTGTAAGATATACAGGAAAGAAAACGATTAATGTCACTCTAAACAGTTCCAGTACTGAAATCGACGAAGTGGTTGTAACCGGTTATCAGAATATTCAACGCCGTGACCTAGTAGGTTCTATTACCACAGTAAAAGCAAAAGATATTTTAATGCCTTCATATACCACTATTGACCAAATGTTGCAAGGACGTGTGGCAGGTATGATTGTCACCAATACAAGTAGTCGTGTAGGTACTGCCCCGAAAATTCAAATCCGTGGTACCAGTACCTTACTGGGTAATCAAGACCCACTTTGGGTAGTCGACGGCATCATTCAGGAAGACCCCCTGGAATTGAATGCATCTTCTCTCATGACAGAGGACTTGAAAAACATTATCGGTAATCAGATTTCTTGGTTGAATCCTGCTGATATCGAAAGCATTAGTATTTTAAAAGATGCTTCTGCGACCGCTATTTATGGTTCAAAAGCATCGAATGGTGTTATTGAGATCACAACCAAAAAGAATACGACTGATCGTCTAAGTGTCAATTACACCTCTAATTTTGTAATGGGTACGCGTCCCAACTATGGACAGTTTAATTATATGAACTCCAAAGAAAGAGTACTATTCTCACAAGAAGCTTTTAACTGGGGAACACCTTATGGCACAGAACCAATCAAACAAATATATACTTATGAAGGATTATTGAATATGTATCTATCGCACGATATATCTTCTGAAGATTTTCTGGCACAACGCAATGTTCTGGAAACACAAAATACAGACTGGTTCAAACTACTAACCCGCCGTTCTTTTAGCCATAACCATAATATAAGTGTTTCCGGCGGAACAAATAAATACAGTTATGCAGCTTCTATGGGATATTCCAATAGCGAAGGGCAGGAAATAGGAAACGACAGTGAACGTATGACCGGACGCGTTGCCATCACCATACGCCCGGTACAAAAACTAACGATTAATGCAACGATCAACGGTAGCGTAAGTACGAATAACGGTTTTGCCGGAGGAGTCAATCCTATGGGGTATGCTACTACTACCAATCGTTCTATAGACCCTGATGCTTACTATCAAATGAAAGCCTCATACCCATACAATAGCGGAGTCAAATCATTATCATACAATTTCGAAAATGAACGGAATAATAGTGGTTCTAAATCAAAATCAAGTTTCATGTCAGCTTCGCTAGACTTGAAATGGAATATATTGGACTGGTTAACTTACCAATTTACTGGTGGATATTCCAATAATAACAGCACAAACGAAGCTTGGGAAACTGAACAAACGTTTTATATTGCTGAAACATATCGTGGTTATGATTTCAACTCTGTCTCACCAAACAGTAAAGAGTTTGGAGCAGCCTTACTCCCATTCGGAGGCGAATTATTCACAAATAACGCACAGCAATACTCTTACAACATCCAAAATAAACTGCAATTCAGTAAAGCCTTTAATAATGAGAACCGAATTAATGCTTTAGTAGGTATGGAATTACGTTCTTCCACTAATAAAGGTGTCAGCAATACAGTATGGGGATATGCCCCAGATAGAGGAGAAGTAATAACATTACCAACCACTCCACAAGCTTTTACACCTATTACAGGTTCTAAAGACGAAGGATGGGGGCTTTTAAAAAAGATATATGATGGTGGATGGAGAAAAGTCAATACTACAGACAATTACCTTTCCGTATTCGCCACACTAGCATATTCACTCAAAAACCGATATGTTGTTAATGCAAATATACGTAATGATGCATCCAACCGTTTCGGTCAGGATGCTAATCACCGTATTGATCCTACCTATTCATTCGGTTTCTCCTGGAGAGCTTCTGAAGAGGACTTCATGAGGAAATATGTAAAATGGATAACAACTTTAAACTTCCGCGGCACCTATGGTATTCAAAGGAAAATGCAGTAACGCGCATTAGTCCGGATTTGATTTTAAATCAGGGGAAAGTGGACAAATCTATACAACAGATATCAGTCTACCATCTCCCAAATTCCAAATCCGAATCTATCATGGGAACGTACCAAATCATGGAATTTCGGTGTAGATCTGGAATTATTCAGTATGTTTTATATGAATTTGGAATATTATACAAGACGCTCCAATGCCATTGTTGAACTGGAATTACCTTATGAATATGGAATAACATCCATGAAACGCAACGGTGGTATTATCCACAACAGAGGTATCGAATACACATTAACTTTTACCCCGATACAGAAACGGGACTATGCATTAAGTGTCAGTTTGAATGCTTCCAAGAACTGGAATGAAGGCGGACATACAGACATTGATGTCAATGCAGCTTCCTTCTTAAGTGGACGTTCAGATATTGTATTAAAAGAAGGATATCCGCTCAGCAGTTTCTGGTCATACTCTTTTGCAGGATTAGACGGAAAAACCGGTGAAGCTTTATTCAATCTTTTGGATATTCCGGAAGAAGAACGTAGCAGACAAATAGATCCGACTACTTATCTGGTATATTCTGGTCAGAAAGAGCCTTATTTCACCGGTGGATTGAGCTTAAGTTTCCGCTATAAATCATTAACTTTAAACACCAGTTTTTCACTTTTACTCGGCAACAAGAAGCGTCTGCCATCACCATACAACCAATTCGCTAGTTCTTATTATATGCCGGATCCATATACAAATATAAACCGCGATTTACTGAACCGTTGGAAAGAACCGGGAGACGAAGCCCATACAATCATTCCTTCTTTACCCAAAGCAGGAATGGCTTATATAGAATTGCCCAACAATGAGAATGTTTATAGCATTCCATTATGGGAACAATCTGACGCTATGGTGGTCAGTGGTTCTTTCTTACGCTGCCGTAACATCGGCCTATCCTGGCAAATGAAACGTGAGTGGTGCGAAAAAATATATATGAAAAATCTATCACTCAACTTTAACATGGATAACATCTTTGTTATCGCCAGCAAACGTTTCAACGGTTTCGACCCGGAAGTTAGCAACAGTGTACTTCCACGGAATTATTCATTAGGTATTAACATTGGTTTCTAAAAAAATAAAAAGATAGACAATGAAAAGAATTATATATATACTAACAGGAATAGTCTTACTATCACTATCCTCTTGCTCAGATTTTCTAGAGCCTAAATCTCAAAGTGAGTACGTTCCCAAAGATGCAAATGCTTTGCAAGAAATGTTAATCGGTTCTGCTTATCCCAAACAGGATAAAAGCAATTTCCTACTACCCTTTCTTAGCTTCTTAGACGATGACATTCAGTTCCACAAAACTGATTATGAATTTAGCATCAACTCTCTAAAAAATATAGAAGCCAAACAAGCTGTTTATACATGGCAACCGGATATGTTTTTCATTATGGAAAGAAATGGTTATCCTCTTCAGAATATCTGGGAAGGATACTATAACTATATCTTAGGCGCAAATGCAGCTCTTGATTATATCGGTGACGTAAATGGTACGGAGGCTGAAAAAAATTATTGTAATAGCCCAATCCCTGGATTAAGAGCTTTCTATTATTTTATGTTAGTCAATCATTTTGGAGCACCATACAACTATAACAAACAGGCTTTAGGAGTTCCACTCAAACTAGACAGCAACCTGCTACCTGAAGACCAACTATTAATGACACGAAACACCGTTGAGGAAGTATACAACCAAATTGTGGACGATCTGAATGAAGCTGAACGTTTATTCCTTACTTTAAGCAAAGATAAACAATATGAACCGAATTATCTGGTTAGCCTTCCAATGATACAATTGCTGAAGTCCCGCGTCTTTCTCTATATGGAAAACTGGAAAGATGCAGCCATATACGCCAACAAAGTAATAAAAGACTGGTCCTTCGCTTTAGTAGACTTAAATAACCTCCCTTCTCCAACAGTGGCAGAGCCTTATTACAATTTTACATCTTTAAAATCATCTGAGGTTATTTGGTTATATGGAAGCGTTTCAGACTTAACTGTATTCAATGATGAGTCGGTAGAGTATGAGGAAGAAGGTTACTTCGGTAATACCACCACCTATTACCGAGAAGCTTTTATCGCTTCTGATAACTTGATTGAAAGCTTTGAAGATGGAGATTTAAGAAAAGAAAAGTATATAGCAAAAGAGTTCAATAAAGATGATAAAGTTTTCTATGAAGACTCTTATACTACTTTCGGCAAATACAAACTTTCAGCTACAGGTGAACCTAGTGGTTCGGAAAACTTTGCTTTATCCTTCAGACTAGGTGAGGCTTATTTAAATCTAGCAGAAGCAGCTGCCCATAATAATGACGAGAGTACAGCACTATCTGCTTTAAAAACCTTACTGGCTAAACGTTATGAACCCGACAAATTTGTTGAGCCTACCGGATTAACAGGTGATGCGCTCAAAACTTTCATCAAAAATGAAAGAAGAAAAGAACTTTGTTTTTGAAGGGGCAACGATGGTTTGATCTCCGACGCTACGGAATGCCACAAATTATTCATAGATGGGGAGAACAGGTATATACATTAAAACAGAATGATCCTTCCTATACCATGCCTATACCAGACGCCGTCTTAATTAAAATAAAAAACTGGAGCAGAATCCTTTAGCTCCAAAACGCGAAAGTTAATAGTATATATCTTATGAATTAAACAAAAGAAATGAATATGAAAAAATATATATATTATGGGGATTACTTGCTTGTATGGCATTATTCACCTCATGTTATGAAGAAGACACACTGACTCCTACAGAAGGAGGCATTGAATTACGCTTTAAAGTACCTCAAGGAAATAATAGTTGGGACGATGACATCGCCCAAATATACGAAGACTATAATGTATATCTTATTTATAAAGATCTGCAAAGGGCTGATTTTAATCGCAGCTGGACAGGCATATCATATGGTAGTGGCTACGAAGGCCAAGGCTGTGTAAACGACGAAATGACCAATTACTATGTCGAATTTATGAAAAAGCATATCTTTGCATACTTGAATCCGCCGATCACATCTAAAGTTCTGCCTATGTATTGGTATTTGGGATACAATGTCTATAGCAAAAGCGTATTAGAAGTTGGAGGCGTAATCCTAGCAAGCTGGATTGTACCCATACACGAAAATTACGATGGGCTGGATTATTGGTGCACTTGTATGTTTGGAGAAGACAATCCCAGCGATCCTTATTTAATCCCCACAGACAGAGCACTCCTTGACAGACGCCGGAAAATGATATTGGCTCCCGTATTGGAAAAAGCAGTAAAAGCCGGAAACATCATTATACCTGAAGAATTTGAAGTGGGATTCGACCATGTCACTAATCTGATAGCAGGCTTGGGAATGGAAGATGACCCAAACTATTATCTTACCAGAGGATATCCGGGAAGTGTAAACACGTATGTATTCAATAGTATCAGCGAACCAGCCAACAACTCTTATCCTCCAACCAATGAAGAGACTTTTATAGGATATATGCATCTTTCCATGTACTATAACCAAGCACGACTAGCAGAGGTATATCCGGCTGATAAATATCCTTTTCTCACCGAAAAGTTTGCTTTCGTACAGAAATATTTAAAAGATAAATATCAGATCGATCTGGAAGCAATAGCCAACGGACCGGAAGACTGGGATTTACCTTTACCTCCAATACCGGAGACTCCAGATGAAGAATAACAACTCTGATAATGAACTATAAACTCATAATAATGACAAAAGTAAAAATCTATTATTAACCATATTACTCTTATGCGGTACCACCATATGGGGAAATAACGGGCTAAGAATATCAGGAAGAATAAAAGTATTAAAGCCAACGACTTTACAAATAAAAGATATGAATGAAGGCGTTGTATTAAGCTGCATCATCGGTACTAATAACACATTCAGTACCGATGAAATAAACATCATTCCTGATGTCTACAAACTCTATTTAGGAGAAACCGAACAGAATATTTATCTGGAAAATAACCCGGTAACAATCAATGGCTACTTCGACGAAAAGAACCCTGAACAAAGTTCGCTTTCATTCACTGGCATCGATCCGTTTCTGACTTTACAAAACTATATGCCAGCAGAAAAAGACCCGGATATAGCAACGATTTCTACTTCCGTCAAAGGAAAACTAACTCCCTCCATGGCATCTGCATTAGCCTATCTGGCAGATGTAAATGATTACCAATCCAACAAGATGCTATTGGACATGATACCGGAACAAGACAGAAAGTCTTTATCTGCCAAATGGCTGGTAAACAGGGTAGAAATCCTCTCCCACCAAATCATTGGTGCAGAATGTCCCGACTTTACTTTCACAGATGCCAACGGAAAAACGTAAGTCTGAAAGACTTCCGTGGGAAAATTGTCGTACTTGACTTCTGTGCCTCCTGGTGTGGTCCTTGTCGTAAAGAGATGCGTAGTATGCTAACCATATACAATGAATTGAAGGCTGACGATCTGGAATTCATCAGTGTCTCGCTGGATGACAGCGAAGCAAAATGGAGAAAAATGCTGGATGAAGAAAAATTGCCGTGGGTGATGCTATGGGATAAGACAGGATTCCCTAAAAACAGCAAGACTCCAAGTGCTATCCAGACTGATTACGGCTTCTACTCCATCCCTTTCCTTGTAGTCATTGACAAAGAAGGCAAACTTGCTGCACGCAACGTCCGGGGTGAACAAGTACGCGAGGCCATTTTAAAAATAAGACAATAAACAAACTATATAAATTATAACTCTTTTGACAATGAAGAAACTTATATTTCCAATCGTATGCTGTTTTATCAGCGTTACTGTATCAGCCCAGTTAATCAAACCAAAGGCAGAAACACAAAAAAAACAATCCGAACTGGACTGGTTTAACTGTTCTTTCAACCAGGACAGTGTATACGGAGCTGAAGTAAACAAAGCTTATGATTACTTGAAAGCCAACAAAAAGAAAGCAAAGAAAAGACCGGTTGTTGCACTGATCGGAACCGGAATGGACGTAGAACACGAAGACCTGAAACACGCAATCTGGATCAACCCAAAAGAAAAGTCAAACCAGAAAGATGATGATAAAAACGGGTTTGTTGACGACATCAATGGCTGGAACTTCATCGGTGGTAAAGACGGCCAAATAATGGAAGCTTTGACACGCGAAGGAGAACGTGAATTCTTCCGTCTCAAAGATAAATACGCTGATTATATCTTTGACGGAAAAAAGTATTATAAAATAGTCAATGGAAAACGCCAAGAAGTCCCCGCACCGGAAAACATAGAAGAATATAATTACTATCGCTATAAAGTCATGCCGGAATCAAGAATCGGTGGAGCTTACGGCGGTCTTCAACTATCTTATGTTATAGAAGAATATGTTGAAAAGTTCGATAAGGACATGAAAAAACGTTTTCCCGGAAAAGAGCTGACTGTTGAGGACTTCCAAAGTTGTTATGATCCCAAAGCTGAAAGAGACAGTCTTTCTGAAGTCGCTTTTGTATTTACTGCCTACTATTTCAGCATCTATAATACGGATAAATGGGAACCTGTTTATCAGAATATGGGAAAGAAAAGTGTAGAAACAGGTAAAGCGTCTTATGAAGAGGCTTTAAAGAGATACGGAAGTGATAATCGAAAAGAAATTGTAGGTGACAATCCTCTGGATATTAACGATACGCATTATGGTAATAATGTACTGTTGACATCTGATGCGGCAACAGGCGTAATGAAGGCCGGCGTTATCGCAGCTAAACGTGACAACGGTATCGGAAGTAACGGTATTGCAGACAATGCAGAAATCATGACCTTACGCATCCACCCGGGAGAAGGAGAACCATACCTGAAAGATATGGCATTGGCCATCCGCTATGCAGTAAACCACGGTGCAGATGTAATCGTATTACCGGAACAAAACTCCATATATCCGAAAGAGCAGAAACAATGGGTGTCAGAGGCGTTGAAAGAGGCAGAGAAGAAAGGGGCATTAGTTATAGTTCCGGTTTGGGATCTATCAATGGATATGGATAAAGACGAATTCTTTCCCAACCGTAAGATGAATAAAGAGGGAGAACTTACTAATTTTATGGTAGTTGCTTCTTCAGACAAGAATGGAAATCCGGTATTGAACACCAATTACGGTGCAACTGCTCTCGATATTTATGCTCCGGGAACAGACATTTATTCATCTTATATGGGTGACACTTATCAAAAAGGAACTGGAGAAGGAATGGCTTCGGCTACTGTAGCTGGCGTAGCTGCTCTTGTGAAGTCTTATTTTCCAAAACTGACCGGTTCTCAAATCCGTGACATATTATTAAAAAGCGTCACTTCACGCAAAGGTGTAGAAGTAGAAAAAGGAATCCGCGTGAACGATAGCCCTTCACAAGATTTATTCCTTTTTGATGACCTATGTATTTCCGGAGGTATCGTTAATGCTTACCAAGCAATCTTGGAAGCAGAAAAAGTCAGCAAATAAAGATTAGTCTATGAAATATACTCGTCTAATAGGAACCGTCATTGCCTTTTGCATGGCGGTCCCTTTATTCGCCCAACAATATAAAGCAACCATACCTTATCGGATGGTAGGCGAAAAAATGGTTATCGAAATGAAAGTGAACGGCAATGCACGCCCTTTTATCTTTGATACCGGAGGGCGCACCGCACTTACCACTAAAGCCTGTCAAGCACTACAAATAACAGCAACAGACTCTATGAAGGTGACAGATGTGAATAACGTGGAAAGCTATTACAAAACTACGCGAATAGAAAATCTGACGACTCCCGATGATGTTATTAACTTTAAAAATGCCCCGTCGCTAATCATCAATGAAGTAAAAGGCTGGGAATGTTTTGGAGTAGATGGTATCATCGGAAGCGATTTATTTGCAAGTACTATTGTAAGCATTGATTCGCAGACTAAAAATATCATAGTCACATCTGCCGAAAAGCCTTCTACAGTATCTTTACGAAAAATGCTGAATTTCACGAAAGAAGGGGGAATGCCAATTGTCAATGTACAGATCGCTCCGGTCAGCAACATCACTGTATTATTTGATACAGGCAGTCCCAGTCTGTTATCTCTTATTGAAAGTGATTTTGAGAGAATTAAACCGGAGGCATCTATGGAAGTCGTTTCTGAAGGATATGGGGAAGGAAGCATCGGAGTAGCCGGACAAGCAGATAAAGCATCTTCATATAGAGTACATATTCCCTTATTATCAGTAGGAGCCACCAAATTCCGCAACTTAACGACCCATACAGACAAACACCCTTATACATTACTAGGTGTAAAGTTATTACAATACGGGAAAGTGACTATCGACTATCCACGTGGAAGATTCTATTTTGAAGCTTTCCAACCGGATAATGAAATCAACAATCAATGCAACAACTTCGATTTGACGGTCAAAGACGGAGACTTATATGTATCTACTGTCTGGAGCAGCACGAAAGGTAAGATAGAAGTAGGAGACAAAGTGATTAAGATTAATGGCAAACCTGCTAAGAAATATGACTTCTGCGAAAGTATTCTGAACGGAATACCGGAATTGAAAGAGAAAAAACAGACGAAGCTAACGATTGAGACTGCTTCCGGAATAAAGAATATTATCTATAAAAAAGAATGACATGAAAAGAATAGGAATACTGACCGGCTTATGGCTGCTATTATTTCTAAACTGCGGACAAGAAACGATAGCGCAAATCCAGAATAAAGTTTGCGATACCATTCCTTATGAATTCATTCAGGAGAAAATCATTATACCCGTTACTGTTAATGGTGTAAATGTAAAATACATCGTCGATACAGGAGGAAGAACCGGAACTATGTATGACGCCGCAACTGAAATGAAAGCTACTGCCGCAGGATATATGCGCATTTCCGATGTGAATGCACAAGGCTCCAACTATCAGGAAGCCCACGTACAAAATATTTCCATCGGAAAGAACTACAAAATCAAACAGTTGAAAACGATGGTACTACCTAAGAATCCATTCTTCACAGAACTGGGAGTTGTCGGAATTCTTGGAGGAGATGCCTTTGCACAGTCGGTAGTAACATTCGATTCCCGTTCTAAAATAATGGTAATCAACTATCCTTATCGTCCCGAAAAGTTAAAGGTTACAGATGGAATTCCGCTGTTAGATGAAACTGAACATCATTCCATTGTCAACGTTCGCTTAGGAAACAATGATTTAAAAGTTCTATTCGACACAGGTGCAGGAGGCTTTCTGCTTTATTGTACGGAAGATTACAACAGGTTGGCTGACATTTCGCAAGTTACCAATCATGGATATGGTATCGTAGCTGCCGGAATAACAGGGTTGGGCAAGCCGGTAGATATTAAAAAAGTATCTGTACCTTCCATCAATATCATGGGAAAAGAATTCACAAACGTAGGTAGTACAACAACTGTCATGAATGGAACGATCATCGGGGTGGATCTACTGAAATATGGTAAAGTAATTATTGATTATATGCGGAGACGTTTTTACTTCCTCCCATTTGAAGAAGAAAAAATCGACATGGGTGGTGCTCCCACTCTTTGGAACGTAAGCATATTACCGCGCAACGAAAGATTCGAAATTACAACTATATGGGATAGCATGAAAGATACAGTTGCTTTCGGCGACGAAGTGATTAATATCAACGGAACTTCTCTTAAAGATTGCCCCATGAGCCAGATGGCCGTAGAAGAAATTATGAATGCTATACCTGGTGATACCGGCTATATTATCATCAAAAAAGATAATAAAGAGAAAAGAATTGAAATCAGGAAAGAGAAATAAACTTTAAACAGAAAGAATATATGAAACGAATAATAACTAAAATGTATCTCTGTTTGCTTGCATTTTGTATCACAGGAGGCATCAGTGCACAAACACAAAACAGTATGACAGAGGTCATTCCATTCAAAACTATTGATGGAAAAATTATCGTGGAAGCCACTATAAATGGTGAAGCAGCTGACTTTGTCCTTGATTTATCGGGACATAACGCTCTACTTCCTGAAGCTCTCAAAAAGTTACACATCAATACAGAAAAGAGAGGAACTTTTAGTTCTTACCAAGATTTTGTATTTAAACAGGTACCTGTTGGAAAGGTATATGAAATGGGAACAGTAGCTATTGGTAAAAATACATTTGCAAACGATCTTCCGGCTTTCACATTAGAAGACGAACCTTATCTACGCAAGCTAGGGGTTATGGGTGTATTAAGTGGTGCTGTTTTCCGCACTTCTGTATTAACCATTGACATGCAACGGAAGAAAATTACGATTACACAGCCCTACCGCCCTTCTTATATGAAACTTAACTATCGGGAAAATTTTAACCTGATAACGGGATTAGGAGTAGTATGCCCGATAAACATCCAGGGAAAGCCGATATCTCTTGTCCTAGATACATGGAGTGAAGGATTGGTGAATCTTACTGAAGCAGATTTCAATACATGGAACACACAATATACCAAAGGAAGTAACCAAAAAGTCTCCAATGGATATAAAGAAACAAGGAAAGAAGAGGAAAGCCTCATCCTACCTGAAACGATGTTTGTAAAAACAAAGATTGAAGATGCCATAGCAGTGAAAAACCCATTCTTGAAACGTTCCGTATTAGGCAAAAAGATACTGGACTACGGAATTATATCTATTGACTATATTCATCAGAAAATTTACTTTCAACCATTCGATATGGTTCCTATACCGGAAGCGGAAGCTAAAGTGACGGAAACCAAAGTTGAAGATGGTAAATTGAATCCAATTACCCGCCAGTTCTTCCTCGAACACATTTTCGACTACCGAAAAGGAAATGATTTCATCTATAATGGAGACAAACCGATAGTTATCGATTTTTGGGCTACATGGTGCGGTCCATGTATGCGTCTACTTCCGGAAATGGAGAAACTAGCTGAAAAATATAAAAGAAAAGTTATATTCTATAAGGTAAATGCTGATAAAGAAAAAGATTTATGTAGCCATTTTAGTGTACAGGCATTACCTACGTTATTCTTCATCCCGGTAGGCGGCAAACCGATAATCGAGGTTGGTGCTACGCCGGAAAAGTATGTGCAAATCATTGAAGAACAACTTCTGAAATAAAACATCTCTCTTAATATATAACTATGTAAATCTAAAACTTTAGCTAAGAGCCGGAATCCGTTCCGGCTTTTTTATTTCCATATCATTGGAACTTATCATTAAAACAAGTACATTTGCCCTGTCAAATCTATTTATAACTTAACACACATTTTGACCATGAAGAAAAGTATTTCTCTTCTTCTTTTGTCCTTGCTTATGATTGCCCCCAGTTGCCAAAAGACAAAAGAAGCGGCGAACGAGTACAACATCGTTCCCAAACCCAATCAAATTCTCCCACAGGAAGGACGTTTTGAACTAAACAGCAAAGTCAGTCTGGTAATTCCTTCCGATGCTCCGGAAGTTAAAGGTATTGCCGACAGCCTGGCCGAACGTTTAAAACAGACAGCAGGAATCTCGTTGAAAGAAGCAGAAAGTGCAGATGGAAAATCAGCAATCTGCTTTGTTGTACAAGAAGGTATGCCGAAGGAAGGATATAAATTATCCGTTACTCCCAGTCTCATCACGCTTACCGCTTCTCAACCGAACGGGTTCTTCTACGGCGTACAGACACTTTATCAGTTACTCCCTCCGGCGGTTTACGGAAACCAGTTGGATAAGAAAGCAAACTGGTCGGTTCCTGCTGTAGAAATAGAAGATTCGCCCCGTTTTGTTCACCGCGGACTGATGCTGGATGTTTGCCGCCATTATGTACCGATTGACTATATTTACAAGTTTATCGACTTGCTGGCAATGAACAAGATGAATGTTTTCCATTGGCATTTGACAGACGATCAGGGATGGAGAATCGAAATCAAGAAATATCCTAAATTGACAGAAATCGGTTCTAAACGTGAAAAGACATTGGTAGACTATTACTATGTAAATTATCCGCAAGTATTCGACGGAAAAGAACACGGAGGGTATTACACACAGGAACAAATCAAAGATGTAGTAGCTTATGCTGCAAGTAAATATATCAACGTTGTTCCCGAAATAGAAATGCCCGGACATGCGTTGGCTGCACTGGCTGCCTATCCGGAACTGTCATGTGATTCTACACAGACTTATAAAGTATCTCCTACATGGGGTGTATTCGAACAGGTGTTCTGTCCGAGTGAAACAACTTTCAAATTCTTTGAAGGAGTGATGGATGAAGTAATTGAATTATTCCCTAGCGAATACATTCACATCGGTGGCGACGAATGTCCCAAGACAGCATGGAAGAACAGTGCTTTCTGCCAGCAGCTAATCCGCCAGTTAGGACTGAAGGATGATACGGCTCCCAGCAAGACAGACGGAATAAAGCATAGTAAAGAGGATAAGTTGCAGAGCTATTTCGTTACTCGCATGGAAAAGTATCTGAATAGTAAAGGCAGAAACATCATTGGTTGGGATGAAATCCTCGAAGGTGGTCTGGCTCCAAATGCGACTGTTATGTCATGGCGTGGTGTAGAAGGAGGAATGAACGCTGCCAAAGCCGGACATAATGCAATCATGACTCCGAACCCTTATGTATATCTGGACTACTACCAGGAAGAACCGGAAATTGCCCCGACTACTATCGGCGGATACAACACACTGAAAAAAACATATAGCTACAACCCTGTCCCGGACGATGCAGACGAACTTGCCAAGAAGCATATCATCGGAATACAAGGTAATATATGGAGAGAATATATGCAGACTTCCGAACGTACAGACTATCAAGCTTTCCCGCGTGCAATGGCTATTGCCGAAACAGCCTGGACACAAAACGCAAACAAAGACTGGAAGAATTTCTGCGAACGAATGGTAACTGAATTTGAACGTTTGGAAGTAATGAGCACCAAACCTTGTCTCAACTTCTTTGACGTAAACGTAAATACGCACGCGGATGAAAACGCTCCTTTAATGGTATTGCTGGAAAGTTTCTATCCAAATGCAGAAATACGGTATACTACGGATGGCAGTGAACCAAACAAAGCATCCACTCTGTACGAAAAGCCTTTCGTTCTGGAAGGTAATATCGACCTGAAAGCCGCTGCTTTCAAAGATGGAAAAATGCTGGGTAAAGTAGCTCACAAGCCATTATACGGTAATTTATTGACAGGAAAGCCCTATACTGTTAATTATAAGATGGGATGGACAGGCGATATATTTGATGAAAACGATGTATTAGGAGCTGACAAGACAACCTTTGGACTGACCAACGGTAAACGAGGAAATAATGCTTCTTATACTCCGTGGTGCAGCTTTGGTATTGTTAAAGGTAAAGACTTGGAATTTATCGTTAATTTGGATAAGCCGACACAAATCAGCAAAATAATTTTCGGTTCTTTATTCAATCCGGCTATGAGAATTCTTCCTGCAGGAGGAGTTGCCGTAGAAGTATCAGCAGATGGCAAACAATACACTCCGGTAGCTGAAAAAGCCTTGAAACACGATTATCCGGAAACAGGACGAATTGCATTCACTGATTCCATTGAATTTGAGCCAACACAGGCTACCTTCCTGAAAGTTAAGATTAAGAATGGCGGCACACTGCGCAATGGGGTTAACTTTGAAAAGAACAATGGCCCGGAAGTAATTCCTGCCGAATTATGGATTGATGAAATAGAAGCTTATTAAACAAAGCTAACTATATTTTATGCGGATTTCACGGTGCTGACTCAACAGGACGTGGAATCCGCATCATTTATTCCGGACCTGAATAACAGAACGGTGAACGCTAGTTTAATACTAATGTTCACCGTTTTATTTATAATCAATCACACCCTAAAAGGTATAATTATCATTCATTCGTTTACACCGAAGATATATTTATCACACAAGTCCTTTGGAAGAAAGGTAACGTTCTGCCTCCAAGGCAGCCTTACATCCACTTCCCGCGGCTGTAATAGCTTGACGATAATGCGGATCGGCCACATCTCCTGCTGCAAAAACTCCGGGCACTTTCGTACGAGGGCTATCACCGTCTGTAATAATATAACCTACTTCGTCCGTATCGATATACTCCTTAAATATTTCAGTATTTGGTTGATGTCCGATAGCCAGGAAGAAACCGTCGATAGGTAAACTATAACGTTCTTCATCTGGTTCACCCCAACGTTTCACCAGGTTTACACCCTCTACGCCATTATCACCAAACAAACCAACTGCATTGTGTTCAAAAAGAACTTCAATCTTCTCATGGTTCATGACACGTTCCTGCATAATCTTCGATGCACGCAGGAAAGGTTTACGAACGATCAGATATACCTTGGATGCAAGACCGGCAAGATAAACCGCTTCTTCACAAGCAGTATCACCTCCACCAACTACAGCAACCACTTTCTTACGATAGAAAAATCCGTCACAAGTAGCACAAGCGCTTACACCCATTCCGGCATATTTCTTTTCATCCTCCAGTCCCAGATATTTAGCAGTTGCCCCGGTAGCAATAATCAATGATTCCGTTTCAATCACTTTATCACCGTCAATTGTTATTTTATAAGGAGCTTTGCTTAAATCTGCCGCCGTAGCGATACCAAAACGAACGTCTGTTCCGAAACGGCTTGCCTGTGCACGCAAATCCTCCATCAACTGCGGACCACTGATACCTTCCGGATAACCGGGAAAGTTTTCTACATCTGTCGTAGTAGTCAACTGGCCGCCCGGCTGCAATCCTTCATATAGTACCGGACATAAATTTGCACGTCCTGCGTAAATCGCTGCCGTATATCCGGCAGGTCCTGAACCTATAATCAGGCATTTCACTTTTTCTATTTCTGCCATTTTAATTTATCTTTATTGTTTTGTTATAAAAACATGTTATCTCAAATCTATCACCTCTGCATTGGGATATTGTTTTTATCAAAAGTAAAACACGATCCGTATAATTCTGCCCCGTCTGATAACTTGTAACGGTTATCTCATTACGTGTCTGCTGTCCACGCTGCTGAAGCAAAATATATAGAGGTTCATAAGTGTCCTTCGTCACAAAAAGAGTGATACGTTCCAACTCCTGTTTCTTATCCCTGGCAGTCAGAACGACTTCCCAAACAGCTTTTCCACGAAACGTTTTGGTTGTCCCCAACTTATAAGAGAATCCTTTCTGATACATATACAGAAATGTATACGGATTTATCTGCTGCAACTCTTCCTGCGTCGGATTACTGACATTCACTTCATCATTCTTTGTCACATAACTCCATTGCGTTTTTCCGTCAAACCAAGTGATGATATCAGATGTTTTCAGTACGAATTTCTCTCCTTTCAACTGAATTGTTCCGTTTTCAGCACCTTCTACCAAGCCGTTTGCCACAGCCTTTACAGTAAAATCAGCCTTCACGCCACCTGCTTTACGAAACGCCTCTGCCGTTTTGTCAAGAATGACTTTAGCCTGGGACTGCTGTTGTTGAGCAATCACAGGCAAAGACAGTAAAGCTATTAAAACACTAAAAATGTACTTTCTCATTTGATTAATAAACGAACTGTTACTGTAAATTGTTCAATCGCATTTCAAGATCATTATCATCAATACACAATACGTCACGCGCCTTACTACCTTGCGTAGGCCCAACAATTCCGGCTTTCTCCAATTGATCCATTATACGGCCGGCACGATTATAGCCAATCGCAAATTTACGCTGAATCAATGAAGTGGAACCTTGTTGATGAATAACAACCAACCGGGCTGCATCTTCAAACAACGGATCGAGACGCCCCATATCAATATCCCCTACTTCACTATTACTATCTTCACTCACATATTCGGGCAAGAAGAACGGAGTAGGATAACCTTGCTGACGGGCAATGAATTTTGTAATCTCTTCTACTTCCGGCGTATCGATAAAGGCACACTGTACACGTACCGGATCAGCTCCCTGCAAGAAGAGCATATCTCCCTTACCAATCAGACGGTTAGCACCCGGACGGTCAAGAATAGTACGAGAGTCCATCATGGCAGATACACGGAAAGCGATACGCGCCGGGAAGTTGGCTTTAATCGTACCCGTAATGATATTGGTAGTCGGACGCTGTGTAGCAATAATCATGTGAATACCGACAGCACGTGCCAACTGCGCAATACGGGCAATCGGAAGTTCCACTTCCTTACCGGCAGTCATAATCAAATCTCCGAACTCGTCAATAACCACTACGATATACGGCATAAACTTATGCCCCTTTTCCGGATTCAGACGACGGTTGATAAACTTCTCATTATATTCTCTTACATTACGTACATGCGCCATCTTCAGCAGGTCATAACGGGTATCCATCTCTACACAAACAGAGTTCAGGGTTTGCACAACCTTCGTTACGTCTGTAATAATCGGTTCGCCTCCATCAGGAAGTTTGGCCAGGAAATGATTTTCAATCACCGAATAGATGCTGAATTCTACTTTCTTCGGGTCGACCAGTACAAATTTCAATTCTGCCGGATGCTTCTTATATAATAAGGAAGTAATAATAGCATTCAAACCTACTGACTTACCCTGACCGGTTGCACCCGCCACCAATACGTGCGGCATCTTGCAAAGGTCGAACATAAAGACTTCATTCGTGATGGTCTTGCCCAATACAATAGGCAGATCATATTTGGATTCCTGGAATTTCTTACTTCCGATCACACTTTGTCCGGAAACGATCTTCGGATTCTTATTCGGCACTTCAATACCGATTGTTCCTTTACCCGGTATCGGAGCGATGATACGGATACCGTCAGCAGAAAGGCTTAATGCAATATCATCCTCCAAACCACGGATTTTAGAAATACGTACTCCTTGCTCCGGAGTGATTTCGTATAGAGTTACCGTAGGTCCTACCGTTGCTTTAATCGTACTGATTTCGATTCCGAAACTGCGCAATGTATTGATGATACGATCTTTGTTTGCATTTTGTTCGTCCATGTCAATCGTCGGATCATCATTTTCAAAATGCTTCATCAGGTCGATAGTCGGGAAGCGGTAGTTTTCCAAATCCTTAGTAGGATTATAAGGTTCGAGTTCCGGTCCCTCATATTCTTCTTCAGAAGCAGCAGATTCTACTTCAAACCCGGGTTCCGCCTCTTCCAAAGGTTCGTCCTGCACAGCGGGAACAGGGTTGGAAACAGTCGGTTCAAACACCATCGTCACTCCTTCACTTTCATCAGACAAAGGAGAATCTTCCGGATCCGGCTGGTTGAGCGGGAATTCATCTTCGGGTTCTTCAGCCTGTATATCCATCACTGGTGCCGGAGGAGGTGTCTGTTTATACGTCCGTTTCAAATTGAACTCCACTTCCTGCGGTTGGGAAGTCGTGAATTCCTGATCGCCTTCCCCTTCCGGGATGACTTCTTCCTTCTCTTTCTTTTCGCGTTTTAGGAAGCTCAACGCAAAAAGTTTACGCAACCAAATAACAGTACGCGCACTTATATATATAAAGAAACAGATAGCAGTTATCAACAGGATCATCCATACACCAGGTACTCCTACTTGTGAGATTAACCAACGACTGACATTGTATCCGTGCATGCCGCCCAGATAAATGAAAGAATCCTGATAATGATCCATAAAAGCAAATCCGAAGAATACGGAGAACCAGACTAATAAGAGCGTGCAACCAATAAACCACTTCCACAAGCGGACCACACGTACACGCATCAACTTCAATCCTGCCACTGCCAGAAAAACAAGTATAAAGAAAGAGGAAATGCCGAAACAGTCGTTTATCAGATAGCTTGCCAACTGCGCTCCACGTGAACCGGCATAATTCTTCACCTGATTATTAACAGCCGCCAAATCCGCCGAACTACCGCTATCAATAATACTTTGATCGGCAGCCCCCGTAAAGAAGAAGGAAGAAAAAGCCAACAACAGGTAAACGGAAAAGATGACCAGCATCAATCCAATCACAAAATGAACAGTTTCATTCTTACATACAGCCACAATTTTACTGGGGGAAGAGGGAGTGCTTTCTGCCTCCTTATCTAATTTCTTCTTTGCCATGAGTCTTTTATTCTATTTTTATAAAACTGGAATGAGATTCTAAGCTGCAAAAATAATAAAAAAATAACGAGCACTACGCTCATTCAATCCTTTTTCTTACCTTTGCGTTTCAAATCAATATAGATCATGGAAAAAGAAAGCCAAACGATATTTGATAAGAACGTAATTGAGTTCGTTACAGTAGCCGCCGAATTTTGTGCATTTCTCGAACGTGCCGAACGCATGAAGCGCAGTACTTTCGTTGACACATCATTAAAAATACTCCCCCTGCTCTATCTCAAAGCATCTATGCTACCCAAATGTGAGACGATTGGGGACGAGGCACCCGAAACGTATGTCACAGAAGAGATTTACGAAATTCTGCGTATCAATCTTTCAGGATTGATGGGTGACAAGGATGATTATCTGGACGTATTCGTGCAAGATATGGTTTATAGCGACCAACCTATCAAAAAATCAATATCGGAAGATCTGGCTGACATTTATCAGGATATTAAAGATTTCATATTTGTCTTCCAACTGGGACTGAACGAAACAATGAATGATTCATTGGCTATCTGCCAGGAAAACTTCGGTACACTGTGGGGACAGAAACTGGTAAACACGCTACGCGCCCTTCATGACGTGAAATACAACCAGCTGGAAGAAGAGGAAGAGAATGGTAATGAAGAAGGATTTTACGAACCAAGCGACGACAACGATTGTTGTGAAGAAGAAGGCTGTCATTGCCACGACGATGATTGCCACTGTCACGAAGACGGTTGCCATTGCCACGATGATGAATAAAAATAGAAATGATTGTAAGAAGAACCATAGATAAAGATGAACTAAAAGAACTCCCGAAAACTGTTTTTCCGGGACGAATTTACGTTATCCAGTCGGAAGCTGAAACGGAAAGAGCAGTAGCTTACCTCCAATCCAGATCTGTGATAGGCATTGACAGTGAAACGCGTCCTTCCTTTACCAAAGGACAATCGCACAAAGTAGCACTCCTCCAGATTTCTTCTGAAGAATGTTGTTTCCTATTCCGGCTCAACATGACGGGATTGACCCAGCCATTGGTTGACTTATTAGAGAACCCGGCTGTAATCAAAGTGGGCCTTTCACTGAAAGATGACTTTATGATGCTGCACAAACGCGCACCTTTCGCTCAACAAAGCTGTATCGAGTTGCAGGACTATGTGCGCCAATTCGGTATACAGGACAAAAGTCTGCAAAAGATTTATGCCATCTTATTCAAAGAAAAATATCCAAATCACAGCGCTTGTCCAACTGGGAAGCTGATGTATTGAGCGACGGGCAGAAACAATATGCCGCCACGGATGCATGGGCTTGCCTCAACATCTATAATCTGTTGCAAGAGCTGAAACAGACAGGAGATTGGGAAATAGCTGCCCTCCCACCTGCTCCCAAGGAAAGGGAAGAAGTCACTACCGGCCCTATAAGTAACCAGCAGTCATAGACGATAAATGATAAGTGATAAATAATAAAATAAGTAATTAATAACCAATAACAAAACTATCTCAATCCTCCTCTCCCTGGGAGAAGGTTAGGGAAAGGCTATATTATGCATAAAGTATATCTAAAACCCGGTAAAGAAGATTCTCTTAAGAGATTCCACCCCTGGATTTTTTCCGGTGCTATCGCCCGTTTTGACGGAGAGCCCGATGAAGGTGAAGTTGTAGAAGTATACACCTCCAAAAAAGAATTTATTGCCGAAGGACATTTCCAGATCGGAAGTATTGCTGTGCGCGTACTGTCTTTCCATCAGGAACCTATCGATCACGGTTTTTGGAAACGCAAACTGGAAATAGCATACGATATGCGTCGCAGTATCGGCATCGCCACCAATCCGACCAACAACACTTACCGGCTTGTTCATGGTGAAGGAGACAATCTCCCCGGACTGGTTATTGACGTTTATGCCAAAACTGCAGTCATGCAGGCACACTCTGCAGGAATGCACGTAGACCGCATGACAATTGCCGAAGCTTTATCCGAAGTAATGGGCGACAAGATCGAGAATATCTATTATAAATCAGAAACAACTCTTCCTTTTAAAGCAGATCTTTTCCCCGAAAACGGTTTTCTGAAAGGAGGAAGCAGTGATAATATCGCGCAAGAATATGGTTTGCAGTTCCATGTAGACTGGCTGAAAGGTCAAAAGACCGGATTCTTTGTAGACCAGCGCGAAAATCGTTCTTTACTGGAACGTTATGCCAAAGACCGCTCGGTACTGAATATGTTCTGCTATACCGGCGGATTCTCATTCTATGCCATGCGCGGAGGTGCAAAGCTCGTCCACTCTGTCGACAGCTCTGCCAAAGCAATTGATCTGACTAATAAAAATGTAGAACTGAACTTCCCCGGTGATTCCCGCCACGAGGCTTTTGCCGAGGACGCTTTCAAATATCTCGACCGCATGGGCGACCAGTATGATTTAATCATTCTCGACCCGCCCGCATTTGCCAAACACAAAGACGCCCTGCGGAATGCTTTACAAGGTTATCGCAAACTGAATGCCAAAGCATTCGAGAAAATCAAACCGGGCGGCATCTTGTTTACTTTCTCTTGTTCGCAAGTAGTAAGCAAGGACAATTTCCGTACTGCCGTGTTTACCGCAGCAGCCATGTCAGGACGTAGTGTACGCATCCTGCATCAACTGACTCAACCCGCCGACCATCCGGTAAACATCTACCATCCTGAAGGAGAATACCTGAAAGGCCTGGTACTTTATGTAGAATAACCGGATTCACCACGGATTACACGGATTAACACAGATTTTTATCACAAAGTCATGCAGGAGTTCCACAGGGTGGCACAGGGCTTCACGAAGTCCTTTTCCTTTTCTAAGGTGAGAACAGAGAATCCGGATATGATGATTGGTTAATAAAAATCCGTGTTAATCCGTGTAATCTGTGGTGAAACAGAAGGGCAGTAACAGAAAAATGGAGGATTCAAAGTTAATTAGAGTTAACAAATAGAAGATTTTCGAGAAAACATTATGTTGTATAACATAAACCATCTATCTTTGCACTGTGTTTTTCATGGTATTAGATTTAAGGTTAACAAAGATTGGCTGTCTGGGATAGATAGCCTTCTTTTTTTATACCCCCTTCATTTGTTTTTTCACGACCAAATCTCTTCTTTTCTTCGCATTTATGCCATTTTTATCCCCTTTTTATCAAATTACTAGTCTACCTATTCAATGAAAATATTATATTTGCAAGGTTTATGAACGTGAAGAGAAACACAATTAAAAAAGTCATGAGTATAAAAGTTCGTTTGATTATTATGAACTTCCTGCAATTCTTTGTATGGGGGTCCTGGTTAATATCACTAGGTGGCTATATGGGAAGAGAACTTCATTTCGAAGGAGGACAGATCGGAGCCATTTTCGCTACTATGGGGATTGCCTCTTTGGTAATGCCGGGTATTATTGGTATCATTGCCGATAAATGGTTTAATGCAGAACGTTTATACGGGCTTTGCCATATCGCAGGAGCCGGATGCCTCTTCTACGCTTCTACCGCAACAGGATACGACCAGATGTATTGGGCCATGTTACTCAACTTGTTGGTATACATGCCCACGCTATCCCTCGCTAACACTGTATCGTACAATGCACTGGAACAATATAAATGTGACCTGATTAAAGACTTCCCTCCCATCCGTGTATGGGGAACGATCGGTTTTATCTGTGCCATGTGGGCGGTCGACCTTACCGGGTTTAAGAATTCAAGTGCACAGCTTTATGTAGGCGGTGCTTCCGCGTTACTGCTCGGGCTTTATTCTTTCACCCTTCCCGCTTGCCGACCAGCTAAATCAGAAAACAATCATGGCTCTCCGCTTTCGGTCTGGATGCGCTGGTGTTATTCAAGAAAAAGAAGATGGCTATTTTCTTCCTTTTCTCCATGCTTTTAGGTGCAGCATTGCAGATTACAAATACTTATGGTGATCTTTTCTTAAGTAGCTTTGCCAGCATCCCCGAATATGCAGAATCATTCGGAGTGAAACATTCGGTAATCCTGCTGTCCATCTCGCAGATGTCGGAAACACTGTTTATTCTTGCCATACCTTTCTTCCTGCGCCATTTCGGAATCAAGCAAGTCATGCTAATCAGTATGTTTGCCTGGGTGTTCCGGTTTGGGCTGTTCGGCTTCGGAGATCCGGGATCGGGACTATGGATGCTGATCCTTTCCATGATCGTTTATGGTATGGCCTTTGATTTCTTCAACATTTCCGGTTCATTGTTTGTTGAACAAGAAGCCAATTCCTCCATCCGTGCCAGTGCACAAGGGTTGTTCTTTATGATGACCAACGGACTGGGAGCCATCATTGGCGGATATGCCAGCGGTGCGGTAGTAGATGCATTCTCTGTGTATGCTGACGGCAGACTGGTGAGTCGCGAATGGATGGATATCTGGCTGATATTCGCAGCATACGCGCTGGTGATCGGCATCCTGTTTGCCTTGGTATTCAAGTACAAACACCAGCAGGAGAGTAAAACAAATTAAGTAAAAGAGAACGATGGACAAAAAGGTAGAATTACAAGTTATAAATATCACGAACAGCCAGGCGCAAGTAGGCGCATTTGCTATGCTATTAGGCGAAGTGGACGGTGAACGACAACTGCCTATCATCATCGGTCCCGCGGAAGCCCAGGCTACCGCTTTATATCTGAAGGGAGTAAAGACACCCCGTCCATTGACACACGATCTGTTTACAACAAGCCTCACCATACTGGGAGCCAGTCTGATACGTGTGTTAATTTACAAAGCAAAGGATGGTATTTTTTACTCCTATATTTACCTTAAGAAAGACGAAGAGATTATACGTATTGACGCACGGACTTCAGACGCCATTGCCTTGGCAGTGCGTGCCGACTGTCCAATTCTTATTTATGAATCTATTCTTGAACAGGAATGTCTTCACATGTCGTCGGAAGAAAGAACCCGTTCTGAAGAAACAGATAATGACGAAGAGGCTGAAGAAGAACATGATTTGCCGGGTGCTACTTCCAGAACGCTTGAGGAAGCACTGGAACAGGCTATCAAAGATGAGAATTATGAATTAGCCGCCCGGATACGTGACCAAATCAACTC
>ENA-OQJB01000299-OQJB01000299.1-human-gut-metagenome-genome-assembly--contig:-NODE-299-length-27916-cov-3.723056_pt1 | contig 27916 bp, 26 predicted proteins | sample MGYA00242599_ERZ504765 | MGnify/ENA primary metagenome ERZ504765 (study PRJEB26092, sample SAMD00036354) | human gut metagenome | host: Homo sapiens | study: EMG produced TPA metagenomics assembly of...
TGCTGCGCAAAGCCAGCTCCCTCGGGGAGGGAGCCCTTGGCATGACGGGAAAGTTTCCGGTTTCGCCAGAGGCCCCATCCCAGAGGGGGCTGTCTGCGCAGCAGACTGGGGGAGTTTCCGATTCAGTTTTTACCGCGCATCCCGGTTGGCGTTATACTCCTCCATGGAAACGTAATGGTCGAGGATGTGCACGCCCTTCAGACGGTTGGTGGAAAGGCCTGTGGGCGCGTACTGGCCCTCCCACAGGTTCAGACGGGTGGCAATGTAGGGCGGCACCGGCATCCCCAGCGGGATGACCAGTGCATTCTCGATCAGAAAAGCTTCGGCATCCGCAAAGGCTTCGTACCGGGCGTCCAGATCCTCGGTGATGGTCTTGGCGTTCTCCACCATGGACATGTACTGCATCACGAGGTCGGCGGTCTCGCCGGTCACGATGCCGTCTTCCACGCCGGTGCGCAGGAAGCTGTAGCAGGTGCCGCGGTCGCCGGCTTCCTGATAGAAGGGGTACACCTCGGTCTCGGGGTCGGAGTAATCGGCACCCCAGTAGTAGGACATCAGCTGGTAGGCACCCACCCGGCGCACCGCATTCAGGAAGTTGTCGGACGGACCCTGCGTGATGATGATGCTGATGAAGTCGAAGCCGTCGTTCAGCACGGCTTCCACCTGCTGCTTGAACACCTGACACTGCTTGTCCCAGTCCACCACAGCGGGGTTGTACGGATACTGGATCTTGATGGGGAAGGTGACACCGGCGGCGGTCAGCTCTTCCACGGCGGCATCACGGTACTCTTTGGCCTTGGCTTCGTCAAAGAAGTCGGAGAGGTTTGCAAGGCCGCCGCACTCAGTATAATCCACGCCTTTGCTGTTGGCACAGAAGGACGGCGGAGTGATGGTGTGCAGCTTGTAGTTATCGTAGCCTTCCGGCGCGGTGACGGCCAGCGTCACAGACGGATTGATGGCATACAGGAAAGCCCTGCGGAAGTTGGTGGAGTTGATGGCCTTGGCCCAATTGTCCGGCTCGTACTGGGCATCCACGCCGGTCACGGTCCAGTTGGAAAATTCGTGGCGGTAGGGCAGGAAGTTGAAGATGTAGAAGTAGCTCTTGCCGGTTTCCGGGCGCTCCATAGAAACCATGTCCTTGGTGGTGTCGTCGGCCAGCCAGCTGTCCAGAATGTCGGAGCTGATGGTAGCCTGATCGATCTCGCCGCGCTTGACCATCTCCGGGCCGCTGATCAGCTCTTCCTGATTGTAGATGTAGCGCACCGTGTCGATGTAAACGCTGTCGGCATCGTAGTTTTCGGGGTTCTTCTTCATCACCCAGTTTTCCAGCGGAGTGTACTCGGCCAGATAGAACGCGCCGCAGCTGCAGGCGGTCTCGGCACTGGTGCAGAACTGGTCGGCAAACTCCTCCAGCAGCGGGCCGTAGGCAGGCTCGTAGGGAGCGTAGCTCAACAGGCTGAGGAAGCCGGGAAAGTCGAAGTTCAACGTGTAGGTCAGGGTGTGGTCGTCCACAGCCTTCACGCCCACGGTGGAAAAATCCACAGCCGGGTATTCGGTGGTGGTGCCGTCGGCGGCAGCGGCGGTCACGGTGCCGTTGGCATCAATGGCGTAGGTAGTGCCGTCCTCGGCCACGGTGCCGTTATTGGCGTTGTTGCGGTAAACGCAGTAGTTATAGTAGTCGTCCGCACCGGCCACATAGGGGGTGACAAGGCTTGCAGTGGAGGAAGCGTAGTCCGGGTTCAGCACATAGGCCAGCGCATCCACAAAGTCCTGCGCGGTCACAGGGCCAAGCACCTCGCCGTTGCAGTCCACCCAGTTCTCATCCCGCAGGTGGAACGTCCAGGTCAGGCTGTCGGCATCCCACTCCCAAGCAGTGGCAAGGCCCTCCCGGATCTTGCCGCGGTTGTCGTACTCCACCAGCGTGTCGATGCACTGAGTGCCGTGGTAAAGGTCCGGGTCAGCTGAGCAGACCAGATAGTTCAGGGTGGCGGGCTGGCGGGAGTACAGCACGGTATAGGTGGAGCTGCTGCCGGAAGCGCCGGTGCCGCCGCCATTGGAAGCGGAGGAGCCGCCGCAGCTGCTCAGCAGACCAGCCGCTGCTACAGAAAGGGCGGCTGCGCCGCTGCCTTGCAGGAACTGGCGGCGGGAGATGGAATGAGCCATAGTAAAATCCTTCTTTCGTAAGATCTTGGCAAAAGCTTGCTTCGTGCTTTGGGATAAGAAAGGGGTAACGGAAATAGCTCCGTTACCCCTTTGTAACAGTCGGTGGCCACGGTGCGTGGTCTTATGGTCAGTATAGCATTGAATCTGTGCGCCGTCAATCGTTTTTCGGTGTGTCGGGCACATCCTTTTCTGCGGTGTTTTCCGGTGCGGCAGCAGGGGTTTCGTCCAGCGCGGCGGGGGCTGCTTTTTCCGGGGTCAGTGCTGTGATCACGGAACCGGCCGCAGCGGTTTCTGCGGGGGCGGCAGCCGTCTGTACAGCTGTCTCAGCAGCGTCGGCACCGGCTTCGGCTGCTGCCTTGGCGGCTTCCTCTGCAGCCTTTTTGGCTTCGCGCTCCTCACGCAGCTGCTTTGCCTTGGCAGCGGCTTCTTCCTGCCGCTTTTTGGTGCGGGCCTTGATGCGGCACACGGTGCACACACCATCCACACTGCCCGGCGCAATGGGCTTGCCGCATTCCTTGCACAGGGTCTTGGTGCATTTGTGTACACTTACCGGGCCAAGGGTGGTGAGCTGGCGCAGCTTCATGCCGTCGATGCCATGGTTGGAGCAGGAGGCCACGCACACCTCGCACTCGCTGCACTTCCACGGCGTAATGACGATGCGGGTCTGGCCGTCGGGCAGGTCCTCCAGCTTCAGCGCACCGGCGCGGCAGGCCTTTTCGCACTTGCCGCAGCCAAAGCATTTATCGGTAAAGTTGGGCAGGTAGTAGCCGTACTTCAGCGGCGTTTCCATGGATGCCTTCAGCTGCTTTGTGCGCTGGTGCAGCAAAAGACGGAAATCCACACCGCCGTCGTCCTCGCTGTGCAGGCCGGGCAGCATCTGCAGCAGCTTTTTGGTGCCACTTTTGGAGCCGTGGCTCACCTGCTCAAACATTTCGCGGCGGCTCAGCTCCTTTACGTGGTAGAGCGCTTCGTCCGGCTCGTAGGCCAGAGTGAACCGTGCCTCGAACATGGGCTGGCCAAAGAAATCCACAAGCCTTGTCAGCTCCTTGCGCAGCTGGGCGGCGCACAGGTCGTTCTCACATTCACCGCAGGGGGTCAGGTCCAGCACGATCTTTTTGTTCAGGGCAAGGTAGGCCAGTGTCTCCCATGTGAGGGCCGCAATGCAGGTGCGCACCATGGAATTTTTGCGGGTGGACTTTTCGCAGCCGATCCAGATGGTGTCATTGTCGGTATCGGCGGCAGAGGTGTCCCGCTGCACCTGCTCCGGCGAAGGGATGATGCAGCCGCTGCGGCAGGCAGAAACGCACAGGCCGCACTCGGTACAGGGGTCCCAGTCCTTCACAAGGTTCGGGCGGGTAAAGATCTGTTCGCCATAGGGGCAGATATCCTTGCACTCGGTGCAGGGCTTGCGATGGGGATGCAGGTTCCAGCACTGGCGGCGGTTGATCTCGGGATGGGTAGTTTTCATCAGCATATCCATCGCGGTGCGTGTAAAAAAGCCCATAGTTTACTCCTTTTCCACAACCGAAGTGATGTTTGCGTGGTCGATCAGGAAACGCTGCACCTTCTGAGTGGTCACGGCAGAGGCCACAGCGTCCCGGCTGAGCACATTGCGGATCTCGGCTTCCGGGGTATCGTGCAGCTTGGAAAGGCGGACGTACTCGGCATCCACCTCTGCGTTGGACACGGTGATCTGTTCGGCCTTGGCTATGGCCTGCACCGCAAGGATGCTGCGCATCTTGCGCTCGGCATCCCGGCGGAAGGCGGCGCGCACCTCGTCCGGTGTGGTCTGGCCTGCCTTGCAGTACAGCTCCATGGTCATTTTGCTGCGGCGCAGCCGTTCGCGCAGGGCGTTCATGTCATGGTCGGCATTCTGGTCCAGAATGGCGTTATCCAGCTCCGCCGTCAGGTTGGCACCGGCCATGCCCAGCAGGGCGGCTCCGGCAATTCGGTCGGCGTTGGCCTCGTGGGAGCGGCGCTTTTTCTCGCGGATGCTCTCCTTCAGGGCATCCACCGTATCAAAGCCCAGTGTCTTGGCAAAGGCATCGTCCAGCGGTACAGGCTGCTTTTGCTCCACGGTGTGCAGGGTGATGGCGAATTGCGCCGTCTTGCCGGAAAGCTCCGGCACCCGGAACTCGGCGGGATAGGTAAAATCGAATCGGAAGCTCTCGCCTGCTTTGTGGCCGTACACGGCATCCTCGGCGGAGGGCATCAGCTGACCGGTGCCCAGCACCACGGTCACATTTTCCATTTTGCTTTCCGGGATGGGTGCGCCGTCCATGAAGCCCTCAAAATCCAGCGTGACGCGCATCCCGCGCGCGGCGGACTTTTCCACCGGTGCAAAGGGGGCGTGGGTACGGGTGAGGTTCGCCGCCTCCAGCTCCACGGCCTTTTCCGATACCGGGCGCACCCGGCGGGTGAATTCCAGCCCCTTGTATTGGCCCAGCGTGACCTTGGGCAGGGCGTTTGCATTCTGTTCCATGGGAAATACTCCTTTTATATCCAAAGCGTTTGCAATTTAAAGTCCATGTCCGGCAAGCCAGGCTTCCGCCACCTGCGAGAACATTTCGGGGTAGAGGGCATCCTCCTGCGCGAAGGCATCCAGATAATATTCCACCTCAGCCCGGTCGGCAGGCTCGGTGCGCTCCCACACGGTGAACACGGTGCCGTTGCCCATGTCAAAGCTGGCGGCCTGCGTAAAGTGCTCATCCCGCGCGGCGCAGAAGAGGGCATTCCACCGGCCGGAGAGCTCGCCACCGCTGACAAAGGTCTGGGGGAGCGGCTCTGCAGTGAGCACGTACTTTGCCTCGAAGAACCGCACCGGGAACTCGTGGGTGCCCGGGATGGAGATGCCGGCGGAAAGTTTGCCCTGCAGCTGGATGTCCGGCAGGGCGGCGTACTGGAACATGTCTGAGTTGTACAGCATATCGTGGGGGATCATGTAGGCGAACTCGCCCTTTTCCGCATCGCAGTGGGCATCGATCCAGTCGTCCACGCGCTGGATCTGGGCGGCATCGGTGCGGTCGTAGGTGAGCTTGTCCAGCCGGACGAATTCCGACACGGCCTTGAGGGGAAAATGATCCACCACAAAGCCCGGCAGAGCAACGGTGGTCAGCGGCGAGCAGCGCACGGACACCGCAAACACCATGGTAAAGCCCCAGTAGCAGAGCTTGACGGCGGTGTGCTTTTTCAGGCCGTCGGCCAGTGCGGCGGAACCAACGAGGAACAGCAGCAGCCACCCAGGCACGAACAGCAGCATCTGGTGGGAGCCGGTGTTCTGTACCCGGGTAAACAGCACAAGGCTCACCAGCAGCTCTGTCCCTGCAAGGCAGGGCAGGGCAGGCAGACGGCGTTTTGCGGCAAACCACAGCCCTATTCCGATGAGGATGAAGTTCAGCAAACCGATGCGCAGCGTCTGTGCGGCCAGCTCCAGCGTGATGCCGCCGAAGTTGTAGTAAGAGTAGCGCCCGGCGTAGTCAAAGCTTAAAATTTTGCGCACCATGGGCAGAAGCAGCAGCACCATGGCCCCGGCCGCACACAGGCCGAACGCCACCAGCCGTACCATGCGGTGCACAGCGCGGCTGGGTTGGCCATCTTTTGCCAGCCGGATGCTGGAAACTGCCAGCAGCAGCACGTAGGCAAAGCAGTAGCCCACCACAAAATATAAGTACCAGCGCCGGGTGAGGATGATGCCCGCCGTGGCGGCGAAGATGAGCAGATAGCGGGGCAGGTCGATGCCGTCAAAGCGGTAGTCCAGTGTGAGCAGCATAAGCATGAAGGCAAAGATCAGCCCGAACCAGTCCGGCTGGCCCAGCACCGCCGACATGCGCACGAACGGGAAGGTAGCGCACCACGAAAAGCCGATGAGGAAATACCAGAACCGGTTCTTTACCCGTAGCATCCGGCCCACCTTGACCGTCAGGCCCGCCAGCAGCACCAGCAGGCTGGGCAGTACGCTGAATACCTGACAGAATGCGTAGTCGTCGCCGGTCTTGCCGCTCAGGCAGAACGGGAACTCGGTGAACAGGGTGATGAAGTTGGTGTAGTCCTCAGTGATGGAATCGAGGAGAAACCGGAAGCCTGCGCCTGTGCTCTGGGCAAAGGCGGCTTCGGCATGATACTGCTTTAGAATGTAGTTTACGTAGTCCCAGTGGTAGAGGAAGGTGCGGCTGCCGAGGGTCCAGTAAAAGTAAAGCACGGCCGCTGCCCACAGGCCCACCAGCACCGCCTTGTGGAACAGGTCCAGCTCCACACCGGCGCGGCGCAGCACCAGCAGCGCCAGTGCAAACAGTGCTGCATTGCACCACAGGCTCACCAGCGGGAAAAACAGGCTGCTGCCCGGTGCGGCAAGGCCGAATACAATAAGCGCCAGTGCCCCGGCAGCAAGGCCCAGCCAGACCTTGCCAAGGACAGACAGACGGGAAACGATTCCACTCATCCCAAAAACCTCTCAGCTGCAGAATATCACAGCTACAGTATAGCAAGCAAAATCTGCACTGTCCAGCCGCTGTGCACGGAAAACAACAAAATGTCCCGCCGCTTTGAACGCAGACGGGACATTTTAAAACGAATATTACTTGTTGGAATTGGCTGCGGCCTTTGTGCTGCGGGCAGCGCGGCGCTTTGCGTTCAGGGCTTTGTTGGCGCTGATGCGGGCCGCATCGGGGTTCGGGGCCTCCGGCGCAAGGCGCAGCAGGCAGCTGCCCATGGCAGGCAGGTCTACTGTAAGGGTATAGTCCCGACCAAACACACCGCCATCGGTGGTGTGAAGCTTTGTCTTGCGGCGGCCCTTCAGTGCACCGCCCCACTCGGGGGATTCGGTGTTCAGCACCTCCTCGGCACTGCAGGGAAAGCGCAGATACAGCGGGAACTTTTTGTGGGCGTGGTCCTGCGTGTTCATGATGCACAGCAGGTTTTCGCCCCGGCCCTTGCGCAGCCATGCGTACACGCCCTCGCTGCGGCTCTCGCAGGCCACCCACTCAAAGCAGTCGGGGTTGTACTCGCCATCGTAGAGTGCAGGCTCAGTGGAATACACCCGGCACAGGTGGGCAAAGTATTTCTGGAACGCATCGTGGAAGGGGTATTTCAGCAGGTCCCAGTCCAGCTCCCGTTTTTCGTCCCACTCCCGGAAGTGTCCCATTTCGTTGCCCATGAAGTTCAGTTTCTTGCCCGGGTGCATGTACATATAAAAATAGAGGGTGCGCAGCTGGGCGCATTTTTCCGCATAGGTGCCCCACAGCTTATCAATGATGGTCTTTTTGCCGTGCACCACCTCGTCGTGGCTCAGCGCCAGCAGATACAGCTCGTTGTAGAAGTAGTGCATGCTGAAAACGATCTTGCCGTAGGCATTTGGCCGCTCACCGAAGGGGGTAGCAAAATAGTCCAGCGTATCATGCATCCAGCCCATGTCCCACTTGTAGTCGAAGCCCACGCCGTCGTAGCGGGTGGGAGCTGTCACCTTGAGGAAGTTGGTGGAGTCCTCTGCCATGTAGATGCCGGTGGGCCAGCGCTCGTTCAGGCCGTGGTTCAGGCTGCGCAGAAAGTTCACGGCACCCTCGTTCACGCCGCGGTTCGGGTCGCCCTGCCAGTACAGCGCGCGGGAGATGGCATCCATACGGATACCGTCACAGTGGTATACGTCCATCCACAGGGCGGCAGCGCTGTTCAAAAAGCTGCACACCTCGCGGCGGTAGTAGTTGAAGTTGCAGGTGCCCCACTCGCTGTGGCCCACATCGCTGTCGTACTCGTAGAGGTAGGTGCCGTCAAACTTTGCCAGAGCGTCGGCGTTGGCGGCAAAGTGCACCGGCACAAAGTCCATGATGACGCCAATGCCCATGCGGTGGCAGGCGTTGACGAAGCCGGCAAACTGGGCGGGGGTGCCGTAGCGGCTGGTAACGGAAAAGTAGCCGGTGGTCTGGTAGCCCCAGCTGCCATCGAAGGGATGTTCGGCCAGCGGCAGCAGTTCCACATGGGTAAAGTGATGGTCCAGCAGCCATGGAATCAGCTCCTTGGCCAGCTCCTCATAGTTGTACCAGCCGTCGGAGCCATCGGCCTCCTTGCTGCCGGGCTTGTGCCGCCAGCTGCCAACGTGCATCTCGTAGATGTTCAGCGGGCGGTTGCGGCATTTGTCGCGGCGCTCCATCCATGCACTGTCATCAAAATGAAAGTCCAGTTTTACCAGACGGCTGGCCGTGCCCGGCCGCAGCTCGGTGGAAAATGCGTAGGGGTCGCTGCGCATCACCACACTGCCGTCGGCGCCATGCACCCGGTATTTATAAAGGTCGCCCTCTGCAAGGCCGGGGACGAATGCGCTCCACACGCCGGTATCGGCTTTTTCCATGGGCACGCCTGCCTCCCAGCCGTCGAAGCCGCCGCAGACTTCCACTGCCGTGGCACCGGGGGCCCACACTGCAAAGCGCCACCCTTCGATGCCGTTGTCGGAGCAGGGATGCGCACCAAGGATGCGGTAGGCATCAAAGCAGTCTCCATTGAAGAATTCACGGGGAATGGCGGGGTAATTCATGCAAAGATCTCCTTACATTCTATGATAGGCAGCGCCCGGCGGCACTGCATGTGACACAGGTATTTGGGCAATATATCCAATAAAAACAAGACGAAATGGGGCATAGTGGCTGATATTCTTGTAGATTCTTGACAAAAATCGGTAAAAATTAACATGTTTTACAGATTCTGTGCTATACTATTCCTGCCGCCGCAGTGGGCGGAGGCTGATTTTTTTGTATGGGAGCGGTATGAACAATGGCTTGGTATGACAACGCGGTATTTTATCACATCTATCCTCTGGGGCTGTGCGGCTGCGCACATGAGAACGATGGGCAGGCGGTGCCCGGCGCGTTTAATAAACTGAACGCATGGGCTGAGCACGCAGCGGACATCGGCTGCACGGCCATTTATATCGGCCCGCTGTTCGAGAGCGGTTCCCATGGCTACGACACCATCGATTACCGGCTGGTAGACCGCCGCCTTGGCACGAACGCAGAATTCAAGGACTTTGTGGCCCGGTGCCATGCCCGAGGCCAGAAGGTGATCGTGGACGGCGTGTTCAACCATGTGGGCCGCGATTTCTTTGCGTTTCAGGACCTGAAGGCAAACCGCGAGAACGCCCGCTATAAGGACTGGTTCTGCGATGTGAATTTCTGGGGCAACAACGAGTACAACGACGGCTTTTCCTACGGAAACTGGGGCGGCTTCAATCTGCTGGTCAAGCTGAACCAGCGCAACCCGGAGGTGCAGAACTACCACTACGATACCATCCGCTTCTGGGTGGATGAATTTGATATTGACGGCATCCGTCTGGACGCAGCCGATGTGCTGGACTTTGACTTTATGCGCGGTCTGCGCCGCCTTGCCAACGAGGTAAAGCCAGAGTTCTGGCTCATGGGCGAGGTGATCCACGGCGATTACAGCCGCTGGGCAAACCCGGAGATGCTGCACTCGGTGACCAACTACGAGCTGCACAAGGGCCTGTGGAGCGGCCACAACGACCACAACTATTTCGAGATCGCCCACACCATGCGCCGTCTGCAGGGCCTGTGCCACGATACCCGGCTGTATCTGTTCTCGGATAACCACGATGTGGAGCGCCTGCCCAACAAGCTGCGCAACCGGGAGCACATCCGCCACATTGCAATTCTAGTATATACGCTTTGGGGCATTCCGTCCATCTATTATGGCTCAGAATTTGGCATTGAAGGCAAAAAGAGTGGGGAAGCGACTGGCCGCTGCGCCCCTGCCTGGAACTTTCCGACTTCAAGGACGCTGAGACCACCAACCCTGTCACCAGCGTGTATGCCGCACTGGGCAGACTGAAGGCGGAGCTGCCGGAGCTGACCGACGGCGAGGTGAAAGAGCTGCAGCTCACCACCCAGTGCTATGCCTTTGCCCGGGTGCTGGATGGAAAGGCCTGCGTCGTGGTGCTGAACAACGGCGACAGTCCCGCACAGCTGGAATTCCAGCTGCCGGTGGAGGCATCCTCTGCAAAGGACCTGTTGGCCGACACGGTGGGCGCACAGCCCGTTTTGACCAGCATGGAGTGGGGCCGCATGAAAGTGCAGCTGCCCTCCAATTATGCTACCATCCTGCAGCTGGAAAAGTAAACGCATTCTTGCATGATCCGCCGTCTTTTGCTACAATAAGAGCATAATACCGTAAAGCGGAAAGGAAGCTTTGAAAACCATGAATGCAGCGCAGCGCAGAGAATCCATTCTGAAACGGCTCAGCGGGGCCGAAGCACCGGTCAGTGCCAGCGCACTGGCGGCTTTGCTGGGGGTCTCGCGCCAGATCGTGGTGGGGGATGTGGCTCTGCTGCGGGCAGGCGGTGCGCAGATCGATGCAACGCCCCGGGGCTATCAGCTGCATCCGGCGGAAAAAGGCTATACCGCCATTCTGGCCTGCGTGCACAGCACCGAGGACGAGATGCGCACCGAGCTGTACACCGTGGTGGATCAGGGCGGCATCGTGGTGGATGTGGCCGTGGAGAACAGCCTGTATGGCGAGCTGCGCGGCAACCTGAACCTTGCCAGCCGCTACGATGTGGACAACTTCATCCAGCAGGCCAAGGACACGCCGGAAGCGCTTTTGAGCCGCATGACTGGCGGAGTGCATCTGCACACCCTGCACTGCCCGGATGCCGGGAGCTTTGAGCGCATCAAAAAAGAGCTGGAAGAAAAAGGCATCCTGTACCGCAAGGAGTGATGCGGATGGGGATAAACCCAGTATAAAAAAGGCTGAGGGCCTTGTCTATCCGCAAAACAGGAAAATGGTTGGATAATCAACGAAAAAGCAAAAGAGGTGGGTTTTCTGGATATTCGCATTGAAAAAACGGAGCGTGCCATCAAGCAGGCATTCATGGAGCTGCGGGCGCAGAAACCGCTGGAAAAGATCAAGGTCAAGGAACTGTGCGATCTGGCCTGCATCAATAAGTCCACCTTTTATGCGCATTATCAGGATATCTATGCGCTGGCCAACGCCATGGAGGACGAAATGGTGGAGGTGGTGGTGGAAAGCCTGCCGCAGCTGACCGCCCGTGATGTAAGCGAGCGCACCGAGTGGCTGACCCGGGAAATGTTCCGGGCGTTCACCCGGAATCAGACCGAAATCGGCATTCTGTTTTCCGGCTCCCGTCAGGGGCTGTTCATCAACCGCGTGGAAGCTGCAATGAGCAAATGCATCTCGGAGAGCGACCCCTCGTTTGATGCCGATGTGGTGCGTAAGATCGTGCTTTCCTTCTGCGTGCAGGGCTGCTACTACACCTTCACCAGCTACTGCGGCCAGATGGACGAAAAGCGGCTGGTGGCTCTGCTTGCGTCCATTGCACGCGCGGCACAAAAAATCAGGATGTAACACAACAATTTAGAATGCCCGCCGCGTGCGCTTTGGGCATGAATAGCGGAAAAATAATTTTAATAGAGCAATGCCGGGCGGTCTGCGGACCGCCCGGCATTGCATTTTCACGGGAAGGGGGTTGTACGGCAAGGGGCGGATGCCGCGCCTGCTTCCTATGGAAGCGGCGGCGCAGCGGGGGAAGAGCTAGCCCTCTCAGCCTCGCTCCGCTCGGCAGCTCTCCCAAAGGGAGATCCCTTGGCATGGCGGCAAGGTTTCCAGCTCAACTGCGAAGTTTCCAGTTTCGCCAGAGCCTCTCCCTTTGGGAGAGGTGTCACCGCAGGTGACGGAAAGGGTTCCCTCTCGTGAAAAAGTAGATCGGGAAAATCCGCAGATTTTCCCGATCTACAAATTATAGAATATTCTTTCCGCTATTCATGCGCAAAGCAAAGCGGAGCGCATTCAAAATGGTCTGGCGTTACACGCCGGAAGCACCGTAGTTTGCCAGTACACGGGCCGAGGGGTCGTTGACGTTGCAGTTCGGCCATGCCTTGTTGGGCATCCAGAAGCCCACGATGGTGCGGCTCTGGTCGTGGTAGTACTTCTCAAAAATTTCGCGGTAGAACAGGCTTTCCTTGGTGAACGGCATGCAGTGGGCCGAATAGTTTGCCCGGCGCAGCTGGAACTCTTCATCGGTGTAAAGGCTCTCGGCATACTCCTTGATATCATCCACCATGCTGTGGCCCACAGCGTCCGAGAAGGCGGCCTTCTCGCGCCACAGGATCTCCGGCGGCAGCCAGTCGCCCTCAAAGGCCTTGCGCAGCAGGTACTTGCCCTTGCCGTAGCTGTTCAGCTTCTTTTCCGGGTCGATGGCCATGACGTAACGCACAAAATCCAGATCACCAAAGGGCACGCGGGCCTCGATGCTGTTGGAGGAGATGCAGCGGTCGGCGCGCAGCACATCGTACATGTACAGCTCACGGATGCGCTTCTGGCTCTCCTGCTGGAAGGCATCGGCGGTGGGGGCGTAGTCGGTGTACTTGTAGCCGAACAGCTCATCGGAAATCTCGCCGGTCAGCAGCACGCGGACATCGGTCTGCTCGTGGATGGCTTTGCACAGCAGGTACATGCCCATGCTGGCGCGGATGGTGGTGATGTCCCAGGTGCCCAGCAGGCGGATGACCTCTTCCAGACTGTTGATGACCATATCCCGGTTGATGATGATCTCGTGGTGCTCGCTGCCCAGATATTCTGCGGTCTGGCGCGCATATTTCAGATCAATGGCATCGGTGTCCATGCCAATGGCAAAGGTGCGGATGGGTTTGCCAAGCTTCTTGGTGGCAATGGAGCACACCAGCGAGGAATCCAGACCGCCGGAGAGCAGGAAGCCCACAGGGGCATCTGCGTCCAGACGCTTCTCTACGCCTGCGATCAGCTTTTCGCGGATGTTCCGCAGCACGGTGTCCATGTCGTCCTGCATGGGGGCGGGCACATCGGCAATATCCTCATAGCGGACGAAGCGGCCATCGCAGTAGTAGCTGCCAATGGGGAAGGGCCGGATGTCGTCGCACCAGCCAATGAGGTTCTGCATCTCGGAGGCGAATGCGATCTGGTGGCTGGACTTGGAGTAGCCGTAGAACAGCGGACGGATGCCGATGGGGTCGCGGGCGGCGATGAGCCGGTCCTTGCGGGAATCGTACATGATAAGCGCGAACTCGGAGTCCATGTGGCGGAACATATCCAGACCGTACTCATAGTACAGCGGCAGCAGGATCTCGCAGTCGCAGTCGGACTGGAACTTGTAGCCGCGGCGCTTGAGGATCTCTTTCTCAAAGCGGAAGCCGTACAGCTCGCCGTTGCACACCACGCAGTCGGCACCGCGGTAGAACGGCTGCATGCCTTCCGGCGTCAGGCCCATGATGGCAAGGCGGCCAAAGCCCATCAGACCAAAAGGCCCTTCCACCACACGTTGGTCGTCCGGGCCGCGCATGACCGTGCGCAGCAGGTATTCCTTGAATTTGGCGGCACTCAGATCGTGCCCGGTATAGCCCATAACACAACACATATTTCTTACCCCTCTTTTTAAATAAAAAATACGGCAGCTCATTCATCCCAATCGCTAGGACGAATATGCTGCCGTATCCGTGGTGCCACCTAAATTACCGGCATAAAACCATGCCAGTCACTTTTGTGCGCTCTCCCCGTTGAAAGCACTGCCGCGATAACGAGCGGCGCACGTCGGCCCCTACTGCTGCACAAACAGGTTCAGGGGGAAGCTTGCGGGTGTTCGTTCGGGTTTCGCTCTCTGCGCGGCTTCCACCTACCCGCACTCTCTGAAAGAGGACATTGAAACCTTACTTTTCCCGGTCAACGCTTTTTCTTGCATGCATTGTATCACGGCTTTTTGTCCGTGTCAACACAGCAGGCGCATTTTTGTGCGGTTTGACCATCAGAGTCGGACTGTTCCCTTTTTGGGCGCAGTGGCGGCACAAACCATACAGAACGCTGCCCTCGCACTGCAGGGTAAAGCCATGCTCTGCCATCAGGTGGGCGCGCACCTCGTCCATGAAGTGGCAGTCCAGATGATAGATGCGCCCGCACTGTACGCATTTGAGGTGCAGATGCTCCCGGCAGTGGCGGCCCTCGTCCACGTACTGGAACACGGCTTTTTCGCCCTTGTCGGCAACGTATTTCATGATGCGCTGCTCCCCGGCCAGCTTGTCCAGATAGCGGTACACCGTGGTGGGGTTGGGGGCTTGCGCCCTGCTCTTCCAGATGCTCCAGAATGTTGGAAGCACTCACCGCGTGCTGCCGGTTGTTGATGAGATAATCTAAAATCAGTTGACGGGTCTTGGTATTGTAGCCGTCGCTTCGTGCCATAAGAGAGATCCACACCCTTTTCAATATTTTTTACATTGTAGCATATTTTTGCATTGGATGCAAAAGAACCGGGCCAAAAGAAGCGGCATTGGCTACAAGCACAAAAAAACTTGTTAATTTTGGCAAAAATGAGACATAAAAATTAGATAAAACATAAAACGCGCTAAAGTTCACAAAAAAGTATTGTAATAATTGCCCTATTATGAAATAATAGAACTGGAATACTACTTGGATTGCAGCAAGAATACAAGATGCTTTGAAGTTAGAAAGCATGCGCCCCAGAGTATTATAGGAGAAGAACCTTTTTCTTTGCAAGGGAAAAGGGAATAGGAGTTGTGCAGAACATGAAAGAAATGGAGTCGCAGACCAAAACGAGCCTGAAGCTGCAGGCATACCAGTACCTTAAGACCAAGATCCTGAACTGCGAGTACCGGCCCAACGAGTTTTTGAACGAGCAGAAGCTTTGTGCCGAGATGGGCAACATCAGCCGCACCCCCATGCGGGATGCTCTTGGCCGCTTGGAGCAGGAAGGCCTGATCACCATTCTGCCCAAGAAGGGCCTGATGGTTTCCGGCATCACCGAGGAGGACGTGCACAGCATGTTCGAGATGCGCCTGCTGGTGGAGCCTTACGCCCTGCGTACTTATGGCAGCGGCATCCCGCGGGAACAGCTGGAGACATTTGCCGAGTTGATGCATCACCCGGACAGCATCACCGACTTCTGCGAGTCGGACGATGAGTTCCACGAACTGCTCATGAGCACTTTGCCCAACAAGTATCTGCGTTCGGCGTATGACCGCATCACCGGTCTGAACACCCGCTTCCGCATCATGACCGGCAAGGTGAGCATGATCAATCAGGAGCAGACCTGTGACGAACATCTGGAAATTCTGGATGCCGCTCTGGCCGACAACTGGGACAGTGCTGCAGATTCCCTGCAGCACCATCTGGAGCTGGCCCGCGATAAGGCTGAAAGTGTGATCAAGGTCATCCGGCTGTGGTAAGAACTGCATAAAAAAGACCGTTGCACGAAAAACGTGTGACGGTCTTTTTGTTATGAAACTCCCCCAGCCGCCTGCGGCGACAGCCCCCTCAGAGATGGGGCCTTAAAGCCTCCCTCTTTGAGGGAGGTGGCATCGCGCAGCGATGACGGAAGGAGTTACAGTGCGTCCAGCTCCTTTTGCAGTTGTGCCAGAGAATCGCGGATGGGCAGCTTCTGCGGGCAGACGGCTTCGCACTTACCACAGCGCACACAGTGCAGGGCCTTTTCGCTGTCCGGGAAGCAGGTGGTCCACTGGGCTTTGATGGCATCCTTCTGGCCGAACATGCCCAGCTTGTTCCAGATGCTGAAATTGTCCGGGATGTCCACCCCCATGGGGCAGGGCATACAGTACCGGCAGCCGGTGCAGCCAATCTTGATGCGGCGGTGCAGCTCTTTGGCTACGCTTTCCACAGCGGCATTCTCGGCGGGGGAAAGCGGTTCAAAATGGCCAAAGGTGGCAAGGTTGTCGGTCAGCTGATCCTCAGCACTCATGCCGGAGAGGATCACATGCACGTTTTTGTGGCTGCCCACCCAGCGCAGCGCCCAGGAGGCATCGGTGGCATCCGGACGCAGGGCGTGCAGCGGTGCGGCGGCATCTGCAGGCAGGGATGCCAGCGTGCCGCCCTTGATGGGCTCCATGATGATAAGCGGCACGCCGCATTCTTCGGTCAGCTGATAGCCCCGGTCACCGGAGATCTCCTCGGCACGGTCGTCCCGGTCCAGATAATTGTATTGCAGCTGGCAGAAATCCCACGGCTGGTCGCGCAGAATATACTCAAATCCGGCAGAGTTGTCATGGCAGGAAAATCCAAAGTTCCGGATGCGTCCTGCGGCCTTCTGCTGCCACAGCCAGTCCACAAGGCCCATGGCTTTTGCCTTTTCGTACCGGGCCTTGTGCAGGGAGTGCAGCAGGTAGAAGTCGATGTAGTCCACGCCCAGCCGCTGCAGTTGCTCTTCAAAAAATGCGCTTGGCATCGTCCAGGCTTTTGCATTTCCACAGCGGCATTTTGGTGGCAAGATAAAAGCTGCTGCGGTCCCATTTGGCAATCACGCGGCCGACAAACGGCTCACTCTGGCCGTTGTGATAGGGATAGGCAGTATCGAAGTAGTTGACACCGGCGGCCTTGGCGGTGTTCAGCAGGGCTTCAGCCCGCGGCTCATCAATAGTGCCGTCGGCTTTGGTGGGAAAACGCATACAGCCGTAACCCAAAAGGGAAGTGCGGATGTTGTTTTTGTTCCAGTTGCGGTGTTCCATAAACTCTCTTTTTGCGGCAGAGGGGGGTGAAGGCTCTGCCGTTCCTCCTGTTGAGAACAGTATAGCATAGTTTTTGAATGCAGAAAAGATACGACGATGACGATTTAAAATGCCCTCCGCTTCGCTCTGGGCATAAACAGCGGAAATCATATTTGCAGCTCCGAAACGACTGCGGTCGTTTCGGAGCTGCTTTTTCACCATAGAGTCGTAGCGTCAAATGCATTTTCCTACCGCACAGATGCCACTTGCCTTTACCGCCCCTCCTGTGAACACAAATTAAAAATAATAATTTATCTAAACATGCCTAGAGCGCAGCGGAGGGCATTCCAATCATCAAACAAAAAAAGGTGCCCGCACCTTTCGGTACGGGCACCTCATTGTTCAAGAATGAACGACTCTCAGAAGAGGTTCAATTACTTGACCTCGACCTTAGCGCCAGCCTCGGTCAGCTTCTTCTGGATGTCCTCAGCCTCAGCCTTGGAGACCTTCTCCTTGACAGCCTTGGGAGCGCCATCGACGATAGCCTTAGCTTCCTTCAGGCCCAGACCGGTGATCTCCTTCACCAGCTTGATGACCTGCATCTTGGTAGCGCCAGCCTCAGCCAGGATGACGTCGAACTCGGTCTTCTCTTCCTCAGCGGCAGCAGCAGCGCCAGCAGCAGCGGAGCAGCAGCAGCCACGGCGGAAACGCCGAACTCTTCGCAGTAGGTGTCGATCAGTTCCTTCAGCTCCAGAACGGACAGCTCCTTAACGGAGTCGATGATGGCAGTAATCTTCTCAGAAGCCATAGTAGTAACCCTCCAATATCAATGGTTTTGTTTGTTAGTTTCTTGTTTTGTTTAAGCAGCGGTCACGCGGCCATCAGGCAGCGGGCTCCTCCTGCTTGTCGGCATAAGCCTGCATTGCAACGGCCAGACCAGACAGAGTGCTGGTGAGGGCGCCTGCGAACATGGACAGCATGCCTTCGCGGTTGGGCAGCTTTGCGATTGCGTTGGTCTCGGCAGCGTCCATGACCTTGCCTTCCATGAAGCCAGCCTTCACGACGAACTTCTTGGACTTATCGCCATCCTGATACTTGCACAGGATGCGGGCAGCGGACATGGGATCCGCTTCGTGAGCAAAAGCGATAGCGGTATCGCCCTTGAACTGCTCAGCCAGGCCCTCCAGAGAGGTACCCTTGACAGCCAGACGCAGCATGGTGTTCTTCACGACCATGTAATCGACGCCTGCCTCACGCAGCTCCTTACGGAGCTTGGTGTCGTTCTCGACGTTAATGCCGCCGTAAGCGACGACGCAGCCGGAAACCGCACTCTCAAACTTTGCCTTCAGATCAGCGACATAAGCCTGCTTTTCAGAAAGAATCTTTGCACTGGGCATTCGGTTTCACCTCGTTTCAAAAACTTGTATCGAAAACCGGAGCAAGTATGAAAAAAGCCTCTTTCCCGCACTTGGTCGAGAAAGAGGCATAAAACAACTTTACGCACATTTCTCGGCAGGCGGCATAGCCTTACACTGGACTCCAGTACCTGCTGTCTCAAAAACAGCATGATTATTCTACCGCAAACGTGCGGAGTTGTCAAGTCTTTTTTGAAATTTTCTGACAAAATTTTTCTGCCGCCCATACGAACGGCAGAAAAACGATCAGAACTTCAAATCAGACACCGTACTTCAAGGTGTTCAGACGGATGCCAGGGCCCATGGTGGTGGCGATGGTAGCGCTCTTGAAGTAGGTACCCTTTGCTGCAGCGGGCTTTGCCTTGGCAATAGCCTCCATCACAGTGTCCAGGTTGGCGTACAGCTTCTCTGCACCGAAAGAAGCCTTGCCCACGGGCACATGGATGATGTTCTGCTTGTCCAGACGGTACTCGATCTTACCAGCCTTGGCCTCGGAAACAGCCTTGCCCAGGTCGGGAGCAACGGTACCAGCCTTGGGGTTCGGCATCAGGCCGCGGGGGCCCAGGACCTTACCAAGACGGCCAACGCGGCCCATCATATCGGGAGTGGTCACGACAACGTCGAAATCCATGAAGCCGCCGGCGATCTTTGCGATCAGCTCGTCATCACCGACGATATCAGCGCCAGCAGCCTCAGCAGCGGCAGCTGCGGGACCCTTGGCGATTGCGCAGACGCGGACGGTCTTGCCGGTGCCGTTGGGCAGAACGACAGCGCCGCGGACCTGCTGGTCAGCGTGACGGCCATCAACGCCCAGACGGACGTGCAGCTCAACGGTCTCGTCGAACTTGGCAGAAGCGGTCTTGCAAGCCAGCTCCAGAGCCTCGTTCACATCATATGCCTTAGTAGAATCGACCAGCTTTGCAGCGTCGACATAGTGCTTGCCATGTTTCATTGTATATCCTCCTGTGTGGTCATGCGGGCAGTTTTATGCCCTCCCACTGTTTATGTCTCAGCCCTCGACGGTGACACCCATGGAACGGCAGGTGCCGCGAACCATGCTGCATGCAGCTTCCAGAGAAGCAGCGTTCAGGTCGGGCATCTTGGTCTTGGCGATCTCTTCCACCTGAGCGGCGGTCAGAGAAGCGACCTTTTCCTTGTTGGGCTTGCCGGAAGCGGTGTTGATGCCAGCTGCCTTCTTGATCAGAACGGCTGCCGGAGGAGTCTTGGTGATGAAGCTGAAGGAGCGGTCAGCATACACAGTGATGACGACGGGGATCACATAACCCATCTGGTTCTTGGTACGCTCGTTGAACTCCTTGGTGAATGCCATGATGTTGACACCCTTCTGACCCAGAGCAGGGCCAACAGGGGGAGCCGGAGTTGCCTTGCCGGCCTCGATCTGCAGCTTAATGTAGCCAGTAACTTTCTGTGCCATAATAAATGCACCTCCAAAAATCTGTGGTGAGTTGCGGCACGGTGTCTCCGTGCCTCCCACGAGCATGTGCACAGTGCACACGCTCTATAAGAACCGCACTGCGGTCTTACCTTGGTAAACGATTTGTGCCGGTTGGTTACGGCAGCTCGACCTGACCGATCTCCACCTCTGCGGGGGTCTCGCGGCCGAACATGTTGACCTTGAGCTTCACTTTGAAGTTCTCGGTATCGATCTCCTCCACAAGGCCCATAAAGCCTTCCAGAGGACCGGCGGTGATCTGCACGGTGTCGCCGACGTTGAAGTCGACTGCCAGAGGTGCAGCCTTTTCCACGCCCATCTTCTCTACTTCTTCAGCAGAGAGGGGAACGGGCTTGGATGCGGGGCCGACGAAGCCGGTGCAGCCGCGCGTATTGCGCACCACGTACCAGGTATCGTCGTTCATCACCATTTTGACCAGAACGTAGCCGGGGAAGAGCTTGTGCTCCACCATCTTCTGCTTGCCGTTCTTGTCAATTTCGGGAACCATCTCGACGGGAACCTTGATATCGCAGATCAGATCCTGCAGATGACGGTTCTCCACCATGGTCTGCAGGTCGTTCGCGACCTTGTTCTCATAGCCGGAATAGGTATGCACTACATACCAAAGTGCCTCATTGGATTGTTCTTCCATTTTGGTCTGCCCTCCGTTTCAAGATGATTCTCAGGCGCCGATGATCAAGCCCAGGATGCCGCCGAAGATGGCATCCAGCAGGATCATCACGACCGCTGCGATGGCGACGGTCACGAGCACGACGACGGTGTTGGTCTTAACGTCCTCTTTGGACGGCCACACCACCTTCTTCAACTCGCTCTTGGTGTCGCGGAAGAACTTGGCACACTTGCCAAAGAAGTTCTTCACAGCGGCCTTTGCTCTGGCCACAAAGCCCGGCTTGTTCTCGGTTTTGTCTGCCATGATGCGTCCGCCTTTCTTACTTGGTTTCGCGATGAACGGTGTGCTTCTTGCAGAAACGGCAATACTTCTTCATCTCGAGACGATCGGGGTTGTTCTTCTTGTTCTTCGTGGTGTTGTAGTTGCGCTGCTTGCACTCGGTGCAGGCCAGAGTGATTTTAACGGTCATTTGTTGACACCTCCATTATAACGGTTGTTTTGAACCTCCCTCGGGTTGCGGGTGGTACCTGTAAAACAGGCGCACTTAATAACCCCGCAAAAGAGGTGATATCATTGTACCACGCACTTTTCCATCCGTCAAGCGGAAATCTTCGATTTTTGGAAAGTTTTTTTGAAAAATATCTCTTTTACCCGCCGGCAGCTTTTTGGCATTCTGCTTGCATCGCGCGCATAGATATTGTATAATAAGCCAGAACGGCATTTTTACCGGTTATATCCCACCCAGGTCTTGGGCTTTATAAATAGGAGAGAGTTATCATGCAGTCTGAAAAAATGTGCGTTGTGCTGCTGTTCGGCGGTATGTCCAGCGAGCACGAGGTCAGCCGCGTTTCTGTGGGCAACTTCGTCAACAACATTGACCGTGAAAAATATGAGGTGCTCACTGTGGGCATCACCAAGGAGGGCCGCTGGCTGTACACCGAGGCCACGGCCGCCCAGATGGCCGATGGCAGCTGGGAAGAGCTGGCAGGCAACATGGCCTGCGTCATCAGTCCGGACCGCGCCGACCACGGCATGATCCTGTTCACCCCGGAAGGCCATGTGGAAAAAGTGCATGTGGATGTGGTCATCCCGGTGCTGCACGGCCTGTGGGGCGAGGATGGCACGGTGCAGGGCCTGCTGGAGCTGGCCGGCATCCCCTACGTGGGCTGCGGCGTGCTGGCAAGCGCGGTGTGCATGGACAAAGCCGTGGCCAACGCTCTGTTTGAAGCCAACGGCGTGCCCCATACCAAGTGGCTGGCTGCCGACCGCTGGGAGATCGAATCCGATCTGGAAGGCGTGTGCGAGGGTGTGGAAAAGAAGCTGGGCTGGCCCGTGTTCGTCAAGCCCGCAAACGCCGGTTCCAGCGTGGGCATCTCCAAGGTGTCCAGCCGTGACGAGCTGAAAAAGGCCATCGACCTTGCACTGGAAAATGACCGCAAGGTGGTGTTTGAAGCCTTTGTGGACGGTCAGGAAGTGGAGTGCGCCGTGATCGGCTCCGACCCCGCCGTGGCGACCCGTCCGGGCGAGATCCTTGCCGGTGCCGAGTTCTATACCTACGACGACAAGTACAAGAACGGCGTGAGCCAGACCGTCATCCCGGCTCACCTGCCGGAAGCAAAGCTGGACGAGGTGAAGACCTACGCCGCCATGGCCTACACTGCCCTGAACTGCGAGGGCCTTGCCCGCTGCGATTTCTTTGTGGAAAAGGGTACTGGCCGGGTGCTGATCAACGAGATCAACACCTTCCCGGGCTTCACGTCCATCAGCATGTACCCCAAGCTGATGGAGCACGAGGGCCTGCCGGTGCCGCAGCTCATCGACCGGCTGATCGCGCTGGCGCTGGAAAGGAAGGAAAAGCAGCATGGATAACCGCCCAATCGGCGTATTCGACAGCGGCCTTGGCGGCCTGACCGGTGTGCGGGAGCTGCGCAAGCGCCTGCCCCACGAGGAGATCATCTATTTTGGCGATACCGGCCGCGTGCCCTATGGCAGCCGCAGCCCGGAGACCATCCTGCAGTATGCCCGTCAGGACGTGGCATTCCTGCTTTCTAAAAATGTAAAGTGCATCATGGCGGCCTGCGGCACCGTGTCCAGCACCTACCCGGCTGCAGAAGCGGCAAAGCTGCCGGTGCCGTATCTGGGCGTGGTGGATGCTGCCGCCCGGGAAGCAGCCTTTGCTACCCGCAACCGCCGCATCGGCGTGATCGGCACCGCTGCCACCATCCGCTCCCGCAGCTATGAGGCACTCCTGCGCAGGCTGGTACCCGGTGTGGAGATCACCGCCCGTCCCTGCCCGCTCTTTGTGCCGCTGGTGGAAGCGGGCTATGTGGATCACAGCGCCCCGGACAAGCAGGAGATCACCAAGCTGGTCATTGCCCAGTACCTGACGGAGATCCGGGATGCAGGGGTGGACACCCTGATCCTGGGCTGCACCCACTACCCCCTGATCAAAAGCATGATCGGTGAGTTCATGGGCCGGAACGTGGTGCTGGTGGACCCGGCCAAGACTGCCGCCCACCATCTGGAACGCATCCTGAGCGAGCGGGGGCTCAAGGCCGACCACCCCGCCGGGCAGGCCCATTTCTATGTCAGTGACGCGCCGGACGGGTTCGTGCAGACAGCCGACCTGTTCCTGGGCGAGTACAAGGGCGGCGAGGTGGAGCAGATCGCCATTGACAAATATTAAAGTGAAGGAACACAAAACTGTGAGCACTGCACACAACGAAGATTACCGCATCCTGATTCGAAGCGTCTCGGAGCAGTTCGAGCACACGGAGCCCCTCCCCGCCGAGGAGACAGACAAGATCGAACTGATGACCTATGGCAGCTTCCTGAAAAAAGCCGGTTCCTATTATATTAGCTATAAGGAGACGGAGACCATCGGCTTTGCAGGCTGCACCACCACCATCAAGATCGCCGAGGACGGCAGCCGGGTGGCCCTGCTCCGCTTTGGCAAGGTCAACACCCAGCTGGTCATCCAGCGGGATTACCGGAACATCTGCTACTACGAGACCGAGGTCGGCCCCATTACGCTGGGCGTGACCGGCGACGGCATCGCGTGCGACCTCTCGGAGCCTGCGGGCGGCACGGCAAAGTTTAGCTATCTGCTGGATGCCGATGACCCCACAGCGCTCATCAATCGGACAACGCTTGAGATCCAGGTCGAGAAGGTAAAGTAAGAGAACAAATGAAAGGGACATTTTAATGACAGACTTTGAAAAGACCTATCAGAACTACAACCCCCGGGCAGCGGCACTGGCTGAGGCCCGCGCTCTGCTGACTGAGGCTGCCAAGGCCGCCATGGCCGACGGCACTCTGGCCGAGGCCGAGCTGCCCGCTTTTATCGTGGAGATTCCTGCCCGACACCCAAGAACCGGTGACATCGCTTCCAATCTGGCCATGGCCGGTGCCCGCACCTGGCGCAAGGCCCCCAAGATGATCGCCGATGCCCTTCTGGCCCATCTGCCTTCCATCGAGCACAGCGTGTTTGCCAAGGTGGAAGTGGCCGGCCCCGGCTTCATCAACCTGTTCCTCGCCCCTCCTTCTGGGCCAGCGTGGTGCTGGGTGCCTGCTCCAACAAGGAGTACGGCCGCACCGACCACGGCAAGGGTGCCAAGTACAATGTGGAGTTCGTTTCTGCCAACCCCACCGGCCCCATGCACATGGGCAACGCCCGCGGCGGCGCTCTGGGCGACTGCCTGGCCGCTGTGCTGGACTGGTCCGGCTATGATGTGACCCGCGAGTTCTACATCAACGATGCAGGCAACCAGATCCAGAAATTCGGCAAGAGCCTGGCCGTCCGCTATCTGCAGCAGTTCTGCGGCGAGGAAGCCTATCCCCTGCCCGCTGAATGCTATCAGGGCGGCGACATCAAGGTGCTGGCCGGTGAGTTTGCTGAGATCAACGGCGACAAGTACGTTGCAGCCTGCTCTGGGCTGGACGAAGAGGCCCTCTTTGCCAGCGAAGCCTTTGAGACCCTGAAGAACGCTCTGGTGGATTACGCCCTGCCCAAGAACATTGCTGCCCTCAAGCGCGATCTGGGCAAGTACCGCATCGATTACGATGTCTGGTTCCACGAGAGCACCCTGCACGAATCCGGCGCTGTCCTGGACGTTGTGAACAAACTGCTGGAGCTGGGTGCCTGCTACAAAGCCGAGGATGGTGCCATCATGTACCGCAGCGCCCAGTATGCTGCCAAGTACGGCACCGTGAACAAGAAAAAGACCGAGGACGGCACCGAGGAGGAAGCCAAGGACGAAGTCCTCGTCCGTGCAAACGGCATCCCCACCTACTTCGCCGCCGACATTGCCTACCACTACAACAAGCTGGCCACCCGCGGCTTTGCCAAGGCCATTGATGTCTGGGGTGCCGACCACCACGGCCACGTTGCCCGCATGAAGGGTGCCATGGATGCCATCGGCCTGAACGGCAACGATCTGGATGTTGTACTGATGCAGATGGTCAACCTGATGCGTGACGGCCAGCCTGTCCGGATGTCCAAGCGCACCGGCAACGCCATCACCCTGACCGACCTGCTGGAGGAAGTGCCCATCGACAGCGCACGCTTCCTGTTCAATATGCACGACGCCGGCAGCGGCATCGACTTCGACCTGGACCAGGCCGTCAAGACCGACAACGACAACCCGGTCTACTACGTCCAGTACGCTCACGCCCGCATCTGCTCCATCCTCAAGAAGATGGAGAGCGAGGGCGTGGCCTTTGCCGGTGCCGAGCAGGTGGATGCCACCCTGCTGACCGACCCCAGCGAGATGGACCTGATCCGGATGCTGGCCGCCTTCCCGCAGGAGATCGTTATGGCTGCCGAGAAGTACGACCCCAGCCGCATCAACCGCTTTGTCATTGATCTGGCAAGCGCCTTCCACCGCTTCTACGGCAACTGCCGCATCCAGGGTGCAGATCCCGCCGTGCAGCAGGCCCGTTTGGCCCTGTGCATCGGTGTGAAGAACGTTATCTTCAATGTGCTGACTATGTTCAAGATCAACGTACCCCGAAAAAATGTAAAAGAGAATGAGAAGGGGCTGTTGACAAAACAGTGCCAAACGAAAAGATGAGATAGACTTCCCCGAAAGGGGTTGCCTATCTCATTCTTTTTTTATTGTATGCTGAGCCTTCAATGAACCTGCTGCAACAGGCTCCAGGAAAGCTCTGCACGTACCAATCACTCCCCCAAAGCCCGTGAATCCCTGATTGAGAAGTGCGCAAAAGCCCATATATATCACAGGACTCAGTTCTTTTTGTATCTTCCGTATAAAAAATTCTCAGTTTTTGTGTTCTCTCACAAAGCATGTCCCATTATATTGACTTTATATTTTCATCTACTGTAAAATATTTTGTGTAAAGCGTCATATTCATTCGCATTATGACGTACATCGGACAAGTCTTTTACGAAATGCAAATGCAAAGGAGGATTTTCTTATGAAAAAGCGTCTACTCAGCTTATTTCTGACATTCAGTATGCTGCTGACCTTTTTCCCTGTGGGCACTGTCACTGTTTTTGCAAGCGATTCCCCTATGGCATATACAGATGGTTCTTATCAGTTTATCCTCAATGCTGACAATACTGCAACAATAACAAAGTATACGGGCAATGAACATAGGATCACGATCCCTGCTCAGGTAGCACAAGGTACTCAAACATATCCTGTATCAAAAATCGGAGACCGGGTATTCTGCAATTACAAGTACTTCCTGACAAGTGTCCAGATCCCCGACACTGTAACAGAAATTGGCAGCAATGCTTTTTATAATTGCACCTCACTGAAAAGCGTTACCATTCAGGACAATAAACCATCCTGCGTGAAAAAGATTGGCCGCCAGGCCTTTATGTTTTGCAGTGAATTGACAGATATTTCCATTCTTGATTCTGTAACAGAGATCGGTTCAGAATCTTTTCATCATTGCGAAGAATTAGATACTGTCACCATTCCAGAGGGTGTAACATCCGTTGCGGACGGCATGTTCAGTTATTGTTACAACTTGCACACCGTTACTCTTCCAAACAGTGTAACTGCCATTGAAGAGCGGGCTTTTACCGGAACTGCATTGACTCAAATTCATATTCCTGCCAATGTGGCACAGATCGGAACCGATGCATTTTCCGAATGTTTCGCTCTCTCAGCAATCACATCAGACAGCGAAAGCTATCCGGCAATAGACAATGTGTTGTACAAAAAAGCAGCAAATGGCGATTACGCCTTAATTCGTTATCCTTCTCGAAGGACGGATCCTGCTTTCAAAATACCCAATGGTGTGGCAAGAATTGGAACTCATGCTTTTGATTGTTGTTTGTATCTGGCCTCTGTGAAGATGCCAGACTCCGTGGTCTCTATTGGAACCAGTGCGTTTATGAATTGTCAAAAGCTACAAGACATTGAATTTTCATGCAGGATCACAGAACTTCCGGAATCAGTTTTTGCAGGTTGTATAAGTTTAGAGAGCATCGATATCCCGGAGGGTATCACACAGATCCTCGATGATGCTTTTGCTGGCTGCGAGCAGCTCGAACGGATTGCAATTCCCAGCAGTGTAACCAAAATTCCCGAGTCGGCATTTTCCTCTTGTGAAAGTTTGAAAACTGTGGAGTATTCAGGATCTCGTTCTCAATGGAACGCTATTTCCACGAATTCTGGCCTACAAAATGTCCCTGTAGCACCTGGTTCTATTGATGTTACGGTAACCAGCGACATCCGTACCGTTACCGCCAAAGTTGATGGCAGCAGCGTTCCCATCAACGATGGCAAATTCATTGTCACGATTGGTAAAACTGTGGAATTGACCGTCAGCGATCCCCAGTACAGAGATCGTTATACCTGGGCAGGGGGCAGCGGCACTGTGAGTGCAGACAATACCACCTATACTTTTGTTGCAGGTCAGGATGATACAGCCGTAACTCTGACCACTGTCGAACACACAAATTATGACACCGGTGATTTCACCATCAGCGGTCTAGCGGACTATTCCTATGGGGACAATATCGATATCAGGATCGAGCCCAAGGATACACGCATCACAGATTACATTGTAAGATATGTCAGGAACGCAGGCACCTCAAACGAAGAAGAATTCAATGAGCTTCCAAAAGATGCCGGAACATACACCCTGCGAATCATTCAGGGTGATACCGTCCGAATCGACATTCCGGAAAAGATCACGATCCACCCCGTTACCATCACCAATGATACTTTCCAGCGCGAACTCACTGTCACCCTGCCAGAGGACGCTGTGGAAGAGGAAGGCAATGATCATACAGCCACAGTGACTGTCCGGGCGGACAGCAGGCTGAATGCTCTTTTGCAATCTGACGAGATCAAACTTGAGCTTGTCTATCTCAACGATATGGGAGAAGAAGTCGTTGCCCCCACAAAAGCAGGCAGGTATACCGTAAAGGTAAAGATTCATTCCAATAGTCCCAATCTGATCTCTGCCATCGTGGACGGAGGCACGTTTGAAATTCGCCAAAAAGCCGTTTCCCTTCCTCCCACTGCAGACCTCTATCTCCTGACCATTAAGAATGCTGACGTTTTTATTGAGCATGATGGCGAAGAGATTCATGCTGAGAGAAACGAGATTGGTGATCTGGTTGCAAAGGTGCCTGAAAACGCCAGTGTAACTGTCACCTACATCAGCCAGAGCGACGCCATTGCGTTTGATCAATGGTTGGTCAGCGGTTTGGACGATTCGATTGATGTCAAACAAATCCATTACGCTTTCAAATGCCCGCAGGTGAAAAGGGTGT
>ENA-OQJB01000302-OQJB01000302.1-human-gut-metagenome-genome-assembly--contig:-NODE-302-length-27663-cov-6.443129_pt1 | contig 27663 bp, 28 predicted proteins | sample MGYA00242599_ERZ504765 | MGnify/ENA primary metagenome ERZ504765 (study PRJEB26092, sample SAMD00036354) | human gut metagenome | host: Homo sapiens | study: EMG produced TPA metagenomics assembly of...
TTGCATGTGTTAAGCACGCCGCCAGCGTTCATCCTGAGCCAGGATCAAACTCTCGTTAAAAGTGTTCGTTCCGGTCAGAATTAACTACTAGCTAATTCATCCCTTTTACTGTCTGTCACATTAAATGTGACGGGTGCATCTTTTAGATGCTGTTCTTAAAAAATCTTCTCTTAAGAAATTTTCAAGGTTGTTGTCTATTGTTTAATTATCAAGGTTCTTCGCTGTTCTTGTTGATAAGAAGTAGCTTTGATATTTTATCACGCCGTTTTCCTTTTGTCAAGAACTTTTTTCATTTTCTTTTTGCTGTCTGTTCCGGAAGTGTTTCTCCCTCACAAGTCAGCTTTAACAGGTTATCACATCCGCATCCTTCTGTCAAGAACTTTTTTCACGTTATCCAGCGATCTGCTCTCGCATCCTGTCCCACAGTGGCCCTTGGGCTTATTCTTTTCATCGGTCTGTCTCAGCGACAAGTGGTATCTTATCACGGGAAAAGTGAATTGTCAATGTTTTTTGTGTTTTTTATTTTTTTCGTCACAATTCAGATAATTCACTTTTCTTTTTACTTACAGTATCATGCTGCTCATATGTTGTCCTTTATTTCGCCCAATACAAAACAGCAGCCTTCAAAAACTCTGCACATCCTGACACTTCTTCATCATAAATAACGCAGTGTACGTGTACTCACTCCTGTCATTTCTGCCACTTCCCGAATACTGTATTCCATCTTTCTACCTCCTGCCGGATTTTAGTATACAAGTTGACGCCGTGTCAAAGTCAATACATTTTCCCGCCTATTTGAGAAAGAATTTCACCAGATTCATCTTCCCTTTTGTAAATGGAGGATAACAGACCGGAAGATTCCAGTCAGCCGGTTTATAAAATACACTTTTTTCATGAGTAAATGTATCAAAACTATACTTTCCGTGATATTGTCCCATTCCGGATGCTCCGACTCCCCCAAACGGAAGATCTGGATTGATCAGATGACTGATCGTATCATTGACACACACACCGCCCGAAGACACCCGTTCCAAAACGAACTTTTCTGCAGATCTTTTTTTCGTAAACAGATACAGCGCAAGTGGTTTTGCTCTTTTATTCACAAAACGTACTGCATCTTCCAGCTTGTGGTATGACAGAACCGGCAATATCGGACCGAACAGTTCTTCCTGCATAGACGCCGCATTCTGATCCTTTCCGAGATCCAGAATGGCCGGCTCGATATAACGTTGCAGTGTATCTGCCCCTCCTCCGCAGAACAAATATTTCGCATCCTGCTCCAGTATTTTCTGCAGACGTTCCATATGCCGTTCATTTACAATCCTGCCGAAATCTGGATTCTTTTTTATTTCTTTTCCATATAGATGAGAAAATGCTGTTTTCATCTCTGTTAAGAACTGCTGTTTTCTGCTCTCATCCAGAAGCACATAATCCGGCGCCACACAGGTCTGTCCCGCATTCATGAGTTTTCCCCACGCAATTCTTCTTGCTGCCTCTTTTATATTTGCAGTTTTTTCGATAATAACCGGACTTTTTCCACCTAATTCCAATGTCACCGGCGTCAGATTTTCTGCTGCCGCTTTCATAACGATCCTTCCGACACGTTCACTCCCTGTAAAAAAGATATAATCAAATTTCTGAGAAAGTAATTCCTGATTGACCTCCACTCCACCTTCCACACAGGCAATATATTCTTCTTTAAATGTAGAGTGTACGATCTGATACATTGCTTCTGAAACATGTGGGGTAAGTTCTGATGGTTTGAGTACTGCACAGTTTCCTGCCGCAATCGCTCCAACCAGAGGCTCTGCCAACAACTGTACCGGATAATTATATGGTCCCAGAATAAGCACACTTCCATAAGGTTCTTTTTGAATCTTACTTTTGCCCGGAAATAAATACAGCGGTGTTCTCACACGTTTTGGAGCCGACCATTTCTGAAGATTTTGAATCGTATATCGAATATCAGCAAGTACAAATCCAATCTCTGTGGCGTAAGATTCAAATGCAGATTTTCCAAGATCTTTCTTTAATGCCTCCTCCAAAACCGTTTCATTTTTTCGCATTGCATCTGCCAACAGTTGTAACTGGCAGATACGAAATGCAAGATCCCGAGTCCGTCCGGTTTCAAAAAATTGTTTTTGTGCCTCTGTTAACTTTGAAAACATTCTATTTTTCTCCATATCTTTTTACACATTAGCTCCTTTCTTCGGATGTTCATATTTCTCAATTATAACACTGCCGTATCGCCTTCTCAATTCATCTTTGATTCCTTTTCGCACGATCGGCAATTTTATTTTTGACAATTTCTTTCATTTCAGTCGGGATATGATATAATCATTTTGCGAAATGTTGTTCAAAAAAATGATACAGAAAGAAGGACCATATATTTATGAAAACAAATTCAAAGAAATGGTTGAAATGCCTGGGAATCTTCCTCGGAACTCTGATACTGATCGTAGTCGGCTATGTTGTTTATGTATTTTCCAGTTACTATCGTCTGGAAGACAAGCAAAAACTGACGATCACCGGAAAATCTACAGAAAAGGCAAAAACCAAAAAAAGTTACCGCATCACATCTGGAAATATCGGTTTCGGCGCATACAGTGACGACTATTCTTTCTTTATGGACGGTGGAAAAGAAAGCCGTGCCCGTTCCAAAGATGCCGTCATTGAAAACGTCAGCAGCTATGCAGAAGCTGTAGCTCAATTAAACCCGGATTTTATGCTGTTCCAGGAAGTGGATATTGACGGAACAAGAAGTTATCATGTGGATGAACGCAAATTATTGCTTTCACAGACACTTTCAACCGATAACACCTCACGAAACTACACATTTGCTCAGAACTATGACAGCCCTTATCTGTTCTATCCGATTCTGGAACCACACGGAAAGAACAAATCCGGTATGCTTACAGTTTCTAACATGAAGATCACGGAATCCATCAGACGCTCTTTACCGATCGAAGATGGATTTATGAAACTGCTGGATCTGGATCGCTGTTATAGCGTCAACCGGATTCCGACAGAAAACGGAAAGGAACTTGTCCTGTACAATCTGCATCTTTCCGCTTATACATCTGATCCGAGCACCGCGGACAATCAGCTGCGGATGCTGTTTGAGGATATGAAAGAAGAATATGACGCTGGAAATTATATTGTTGCGGGCGGTGATTTCAACAAAGATCTGCTTGGAAATTCTGCTGAGATTTTTGGTCACAAGGAATTAGAAGACAACTGGGCAAAGCCGATATCCGAAGAACTGATTCCTGATTTCATGCAGTTGATCGCACCGTTTGATGAGAAAAATCCGGTACCATCCTGCCGAAATGCAGATCAGCCTTACAGCGAATCTGATTTTGTTGTAACAGTAGATGGTTTTCTGGTATCTGATAATGTGACTGTAGAAGATGCACTGGTTCTGGATACCGGTTTTAAATGGAGTGATCATAATCCGGTTTATATGGATTTTATTTTAGAGTAAAAAAGTACAGGCTGATGTTTTGCAAAGAACACCAGCCTGTATTTCTATTCATAATGTGTTTTTACATACTCATCCATCGCATCTGCGATCATTTTCGAATACTTCACCGCCTCTACCACGGTCTTTGCACCGGTCACTACATCTCCGGATGCGAAAATCCCCGGCATGGTGGTCTCTCCATTTGCATCTGTCTTGAGCAATCCCCGATCATCTACCTGCAGCTCTTTATCCCGGTTCACGATCCGATCCTGCGGTCCCTGAGAAATCGAAATAATGATACTGTCAGCCGGAACAAGCCTGGCAGTCTCTTCTTTTTTCACCAGTTTTCCATCTTCGGTCCATTCCACATCACAGATAATGGCTCCTTCATCCCGGATTTCAATGGCCGTCTGCAGATATTCGAACTCTACTCCGTCCAGTTTTGCATACTCCACCTCTTTTGGGGATGCCGCCGGAATTTCTGTGATGGAATAGACGGTTACATGCCGGGAGCCTTTACGAATTGCCGTTCTTGCCACATCCATTGCCGCATTCCCCGCACCGATGACAAGTACCCGTTCTCCCAGATCATAGACATCCGGATTGTTCAGATAATTGATTCCGTAGTGCACATTTCCAAATGTTTCTCCCGGTATATGCAGCTGATACGGTCTCCAGGTTCCTGTTCCGATAAATACGGCATGATATCCGTCTCTTAAAAGATCTTCCACACCTGTGGAACCACCCAGCGCAAAATTGGGCCTAAATAAGATACCCAGCTCTTTCATTTTTACATAATAGCGGTCTAAAATGGACTTTGGCAGACGAAATTCAGGAATTCCATAACGCATGATTCCTCCGATCTTCTCTTTTACCTCAAAAATCGTCACTTTATATCCTCTGCACGCCATCAAAATAGCGATTGTGATTCCTGCCGGACCCGCGCCGACAACTGCGATCCGTTTGCCGTTTTTCGGAAGCTGCTCCAGCTTCATCCGGTCAAAGCAGGTATCTGAAATATAATTTTCAATCGAAGAAATATGCACCGGTTCTCCTTTTATGCCTTTCACACAATGCCCTTCACACTGTTTTTCGTGGTCACAGACCAGAGAACAGATGACAGACAGCGGATTGTTGGCAAACACCATTTCTGCCGCCTCCGGCATCTCTCCTTGCAGCAGCATCTGGATCATCACAGGAATCGGGGTATGGATCGGACACCCTTCCTGACATCTCGGTTTTTTACAGTTTAAACATCTTTTTGCTTCATCAATGACATGCAGTCCCATTGTTATTACAACTCCTTATTTTACGATCTGTTATCCGGATAGATGATTTGTATTTTTATGCACAATAACAATTTATCACACAAAAAAGAAAGTCAACAATCGTTATTTTGTTGACTTTCCTGTTATTTTATTCACTTATTGAAGATCTTATAATCTGCATTTAAAATCTTCATATCCGAACGATTTCACGATCTCACATTCTCCACTTTCGCGTTCCCACACAATATCCGGAAGACGCATTCCATTGAATGTATTATTTTTTACAGTCGTATAGATCGCCATATCTCCAAATGTGAGTCTGTCTCCTACTTTCAGCGGCTGATCAAAAGAATAACTTCCGATCACATCTCCTGCCAGACAGGTCGGACCGCCAAGCAGATACGTATATTCTTTTTCCTTCGCCTCTCCAGAATCAAACAGAGGCGGGCGATACGGCATCTCGATCACATCCGGCATATGACACGCTGCAGAGACATCCAGTACCGCAATATCATTATGTACAATATCTTCCACTGTTGTGATCAAATGGCCCGCATTTAACGCCACCGCTTCTCCCGGTTCCAGATAGACCTGTACATTGTAGGTGTCCTGAATCCTGCGCACACAGGAGATCAGAAGCTCTCTGTCATAATCCGCTCTTGTAATATGATGACCGCCGCCAAAATTCACCCATTTTAACTGTTTCATCCACTTGCCGAACTTTTCTTCCACTGCTTTCAACGTGATTTCCAGAGCATCTGCATTCTGCTCACAGAGTGTGTGAAAATGCAGTCCCTCTACGTAAGATGGCAGTGTTTCCGGAAATTCGGATACCAGAATCCCAAGACGGGAGCCCGGTGCACAAGGATCATAAATCGCATGCTCTCCCTGCGTGGAACATTCCGGATTTACACGGATCCCCACACTTTTTCCGGCTTTTGCAGCACGTTCTCCGAAACACTCAAGCTGTGAAAACGAATTAAACACGAGATGTTCGCAGCTTTCCAGCACCTCTTCAAATTCATCTTCCCGATATGCCGGAGAAAAAATATGATTTTCTTTGCCCATACATTCTTTCCCGAGCTTTGCTTCATACAAGCCGCTGGCAGTCGTTCCATCCAGATACTCTCCGATGAGAGGATAACAGGAATACATAGAAAATGCTTTCTGTGCCAGCAGGATCTTACATCCGCTCTGCTGTCGGATTTCCTGTAAAATCTGCAGATTCTTTTTCATTTCTGACTCCATGATGACATAGCATGGAGTCCTTAATTCTTCTCTTTTCATTTCTGATGTCCGTTTCTTAATCTACCATCTGAGGGTTTTCTACCACTTTCCATGGAAGTCCAAACTCATTGAGGGCATCCATAAACGGATCCGGATCAAACTCTTCGATATTGTAAACACCGTCTTTGTCCCATGTCTTTGTCATGAGCATCATAGCACCGATCATTGCCGGAACGCCTGTAGTATAGGCAACGGCCTGTGATCCCACTTCTTTATAGCACTCTTCATGATCGCATACATTGTAAATATAGATCGTCTTCTCTTTTCCGTCTTTCTTTCCTGTAAAAATACATCCAATATTTGTCTTTCCTTTTGTTCTCGGTCCAAGAGATGCCGGATCCGGAAGAACAGCTTTCAAAAACTGAAGCGGTACGATTTCTTTTCCTTCGTACATAATCGGCTCAATGGATGTCATTCCTACATTTTCCAGACATTTCAGATGTGTCAGATAGCTCTGTCCAAATGTCATAAAGAAACGGATTCTTTTGATTCCCGGAATATTCAGTGCCAGAGATTCGATTTCTTCATGGTGCAGAAGATACATATCTTTCATTCCCACTTCCGGAAAATCGTATTCTCTCTTGATCTCCATCGGCTCTGTCTCTACCCAGTGTCCGTCTTCCCAGTAAGAACCTTTTGCAGAAACCTCGCGGATGTTGATCTCCGGATTGAAGTTCGTTGCAAACGGATAGCCGTGATCTCCTCCATTGCAGTCCAGAATATCGATATAATTAATCTCGTCAAAATAATGTTTCAGCGCATATGCAGAAAATACTCCTGTTACTCCGGGATCAAATCCACTTCCCAACAACGCTGTAATTCCTGCTTTTTCAAATTTCTCACGGTATGCCCACTGCCATTTATATTCGAATTTTGCAGTATCTTCCGGCTCATAATTTGCAGTGTCTACATAATCCACTCCTGTCGCAAGGCAGGCATCCATAATTGTAAGATCCTGATATGGAAGTGCCAGATTCAGTACTACGTCCGGTTTTTCCCTTTCGATCAGTGCAATCAGTTCTTCTGGGTTATCTGCATCCACCTGTGCAGTTGTAATCGTTCCGTTGTAGGAAGCCTGCAGTTTTTCTTTCAATGCCTCACATTTTGAAACCGTACGGCTGGCAATACAGATCGCATCAAACACTTTACTGTTCTGACAACATTTGTGTACAGCTACACTTGCAACTCCGCCACATCCAACAATCAATACTTTTCCCATTTTTTATCTCCTTCTTTCTTGTTTTTTCTTCTATTAAACTTGCAGTGCAAGTAAAAATTCTCTGATAATCTTTCCGGCTACTGCTGTGGAAACTCCACTTGGATCATAAACCGGGCTCAGTTCATTCACATCACATCCGACCACGTTGACTCCCTGTGCTGTCTGGATCACAGCATTCATCAGTTCCACAAATGTGACACCGCCCGCCTCCGGAGTTCCTGTTCCCGGAAATACAGACGGATCCAGCACATCCAGATCCAGTGTGATGTATACCGGTTTTCCCTGCAGTTTCTCAATTACTTCTGCCAGTCCGTCAAGATTGAACTTATGCATCTTCACATGCCCTTCTCTTGCCCAGCGAAACTCTTCTCTGTCACCGGATCGGATTCCAAACTGATAGATCCTGTCATCTCCCAAAAGCTCCCAACATCTTCTCAGTACACAGGCATGAGAATATTGAACGCCCAGATAATCTTCTCTTAAATCTGCATGTGCATCAAAGTGGATGATATGCAGATCCGGATATTTCTCTGCTGCTGCACGGACACTTCCCAGTGTCACCAAATGCTCTCCGCCGATCATAAACGGAATTTTCCCGCTGCTTAAAATAATCTCGGTACAATCCTGAATCTCAGCCAGCACTTTTTCCGTATCTCCGATCGGCAGCTCCAGATCTCCACTGTCAAAAATCTTATAATCTGTCAGATCTTTTCCCTGATACGGACTGTAAGTTTCCAGTCCATAAGACTCATTGCGAATTGCCTGACTTCCAAATCTTGCCCCCGGACGGTAGGAAGTCGTGGAATCAAAAGGTGCACCGAACAACACGATCTCTGATTCATTATACTCCGCATCACATCCGATGAACGTCATTACATTTTTATTCAACATCTTTTACAAGCTCCTCCACATACGCCGGTAATGCAAAGACTCCGTGGTGCACTCTCGGCAGATAATATTTTGTATGAATCCCCCGCAGATTCCAGGAAACTCCATCCAGGTCATTGAGCGGATGGTATTTCTTAGACGCAAATCCGAACAGCCAGTGTCCTGACGGATAGGACGGAATATGCGCCTGATAAATCTTACTGATCGGGAAGGATTCTATAATTCTCTTGTGCATTCTCTGACACTGAAATGCCTCTTCTGTATAAAACGGACTTTCATGCTGGTTGATCATGATCCCGTCTTCATGCAGGGCATTGTAACAATTGCCGTAAAATTCCTTTGTAAACAATCCCTCCGCAGGACCAAACGGATTTGGAGAATCAATCAGGATCAGATCATACACATTGGATCTGGAACGCACAAACCGCAGTCCATCTTCATTATAGATTGTCACGCGATCGTCATCCAGGCTGCTTGCAATCTGCGGAAAATATTTCCGACAGACTTCAACCAGAAGAGGATCTACTTCTACGACGTCTATCTTCTGAATGGTATTATATTTTGCAAGCTCCCGCACACATCCGCCGTCACCTCCGCCGATGACCAGCACATTCTCTACCTTCGGATGTACTGCCATAGGAACATGCGCCATCATCTCATGGTAGATAAATTCATCTTTTTCTGTCAGCATCAGATCTCCGTCCGCTACGAGAATCTTACCAAATTCTTTTGATTCGAGAACATCGATTCGCTGAAACTCGCTCTGCGCACTGAACAGCTGCTTGTCCACACGGATGGACAGTTTCACATTGTCCGTGTGTTCATCTGAAAACCACATTTCCATCACTTTTATCCCCCTTATATCAGAACATTTAAATATTCGATTGCCGCATCTTCAGGTCCCGTCATGGAACACCCCTTTTCTTTGGCATAGAGAATATACTCGATTACATCTTTTGTGATCTTCTCTCCCGGTGCCAGAATCGGAATTCCAGGCGGATAACACATTACGAACTCACTGCAGATTCTGCCTTCTGACTCCCGGATCGGCACTGCCTCTTTTTCCGCATAGAAAGAATCCTGCGGACTCATGATGACCTCTGGTTCAATATATTCCTGGCTGAGCATACCCGTCTTGTCTTTCTGATATCTGCGCTTTACTTCTGCCAGTGCACTTACCAGACGCTCAATCTCCTGGATCCGGTCTCCGATAGACAGATATGCCAGAATATTCCCGATATCTCCAAATTCGATCTGAATATCATACTCATCCCGCAGAATATCATAGACCTCGATTCCCGCAAGACCAATTTCCAGCGTATGGATGGACAGCTTCGTTGTATCAAAATCATAAATACTGTCTCCATTGATCAGCTCTTTTGAAAATGCATAATATCCTCCGATCCGATTGATCTCTTCTCTTGCATAATCCGCCAGCGCCGCCACTCTTGCAAAAGATTCCTTGCCGCGCAACACCAGATTTCTTCTGGAAATATCCAGACTGGACAGTAAAAGATAGGAACCGCTGGTGGTCTGCGTCAGGTTGATGATCTGTCTCACATAACCCGCATGCATAGACGGACCTACAAGCAAAAAGGAACTCTGTGTGAGACTTCCGCCTGATTTGTGCATACTCACAGATGCCATATCTGCCCCTGCCTCCATTGCTGAAACCGGCAGATTCTCTCCAAAATAAAAATGTGTTCCATGGGCTTCATCTACCAGAACCTTCATGCCGTGAGCGTGTGCTTTTTTTACGATAGAACGTAAATCAGAACAAATTCCGTAATACGTCGGATTGTTCACAAATACAGCTACCGCATCCGGATGCTTCTGAATCGCCAGTTCTACCTGAGACACTTTCATACCAAGTGAAATTCCCAGACTGTGCTCCACATCCGGATTGACATAGATCGGAATCGCTCCGCATAACACCAATGCGTTGATCACACTGCGGTGTACATTTCTCGGTAATATGATCTTATCCCCCTTCTTACAGCAGGAAAGTACCATCGCCTGCACCGAGGATGTCGTTCCCCCTACCATCAGAAATGCATGACTTGCATGAAATGCCTCTGCTGCCAGCTGTTCTGCATCTTTGATAACAGAAACCGGATGACACAGATTGTCCAGCGGTTTCATGGAATTGACATCAATACTGACACAGCGTTCTCCCAGTAATTCCACCAGTTCTTTATTTCCTCTTCCGTGCTTATGTCCCGGAACATCAAACGGTACGATCCGCATCCGCCGGAACCGCTCTAATGCTTCATAGATCGGAGCATTCTCCTGTGATAAATTCTTCATCTTTCTTTCACCTCGCCCTTTTTTGTCAATTCCCCTTTACTTCTGAATGTTTGTGATATAAAAAAAGCGCAGAAAAACGTACGTTACATCTACATTCTTTCTTGCGCTTGCTATGCTTCTTTATATAATGCCAATCTCCTGCTTAAGTACAGGAGCTTTGTCTTTTCTTCTAAGTATAAGCACTACAGATATAAAGGTTTTCGAGTCTATATAGCAAATATTTTACTTTTAATACTCTTATTGACCGTTTCACAAGTTGATGTGCTGTTTACGCACCGGTTATAAAGTAACCAACTTATAAAATTTAAGCTTTTAACTTAATCAATAATGCAGCTTCTGCTGCGTTAAATATTTGCATGGAACTCTCAATATCCGTTCGTTCTCCATACGAATCTATTATACGTGCATAGGTTTCGAATTGCAAGAACTTTTTCCTGAGATTTCTTTCAATCAGATGAGCGCCTGTTACTGTTCACACCAATCCCCGCCTATCCATGCGCAATCGTCGTGCTTGCGCACAAACTAAATGAAGGAGATGCATTTAACATCTCCTCTTCTCTGTGATAAAACAATCTCTCTTTTATAAGTTTCCCCGCATACGATAGGTTCTTTGACTCTGTATCGTATGATGTTCTCCGCGCTTCCCGCTTCGAATCTCGTGTTTTTCATGATGCTTTCCAAGCCCATTTTGAAGCAGTGTCTTATTCTCTGACTTCAGCACTTCCTGCGGATATTCTCTTGCATCATCAACTGCAAACCAAAAGCGCATCCTCTGTGCTGCAAACCAGATCGACAACCGCGGGGTATTTAATTTTTCCTCTGCTGAATGTTCATTGTTATAAATCTGATACTCTGAACATACCCAGACAAATATCACTGTCGTAATTGCCAAAATACATGTTCCAATCAATGCTTCCGTCATAACCGTACACTCCTTCCTCTTACTTTATAGTATAATTGTAGCTCTTTTTAATTTAAAATTCAATGTTTTCAGATATATTTATCTTTTAAATTTATTTTTCTCACTTTACAAACAAAATAACTAATTGTAATTATAACCATCATTACTGTTATTACAATCAAAATATCGGGACGTACCCAAAATGTAATCTTTCCCGCAAGAAATACACTTGTCGGACCGTCCGATCCTCCTGTAATACTGACCGTCTCATTGGCGATCTCTGTATGGATTTCGGCAAATTCCGACTTTATACGATATTCCTGATACATCAGATATCCGGACAGAGTTCCCGATAAAAGGGTCAAAATAATTAAAACAGAACCTATCCAGCCAATTTTGAACTCTCTTTTAACTGCATTTTCCCGCAAAATTTCTTCTGCGATTTTTTTTGTCTCTCCCTGATGCGCAACCGCCTCTTCTTCCGAAACTCCGTTTTCGATCATATCCGAAATTATTTCTTCATAATATGCAAGATACTTCTCCCGTTCATCCTTTTTTAATTTTCTCAGACTGTATCGAAGATTCTTGATAAACTGTTCCTTCTTCATTTCTCATCCTCCTCTGCAATATAATCCAATATTTTTAACAACTGTGCTCTGTCTTTGTCAAAATTTTTCAGATACTGTCTTCCCTCTTCTGTTAGATGAAAATATTTCCGCAATCGATTATTGTACTGTGTGGTATAGGATTTTACTTTTCCACCCATCTCCAATCTTCGCAAAATAGGATACAAAGTGGATTCTGAAATTTCAATCAGATCAGAAACATCTTTTATAATCTGGTATCCGTAGGAATCTTCCTTTCTCAATACTGCTAAAACACATAATTCCAACAATCCTTTTCTTAACTGTGCATCCATAAAACACCTCCCTATACATGATACTATATATTGCATAGTACATAATGTCAATGCCCCGATTTTGATTAACCTCTACATTAACAAAGTACCTTCCTTTTTGATGCAAATCACCTTGACTTCATCGAAGCATTTGCTATAATTTGCTTATAGAATTCCTCTGCTGATGGGGGAAATAACTATGGGAAAACGAACATTATCTGTAAAGAATCTGATGAAACTTCTCTGGAAGATGGAAGATGCATTATTTATCTCAGTACCCGCGGGGAGAATGCAGAGGAAGTTCCAAAAGAACTGGTAATATTTTTGAAATTTGTAAAGGCAGACCTGAAAGAAAGTCAGGAAGATTTCCACGATATCTACGTTAAGCAGTTGCAGAATTCTATCCGACATATTAAGGAAAGCCGTGAAATGGAGGAACGTTTCATGATTTTAGAAGAGATGTTGAGAGATGAGCGTGCGGCCGGACGCAGAGAGGGTTTACAAGAAGGTGAACTTAACGGTCAAAGAGCTATGCTACGCAGTTTTTTAGAAGATCTTGGATCTATACCACCAGAACTTGAAAAGAAACTCTTTGAGGAATCAGATGCAACTGTTCTGAAAAACTGGTTAAAAATTGCAGCTACATCAAAAAGTATCGAAGAATTTATACAAAAAATCCAGTAATTCTTTACTGGACTGTCAAGTTATCTTATGCTTTTGGGTATTATAGCGGGACATCCCCCATATTCAAAAGCATGTCACAACGCAATCTATGCCTGATCAGGCAGTACTTATCAAAAAAGATGCAGAGGAATTCTATTGTTTTTTAACAACAAAGTGTACAAGCACTCTTTTTGGAATGCCCGTACACTTTTCTTTTTACAATCCTTTTGTAATCTCTCTCGCTACATACACACCACTCGCCGATGCATGGGACAGAGAATGTGTCACTCCACTTCCGTCACCGATCACGTACAGACCTTTGTACATGGTCTCCAGATGTTCATCCAGTTCTACTTCCATATTATAGAACTTGACTTCCACACCGTAAAGCAAAGTATCATCATTGGCTGTACCCGGAGCGATCTTATCCAGTGCGTAGATCATCTCGATAATTCCATCCAGGATTCGTTTCGGAAGCACAAGGCTTAAGTCTCCCGGCTCTGCCGCAAGTGTCGGTCTGACAAATCCATCCTCAATTCTGTCATGGGTGCTTCGTCTTCCACGGATCAGGTCACCGAATCTCTGCACGATCACACCGCCGCCCAGCATATTGGACAGTCTGGCAATACTCTCTCCGTATCCGTTGCTGTCTTTAAACGGCTCTGAGAAATGCTTTGCCACAAGCAGTGCAAAGTTTGTATTTTCTGTCTGCTTTTCTGTATCTTCGTAGCTGTGTCCGTTTACAGTTACGATTCCGTTTGTATTTTCATTTACTACGATTCCGTATGGATTCATGCAGAATGTACGGACTTTATCCTCAAATTTTTCTGTACGGTATACAATCTTGCTTTCATACAGTTCATCTGTCAAATGGGAGAACACTGCTGCCGGCAGTTCTACGCGGACACCAAGATCTACACGGTTGGATTTTGTCGGGATCTTCATGTCGCGACAGACTTCTTCCATCCATTTACTTCCGCTTCTTCCTACTGAAACAATACACTTCTCGCATTCATCACGGTCTTCTCCATGTGTCACGATATAGCCGTTTTCTGTCTTCTCCAGCTTGTCCACATAGTAATTGAAACGGAATTCTACTTTATCTTTTAATTCTGCGTACAGATTTTCCAGGACTACATAGTTGATATCTGTTCCCAGATGACGGACAGATGCTTCCAACAACTTTAATTTATTCTGCAGACACAGCTTTTTGAACTTGCTTCCTGCAGTGGAATACATCTTGGTTCCTTTTCCACCGTATTCCACATTGATCTCATCCACATAGCGCATCAGATCAATGGCAGTGTCTTTTCCGATATACTCGTACAATGTTCCGCCAAAATCGTTTGTAATATTATATTTTCCATCCGAAAAAGCTCCGGCGCCTCCAAATCCATTCATGATGGCACAGGTCTTGCAGTTGATACAGCTTTTTACCTTCACTCCGTCAATCGGACATTTTCTTTTCTCCAGAGGATTTCCCGCTTCCAGAACCGCAATTTTCAGCTGCGGTGCATCTTTCACCAGCTCATATGCCGCAAAGATTCCTCCCGGACCTGCTCCAATAATGATCACGTCATACTGACTCATATGTTTCTCCTTTCGTTACGGTCATTTTACTCTCACTGTTTCTATTATAGCCAACCATCACGAAAAAAGAAACTGTTTTCCGGATTCTTATGAAATCCTTCCGTTTTCCATCTGATATACCTTTTCCGCCACAGCCATGGTCGATTCTCTGTGGGATACTAAAATAACAGTCTTGTCTTTCCCCATTTTTTTCAGAGATCTTAAGATAATACTTTCATTCAGAGAATCCAGATTGCTGGTCGGCTCATCCAGAAGCAAAAAGCGGTGCATCGTGCAGAAATGCTCTTGCCACGCCGATCCTCTGTTTTTCTCCTCCGGAAAGGGTATCTCCCAACTCTCCGACCAGCGTATCGTATCCATTTGGAAGGCTTTCTATAAATTCATGCAGAGATGCTTTTTTTGCTGCCTCTACGATTTCTTCTCTGGAAGCCCCCGGCTTTGCGATCGCAATGTTGTTGGCGATTGAATCGTGGAACAGACACGTCTCCTGTGTCACATAGCTTTCCATATCACGCAGCTCGTTTGTATTGATACCGGACAGTTTTCTGTCTCCCATTCGGATCACTCCGCTGTGTACATCATAAAAACGCATCAGCAGCTTTAACAGCGTTGATTTTCCGGAACCGCTTCTTCCATGGATTCCAATCCGGCTGCCTTTCGAAATCGAGATCGAATAGTCTTTTAAAATCTGTTCTTCTTCATAAGCAAAATCAATGTTTTCACAATTGATATCTGCAAATTCTGCGGTTGCCTGACCGGATACTTCTTCAATCTGCGGTTCTTCTTCCAAAAGGGATAACACACGCTCTCCACTTGCCAGTGTCTGCATCAGATTGTTTGACAGACTGGACAGAGCAACAACCGGTCCAAAAGAGCTCATCATCAGGATCGTACAGAGCAGTACTGCGTCAAATCCGATCTCCCCCTGCTGATGCAGCCATGTTGTAAGGAACAGCATTCCAAAAGAGAAAATCAGGATCAGGACATTTGTTCCTCCCCTTTGTGTTCCTTCCAGTTTCTTCATTTCTTTCTGTTTCGCATCCAGTTCCACACTTTTGCGTTCCATCTGCTCTTCCCGTTTTTCTCCGCATCCATACTGGATCGTCTCATCCAGACCGCGAAGACTGTTCAGAACGAAGCTGTTCAGATCCCCGAAACGGGTACGAAATTCCATTCCTTTTTCTGAACCTCGTCTGGAATTCCACATGGGCATCAGAACTCCAATTGCAAGATATCCCACAAGGGTGAACAGACCGATCAGCACATGATATCGGAGAAAGAAAATTTCCATGATCAGGGATGTCAGGAATGCGATTGCGATCGGCGAAATCGTATGCGCATAAAATACTTCCAGAAGCTCAATATCTGTTGTGATGATCGAGATCAGGTTTCCTTTGTCTCTTCCGTCCAGTTTTGCAGGACAGAGCTTTCTCAAAACCGCAAATACTTTGTGACGGATCAGTGCCAGCAGCTTAAACGCAATATAATGATTGCATGCCTGCTCTCCATAGTGCAGAATTCCACGCAGTACTGCGATCACTGCAAGGCAGACAAACAATGTCGTCAGAGAAGCTCCCTGCCATATTCCCATAATCTGCAGGATTCCAACTCCTGCCAGTACGGTGAGAAAGATCGCACAAAGATATCCTGTGACACCTAGCAGAATCGCCGCTGCCATAACGTGCATCAGGGGACGGATCAGTCCGATCAGTTTTCCCATAATCTGTATTCCACTTCTTCGCTTCATGCTCTTCCCTCCCTTACCTGACACAATTCCTGCTGTTTCTGATACATATTTGCATAGCTTCCTGCTTTTTCATAAGTTCTCCATGTGTGCCGCTCTCTGTAATCTGACCGTTTTCCAACATATAAATCTGATCAGATGCCACCACATTTGCAAGCCGGTGAGAGATGAACAGAATCGTTTTCGTCTTTGCCAGCTCCCGGATCACTTCCATGATCTGATCCTCACTTTCCACATCAATATTGGATGCCGCCTCATCAAAAATATACATCGGCGTATCATGAAGAAGTGCTCTGGCGATGGCAAGACGCTGTCTTTGTCCGCCGGAAAAATTACTTCCCTGTTCTTCCAGCATCGTATTCAATCCATTTTGTGCCTGCAAAAACTCATACAGATTTACCTGCCTGAGCGCTGCTTCCATCTGTTCTCTCGACACAGATGGATCCGCCATTTTCAGGTTTTCTTCTACCGTTCCCTTGAACAGATAACTGTTATGTCTCACCAAGGTGATCTTATCCATCAGACTGGACTCTTTAATCTCCTGAATCGGTACATTATTGATCTGGATCTGTCCCGAAAATGTACGATTCTTCCCTGTCAAAAGTGCCGCAATGGTACTTTTTCCACAACCGGACAGACCCACCAGAGAGACAAATTTTCCGGATGGTATGGTCAGCGAAATATCCCGTAATACCTTTCGCTCCGGCTCATAGGAAAATTCCACATGCTGCAGTGTGACGTCCATCTGTTCGCCCTCAATCTCGTGCTCTCCCCGTTTTGGCTCTTCCATATCCAGAATCTTAAAAATCTTGTCACTTGCCGACATTCCGTTCATGGCAATGTGGAAGAAAGAACCCAGCAAACGCAGTGGAATGAAAAATTCAGATGCAAGCAGAATAATCGTAAACGCCCCTGCGAGTGATACATTTCCTGCCAGATACTCTTTGACAGTCACAATCATTCCAATTGCTGCTCCGCCATATGCTACAATATCCATCACACTGACAGAATTAAGCTGCATAGTGAGCACTTTCATCGTGATCTTACGAAACCGCTCTGATTCGTCGTCCATTTCTTTGGCTTTTTGCTCATCTGCCTGATAAATCTTTAAGGTTGTGAGTCCTTGCAGGTTCTCTAAGAAACTGTCACCAAGTTCTGTATAGATTCCCCAGTATTTGCTCAGCAGTTTCTTTGCGAATTTCTGTACTGCCACGATCGACATCGGAATCAGCGGTACACATACAAGAAGCACAATACATGCCTTGATGCTGATCGGTGACAATACCGCAAACAATGTGATCGGTGCAAGCAGACTGTAGAACAGCTGCGGAAGATATCTCCCATAATAAATCTCCAGCTGCTCGACTCCTTCCGCAGACACCTGAACCACCTCGGAAGTAGATACCTTTTCTTTATAGGCCGCTCCCAAACGCAGCAGCTTCTCATAAATCTGCTTTCTTAAAACCGTCTTTACATCCGCACTTGCCCGATAAGAGGCATATGCAGCTCCTTTTTCGCACAGAAAACGCGCACAGATTGCCAGGATCACAATTCCTGCCGTTTGCAGCATCACCTGCTGATCCAATGTTTTTTCAAACAGCTGCTGGATCATATTTCCTGCCGCAAACACTGCTGCGATCTGAAACAGCAGTGCGATCCACTGCCAGAAAATATTAGCTCCGATATATTTTCCCGAGCCCTTCAACAGCTTGAGTAGTCTCGTCTTAATCATATGTTTCTTTCCTTCCCATTCTCTTTTTTCTTTTGCAGAAGTGATCACGTGCCGGATTGCCATGATTGGATGATAAAATAACATTCTCGGTCCGGCAAACCGCATCACATTTCGAATTTCTTCTCTCATCTGCGGCTTGTAACAATGTACCCTGCAGTTACTGCAGAATGTCTTTGTCTCCATAAACGGACATTTATCCACACGCATTGCGGCATAGTCTCTGAGTTTTTCACACTCCTCGCACAGTCCATGATGTTTTTCCACAGTTTTATGTTTTTTCCGGCAATAAAGGTGGATCATCAGATCCACGATCTGCTTTTCTTTTTCCCGTTTGTTCTGCACTTGCTGACTCTTTTTTATATCTTTCATTTAAGCCGCCTCAATTCTGATCGTCTTGATTTTTGTAAAGAAATATACATATTTAAAAAGGATCAGCAGAAGAATAAAAATACGCCCCGGCAGATTGCTCATCATAAAAAATGCACACATCAGCATTGCGGATGCCGGAAGCAGAATACACAGCTTTGTCTTTAATGTCATGGCACGCTCCTTTACAAAGCTGTCCAGATGATTTTTGTAAAGCTTCGTCCCCATAAACCACTTGTGAAATCTTTCCGATCCTCTTGCAAAACAAAAAGATGCCACCAGCAAGAATGGAGTTGTCGGCAAAATCGGCAGGATCACTCCCACTGCTCCGATTCCAAGACATAAAAACGCTGCTGCCAGCCATAACATTTTCAATGGGTTTTTTCTCATACGCTCTCCTTTTTTCACTTCTACCAAAAGTTTTTATCATCTATTTTTCAATAGTCTCAACTAACAAAGTGATGCTACCATAATTGATAATTATTTTCAAGTAAATTTTTACAGGAAATCAGAAGAACTTTCTGTGAATTTGCTGTTCAAAAGAAAAATCCATGATATGATAAGGAACAAATGTAGAAAATAATTTGATTTGACAAGGTGATTTTATGGATAAATTTGAAAAACGATGGATTCGACGTGAATTTAATAAAACAAACGGTATGATTTTTCTTTACAAGATCTTATTTGGCCAACTCACTTTTTTGATCATGATGGCGATGTACCGGCTGTTTCCGGTTGACGAACATTTTAATGACGGAGCTGTCTGGTATCTGATCTCCGGCTTTCTCTGTCTCGGGATCTTTGTCATATGGCGCAGACCTTCCTTTTTCCGTACGCAGATTTTTCCGGTACATTCTCATATGAGCCCGGGAAAATTTCTCAGCTTTTTCGGGATTTTTATGATCGCACAGAACGCTTCTTCCGTTCTTTATGTACTTATGGAAATGGGAGCACAGCACTTCGGTTTTACATTTGCGCGTTCTCTGGAAGCTGCTACGGGAGGCTCTGTTACGATCTCTATGCTTCTCTACTCCGGATTTGCTGCTCCGCTGATCGAGGAATTCATTTTCCGCGGTGCTGTTTTAAAGACATTGGAGCCTTTCGGCAAGTGGTTCGCACTTTTGGCCTCCTCACTTGCCTTTGCTCTCATGCACGGAAATTTTGCACAGATTCCTTTTGCAATGGCTGCCGGACTGATCCTTGGATATATCGCTATGGAATACTCGATCTGGTACAGTCTCCTTTTGCATATTTCCAACAATCTGATCCTGGGAGATGTTCTGCCCCGTATTGCAGGCATAATGCCTGGCAACAGCGGAAATATCCTGTACAATGTGATCACCAATCTGCTCGTCATCCTTGGAATTGTGCTCCTGCTTCGAAAATACCGCTCCATTCCCCGCATCTGCAGCAGCGAGTCTCACAATACGGGGAAACTGTTATTTTTATATTTTACTTCCGTTTTTGGAATTTTATTTACACTGTCCTGTATCTGGAGCGGATTTGCCGGAATCAGTCCGCTGTAGTGTTTCTTTTTAATAACTCTACCACATACTGCTGAGCTTTTTCCCCGTATAAAAAGACATCGTACAGATTTCCGTTCTGACTTTCCCTCTCTTCTGCCCGGATGCCCAGCGCTTCTCCTTTTTCTGTCAGAAAGGTTCTGCTGTATCCGTTCCAGAACTTCTGCTCCAGATACCCTTCTGCCAGAAGTTCCTCAGTAATGGATTTGATCGTCAGACGCTTCATCGTCTTTTCATCCCGCAGTGCATTGATAGATGCCACGAATTCGCTGATTGTCGTCTCCGTGACAAAAGCGATCTGCTGTTCCATTTCCTCTGTCAGATGAAATGCCTCTTTTCTTCCTTTTTTTGCCCGCTCTGTCAGCGGAATCTCTGAAGCACCATAGTTCGTTTCCTCGGCTCCGTATGCCGCCTTATCTCCATTCGTAATATCACGAATGCAGTATAAAAACGCCTCCCCATACTGTTCCAGTTTTCTGGCGCCCATCCCGTTAGCTGTCAGCATTTCTTCTTTTGTGAGAGGGATTTTCACGCACATATCATGAAGCGTCTTATCAGATGCCACCATATACGGCGGAATGGATTTTTCTTTTGCCAGTTCGCTGCGCAGCTTTCGGAGTTCTTCAAACAGATGCTGCGCTTTTTCACTCAGGTCTCCCAGTCCTTTCACACCTCGCCTTGCAGATGTTTTCTGTACTTCCGCTTTTCTGTATGCGATCACAAACGGATCCGTCCCTTGAAGCAATTCTTCTGATGTATCTGTGAGCTTCAGTAATGCGTATTTATCTTTTGTCTGGCACAGATAGCCTCGCTCCAGCATCGCCTGAATGATCTCTTTGATGCGTTCCTGTCCGATTTTGCTTTGTTTTCCATAACAAAGATTGTCGTTCATCCGGTAATTTCGGATTTTTGCAGTATTTTCGCCGAGCAGCGTGCCTGCTATCATGTTCACCCCGAATCTCTGCCCGGACTCACGGACGCATTCAATCACATCTGCTGCCGCTTCTGTTGCATCCATCTCTTCCAGTTCCTCCAGACAGTTGGAGCAGTTTCCACAGAGCTCTTTTGCCTGTTCCCCAAAATAACCGAGAATATAATTTCGCAGGCATCCCGTAGTCGTACAGTAGGTTGTCATCTTCTGAAGCCGCTCCCGATCCTGCACCTGGATATTCTGCATCTCTTCCGCTGTGTATTCTCCATAGTTTTCCTTGCTTTCCAGCAGAAACTGATTGATAACGACGTCCTGAGGCGAATAGTAAATGATGCATTCTGACGGCTCCGAATCCCGTCCGGCTCTTCCCGCTTCCTGATAATAATTTTCCAGACTTTGGGGCATATTGTAATGCAGGACATACCGGACATTGGACTTATCAATCCCCATTCCAAACGCATTGGTTGCGATCATCACCTGGATCCGATCGTAAATAAAATCCTCCTGACTGCTCTTTCTTGCCTCATTGCCCATTCCCGCGTGATATCTGCCCACTGAAAATCCCGCACTTTCCAGAAACAGGTAAAGTTCATCCACATTCTTTCTTGTGGCACAGTAAATAATTCCGCTTTCATCCGAATGTTTTTCCAGATACTCCCGGATTCTTTCTTTTTCTCTTTTGTTCTCTGCACCTCAAAATACAGATTTTCCCGGTCAAATCCTGTCACTGCCACATAAGGATTCTGCAGCTTCAGTACTTCCCGGATGTCTGTCTGTACACGCTTTGTTGCCGTGGCAGTAAAGGCTGTCACGATCGGACGGACAGGAAGCTGGCGGATAAATGAAACAATCCGCACATAACTCGGTCTGAAATCCTGTCCCCACTGAGAAATACAGTGTGCCTCGTCAATCGTCACCATAGAGATTTCGGCATGACAGGCAAAGTCGAGAAACCTTGGAGTCTCCAGACGCTCCGGCGCCACATAGACGATTTTGTATCGTCCCGCTTTTGCAAATTCCAAAGCCTTTGCAACCTGGTTTTCTGTCAGAGAGCTGTTGATATATGCGGCATGAATCCCGGCTTCATTCAACGCCTTCACCTGATCCATCATCAAAGAGATCAAAGGGGAGATCACGATCGTAATTCCCCGCATCATCAATGCCGGAACCTGATAGCATAATGATTTTCCGGCTCCGGTAGGCATAATGGCAAGCGCATCTCTTCCCGCCAAAATCTGATCGATGATCTCCTCCTGGCCCGGACGAAATGAATCGTATCCAAAATATGTTTTTAAAATCTGTAGTTTTTCCCCTTCCACTGTCAGACCTCCTCTCTTTCTAAATTCCAAGCGTCTTTCGCACTTGTTCTCTTCTCTGATAAAACTCCTGATAAAATGACCCGTCATCCTCTGCTTCGTATGGAGTCTGATAAAACAATCGCAGAATATACGTCGTAAGGATCTGGATATTCTCTTTTTCCAGCTCTCCTATTGACTCTTCGCAAGTCAGAAGAAATTGGTGCCAGTCTGAAATGTACTGCTCATAAGCTTTCAGGTTGGTAATTCCGAGCCATTTTTTCACTTTCACCTTTCCGCGGTTCTCTTTTTGCATTCTTTTGTCAGAAGAAAATATCGAAATCCCTCTTCTTCATACAGCCTTCCCAGCGGAAACAGTCGGCAGATTCCCGACCGAAACGCATGAATCCCACATCTTTCGTTCTCATCCAGAAACGGACAGGCATCCGTCTTAGGATCCATTTTTAAATTTGGAAGGATCATACCATCTACTACATTTAACTCGATCTCCTGATTCAGAAGCCCGGCAAAATCCTTTCCGGTTGCCTGTTTCAAATGAAACAGATCGATGGGATCCAGAATAATAGATTTCCCCATTCCGCGACAGCATGCCGAACACCCCTGACACTCATAACAATCTGCCTTTACCATATCATTTGAAGTATATAATTTTCCATCTGAAATCTCATTTAAATCTACATTACGCCTCATACAAGCTCCTTTATCATCTAAAATATTTCTAACCAGTTTATTTTAACACGCTTTTTATGGACTGGACAACAGCAACTATTTCTCCGTCATTTTTGCCAATTTTATATCCATTTCTCCACTTTTTTATTGCAATATGATACAATACAAAAACAAACAACCTAACAAAGGAGGGCACACTATATGAATCACCTGAATTCTATTTATCAGCGTCTGCAGTCTAATTATAGCGATTGTGATATCACATACGCTCCCGGGCTTTTGACTGTAAAGTGCAAAAACGGTGAAATCCGGGCAGACGGTTTTCGTACCTGCTTTCTCGAAGATGGAAAGACCGTACAGGAGCTTTTGGAAAAAAACGATGACAATCTCTATGAAGAAATGGAACGATTTATCCTTTATCTGCAGGAAGGCGGAGCAGATGCCGCACAATCGGATGAATTAAAAATGCTGAAAAACCCTGCTTATCACAATGCATTTACACGTTCCGGCAAAATTGCCGGTCGTATTTTATTGATCGCAGGCGGTGCAGAACTTCTGCTTTTGGCGTTTTGTTTCCGTCAGGATCAACTGCTTTTCTTTTTACTGCCATTGCTGATCTGGCCGATTTTTTCACTGGCTCTGATTGCCTTTGTGCGCAAAAAGATCCTCGCCCGGATCTGGATCTGTCCGAATTGTGGCTCCCGGCTTCCTTTGACCTGTTCTCCTTTTTCAGTTATCATTGAATACGTAGCTTCCTGCCCTGCTTGCGGAGCAAATCTGGAGACAGAGTCACTTCCATCGGAAATTCCGGAGACAGACGATGAGGATGGAAAAATATCCGATACAGCAGATCAGTCCATGACGTTCTCCCCGAATCCAGAAGGAGTGGTCAAACCACCTCGTAAATGGCCGGCACTCCTTTCCGGTATTGTGATCATTTTGTACAGTCTCCTGGGACTGTTTATGACACTGTTTTATATGGGGGATGCCCCTTCTGTCGGGATTGCACTGGGAATTGTGATGCATGTGAGCATTCTTCTGTCCGGTATCGCCTTGCTGGTTTGTCGTGCTCCAAAACTGCCGGAACATTCCCGTCCTGTCATTTGTATCCAGGAGCGACTTTTCGTTTCTGTTTTAGCGTTTATTGTCTGGCCACTGGCACTTTTTCTTTTGTTGATTGCTTTCGGATACTGCGTCCAGCCTCCTCTGGATGTTCCATTTGGTCTGATTATGTTTCTGATTGGACTGGGACTTCTCATCTGCGGGATCTGGATGCTGCTGGCCGGAAAAAACCGCAGATTGTACGTTTTTGAAAACGGAAGTCTGACTTATATGACAAGCTGGGGACGCAAACGTGAACTTCTTCCCGGACAGCGATTTTCCATCCGCTTCGGAGCCAATGACTCCATTCAGTTTTTAAATGCGGACAAAAAGAAAATTTTCGCGATCGAACGTAATATGCGCGGCGTAGACAAACTGGCGGACTGGGTCGAATCCAGAGAGATTCCGCTTGAGATAACAAAGTTAAAAGAACAACAGATTCAGCAGGAAGAAGGAATCGAACCTGTCATTCAATGGCGGGAAGAATATACAACCCGACTTCACAGCCACCTAAAAGAAATCCGACTTGGGAAACGGCTGGTACTGGCACTCTTCTGGGCCGGCAGTATCATTCCGCTTTTCTTTTTCATCGCAGGAGCCTTGAAGTTCAGCCAGACCATCTACCTGATGGCAGCTTCTCCCCTTCCATTGATTGTATATTATCTGGCGTTTGCGCCTGTCCTGACACTAAACGGAAAGCAAAAAGGCGCCACTGCAGAATGGCAGGCTCACCATATCCGCATTTCTCTCCCTCTGGTTTTGCTTCCTGCATTGTGGCTGATGTCAGTATTTCACTACGGTCTGGAGCAAGTACTGATTATGGAAGAAAAATGGTACACACTGGCATTCTGGTTTGGACTTGGCGCAATCTTTATCATCGCCTTTGTCCTTCGCACTCCAAAACGTCTGCGTGGAGAAGGGCTTTTCATGATCAGTCTGTCACTCCTGTTGGTGGCAGAACCGATGGTGTATGCCGGTAATTTTGCCCTGTGTGGAGAGGAAACCCACTATCCGGCAAAAGTACTGGAACGAAATATAGAACAAGACGATGACGATGATTCTCTGGAATATTCTTTGACTGTGCAGTTGGATGACGGAACAGCTTTTGAATTTCCTGTTACCGAAGAATTGTATGAAATGGAAGAGTCCGGAACAGAATTTGTTGTATGTCAGAGAGAAAATCCATTGGGTGTGCGGATGCTGGATCTGCACTTGCCGCCTGAAAAATAGTCACAGATATTTTTATAAATGAACTGAGAAATCAAAATTACAATAAGTGAGGAGAAAAAATATGTTCAATATAATAGAATTGTTATTTCCTGTGATCTTCATACTAATCTTTATAATGATTATATTCACTTTGGCAAAGGGGATTTCTACTTGGCATAAAAACAATAATTCTCCCCGTTTAACTGTATCAGCAAGAATCGTTGCAAAACGCCAGAATACCACGTATCACAATCAGCCAAACGCTGGAGATACCTCAGGAGCTTATGGATATCATACAACATCCAGTACTACTTATTATGTCACTTTTCAAGTGGAAAGCGGTGACAGAATAGAGATGTCTGTATCCGGCTCAGAGTACGGAAAGCTTACAGAGGGCGATGAAGGAAAATTGACATTTCAAGGAACAAGATATTTACAATTCAATATGGAAAATTGAACAACAAATACATCATTGAACAGAGAATATTTCAATGATACAATTCTATCCATTAGAATAAATTATTAGGAGCAATACAGAAACTTATGGAAAAAAATACATTAGGTGAAATAATCCATCATTTACGCAAAAAAGCGGGACTAACACAAGAAGCATTGGCGGATGGTATTTGCTCCCCTGTTTCTATCTCAAGGATAGAAAACGGAAAACAAATGCCATCGGGAAAAGTTTTAGAACAACTCCTTGCACGCCTTGGCACAAGCACTTATCAGCTCTGCAATATTTATTATGAAAACGAGTGTCAGTCATCCTTACGCCAAACTTTAGATGAAATCAGTGAACAAGTATCCGCAGGTGAGTTTATTCAGGCAAAAAAGACATTACAGCAGCTTTCTACTGAAAAAATGGACATCGCTAATCTCCAGTACACCAAAATGATTCATGTGGCAATTCGTATGCATGATGGTGCTGCAGACGAGCAAATGGAAGATGAATTAACAAACGCACTCCATCTGACAAAACCCGATATCGACTTCAATGATTTTCGCAGGGAGTTGTTTTCCCCTACGGAGGCTAATATTCTTGTCATGCTAACGGCAGCAAAATATATGGCGGGTAAAAATTTAGAAACTATTCGTATTGGTGAGGAAATCCTGTTTGCCTTGGAACGCAGCCATAGTCGTCTTTCTGACTATAAGGTCCTTCAGATCAATTTAGCGCATAATCTAAGCCAAATTCTGCAAGATGAGGGACGGTATCAAGAAGCGCTTCTCTATGCAAAAAAGCAGAGAATCTCAGCATTTGTGGAACAGAACAGTTTCTCCTTCCGGAAATTGAATTTAGTATTGCACAAATTCTTAACAATATGAAAAAAAGGCAGGAAAGTCGTATGCGTATGGAAGCGCTGATTCCCTATATGCGCCTGATTGGAAAAAAAGAAATGGCAGATTTAGTTCAAGAATATTTAGAGAAAAACTTAACAAATGATGTAAATTAAAACTATACATGGCTCGATATGGAAATGCCGCATTCTTCCCTTTACAATTTACTTGTCGAAGGGAGATATCAAGATTATGAAAAAAATAAAATGGGAACACATCCTGCTGTTTTTCTTAGAATTACTAGTAAATATGGCAACTGTAGGTGTCGCAATTCTATTAAATGCCTTAATTGATGCTGCACAAATTTCCATTACCAGCCAAGACGCTCACCATTTACAAAAAGTGTTGTTTATTAGTATTCTCTATGCTGTATGTTTAGGTGTACTGGTCTTTTTGTCAAATCGATACAAAGCCTGCTATATCAGAAAACGTTTACTTGAGATGCGTACTGTATTAGCAGATGGTACTTTGCAATCAAGTATTGCTAACTATGAAGAAACGGGTAATGCGTCATATGTTACGGCATTCAACCAAAATTTTTCTATCATTGAGGAAAAAGTGTTGCAAAACCGTATTTCCATCTTAGACTCTGTCATTTGTATCGTGTTTGCTGTTCTCGTGCTTTTATACATGAATCCACTTATTGCTGTTATCTCCATTGCAGCCATGGCAATCCCAAGCTTATTGCCAAGTCTTTTTACCAAGGTACTTGGCACAGCACAGGAAACAGTCATGAAATCAACAACATCCTACAATGAAACAGTAGCTGATCTTCTAACTGGTTATGAAGTGATAAAAACTTACCATGCAGAGGATGAGATGTTTCATAAATTTTCTAAGACAGCAAAACGATTAGATAGCAACAAAGAACATTTTTCATCCTTGATGGCAAGTGTATATGGTTTAACTACACTTTCATCTGTCGCTGTCCAATTTTTTATCATGGGGTTGGCTGGATTTTTTGCAGTTAAGGGATATATCACCATTGGCAGTATTGTCGCAGTCACTCAGCTTACCGGACAAGTGATTTCTCCTGCCTTCGAGCTTTCTGCAAAGATTAGCGAACTAAAGTCTGCCAGACCTGTATTGGATACTTTGCATACTCTTTCTCATCCTGAAATCCATGAAGAAAAAAACAGGACACAAACTACAAAAAACATATTTCACTACGAAATGTAAGTTTCAAGTACGATGACAGAACTATACTTAAAAAATGTAATCTGCCAACTTTTAGAAAAAAGGAAAGAAAT